>ERZ791737.169-NODE-169-length-80070-cov-21.163819_pt1 | contig 80070 bp, 80 predicted proteins | sample MGYA00510042_ERZ791737 | MGnify/ENA primary metagenome ERZ791737 (study PRJEB30046, sample SAMN00791965) | human gut metagenome | study: EMG produced TPA metagenomics assembly of the A metagenome-wide association study of gut microbiota in type 2... | reverse complement strand
TACCGAAACGGCTCGCCGAAACGGCTCGCCGAAACGGCTCGCCGAAACGGCTCGCGTTGAAGGCAGCCAAGCTGCCTTCAACGCGAGCTTAACCTCCGGAGTCATGACCCGTGCCTCGACGGATGTTCCTGATAAACTTTACAATCTGGAAATCAGGCAGTACGAGCTGGATGGTAGCTATATACCGTCGACCGGAGGAGAACTTGGAACGAAAGAAGTGGGCGAGCATCTGGAGGTTACCCTGGCAACAAGAGACGATTGCCAGCTGGTGATAGTAGCCCGCGGAAGCGGCCCGGCTGTGAGCACACTGGGAAGCAAGTCGTTGAGCGAGGTACAAGACATGACTGTAAGTTCGTCCGCCATCAATGCGATTGATCCTGCCGCAACGAACGGCATGAACGCCATGCCTTATGTGCTTCATCTGGAACATGTAAAAGTGGCACTTGTCAATGACAAACCGGTGATTCAAAGCATAGACGGTAGTTACGATGCCCGCCTGATGCTGAAACGGCTGGCAACGAGACTGACTGTAAACTGGAACTACACGGTATCGGGCTATAAGCTGAAACAACTGCTATTGCAAAGCGTACCCATGAACTATGCCATCGTAAACAAGCCGGAAAGCGATGGCACCTACCCCTCCATCGTATCACAGTTCACAATACTGGAAGCAAAAATAACCGATGACAATGCGGCAGAAGGTTCGTATTCATGGTGGGTACCGGCCAATGTACGCGGCGAAAATGCAGCAGCGACTTCGGATCTGCAACGAATCAAAGCCAATGCACCTACGGGCAGCAGCTTCCTGAACTTTGTAGCCACCAGTGATGCAGACATCAAAAAGAAACTGGACTATCGTGTCTACATCGGCTCGGGGGCTTCGACCGATTTTAATATGTATCTCAATAAAGATTACGTCTATACCGTAAACTTCAGTCATACGGGAATTCCCGTCAATGACAAGCGCGTAACGTACATAGACCCTATCCCGGCTTCGGAGAATAACGACAACAAAGTGCCGACCGCCAACTGCTTTATGGTAGCTCCGGGTGGTGCATTCTGTTTCGACCCGTTTGCTTATCAACAAAATGGTGCAGAGATAACGAATACTGAAATGACGGGATGGTATAACACCACCGGTACAGGAATTAAATCTGTAAAGCTTCTCTGGCAGACCAGAGAGAACGGAGATGTGGGCGACCCAGTGATGGGCATTGCCAACTCCACAGGCGACCAGACCAATATTGTAGACATCAAGCGGACGGACGGCAGTAGTATCATAACTGTGCCGGCCAACAACAAAGGACAATGCCTGATATACTGCCGCGTAGCCGCCAACACCTCGGGCGGCAGCGGAGCCATTGCCGCTTACGACGGAGAGGACGGCACGGGAAATATCGTATGGAGCTGGCATGTGTGGGTGACGGATTATCATCCCTCAGCAACCGGAAGTGAAGCAGTATATGAGCCTGTCAATCAGCGAAAACTACGTTTTACAAAAAATAACCCCAATGTTCTTCCAATGATGGATCGCAACCTGGGCGCCATGGCAGGATACATTGACGAAGCCCCTAAAGATTTTGTAGAGAAGTCTAAAACGCACGGTTTCCATTATCAATGGGGGCGTAAAGACCCGTATCCCAGCAGCTACACAATCAAGCAAATACCAAACAATAAAATAGACAATAAAGATGCGGATACTCCTCCCGATGGAATGCAGAACAGATACAAAGCAGACGGAATAACGTATGTGAAGAATGAAGGCAAAAAAGGAACGGTAAGTCCACAAGCATCTTGCCAACAGCCATTAGCGTTTTATGCTGCTAATGGAGAGGGGCCGGCATGGAGTAATAGTGATTCGGATAAATGGGGAGGCACCAATAAAACGGTCTGGGATCCATGCCCGGCAGGATGGAGAATTGCATCTAAGGATGAAATGAAAGCCATCGTCGCGGAAGGAACAGGATTGGCTGATCCGACTTATGGAAACAGAAACATCAAAAACTTTGCAACCAGAGAGGAAGATGGTGGATTTCTGGTTTACTTTGAAACAACCAATACCCATACTTCTTACTTCCGCTTTACCGGATACGGACGGTATTTCAATACCTTTGATTATATCGGTATTTTGTGTACGCTATGGACCAGAAATAAAGGTAACAGTAATCAGGGAATAGCCTACCGGTTACCAAAGGATAATGGTGACACAAGTGCGGGTATATTCACAGACAAATCAATGTATGGAAGCGATGCTCATCCCGTTCGGTGCATTCAAGAAAAGCAGTAAATACATTCTAATACGTCAACCCCACTATCCACAACGGCAGTTTTTTGCCCGTAGCATATTCTATATTATCGGCAAGAATGAAAGAGTCCGGCAAATCGGCAATCTGTTTGAAGGTTTTGTCGGCACCTCCTACTTCAAACGTATATTTATGGTCGACAACGAAATCACCTTGCGTTTTGCCATATTCTACCTCGTGATTTACAGCAAGCTGGCTGACGACAAAAGTTTCTCTTGCCGTACCTATCTGTACGGATGTAGAAGCGATGGCATAAAGCAAGTTCGGATTCTGAAGATAAATCTTATCAGGCTTCTGCATCTTTTTAACAGAAACAATATCTGAATATAGCAATTTAAGCAGTTCAGCACGGTCCAAATTCTGAAGATAGGCAATTACTGAGTTCCGGGTAAGCCCTATCGTTCCTGCCAACTTGGTAATATCAACTTCATAGGGAACGGATGAAGCAAGAATGCCCAACAAAGCCTTCAGTTTTCTCACATAAGCAGGATCAACCCCACACAGTAGAGGCATTTCCTGCTCCAGAATAAGGTTTACCACATTCTCAATACTTATATAATAATCTTCCCGATTGCCGGTGAAAAACGGATAGTAGCCATCGTGCAGGTACTCGTTGAACATCTGCACCGGTCGGCACAGTTCATTCATCTCCTGGCAAATGTGACCGGCATTCTCCAAAATTTCCGGCAAAAGATATGTAGGGATATTGATATTCTTATAAAACATCAAGAATTCACGGAATGACAGACCATACATATTATAGGGTAAACATCTTCTGGAAAGATCTGCATCCGCATTCAGTATATTGAGCAACGATGAACCGCTGAAAACAATCCGCATAGACGGATATAAATCGTATACCTCTTTGAGTTCTTTACTCCAGGTGGGGTACTTATGTACTTCGTCCAGAAACAAGTGTTTACCACCTTGGAGATAGAATTTCTCAACCAACTCGAGCAGCGTATGATTACTAAAATAAATACTGTCGAGTGTGCAATAGAGCACATCGCGACTTCCGGACGGATAATTCAGTTTGATATATTGCAGCATCAAAGTGGTTTTTCCTACACCGCGGGATCCTCTGACAGCAATCAAACGATTGTCCCAATGAATCTTGTTCATCAGTTCCCTTACTATTTCAGTACTTGTTTGCGCCAACAGTCTCTCTTGTTTTAAAAATAAACTATCCATATTGCTTGAAATTGGTTACATGATATGGCAAATATACAAATTTGTTTAGAGAGGTAAGCAAAAATAAGAGGAATTTGTTTAGAGCAGAAAGCAAAAACAAGCAAAATCTGTTTAGAGCAGAAAGCAAATCAAAGAAAAGTCCTAAAAAGAGCGAAGCGAAGAACCTGTTCCCCCTTGATGTAAAGAACAGAGCTTCTTCGCTACGCCCGGAATGACGGAATAGTTTATCCCTATTATTTCTTCTCTTTCAGCAAATCACGGATCTCCGTCAGCAAAACCTCTTCTTTCGTCGGAGCAGGAGGAGCAGGAGGAGCTGCAGGGGCTTCTTCTTTCTTCTTTTCAGTCAGCTTGGTAAGCAGCCTTATAAATAGGAAAATGGAGAAAGCGATAATGAGAAAATCGAACGTTACTTGCAGAAAATTACCATAGTTCAAGGTAACGGCAGCAATCTCTTTTCCATCCACTACTTCGGCAGGTTTCAGTACCCACTTCAAGTCAGTAAAATTCACACCACCCACCAATAAACCGATAGGAGGCATTATCACATCCGATACAACGGAAGACACAATCTTACCGAACGCACCACCGATAATCACACCGACAGCCATGTCTATCACATTGCCTTTCATGGCGAATGCTTTAAAATCTTGTAAAAATGAACTTTTTCCCATCTTTTAATTTATTTAATTATGAAATTAAGTGCGAATATAAAAACAATTTCGTACTTTTGCACCGCATTTAAGAAATAAATGCAGTTTTGAGACGAGAGATATTTGAACAAATATTAATAGAACCCTTAAAAGTTTAAACAAAATGATTAAAGTAGGTATTAATGGATTCGGACGTATCGGACGTTTCGTTTTCCGCGCTGCAATGAAAAGAAACGATATTCAAATCGTAGGTATCAATGACCTTTGCCCGGTTGATTACTTGGCTTACATGCTGAAGTATGACACAATGCACGGTCAATTCGACGGTACTATCGAAGCAGATGTTGAAAACAGCAAATTGATCGTTAACGGTCAGGCTATCCGCATCACTGCAGAAAGAAACCCGGCTGACTTGAAATGGGATGCTGTAGGTGCTGAATACGTAGTTGAATCTACAGGTTTGTTCCTGAGCAAAGACAAAGCTCAAGCTCACATCGAAGCTGGTGCAAAATACGTTGTAATGTCTGCTCCTTCTAAGGATGACACTCCGATGTTCGTTTGCGGTGTTAACGAAAAGACTTACGTTAAAGGTACTCAATTCGTATCTAACGCTTCTTGTACTACTAACTGCTTGGCTCCTATCGCTAAAGTTTTGAACGACAAATGGGGTATCACAGACGGTTTGATGACTACTGTTCACTCTACTACTGCTACTCAGAAAACTGTTGACGGTCCTTCTATGAAAGACTGGAGAGGTGGTCGTGCTGCTTCTGGCAACATCATCCCTTCTTCTACTGGTGCTGCTAAAGCTGTAGGTAAAGTAATCCCTGCATTGAACGGCAAATTGACTGGTATGTCTATGCGTGTTCCGACTTTGGACGTATCTGTAGTTGACTTGACAGTTAACTTGGCTAAGCCCGCTACTTACGCTGAAATCTGCGCTGCCATGAAGGAAGCTTCTGAAGGCGAATTGAAAGGTGTTCTGGGTTACACTGAAGATGCAGTTGTTTCTTCTGACTTCTTGGGTGACACTCGCACTTCTATCTTCGACGCTAAAGCTGGTATCGCTTTGACTGATACTTTCGTTAAGGTTGTATCTTGGTATGATAACGAAATCGGTTATTCTAACAAGGTTCTTGACCTGATCGCTCATATGGCATCAGTTAACTGCTAATATACAGTTAGAAAATAATAAAAAATAGGCGGCTTCTATAGAAGTCGCCTATTTTTTTTGCAATTTTGCAGTTAGTTCGTTTTTTATCAGACTACTTAGGATGATAGAGGGGACTACTAATGTAATATTGCTTTGTCTTATGAATGATATATTGGCTCAAAACCCATTTCTTGAAAAATATTCCGCACCGCACGGCACGACCCCGTTCGACAAGATAAAAACCGGAGACTATGAACCTGCCATCCGTGAAGGCATACGCCTCCAGAATGCGGAAATAGATGCTATCATCGATAATCCGGAAGCCCCTACTTTCGATAATACCGTATTGGCTTATGAAAAGTCCGGTGAGTTGCTTCAGCGCGTCAACACCGTATTCGGTAACTTGCTGAGTGCAGAGACCAATGACGACCTGCAAGAGCTTGCCAAAGAAATAATGCCGCTGATGAGCGAACACGAGAACAACATCAGTCTGAACGAGAAGTTGTTTGCACGCATTAAAACCGTTTATGAGCAGCAGGACAAAGAAGAACTGAATGCAGAACAGGCCAAACTGCTGGAAGAAATATACAACGGATTCGTGCGCAACGGCGCGAACCTGGAAGGAGAGGCCAAAGAGAAATACCGTGCCTTATGCAAGGAACTCAGCCTGCTGACGCTGCAATTCAGCGAAAACAACCTGAAGGAGACAAACGAATATAAGCTGATTCTTACAGAAGAAGCACAACTGTCCGGCCTGCCGGAAAGTGCCATAGAGGCCGCTGCCGAAACGGCAAAAGAAAAAGAGACGGAAGGCTGGGTATTCACTTTGCAAGCTCCCAGTTACAGCCCGTTCATGACGTATGCCGACAACCGCGACCTGCGCCGCGAGCTTTACATGGCTTATAACACCAAATGCACACACGATAATGCCAGCAATAACCTGGAGATCGTGAAGAGAATAGCCAATGTCCACATGGAGATTGCACAGCTTTTGGGCTATGATAACTTTGCAGAATACAACCTGAAAGAACGTATGGCACAAAACAGCGATGCTGTTTATAAGCTGCTGAATCAACTGCTGGATGCTTATACACCGGCTGCCAGACAAGAGTATGCCGAAGTACAGGAACTGGCCCGTCAGGAACAAGGAGAAGACTTCGTGCTGATGCCTTGGGATTGGGCCTACTATTCGCACAAGCTGAAAGACCGGAAATTCAATATCGACGACGAAATGCTCCGTCCCTACTTCGAACTGAGCAAGGTGAAGGAGGGAGTTTTCGGCTTGGCAACCAGATTATACGGCATCACGTTCAAGAAGAATCCGGATATTCCGGTTTATCACAAGGATGTGGATGCTTACGAAGTATTCGACAAAGACGGTAAATTCCTTGCCGTATTCTATACTGACTTCCATCCCAGAGCCGGCAAGCGTTCGGGCGCCTGGATGACAAGCTACAAAGGACAATGGATCGATGAAAAGACCGGAGAAAACAGCCGTCCGCACGTATCCATCGTCATGAACTTCACCAAACCGACGCAGGACAAACCTGCCTTGCTGACTTTCGGTGAGGTGGAAACCTTCCTGCACGAATTCGGACACAGCCTGCATGGCATGTTTGCCAACACAACCTACGAAGGTCTGAGCGGTACCAACGTTTACTGGGACTTTGTGGAGCTGCCTTCCCAATTCATGGAGAACTTTGCCATAGAGAAGGAATTCCTGCATACCTTTGCCCGCCATTATCAGACCAACGAGTTGATACCGGACGAACTGGTGCAGCGCATTGTAGACTCATCGAACTTCAATGCTGCATACGCCTGCCTCCGGCAAGTCAGCTTCGGCCTGCTCGACATGGCCTGGTACACACGCAACACGGCATTCGAAGGCGATGTGAAAGCCTACGAAAAGAAAGCATGGGAAAAAGCACAAATACTTCCTTCGGTAGAAGAAGCCTGCATGAGTACCCAATTCTCGCATATCTTTGCCGGAGGATATTCTGCCGGATATTACAGCTATAAATGGGCAGAGGTGCTGGATGCTGACGCTTTCTCGCTATTCAAAGAGAAAGGCATCTTCAATCCGGAAGTAGCGGCATCCTTCCGTGAGAACATCCTATCCAAAGGAGGTACAGAACACCCGATGACGCTTTACAAACGTTTCCGTGGACAAGAACCGACAATCGACGCATTATTAATAAGAAATGGAATAAAGAAATGAAGAGAATAATAAGAAATATCAGCTATCTGCTGTTTGTGTTTGCATTGCTGCCCGTATTGAGCGGATGTGATAACGAAGACGACGTTATAGAGATTTTTACAGGGAAGACGTGGAAACTCAGCAGGCTTACGACGGAAGGCAGCAGTGCCCCATTCTACTCAGGCCTATGGAGCAGCGATGAAGCTATGAATGCAAGCTTAAAAGCTTTTGATGTAGCTGCCAACTTCACATTGGTTTTTCAAGGCAGTGAGTTGGACGGACAACTGCTGGGAACAAAATTCAATGCACAAGGTATTAAGGAAAGCCTTGAAGGCACATGGAATATAGATGGAAAATCATTAACTTTTTCCGAAATGAAAACGGACGGCTCAGAAAACGACCCTCTGGGCAAAGCGTTCATCAACGGACTACAGAACGTCTATAAGTACGAAGGAGATACAAACTCATTAACCCTCTACTTCAAAGACGGGCAATCAACAAAAGTAATGGGTTTCAAGCCCCAATGATAAAACATAAGATATCATGGATGATTCTATGAAAGACAAACAAGAAGCACTGGACAAGCGTTATATACGCATGGCAAGCATCTGGGCTGAAAACTCATACTGCAAACGCCGCCAGGTAGGTGCGCTGATTGTAAAAGACAAGATGATTATCTCCGACGGTTACAACGGTACTCCCTCCGGTTTCGAGAACGTATGCGAAGACGAAGACAACGTTACCAAACCCTACGTGCTGCATGCCGAAGCAAATGCCATCACCAAGATAGCCCGCTCCAACAACAGCAGCGACGGCGCCACGATGTACGTCACCGCCTCTCCCTGCATAGAATGTGCCAAACTGATAATCCAGGCAGGCATCAAGCGGGTGGTCTACTCCGAGAAATACCGGTTGGAAGACGGCATCGAACTGTTGAGACGTGCAAACATCGAAGTAGTATATATCGGTGATTAGTGATTGCGCAGCCAAATTGTAAATTGTAAATTGTAAATATCCATTATGAGTACAAAAAGCACCTCCCGCTTCATGCCGCTTATTATAGCCATCAGCGTAGTAGCAGGAATTTTGATTGGAACTTTTTATGCCAGACATTTTGCCGGTAACCGGCTGGGCATCATCAACGGCTCGTCCAACAAGCTGAATGCTTTGTTGCGCGTCATTGATGACCAGTACGTAGACACCGTCAACATGACCGATTTGGTAGAGAAAGCCATGCCGCAGATACTTGCGGAGCTCGACCCCCACTCCACCTACATCCCGGCACAAAAGCTGGAAGAAGTTAACTCCGAACTCGAAGGCAGCTTCAGCGGTATCGGTATTCAGTTCACTATTCAGGACGACACGATACACGTCAACAGCGTAATCCCGGGCGGTCCTTCCGAGAAAGTCGGCCTGATGGCGGGAGACCGTATCGTGATGGTCAACGACAGCTTGTTTGCAGGTATCGGACTGACGAACGAGAAGGCTATGCGCAACCTGAAAGGTCCGAAAGGCAGTCAGGTGAAGCTCGGCATCAAACGTTCCACAGAAAAAGAATTGCTCGACTTCACCATCACACGCGGCGATATTCCGCAGAATACCATTGATGCCGCCTATATGATCAATGATGAATTCGGCTATATACAGATCAGTAAGTTCGGCCGCACCACGCATGTAGAGTTGCTGAATGCCATTGCCCAACTGAGCCATCAGAAGTGTCAGGGACTGATCATCGACCTGCGCGACAACACCGGAGGATATATGGAAGCCGCCACCCGCATGGTGAACGAGTTCCTGCCCGAAGGAAAACTGATTGTCTACACCCACGGACGCAAATATCCCCGCATGGAAGAATATGCCAACGGTACGGGTAGTTGCCAAAAGATGCCGCTGATCGTACTGGTGAACGAAGGTTCGGCCTCTGCCAGCGAAATCTTTGCAGGTGCCATCCAGGATAACGACCGCGGAACTATCGTAGGCCGCCGTTCCTTCGGTAAGGGACTGGTACAACAGCCCATCGACTTCAGCGACGGTTCGGCCATCCGCCTGACCATTGCCCGCTACTATACCCCATCGGGCCGCTGCATCCAGCGTCCGTACGAGAATGGTAAAGACAGCAAGTATGAAATGGACTGGATTACCCGCTACGAACACGGCGAATTCTTCTCACGCGACAGCATCAAGATGGACGAAAACTTGCGCTACTCCACCAGTCTGGGAAGACCCGTTTATGGCGGCGGCGGCATTATGCCCGACGTATTCGTGCCACAAGACACCACCGGCGTATCATCCTATCTGATAGAGGTAAGCAACAAGGGACTGATTCTGCAATTCAGCTTCCACTACACCGACCGCAACCGCGCGAAGTTAAGTGAATTTGATAACGAAGAAGATCTGTTGAAATACCTCCGCCAACAGGGAATCGTAGAGCAGTTCATCCGCTTTGCCGACTCCAAAGGGGTGAAGAGACGCAACCTGCTCATCCATAAGTCCTACCAGTTGTTGGAAAGAAACCTTTACGGCAACATTATCTATAACATACTGGGCAGAGAACAGTACATTCGCTACATCAACCAGAGCGATGCTACCGTGAAGAAAGCATTGGAGCTTTTGGAGAACGGCGAGGCATTTCCTAAAGCTCCGGAGGAAGCCCCTTTAATGGAAGAGAAAAAAGATGATGGAAAGAAAAAAAGAACTGCGCAGGCAGGTGGCTTTGTTGAAGACCCAACACAAATCTTCCGCATCGCGTCAGTCTGCTGAAATACTTGCCGCCCTCGAAGCACATCCTGCTTTCAGGGCGGCAAAAACCATACTGCTATACCACTCGCTGAAAGATGAAGTGGATACGCACGAATTCATCCGGAAGTGGAGCCGCGAAAAGCGTATCTTGCTTCCGGTAGTTGTAGGTGACGACCTGGAATTGCGGATATACACCGGACCGGAAGACCTAGCCATCGGCGCCTACGGCATCGAAGAACCCACCGGGGCACTCTTTACCGACTATGCCGCTATCGACTTCATAGCCGTTCCCGGCGTGGCATTCGACCACAACGGCAACCGGCTGGGACGTGGCAAAGGCTATTACGACCGCCTATTGCCCCGCATTCCTTCAGCCTACAAAGCAGGGATCTGCTTCCCCTATCAAATCGTTGAAGAAGTTCCGGCGGAAGCATTCGACATCCGCATGGACGGACTTATCTGCGTAAGCTAACACACTTACCTATGAGAGCCGACGCACTTATCTGTGAGAGCCGACGCACTTACTTGTGTAAGCCGATGCACTTATCTGCCTGTTGGCAAAATAAGTATTTGAAAAAAGACTTATCGGAAGATGATATTAGTAATGACCTGTGCCCCCACATGCCTATTCAAGTTGCGTACCAGCAACTCGCGTCCCATCATTAACTCCTGGCGAAGGGCAGCCGAGGTCAGGTGTACATAGAGAATCTGGTTCTTGATGTAGAGTTCACGGGTATAAGATGCAATGGTAGGACCCAACACTTCCGGCCAGGCACTGATAAGGCGACGCTCGTTCAGCGGCGATTCCAAGCTCTCTTGCCTGAGGAAGTTACGGATCAATGCCCCTATCTGTTCGGCGTTATTACGTTTCATGCTTCTTCCTCCTTCATTTCGGCAACGACGCCCTGTTCTACACGGAACATCTTATAATCGCTCCCCACTTTGTGCAGGATGCGATCCAGATGCTCGCGATTCGTATCGGTAATAAAAATCTGACCGAAGTTATCGCCTGCCACCAACTTGATAATCTGCTCCACACGCGAAGCATCCAGCTTGTCGAAGATATCATCGAGCAGCAACAAAGGAACGGCTGTCCCGGTGCGCTTCAAGAAGTCGAACTGCGCCAGCTTCAAGGCCACAAGGTAAGTCTTATTCTGCCCTTGCGAGCCTTCACGCTTAATGGGAAAATCTCCCAGAAGCATGTTCAGCTCGTCCTTATGCACACCGCGCAGGGAGTAGCCCATAATCTGATCGCGTACGCGGCTCTCTTTCAAGACTTCCAGGAGGGAAGCATTGCGCGCATGAGAATCGTAAGTCAGCCCCACCCGCTCCTTGTCTTGAGAGATAAACGAATAGAAAGACTGGAAAATGGGAATGAACTCCTGAATAAATGCCTCCCGTTTGCGGAACACAACTTCACCGGCTTGTGCCATCATCTCCTCCCACACCAGGAAGAGTTCCTCCTCCACCGGTTGCTCGCTCTTCAGCAATGTATTGCGTTGCACAAGGGCTTTGTTATAGCGTATCAGGGCTTCCAGGTATTCTTTGTCGTATTGGGAAATGACTACGTCCATAAAACGTCGCCGCTCATCGCTGCCTCCCGCTATCAGTTCCGAATCGGCAGGAGATACCATCACCAAAGGCAGGAAACCGATATGGTCCGACAAACGCGTATATTCCTTCTTGTTCCGCTTGAACTGCTTCTTCTGACGGCGCTTCATGCCACAATAGATTTCTTCCGGTGTGCCGTCGGGCGCCTCGTAGAAACCTTGAATGACAAAGAAGTCAGCCTCATGGCGAATATTCTGAGAATCAATAGGATTACCGGCACTCTTGCAGAAAGACAAGAAATAGACAGCATCCAGCAGGTTTGTCTTCCCCATGCCGTTCTGCCCGAAAAAGCAGTTCAACTTAGGTGAAAAAGAGAGCTCAACCTGCTCCAGATTCTTATAATTGAGTATGGATATACGTTTCAGTATCATATCATAACGATGGGTTCGGGTACAAAGATAATGCAAACCGAAGGCAGTACAAAATAAGCTTGCTTATTTTTAATGCTGAGGTGAAGCTTAGCTTATCGAAAAGTAGGAAGAATTTCGGGGTTTTGAGAAGCAAAACAAAAAAAGATGCTTCTAAATTTCGTTGATAGACATAAAAAAGTTACTTTTGCGGGTCGAAATAGCTATGTAAGAATAATAACAAAAAGATTATATAAAAATGGCAGAACAAAAAAAGACGAATGAGGCCTTAAATGTGGAAGACGCACTGACACAATCGGAGGCATTCTTCATTAAGAACAAAAAAGCAATCATCGGTGCCGTAGTAGCAGTAATTATCATCGTAGCCGGTGTAGTAATGTACAAGAACCTCTATTCCGACCCGCGCGAAGAGAAAGCACAGGCCGCCCTCTTCAAAGGACAAGAGTATTTCGAGGCGGATGCATACGCACAAGCAGTGAACGGTGACAGCATCGGTTTCGTAGGATTTGCAAAAATCGCCAATGAATATAGCGGCACAAAAGCCGGTAACCTGGCAAAGGCTTACATGGGTATCTGCTATGCACACCTCGGCAAATACGACGAAGCTATAAAGGCATTGGATAGCTTCAACGCAGACGACCAGATGGTAGCTCCCGCCATAAAAGGCGCTATGGGTAACTGCTACGCACAGCTCGGCCAGTTGGACAAAGCCGCTTCCATGCTGTTGAAAGCAGCTGGTGAAGCCGATAACAATACACTCAGCCCCATCTACCTGTTGCAAGCCGGAGAAATCCTGGTTAAGCAAGGCAAGTACGACGATGCCATCAAAGCCTACACTACCATTAAGGATAAATACTTCCGTTCATACCAGGCTATGGACATCGACAAATACATCGAACAGGCCAAATTGCTGAAGAAGTAATATACCTTATTATATAAGACATTTCGAGGCACGGATTACGCGGAAAACACGGAAAACAGAATACCGTGAAGTTCGTATAATCCGTGCCTCTTTTTTCTCCCGCTAATAATTAAAAACCAATCAATATGGCAACAGCTTATCACAATCTTTCGGACTACGATTTCAACTCCGTTCCGAATGCAGAAAAGATGAAATTCGGCATTGTTGTGTCCGAGTGGAACTACAACATTACCGGTGCTCTTCTGAAAGGAGCAATAGAAACCCTGAAGAAACACGGGGCAAAAGACGAAAACATCCTGGTAAAAACCGTACCCGGCAGTTTTGAACTGACCTTCGGTGCCAACCAGCTTATCGAATACAGCGAAATTGATGCAGTAATTGCAATAGGTTGCGTAGTAAGAGGTGATACTCCGCATTTCGACTATGTTTGTATGGGAGCTACCCAAGGAATTAGCCAATTAAACGCAAGTGGCGATGTACCAGTAATTTACGGATTAATTACTACCAACACAATGGAACAAGCCGAGGACCGTGCCGGTGGAAAGCTGGGTAACAAAGGCGACGAATGTGCAATTACTGCAATAAAAATGATAGATTTTGCTTGGAGTTTACAAAAATAGTCGTATCTTTGCACTCGCAATTGAGAAACAAAGGTAATTCACTAAGTTTCATCAAAAGCAAAAGGGCAAATACCAGAGTGGCCAAATGGGGCAGACTGTAAATCTGCTGGCTTACGCCTTCGGTGGTTCGAATCCATCTTTGCCCACAAAAATTGCGGAAGTAGCTCAGTTGATAGAGCATTAGCCTTCCAAGCTGAGGGTCGCGGGTTTGAGTCCCGTCTTCCGCTCTCAAGAGAAATCAGATAGTTATCGAAAGATGTCTATCTGATTTTTTGCTTTAAAGAATTAAATCATTATATTTGCTATCAGAGTCAGGAGGTTGGGACAATGAAACTGATTGAGAACAATATCCAGAAAATTATTGCCTTATGCAAAAAGCACAAGGTTAATAAGCTATTTGTCTTTGGTTCGATTCTTACCAATCGCTTCAATGATAATAGCGATGTGGATATGGTTGTTGATTTTGGCAAAGTAGATTTAATGAATTATGCAGATAACTACTTTGACCTCAAATCCGCCTTACAAGACTTATTCGGAAGAGATGTAGATCTATTGGAAGAAAAAGGCATCCGAAATCCTATATTGAAAAAGAACATTGATAATACCAAGCAATTAGTTTATGGATGAATATATTGAAAAACATCTGATAGATGTACTAAATGCTATCAATGAGGTGGAGAGTTTCTTTGCAGACAAACCCAAATTATTTCAAGAATTTCAAAATGATATGCTACGACAACGGGCAGTCGAACGCAATATTGAAATCATGGGAGAAGCAATCAACAGGATACTTAAGGCTAATCCTGATTTTCAACTGCCCAATGCCAAAGCAATCATCAATACTCGAAACAGAGTAATTCACGGATATGACAGTGTAACTACAGAATTCTTGTGGAGTTTAATCATTAAGCATATTCCCGCTCTTAAAGATGATGTAGAGAATATACTAACAAATAAGTAATTACTCCAAATAAAGTATCTCCACTTCCGTAACATTCTCATGAAGCCATTCATCCAGCTTGGCTTCCACCTTATCCAAAATCTGAGGAGTGATGAACTTCTTTACCTTCTTATAAGCATAAACGGCGGCAGCGCCTTTTCCTACCAAGAAAATCTGACCCAAAACATCTTCTATACTCGTGGGGAACACGATAGCAACGAGAGCGAGCATGATATTGGCACGTTCGCTCTCGGGAGTGGTATCGGCAGTCATGACATAATAAACGGTAAGTACCGGACGACCGGCAACGCGGCCAGCCTTCTTTATGTACTCTTCTACTTTTATACGAATCTCATCCAGTGTAAAATTTAGTTTCATAGTTTCTCGTTTTTATTTATTAGACGCAAAAAGATACGCTTTGGTTGCAGAAAGAAGAAAGAATTATCGAATAAAATATGCAAAATTAGATATATCTTTGCAGCCGATTTATTTTTCACAACCACATAAAGAAAGAATGAAAACAATTGTAAATGTCCCCTCTCGGCAGAACACAATGCGCGAACTGAGAGATTATCTGATGATTGCCTTAGGCATGATTATGTATGGTGTAGGCTGGACCGTGTTCCTTTTGCCTAATGATATCACTACGGGAGGCGTGCCGGGTATTGCCTCTATTGTCTATTTTGCTACCGGATTTCCTGTACAGTACACGTACTTCGCCATCAACTTCCTTTTGTTGCTGCTTGCCATACGCATCTTGGGTTGGAAGTTCAGTATCAAGACCATCTTTGCCGTATTTACGCTCACCTTCTTTCTTTCACTTATCCAGAAGCTGACGGAAGGTCTTGTACTGCTGCATGACCAGCCATTCATGGCCTGCGTCATCGGAGCATCGTTTTGCGGAAGCGGCATCGGTATTGCATTCACCTCTAACGGTAGTACCGGAGGTACGGATATCATTGCCGCCATCATCAACAAGTACCGGGATATTACACTGGGACGGGTAATGCTGATATGCGACCTTATCATCATTTCATCCAGCTATTTTGTCCTGCAAGATTGGGAAAAAGTGGTGTACGGCTATGTCACCCTCTACATTTGCAGTTTTGTGCTCGACCAGGTAGTGAACAGTGCCCGCCAATCGGTGCAGTTCTTCATCATCAGCGAAAAGTACGTAGAAATAGGAAAGCATATCAATGAGTACCCGCACCGTGGCGTAACGGTTATCAATGCCTCCGGCTTCTATAGCGGAAGGGAACAGAAGATGCTGTTTGTACTTGCCAAGAAGCGTGAATCGACCATTATCTTCCGGCTGATAAAAGACATAGACCCCAACGCATTCGTATCACAGAGTGCAGTCATTGGAGTCTATGGAGAAGGGTTCGACAGAATTAAGGTAAAATAGTGAATCTTCCTTGATTCCAGCTATAAATGATAGGACGGCGGATAAACGGTTTAAGTTTCTCCGCCGCTTCTTTTTCCATATAGTCGGGAGTGGCGAGGGTGAATGTCAACGCAGCATCCTTTGCCGAAAGATCGACTTTCATCAGCAGCATGTCTGCTTGGCGACGGGCTGCCTGGTAGTCATAAACGTCCACTGTATCGGGAGCCTCAGCTATAAAATCACTCATGACGGGCAATTTCGGCAGATAAGACGAAAGCGGGAGTTCCTTCCAGTCCGCAGTATAGAACTTGATGTGACTGTCGCAGGCTGGAGCACAAACTGTAGAAACAGTGCAAATTACTTTCGTACTGTCATTCACAGGCAGGAGTTTCATTTGCCAGGTACTTTGGGGAGTCATATTCACACGGATATAGTCCGGAGAAAGTTCCGTCATTTCCGATTTGCCGCCGAAGCTATTGGTTACTTCGGCCTTCATCTTACTGTCCAGAAAGTCTATAAAATCCGCACGGTTTACGGAAGTAAGCAACGGACACAAGGAGTCCGGCATATTTTTAAAGAATGTTTTAGCTTCCTGAGCCTGCACAACGCCTGCACAAAGAAAAGCCGAACATAAGAGAATAGTCAGTTTCTTCATCATATCACTTTTTTCATAACATATCACATAATATCCCAAGAAAGTAGGCGTCCGTTTCATCAAAGCTATTCAGTTCTTTGCTGTCAATATCAAGAACGCCCCATACAGCGCCGCCTCCGGTCTTTAGCGGAACCACGATTTCGGAACGGGACAACGAACTGCAAGCTATATGTCCGGGAAATGCATCGACATCCGGCACAATCTGCGTTTCTGCTTTCTCCCATGCCGTGCCGCATACCCCACGGCCTTTCTTGATGCGCGTACAAGCCAGCGGTCCCTGGAAAGGGCCAAGTACCAGCTCATCTTTCTTCACGATATAAAAACCCACCCAAAAGAAGTTGAAAGTCTCCTTCAGTGCAGCCGACACATTGGCCAGATTGGCTATCATGTCGCTTTCGTCTGCAACCAGACTCTTCAACTGCGGAAGCAAAGCGCGATACTTTTCGTATTTGCCGCCATCATCTATATATAAATCTTCTGCCATATATTCTTGCTTATTTACTTCCCAAATATAGGAAGAACATTCCAATCAACACCAAAATGAGGTCGATAGCCTTACTTTTTAAATTCTTTTCACGGAAGAAGAGGGCACCGAAAAGGAAAGAGACCACTACGCTACTGCGGCGTACCATCGAAACGATGGAAATCATGGAGTCCTCATAACTCAAGGCATAGAAATAGACAAAATCGGCAGCACAAAGAAATATGGAGATGCAGATAATTGTCCAGTCCCAACGGAACGGAGTACTTTCCTTGCGCTTAGGATACCACAGCAGCAAGATAATGGGACACATGATAAAGACTTGATAGACGTTATACCAGGACTGCACCAACATCGGATTGAGCTGTTTCATCAGATATTTGTCGTACAAGCCACTAACGGCACCGGTCATAGCGGCAAGCACGATGAAAAGGATCCATTTGTTGTGCTTGAAGTCGATGCCTTCTTTCTTGCCGGAACGGCTCAACATAAAGAAAGACAATATGGCGAGTAACACCCCTATCCATTGGTAGAGGTTCAATCGCTCTCCGAAGACCAGCATGGCACCGACAAGCACCATCACGGGACGGGTAGCATTGATAGGACCCACAATCGTAAGCGGCAGGTGCTTCATGCCGAAATAGCCGAATATCCAGGAAGAAAGTACAATAAACGATTTGATAATGATGTACTTATGTACCTCCCACCCCACTACGGGAACATTGAACATCGTATCGCCCAGCACCGAAGGTGAAAAAGCCGATATCAGAATGAAAGGGAGAAATATAAGGCTCGAAAACAACGTGTTCAAGAAAAGAACCGGAAGCACGGCATTGTCGCGGAGCGACTGCTTCTTAAAGGCATCATAGAATCCCAGCAAGGCTGCGGAGAGAAAAGCGAGTAATAACCACATCTTTTTATTTACAATTTAGCAATTTACAATGTACAATTTAGCTATGCGGATGCTCTTTCAGCTATCTGCCAAGAAGAGTTCTTCCGGATAAGCCACATCCACCAGAAACAGGGCATTCCCCGGAACGGAGGTTCCGGCACGGCAGCGGTCTTTCTGCTTGATGACCCGCCGGAAACCTTCAACGGTAAGTTTGCCACGGCCCACTTCGAGCAAGGTGCCGACGATGGCACGCACCATATTGCGCAGAAAGCGGTCTGCCCGGATGGTAAAGACCCAAGTCTGTTCATCCAGCTGCGTCCATTCGGCATGCAGAATCTTGCAATTATTGGTCTTGACGTCGGTATGCAGTTTGCTGAAGCTGGTGAAATCGGTGTAATCGAACAAAGTCCGTGCAGCTTCATTCATCCGCTGAAAGTCCGGAGTCTGGAAAAGGCGACAACGATATTGGCGGTCGAAAGGAATCTTGGCAGTAGTGACGTAGTACTTATACATACGCGCTATGGCGTCGAAACGGGCATGCGCATCAGGCTTCACAGCACGCAGACGGTAGACAGAGATGTCAGGCGGAAGAAGCCGGTTCAGCTTGTCGGTCATGAAAGCGGGATCCAAAGGAACTTCGCTATCGAAATGAGCTACCATAAGAGAGGCATGCACACCGGCGTCGGTACGCCCAGCTCCCACCACCTCTACTTCCCGACGCAGCAAAGTGGCAAGAGCCTTCATCAAACACTCCTGCACGCTTGCCCCATTGGGCTGGATTTGCCAGCCATGGTAGGCTGTACCGTCATAAGCCAAGTAAATAAAATATCGTTGCACGTTCTTTTTGCTTTCTTTTTCGGGTGCAAAGATAGCACAAACCTACAAAAAGACACGAAAAAAGCGGTAATCTCTTCCCGGAGTTTCGGGAGATTGGGTTATCTTTGCCGGAGTTTTTGAAAAATAAACAAGAATCCAGACAGATATTATACTCAATGAAGCATCCAATAAAAATCGCTCCTATCCTACTACTTGCCGCACTGGCTACCACTCTAACCTTTGCCGGTTGCAAAAAGAAAGACATGTCGCTCAAGCTGAACGAACCCCGCAACATCCGGGGAGTAATCAGCTATAAACGTTCGTTTGGAGACTTGAACGAGAAACATCTGAACGTAGCACAATCCATCGGCATCCGTCCCCTTTCCTCACGGGCAGAGGCAGAGAAAATGAAAGAAAAGCTGCACCACATCACAACGAACGAGTTTTATACCGTCGACTCGCTGACGCACTCTATCCCCTACCTCATCCCCGATGCAGCCAACCTGCTGGACACTATCGGCCATAACTTCCTCGACTCACTGGCCTCCAAAGGTCTGAACCCCAACAAAGTAATCGTGACTTCCGTGCTCCGCACCAAGGACGATGTGAAGCGTCTGCGCCGCAGCAACGGCAATGCGTCCCTAAACTCAGCGCACTTCTACGGAACCACATTCGACGTCAGTTGGAAGCGCTTCCAGAAAGTAGAGGATGAAGACGGGCGCCCCTTGCAGGACGTCAGTGCAGACACCCTGAAACTGGTGCTCTCAGAAGTATTGAGAGATTTGAAACAAGCAGACCGATGCTATATAAAGTATGAGTTAAAGCAAGGCTGCTTCCATATAACGACAAGGAAATGACAGAAGAACAAAAGATAGGAAATCTGTTCTTTTGTTCTTCTGTCTGAAAAAAGTAGTTTATGTCCTATACCTCTTCTTCCAGCATCCTCCACGCCAGCGGCAGGCAAGTAACAATATCTCCTGCCGTCATCCCGATGGTACCGTGCTTCTTGCAGGCAATATCCCCTGCCAGACCATGCACATAAGCACCCAGGCAAGCAGCCGCTTCGGGCTCGTATCCTTGTGCCAGCAAAGCAAGCAGTATGCCCGTCAACACATCGCCACTGCCTCCCGTCGCCATGCCGGGGTTGCCCGTAATGTTGAAATAACATTTGCCCGACGGAGTGATGACAGCGGAGTAAGCGCCCTTCAATATAATATGCACCTCAGCAGTCTTTGCCAGCTCACGCGCTTTCGTCAAGCGTTCGTAAGAGTTCTGGCACTTGCCTACCAGGCGTTCCAGTTCCTTGGGATGTGGAGTGAGAATGCTCCCTTTGGGCAGACGTCCGAGGTAGCTGCGTTTCTCTCCCAAGAGATTCAGCGCATCAGCATCTAGCACCATAGGAACAGAGCAAGCATCTATCTGCTCAAATAAGGCAACTTCCGTTTCCTCTGCCTGTCCCAGTCCGGGGCCCACGCCCACCGCCTGATAATCGTCAGCATCGGAAGAAGAAGCAAAACACGTATCGCTGACATCCAACTCTGTCATTGCCTCGGGCACAGCAGTCTGCACAATGAAGTTATTGCAGAACGGCACATGCACCGTCAGCAGTCCCACCCCCGAACGCAGGCAGGCACGTGCGGCAAGCACCGATGCCCCCGCCATCCCCTGCGAACCGGCTATCAGCAAAGCACGGCCGAAGTTCCCTTTATGGGCAAACCTGCCGCGAGTCTTCAGCAGATACGGCATATCTTCATTTTCCAGCAAATAGTAGTCGGTTTCCATCTCCTCGATGGCATCTTCACTCAGCCCGATATCCAGGAGTTGCCACTCGCCGACAAAGGGTTCGTTTTCGGCAAAAAGGAATGCCAGCTTCGGCAGTTGCAGGCTCAGCGTGAGGTCGGCACGGATAATGCCTGACTGTACATTATAGGTATTGTCTTCCCCCATCAGCCCCGACGGGATGTCGATGGCTACCACCGTAGCAGAGGAAGCATTGATGTATTTCACCACTGCGGCAAAGCCACCGGTCAGCGGTTTGTTCAGTCCGCTGCCAAACAAACCGTCGATAACAACATGATCCGCCGTCAATGTGGGCGGCACAAACTGCGAGGTTATTTCATGGAAAACGACACCGGACACACCGTTCAGTTTCTCTTTGTTTGCCTCGCAATCCGGCGAGAGCGAACCTTTGGTATTGAAAAGATATACTTCCGGTTTATAACCCTTCTGCGCCAAGAGGCGGGACACTGCCAGTGCATCGCCTCCGTTATTCCCCGGTCCGGCAAAAACCGTAAACGGGGTATCGGCACTCCAACGTTCTGAAATTGCTTTAGCCAATGCTTCGGCAGCACGCTCCATCAGGTCGATAGATGCAATCGGTTCATTCTCTATCGTATATGCATCCAGTTGCTTGATGCTTGTTGTGGGAAATATCTTCATAGGGTCAATCTTCTTTTTTTGCCAAGCAAAGGTAAAGGGAATAGTTAGAAAAAACAAACGAAAGAATGACGAAAAAAAGAAGGATGTAAGCACAGAATAATTAATTTTGCAGACTGAATTTAAAAACTTAATAATACCTGTTGGCGGAATTGATTCACAATTGTCAGGCTATGAATTGGTTGATGAGATTCCGGTTGACAAGGCGACAAAGGGCTGCGCGCCAAATGGGAATTTAGCAGCGCAGAGGATGAAATGATGCCCGGAAGCCTCCACGGGAGCTCTCGCGAAGCCTACCTCGACGATGGATACCTCCACGGGAGCTCTCGCGAAGCCTTCCTTGACGACGGACACCTCCACGGGAGCTCTTGCGGAGCCTTCCTTGACGACGGAAGCCTCCACGGGAGCTCTATTACCAACGGATGTTAACGTGAAGGCGCCACGAGAGTTCTATTACTAACAGCCGTTAACGTGACGGCGCCACGAGAGCTCTATTACTAACAGCTGTTAATAATTTAACCCCTAAATCATCATCCGTCGCGCAGTCCGTTGTCAGTCTAACCCTTGTCAGCCCCATTTTGCTTCCTTTCTCTCTTCAAAAGGGATTGATTTCGCCAGCAGATTAAACAAATTACTATGAGTACACCCAAGCACCCCAAAGGTCTTTACCTTATCTTCGCTACCAGTACGGCAGAGCGTTTCAGTTACTATGGCATGCGCGCCATTTTCATCTTGTTTTTAACCCAGGCATTGCTGTTCGACAAAGAGCATGCCGCCTCCATCTACGGCAGCTATACCGGACTGGTTTACCTGACGCCGCTCATCGGCGGATATATCGCGGATAAATACTGGGGCATCCGTCGTTCCGTGTTTTGGGGTGCGATGATGATGGCAGTGGGACAATTCCTGATGTTCTCCAGCGCCTCCATGCTCGAAGCCAAGGAACTCTCGCACTGGCTGATGTATGGTGGGCTCACCTTTCTTATATTAGGCAACGGATGTTTCAAGCCGACCGTAGCCTCCCTCGTAGGACAACTCTACAAGCCGGGAGACCGACGACTGGATTCGGCCTACACCATTTTCTATATGGGTGTCAACGTCGGCTCCTTCCTCGCCCCGCTGGTTTGCGGATATTTCGGCGAGACGGGCGATCCGAACGACTTCAAATGGGGTTTTCTGATTGCAGGTATCGTCACGGTGTTCACGGTCATCTTGTTCGAGACGCAAAAGAACAAATACCTGATCGGCCCCGATGGAGAACAACTCGGCATTATCCCCGATTCCCGGAAAGGACAACCGCAAGCCGCCAAGACCATCAGCCAAATGGATGCGGACAAGAGCAATAAACTCCGCAATTACATTATCCTCGGAATATTGACCGTTGCACTCGCCTCTTTCTTCTATTGGTGTTTCGGCGATGATTGGATCAGTATCGGCATCTTCACCGCCTGCATCGTGTTCCCCGTCAGCATCTTACTGGAAGGTTCGCTCACCAAGATCGAACGCGACCGTATCTTCGTCATTTATATCATCGCCTTCTTCGTCATCTTCTTCTGGGCGGCTTACGAACAAGCCGGTGCCTCACTGACGCTCTTTGCCTCGGAGCAGACCGACCGCGTAATCTTCGGCTGGGAAATGCCGGCATCGTGGATACAGTCTTTCAACCCGTTCTTCGTGGTGATATTGGCCGCCATCATGCCGGGAGTATGGGGATTCCTCAACCAACGGGGACTGGAACCGGCTTCTCCCACCAAACAAGCCATCGGACTGCTGTTGCTCTCCCTGGGCTATCTGGTCATCTGCTTCGGAGTGAAAGATGTGCAGCCCGGCGTCAAAGTGAGCCTCATCTGGCTAACCGGACTTTACTTTATCCATACAATGGGCGAAATCGTGCTCTCCCCCATCGGCTTGTCGATGGTAAACAAGCTGACGCCTATCCGTTTCGCGTCGCTGATGATGGGTATATGGTATCTCTCGACCGCCACCGCCAACAAGTTTGCAGGCACGCTGACCGGTCTTTATCCCGAAGCCGGAAAGGTGAAAACGCTGCTTGGTTACCGCATTGAAACGATGTTCGATTTCTTTATGGTGTTCGTCATCATGTCGGCCACGGCATCGCTTATCCTCTTCCTGCTTTCAAAGAAATTGCAGAAGATGATGCACGGAGTGGAATAAAAATCGTATTTTTGCGCCAACTTTCTAAAACATCCCATCTATGGATATCATACAAATAAAAGACAAAATGTTCTCCGTTTCCATCAGAGAACAGGACATACTGAAAGAAGTAACCCGCGTGGCGAACGAAATTAACCGCGACCTGGACGGAAAGAATCCTCTGTTCCTCAGCGTACTGAATGGTTCGTTCATGTTCACCGCCGACTTGATGAAACGTATCACCATTCCTTGTGAGATTTCGTTCGTCAAACTGGCGTCTTATCAAGGAGTGTCTTCTACCGGAACGATTAAAGAAGTTATCGGCATCAACGAAGACCTTGCAGACCGCACAGTAGTCATTGTAGAAGATATTGTAGATACGGGACTCACCATGCAGCGCCTACTGGAAACACTCGGCACACGCGGCCCGAAAGAAATCCATATCGCTTCGCTGCTGGTGAAGCCGGATAAACTGAAGGTGGACCTCAACATCGAATACGTCGCCATGAATATCCCCAACGACTTCATCGTGGGTTACGGACTGGATTATGACGGCTTCGGACGCAACTACCCCGATATCTATACCGTGGTGGAATAATAAGAAGCTGCGGATAGAAAAAGAGTGAATCCAATTCAATAATAACTTTTAAATATAGGAACTAAACAAATGTTGAACATTGTAATTTTCGGTGCTCCCGGCTCAGGCAAGGGAACACAAAGCGAGAAGATTGTAGAGAAGTATGGCATCAACCACATCTCCACCGGAGACGTGCTGCGTGCTGAAATGAAGAACGGCACCGAGCTGGGTAAAACAGCCAAAGGCTATATCGACCAGGGTCAGTTGATCCCCGATGAACTGATGATTGACATTCTGGCAAGTGTATTCGACAGCTTTGAAGATAGCAAAGGTGTCATTTTCGACGGTTTCCCCAGAACAATTGCCCAGGCCGAAGCATTAAAGAAGATGCTTGCCGAACGCGGACAGGAAGTAAGCGTCATGCTCGATCTCGAAGTACCCGAAGAAGAATTGATGACCCGCCTCATCCGTCGCGGAAAAGAATCGGGCCGTGCCGACGATAACGAAGAGACTATCAAGAAGCGTCTCGTTGTTTACCACTCACAGACGGCTCCGCTGATCGACTGGTACAAGCAAGACGGAAAATATCAACACATCAAAGGCTTCGGCGAACTGGAACAGATCTTTGCCGATGTTTGCGAGGCGATTGATGCCGTGAAATAATTAAACCCATTAGCACATTAACCATATATGGCTGAATCGAATTTTGTTGACTACGTAAAAATATATTGCCGCTCCGGAAAGGGTGGCCGAGGCTCTACGCACATGAGGCGTGAGAAATACATCCCCAATGGCGGCCCCGACGGAGGTGACGGAGGACGAGGAGGTCATGTGATTCTTCGCGGTAACCGCAACTACTGGACGCTGCTGCACTTGAAGTACGACCGCCACATCCTGGCCGGACATGGTGCATCGGGCTCAAAAGGCCGCAGTTTCGGCAAGGATGGAGAAGATAAAACGATTGAAGTGCCCTGCGGTACCGTAGTATATAACGCTGAAACCGGCGAATACATCTGCGATGTCACCGAGCACGGACAAGAAGTTGTTCTGCTGAAAGGCGGACGCGGTGGCTTAGGTAACTGGCACTTCAAGACTGCCACCCGCCAGGCTCCCCGCTTTGCACAACCGGGCGAACCGATGCAGGAAATGACGGTCATCATGGAACTGAAGTTGCTGGCAGACGTCGGCTTGGTAGGTTTCCCCAATGCGGGTAAATCGACCCTGCTCGCCTCTGTCTCTGCCGCCAAACCGAAGATTGCCAACTATCCTTTCACCACGCTGGAACCCAATCTGGGTATTGTATCCTATCGTGACGGAAAATCGTTCGTCATGGCAGATATCCCCGGAATCATCGAAGGTGCCAGCGCGGGCAAAGGTCTCGGTCTGCGCTTCCTGCGCCACATTGAACGCAACTCTTTACTGTTGTTCATGGTGCCTGCCGACAGTGACGATATTCGTAAAGAATATGAGATATTGCTGAACGAGCTCCGTACCTTCAACCCTGAAATGCTGGATAAACAACGGGTACTCGCCATCACCAAGTGCGATATGCTCGATCAGGAACTGATGGACGAGATAGAGCCGACATTGCCCGAAGGCATTCCACACGTATTTATCTCTGCTATCTCCGGCATGGGCGTCTCCGTGCTGAAAGACATCCTTTGGGAAGAGTTGAACAAGGAAAGCAATAAGATAGAAGGCAAGGTAGAAAGCATTGCCCACCGTGCCAAAGACATGAGCCACTTGCAGGAAGAACTGAAGGAGGAAGGCGAAGATGAAGACCTCAGCTACGAATATGTCAACGATGACGAGGACATAGAAGATCTTGAGGACTTTGAATACGAAGAAGAAGATTGGGAGGAAGACGGAAAATGATTTCTCTCACCCAAGATAGGAGAATGTTGGGATATGAGGCGCTTGCCCCGTATCCCGACATTTCTTGTTTTGTAACCACCCGCCACGGAGGTTGCAGCCGGGGAAATTATGGTACCTTCAACTGCACGTCTTATACGGGAGACGATGAGGAATGTGTCCGCCGGAATCAGGAAATTTTGTGTGCATCCCTGCCGCAACGGCCTAAAGAGCTGATTATTCCCTTTCAGACACATGGCACGAAGGTGGAGGTGATTGACAGGAAATACCTCACCGCATCTTCCGAAGCACGCCTCGACATGTTGCAAGGAGTAGATGCCCTTATAACCCGTGAACCGGGTTGCTGCATCTGCATCTCCACAGCAGATTGTATTCCTGTCTTGCTCTATGACCGCGCACACAAAGTGATAGCTGCCGTCCACGCAGGTTGGCGAGGAACCGTCAATTACATTCTCGGGCATACGCTCGACAAAATGCGGGCACTCTATAACACCGACGGCAAAGACATCATTGCCTGCATTGGCCCCGGCATCTCCCTGCCTGCCTTTGAAGTAGGAGACGAGGTTTATGAAGCGTTCCGTATGAATGGCTTTGCCATGGATTACATCTCAGAATGGAAACCGGAAACACATAAATACCACATCGACCTGTGGGCTGCCAACCGGATGCAACTGTTAGACTTCGGTGTACCTTCTGCCCAAGTGGAAACAGCCGGAATATGCACTTATCAACAACACGAAGAATTCTTCTCGGCGCGGCGTCTGGGCATCAAGTCCGGACGGATATTGTCGGGAATAATGATTATGAATTAAATTATGTACAACATCACCGTATCAGAAGAAATAAGACTTGCCTGCCCCATCTTTAGAGGAGCAGCCGTTTATGCAGAAGTCACCAACACTGCTTTCTGCAAGGGATTATGGGAAGAGATCGACGCATTCACCCAAGAACTGACCAGCACTACCCAACCGGACGACATCAAACTGCAGCCCGCCATTGCCGCCACCCGTGAAGCCTACAAACGTTGTGGCAAAGATCCCAGCCGTTACCGTCCGTCTGCCGAAGCCTTGCGCCGCCGGTTGATGCGCGGACTGGCATTATATCAAATCGACACGCTGGTCGATCTTATCAACCTCGTCTCCCTGCGTACCGGCTACTCCATTGGTGGCTTTGATGCCGACAAGATACAAGGTACCCACCTCGAACTCGGCATCGGACGTGCCGATGAGCCGTTTGAAGGTATCGGTCGCGGTGTATTGAACATCGAAGGACTTCCCGTCTACCGTGACCTCATAGGAGGCATCGGCACCCCGACCAGTGATAACGAACGCACTAAAATGGATATTGAAACCCGCCACATCCTCGCCATCATCAACGGTTACAGCGGCTCGGACGGACTGGAAGAAGCCGCTGAAATGACACAAGACCTTTTAAGGAAATACGCCGCCTCAAACGGCGGAAGCATACACTATTTCTTATAGCCTATGAAGTTCACCTCTATCATATCTATACTATTAATCACTTTCTCCACAGTGACGCAAGCCAAGAATCCGCCTTTCACCTCCATGGAGATTAACCACATCCGCGTAGCTACTCCGGGACTGTTCGACAACACCAATCAGATAGAGATATACCTCGACACCTTGCCCGACGCAGCATACGCCTTTCCCTTGCCCGGAGCCAAAGTCATTTCTCCCTATGGAGGTGCGCGCAGGCACCATAGCGGCATAGACATCAAGACCCGTGCCAAAGATACGATCCGCTGCGCTTTCGATGGTGTGGTACGGATGGCCAAACCATACAGTGCATACGGCAATGTCATCGTAGTGCGCCACTCCTTCGGACTGGAAACCATATACAGCCATAACTTCAAAAACCTCGTGCAGAGCGGTGACACCGTAAAAGCAGGACAGCCCATAGCCCTGACCGGACGTACCGGACGCGCCACCACCGAACACCTGCATTTCGAGACCCGCATCAACGGGCAGCATTTCGACCCTACCCTCATCTTCGACATGAAAGAAAGGACACTGAACAAAAGGAATATCAGTTGTACCCGAAAGGGCAACGGGATTATTGTAAAACAGTTACCGATGATCTACAGACCCCGCCTACAAAAAAAATACCCATTAGAACCGTATAAGTATCCAAACCTTTCACTACATTTGCAGAACGTTTCATTACCGACACGAATTGAACTTTAAAGCATATCAATGATAGAAAAACTGATTGTTCTCGAGGATATCGATCCGGTTATCTTTTACGGCGTAAACAACGCCAACATGCAACTGATAAAAGCCTTGTATCCCAAGCTTCGCATTGTTGCCCGCGGCAATGTCATCAAGGTACTGGGAGACGAAGAGGAAATGTGTGCATTCGAAGAAAACATCACCAAACTGGAAAAGTATTGCGCCGAATATAACTCCCTGAAAGAAGAAGTCATCATAGACATCATCAAAGGCAATGCCCCGCAAGCCGAGAAGTCGGGCAATGTCATCGTCTTCAGCGTCACCGGAAAACCAATCATTCCGCGTAGCGAAAACCAACTCAAGCTGGTGGAAGCTTTTGCCAAGAACGACATGGTATTCGCCATCGGCCCGGCCGGTTCCGGTAAGACCTATACTGCCATAGCACTGGCTGTACGGGCGCTGAAAAACAAAGAAATCAAGAAAATCATCCTCAGCCGTCCTGCCGTAGAAGCCGGAGAAAAACTCGGTTTCCTGCCCGGCGACATGAAGGACAAGATAGACCCGTACCTGCAACCGCTCTACGACGCCCTGCAGGACATGATACCTGCCGCCAAGCTGAAAGAATACATGGAACTGAACATCATCCAGATTGCCCCCCTCGCCTTTATGCGCGGACGCACACTGAATGATGCCGTCGTTATCTTGGACGAAGCGCAGAACACTACCACCCAGCAAATCAAAATGTTCCTCACCCGTATGGGCATGAACACCAAGATGATTGTAACAGGAGATATGACGCAGATTGACTTGCCGCAATCACAGACTTCCGGTCTGGTGCAAGCACTCCGCATCCTGAAAGGTGTAAAAGGTATCAGCTTTATCGAACTGAACAAGAAGGACATTGTAAGGCATAAACTCGTTACCCAAATTGTGGAGGCTTACGAAAAATTCGACAAAGAAGCCAAGGCGGAACGGGAAAGACGGAAAGCGGAACAAAAGGAATAAAAAGAATATAAACTCAATATATTACAAAGATGAAAGCATTAACAAAGACTGATTTTAATTTCCCCGGACAACAGAGCGTGTACCACGGAAAAGTACGTGATGTTTATAACATCAATGGTGAAAAGCTGGTCATGGTAGCTACCGACCGCATCTCTGCCTTCGACGTAGTATTGCCGAAAGGCATCCCCTTCAAAGGTCAGATGCTGAACCAGATTGCAGCCAAGTTCCTGGATGCCACCACCGACATCTGCCCCAACTGGAAGCAAGCTACACCCGACCCGATGGTTACGGTAGGTGTAATGTGCGAAGGTTTCCCCATCGAGATGATTGTACGCGGTTACCTCTGCGGTAGCGCATGGCGTGCCTACAAGAGCGGTGTCCGCGAAATCTGCGGCATCAAGCTGCCCGAAGGAATGAAAGAAAACCAGAAGTTCCCCGAACCCATCATCACCCCGACTACCAAAGCAGAAATCGGCGAGCACGATGCAGATATCTCTAAAGAAGAAATCCTTGCCAAAGGTCTGGCTACTCCCGAAGAATATGCCATCCTTGAGAAGTACACCATGGCTCTGTTCCTGCGTGGTACCGAAATCGCTGCAGAACGCGGACTGATTCTTGTTGATACGAAATATGAATTCGGCAAGCACAACGGCACCATCTACCTGATGGACGAAATCCACACGCCGGACTCCAGCCGTTACTTCTACTCCGAAGGCTACGAAGACCGTTTTGCCAAAGGCGAGCCCCAGAAGCAACTTTCCAAAGAATTCGTACGCGAATGGTTGATGGATAACGGTTTCCAAGGCAAAGAAGGACAGCAAGTACCGGAAATGACCGATGAAATCGTGGCTTCTATCAGCGACCGCTACATCGAATTATACGAACACATCACCGGTGAGAAGTTCGTAAAAGAAGATACCAGCAACATCGCCGAACGTATCGAAAAGAACGTAATGGAGTATCTGAAATAATATGGACTACCCACAAGAACACATCAAGCCCTACGGCAACGACGGCAAGAAGAGCGAACAGGTAGAAGAAATGTTCGACAACATTGCCCCCGCCTACGACAAGCTGAACCATACCCTCTCCATGGGTATAGACCGCAGTTGGCGCAGGAAGGCAATCAACATTCTCCGCCCGTTCCGCCCCCGCCGCATCATGGATGTGGCTACCGGCACAGGCGACTTTGCCATCCTTGCGTGCCACGAACTCCAGCCCGACACCTTGATAGGTACCGACATTTCGGAAGGCATGATGGATGTGGGTCGTGAAAAAGTAAAACAGGCGCACCTCTCGGACAAGATTTCCTTTGCCCGGGAGGATTGCACCTCCCTCTCGTTTGCCGATGGTAGTTTCGATGCCGTGACCGTAGCGTTCGGCATCCGCAACTTCGAAGGACTGGACAAAGGACTGTCCGAGATGTGCCGCGTGTTGACACCCGGCGGACATCTCGTCATTCTGGAACTTTCCACCCCGGACCGTTTCCCGATGAAGCAGTTATTCACCATTTATTCGAAAATAGTCATCCCCCTGCTCGGCAAATTCATTTCGAAAGACAACAGCGCTTACACCTACCTGCCACAAAGCATCCGTGCTTTTCCGCAAGGCGAGGTGATGCAGGAAGTCATCCGACGGGCGGGCTTCAGCGAAGTACACTTCAAGCGGCTCACTTTTGGAATATGCACATTATATACAGCCAGGAAATAAGCATTAATCACCCCTTTAACACACCCTAATCATGCAGAAATACGGTTTAATAGGTTACCCGCTGAAACATTCGTTCTCTATCGGATTTTTCAATGAGAAGTTCAAAGCAGAGAATATTGATGCAGAATACGTGAACTTCGAAATACCACGCATCGAAGACTTTATGGAAGTGATAGAGGAGAATCCCAACCTCTGCGGGCTCAACGTGACCATCCCTTATAAGGAACAAGTTATTCCCTATCTGGACGAACTGGACAAGGACACTGCCAAGATAGGCGCCGTCAACGTCATCAAGATCATCCGCCTCCCCAAAGGAAAGGTAAAACTGGTAGGCTATAACTCCGACATCATCGGATTCACCCAATCCATAGAACCACTGTTGCAACCGCAACACACGAAAGCCCTGATTCTGGGTACGGGCGGCGCATCGAAAGCTGTATATCGCAGCCTGGAAAACCTGGGCATCCAAAGTACTTTCGTATCGCGCACCAAGAAAGATGCCAAATTCCTCACCTACGAAGAACTGACACCGGAAATCATGCAGGAGTACACTGTCATTGTCAACTGCACCCCTGTGGGTATGTATCCCAAAGTGGACTTCTGTCCCAACATCCCTTACGAACTGTTAACACCCAACCATTTGCTCTACGATTTGTTATATAATCCAAATGAAACTCTCTTCATGAAGAAAGGCCAGGCGCAAGGAGCCGTCACCAAGAACGGACTGGAGATGCTGCTGCTGCAAGCCTTTGCTGCATGGGAAATCTGGAATAGATAATATGAGAAAATGGCTCAAATACAGTCTGGCAGGACTGTTCATACTTATTATCATCGCCGTCATCGGCGGTAGTTTCTACATGCTCGGCTATTCGCTGAGACCGGAACATAACAAAGGGAAAGACATCCCCGGTTCCTACGAATACATGCTCAGCGAATATCCGTCGATAAAGCCGTGGCTGGACAGCCTGCAAACGGTGGGCGCCTTGCGCGATACCTTTATCATCAATTCCGAAGGGCGGCAACTGCATGCCATCTTTGCCGCCGCTCCTGAGCCTACCGACAAGACGGCCGTCATTGTGCACGGCTATACGGACAATGCCATCCGCATGCTGATGATAGGCTACCTCTATAATAAAGAATTAAAGTATAACATCCTACTGCCCGACCTGCAAGACCAGGGACTGAGCGACGGCCCCGCCATTCAGATGGGCTGGAAAGACCGCCTCGACGTATTGCGCTGGATGGATATCGCCGACGATATTTACGGCGGAAACACCCGGATGGTGGTACACGGCATTTCCATGGGAGCCGCCACCACCATGATGGTATCGGGCGAGGAGCAGAAACCGTTCGTTAAGTGCTTCGTAGAAGACTGCGGCTATACAAGTGTATGGGATGAATTTGCGCACGAACTGAAAGGACAGTTCGGGCTGCCTCCTTTCCCGCTACTATATACTGCCAGCTGGCTATGCAACGCAAAGTACGGCTGGAATTTCAAGGAAGCATCCTCGCTGAACCAGGTAAAGAAATGCAAATTGCCGATGCTCTTCATCCACGGAGATGCCGACACGTATGTACCCACGTGGATGGTCTACCCGCTGTATGAAGCAAAGTCCGAGCCAAAGGAGTTGTGGCTTGTTCCCGGTGCCACGCATGCTATGTCTTATAAGGACTATCCGCAGGAATACACGCAACGGGTAAAGAATTTTGTAGGAAAATACATCCGTTGATGTGATTTTCCTTATCTTCGCAACTACAAATACATTAGTATGAAACGATTTATCTCCATAACATTCTTCTTATGCCTGCTCTTTTCCATGCAGGCACAAGAGGTATACACCACCAAGAACATCCCTAAAGTACATCTTCAAAACAAGATGAGGTACGTATGCAATCCTGCCGGCATCCTCTCTACAGCTGCGTGCGACAGTATAGACCGTATGCTCTACGCGCTGGAACAGCAGACCGGCATAGAAACCGTTGTAGCTGTTGTGCCTTCCATCGGCGAGGAAGATTGCTTTGACTTCTCCCACCAACTGCTCAACGAGTGGGGAGTGGGAAAAAAGGGAAAGAACAACGGACTTGTAATACTGCTGGTGACCGACCAACGCTGCATTCAGTTCTATACAGGCTATGGTCTGGAAGGAGACTTGCCCGACGCTATCTGCAAGCGCATCCAAACCCGGTATATGATTCCTTACCTGAAAGACGGGAATTGGGACGCCGGCATGGTGGCAGGTGTACGCGCCGTCTGCACGCGCCTGGACGGCAGTATGGAGAATGACACCGAAGAGGAAGAAGATATTTCCGTAGGAGGTATCTTGCTGGCAGTTTTCGGATTCATCGGTGTAGCCCTGCTGATAGGCATCATGACCCAACGCGCCGCAACCAAATGCCCCAACTGCGGACAACATAAGTTGCAGCGCAGCGGTAGCACCCTTGTTTCACGTCGCAACGGAGTGAAGACGGAAGATGTGACTTATACTTGCCGTAACTGTGGCCACAAAGTAGTGCGCCGCCAGCAATCGTACGATGAGAATTACCGGGGTGGCGGCGGAGGTGGTCCGGTTATCTTTGGAGGCGGAGGTCTATTTGGCGGAAGCGGAGGAGGCGGAGGCTTTAGCGGTGGCAGCTTCGGAGGAGGTATGGGAGGCGGCGGAGGTGCTGGTTCCCGGTTCTAAATAACATATTGTATCACTATAATAAAGAAAAGAGTATGAAGAAATCAACCATTATCATCATTGTTGTTGTAGCCCTCCTCGCCATTTGGGGCGTTAGCGGTTACAACGGACTCGTAACCATGGACGAGAACGTCAGCGGACAATGGTCGAACGTCGAAACCCAATATCAACGCCGTGCCGACCTGATTCCGAATCTTGTAAATACAGTCAAAGGATATGCTTCTCACGAAAAGGAGACTTTGGAAGGTGTAGTGCAGGCACGCAGCCAGGCAACCCAAATCAAAGTAGATGCCAACGACCTGACACCCGAAAAGCTGGCTGAATACCAGAAAGCCCAAGGTGCCGTAACCTCTGCCCTGGGCAAGCTGCTTGCCATCACGGAGAACTACCCCGACCTGAAAGCCAACCAGAACTTCCTTGAACTGCAAGCCCAACTGGAAGGTACGGAAAACCGCATCAACGTGGCACGTACCAACTTCAACAACGCGGCGAAGGACTTCAATACCGCCATCCGCCGCTTCCCGAAGAACATCCTTGCCGGCCTTTTCGGATTTGACAAGCGTGCTTATTTCGAAGCTGCTGAGGGAACAGAGACTGCACCGCAGGTACAGTTCTAAACTGGTAGAATTTAAATATATTCATTCTATCATTCAAAAGCAGACTATCTGTCAGGGAGGAGATCGCCTATCGCACTCTTACTGCAAATCCGCTATCGCCTCCCTCAACTCTTTCACTCCCCGCCATGCTTTAAGGAAGAGACGAACACCGAGCAACAAACCTACAACAAGCCCTGCCCATGCCCCATACAGCAGATAGCGGTCGCCCATCCCGGCAATATCCCATATCAGACTTACCAGTAAAGGTATGGCACAAACCCCACAAGCAGCAATTCCTATCTTGAACGAAATGCGGAAGCGACTCTCTGCCAAACATACTTCGCGTACCGTCTGTTCCACGCAGTCCACCTTCCTCAACAGCAACAACCAAGTGAGCTGCCTGATCAGTATCGCCACAATAAACACTCCCAATAAACTCCACGTCAGAGTACTGAAACCAAACTCTGAGTTACGAACTACCTGATAAAAGAACCAAGGCAAAAAGAGGACGAAAAACGTCTGTCGCAGCAACAAACGCTTGCGCATCTGCTCCACTTTACTGTTCACGGCCTTATGCTGCAATTGACGGTTCTCCATCTCCAATCGTCCGAGTCGTTCTTCCATCTCATTCCAATTCTTCTTCAAATCTTCCAGTTCCATAATCTATCTCCTTAGCTATTCGCTTGTTTAGTCAATTTTTCTTTAATTCGTTTTAATCTTGAAGCAACGGTATTGCGAGGCATGCCTACAATTTCCGCAATCTCCTCGTAAGACTTCTCATCGAGCCATAACAGAATGACGGCGCGTTCAAACTTATTCAACCCGGCAATGAGGCGATACATTTCCTTCAGGCGCTTCGTCGTCTCGTCATTCTCCGCTTCGAGGCCGTAAAGGCTATCGAGCGAAGTATGCTCGCCGCGACGTTGCTGCTGGCGATAGAAAGAAATGCAAGTGTTCAGTCCCACACGGTAGATCCATGAGGAAGGCTTGCCTTTTCCTTCATATCCGTCGAAGCCTCGCCAAAGGTTTATCACCACCTCTTGATAAAGGTCCTTGAAGTTATCCCCATCCGTGGCATACATATAGCAGATTTTGTATATCACCCGCTTGTACTCCATGATAAGGGAAGTAAACCGCTTTTCTTTTTCATTCTGTTCCATTCGTGCACGTTCTTTATAACATAAGACGCCCGTTTTGATGATTAGTTGCAGGGGGAGAGGAAAAAAGTAACCTCTATTTTCTTATACAAAGCTAAGGCTATAAGCGAAATAATCACTACTTTTGCGCAAAACTTATTAACTCATGAGTAATCAACGATACATGATGCGCGGCGTCAGCGCATCGAAAGAAGATGTGCACAACGCCATCAAGAACATCGACAAAGGTATTTTTCCGCAGGCTTTCTGCAAAATCATCCCTGACATCCTGGGCGGTGACCCGGAGTATTGCAACATTATGCATGCCGACGGTGCAGGCACCAAGTCGAGCCTGGCCTATATGTACTGGAAAGAAACCGGCGACCTCGGCGTATGGAAAGGTATTGCGCAGGATGCACTGATTATGAACATCGACGACCTGCTTTGTGTAGGTGCCGTAGACAATATTCTGGTTTCTTCCACCATCGGGCGTAACAAACTGCTCATCCCCGGCGAAGTAATCTCCGCCATCATCAACGGTACGGACGAGTTGCTTGCCGAGCTTCGTGAAATGGGCGTAGGTGTATATGCCACCGGCGGCGAAACGGCTGATGTGGGCGACCTTGTACGTACCATCATCGTGGACTCTACAGTGACATGCCGCATGAAGCGCTCGGACGTAATCGACAACGCCAATATCCGCCCCGGAGATGTCATTGTAGGCTTGGCTTCTTACGGACAGGCTACTTATGAGAAAGAGTACAACGGCGGCATGGGCAGCAACGGTCTGACTTCGGCCCGTCACGATGTATTCTCCAAATATCTGGCAGAGAAGTATCCCGAAAGTTATGACAAGGCAGTGCCCGAAGAACTGGTGTACAGCGGCAAACTGAAACTGACGGATGCCGTAGAAGGCAGTCCGCTGGATGCTGGGAAGCTGGTGCTCTCTCCTACCCGCACGTATGCGCCGGTAGTAAAGAAACTGCTCGATGCACTCCGCCCCGAAATACATGGTATGGTACACTGCTCGGGCGGCGCACAGACCAAGGTGCTGCATTTTGTTGGTGATAATTGCCGTGTGGTGAAAGATAATCTGTTCCCCGTTCCGCCCTTGTTCCGCACCATCAAGGAACAAAGCGACACGGACTGGAGCGAAATGTACAAGGTATTCAACATGGGACATCGTCTCGAAGTTTACCTCTCGCCCGAACATGCCGAAGAGGTGATTGCCATCTCAAAGAGTTTCGGCATCGATGCACAGATTGTAGGACGGATTGAGGAAAGCAGCAAGAAGGAACTGATTATCAAGAGTGAGTTCGGAGAATTCAACTATTAATATATGGCAGAAAACAACACCATACTCGAAAAACTGGATGGGCTCGTAGCCCGCTTCGAAGAGGTATCGACCCTGATTACCGACCCGGCAGTAATTGCCGACCAGAAGCGTTACGTCAAACTCACCAAAGAATATAAAGAACTGGGCGACTTGATGAATGCCCGCAAGGAGTATATGCAAGTACTGAGCGGCATCGAAGAAGCCAAAGAAATCATCGCCAACGAAACCGACCCGGAGATGCGCGACATGGCACGCGAAGAACTCGACGCCTGCCAAACCCGCCAGCCGGAACTGGAAGAACAGATAAAGCTTCTGCTCGTCCCCGCCGACCCGCAGGACAGCCGCAACGCCATCCTCGAGATTCGTGGCGGTACGGGTGGTGACGAAGCTGCCATCTTTGCAGGCGACCTCTTCCGCATGTACACCAAGTACTGCGAAACGAAAGGCTGGAAGTTGGAAGTATCCAGCGCCAACGAAGGCAGTGCCGGCGGATTCAAGGAAATTGTGTGCAGCATCACCGGCGACGGTGTATACGGTACGATGAAATACGAATCGGGCGTGCACCGCGTGCAACGCGTACCCGCCACCGAAACACAAGGACGCGTACACACCTCCGCCGCCAGCGTGGCAGTGCTGCCCGAAGCCGAAGAGTTTGACGTAATCATCAACGAAGGCGAGATAAAATGGGACACTTTCCGAAGCGGCGGTGCCGGCGGCCAGAACGTAAATAAGGTAGAATCCGGTGTGCGCCTGCGCTACAACTGGAAGAACCCCAACACTGGCGTAGTCGAAGAAATCCTGATAGAATGTACCGAAACACGCGACCAGCCCAAGAACAAGGAGCGCGCCCTCGCCCGTCTGCGTACCTTTATCTACGACAAAGAGCATCAGAAGTACATCGACGACATCGCCTCCAAACGTAAAACGATGGTCAGCACCGGCGACCGCTCCGCCAAGATCCGTACCTACAACTACCCGCAAGGACGTATTACCGACCACCGCATCAACTATACCATTTACAACCTTGCCGCCTTTATGGACGGTGATATCCAAGATTGCATCGACCACCTGATTGTGGCTGAAAATGCAGAAAGACTAAAAGAAAGCGAACTTTAAGAACAACATAAAAATGAACAAGCAAGAATTATTTGAAAACATAAAGCGCAAGCAGTCATTTCTTTGCGTAGGTCTTGACACCGACATCAAGAAGATTCCCGAACATCTGCTGAAAGAAGAAGATCCCATCTTCGCGTTCAACAAAGCCATCATTGATGCAACCGCCGATCTCTGCATCGCCTACAAGCCCAACCTCGCCTTCTACGAAAGCATGGGCGTGAAAGGCTGGATCTCCTTCGAGAAAACCGTGAACTACATCAAGCAGAACTACCCCGACCAATTCATCATCGCCGATGCCAAGCGCGGTGATATCGGGAACACCTCTGCCATGTATGCCCGCACCTTCTTCGAAGAACTGGATATCGATTCCGTAACCGTAGCCCCCTACATGGGCGAAGACAGCGTAACCCCTTTCCTTACTTATAAGAACAAATGGGTCATCCTCCTCGCCCTGACCAGCAACAAAGGCTCGCACGACTTCCAACTGATGATGGATGATGACGGCGAACGCCTCTTCGAACGAGTGCTGCGCAAATCTCAGAAATGGGCGGGCGACGAACAGATGATGTACGTGGTAGGCGCCACGCAAGGCCGCGCTTTCGAGGACATCCGCAAGCTGGTTCCCGAACACTTCCTGCTGGTTCCCGGCGTAGGTGCACAAGGCGGTTCGCTCGAAGAAGTCTGCAAGTACGGTATGAACAAGACCTGCGGACTGATTGTGAACTCCAGCCGTGGCATTATCTACGTAGATAAGACCGAAAAATTTGCCGCTGCCAGCCGCAAAGCCGCCCAAGAAGTGCAGGAACAGATGGCAGAGCAACTGAAAGCAATTCTCTAAGAAAGCTGTCCTGAACTTATTTCCCCAAAGCATAAATCCGGGCGAGAACAGACAAACATTTGACGTTTGTCCGTTCTCGCTTATTTCATATCAATACCACAGAACGATGATATATCTGCAAGACATCCCCAAATCTTTCGCCTACTGCTTCGCCCAGGACATCTGCCCCAAAGCGAATACATGCCTGCGGGCCATTGCGGCGCAAATCCTTACTGAAAGTCCGGAAGAGTCAGCCGCCATAATAGAAACCGTAAATCCCGTCTATGTGCAACGGCTTCCCCATCCGGACAGTTGCCGGTTCTATCGCGACAACAAGCCCCTGCGTTACGCCAAAGGCATGACACAACTTTTTGAAGATCTGCCTCTGCGACAAGCCCGCCTCGTCCGTCTGCGAGTGATGCACTGCTTCTCATGCGAGAGTTATTTCTACCAAAGCCGCAAAGGCACCCGCCTCATCTCTCCCGAAGAACAGGAGAAAATCCGCAACGTATTCCGTTCCGCAGGTGTTGTCAGCGAACCGAAGTTCGATGAATTTCAGTACTGCTTGAGGTGGAATGAATGACGGAATATAACACTATCATTCAACCCATTACAGCTTTATTATATTTTATCTATTATACAGTAATGCTTTAGTTGTAATAAAGCAACACTTTAACAGTGATAAAGCGGTGCTTTATCACTGTTAAAGTATCACTGTATTACTGATAAAGTGAAACTGCATTAGCGGTGAGGTGACGCTCCAATAGTGGTAAACTCTGAAGCATTCAATTGTCCATTCGGTAATCTTCACTCGAAAGAGATAAATATTCGGATTAAATTTTGAGGTTCAATATTTGATTCGGATATTTGTATGTCGCGATGAATGGCAACAGTAAGTTCCACCTATTACAAAACATATATCATGAGCCAAAACAAGATTATCATATATCAAACCCAGGATGGGAAAACGACTATCGATGTGAAGTTGGAGCAGGACACGGTGTGGCTTACGCAAGCACAAATGGCTGATTTGTTTCAAAAAGATCAGTCTGTAATTGCCCGCCATATTGCAAACGTTTTTAAAGAGGGAGAACTCGATAAAAATAGTAATATGCAAATTTTGCATAATACTCTCTCCAAATATAAACCTACTACTATTTATAGCTTAGACGTTATTATATCCGTAGGCTACAGAGTAAAAAGCCAAAGAGGTACACAATTTCGTATCTGGGCTAATTCAGTCCTTAAAGATTACCTCATCCGTGGCATTGCCGTCAACGACAACCGTCTGAAGCAACTGGGTGAAGTTATCAAGGTTCTGAAGCGTACTACCAGCCAACTCGACGCCCAACAAATGCTTGCCGTAGTGAAGCAATACACTATGGCTCTTGATTTGCTGGATGACTATGACCATCAGTGTATTAGTAAACCCGATGGTAGTAAAGCAACATATGTTCTGACCTACGAGGAGTGCCGCGACGTGATAAACAGTATGAACTTCAACGCAGACAGTGATCTCTTCGGAAATGAAAAAGATGAATCGTTTCATAGCAGCATCGGTGCCATCTATCAAACCTTTGGCAGTGAAGATGTTTATCCGTCCGTTGAGGAGAAAGCAGCCAATCTGCTCTATTTCATAACCAAAAACCATTCATTCAGCGACGGCAACAAACGCATTGCCGCCACCCTATTTCTATACTTCCTGCAAAAGAACGGAATCCTTTATCGTGAAAATGGCGAGAAGCGCATCAGCGACAGTACTCTCGTAGCCATTACCATCATGATAGCCGAATCTAAAACAGAGGAAAAGGAGATTATGACAAGGCTGGTAATGAACTTCCTCGTATAATGAAAGCCATTGAGATGAAAAATACTTATTACAATATACAAAATTAAATACCGCTATTCTCCCATTATAGTTGCCACAATGCTTCTGGCACCTCCGTAGTCGCGAAACTCACAAAGATAAATACCCTGCCATGTCCCAAGATTCAGACGACCATTCGTAACAGGTATGGTGACAGAGGGTCCGACGATGCTGCATTTGGCATGAGCCGGCATATCGTCGTCACCTTCCAGCGTATGCAGGTAGTACGGTTCACGCTCCTTGACCAAGTGGTTGAAGATACTTTCCATATCCGCACGCACATCCGGGTCGGCATTCTCATTGAGGGTGAGGGCTGCCGAGGTGTGCTTGATGAAAAGATGCAACATTCCCACCTTAGGCAGTTCAGGCAGATGGCGCAGGACTTCATTCGTTATGAGATGAAAGCCGCGCCGACGTTCCTGTAGTTTAAATTCAGTTTGTTTCCACATATTCTATAATCACTTCATAAGGTTGCCAAGCAAGAAAGAACGAGCATCTTCAAGTTCCGGAAGTTCCTTTTTACGGGACAAGCCAATATCGCACTTGTTACAGAAATCTTTCAGGAACGATTCCGTTTTCTCATTTACCACCTCAATCGCGCAAGGCTTACAGCCGCTGTTACGCAACTTATCAACCAATTCGGCAAACATCTCCTTGTACCTTTCCTCTCCTCCACTCATATTGATAATGGGGAATAAATCCATATTGTCTATATCCAAGCAAATCAACGCCGCCGAAGCATAAACTTCCTCGCTATCCTTTTTAGCACAAGGTATCGGCAAATAAACAAGGTCTACCTGAAGTGTTCCGGACTTACGTAGTTTCTTTACCACACTCGCAAGAATGTCATTGCCGAACTCCGGCGCATCCCATTCGTCCGGCAAGAAAGCAGGAAGCTCTGTAGTTTCCCAATCGTAAGTGCCTCTCTCGTTGGGAATAAGGTAAGGAACTTGTCTTCCACCCTGCATAGTAGGATAATCGCCCCTTTCGTTAAAGCCAAGCTTCTCCGGAGTATAAGCCACCAGCATCCAAGCCACACCTATAGCTGCATACAGTGCCTCTGTAATGTCGCGTGCATCTTCCTCGCAAGTAATGCCAAAGGACAGTTTGAAAGGCGTATGCCTGGTGAAGTCGGGCCATCCCTTGGGACGGCGTATTGTCATTCCATGAGTCTCAGCATAATTGCGAATACGTTTCTTTACCTCAGAACCCATATCGGCCGCCGGCATAAAGTCACAATTAATGCAGTCTAAAGTAGAAGCCAAATCCAACATTTCCGCATGAGACATCTCCCTATCGTTCAAAATGAGAGTCTTCAAATAAGAGCTGAACCCTTTTCGTCCCCGATAGAAGCCCAAGGCTAAATGTTCGCCACCGTTTCCCATCACACAGCAATAGCCAGTTTCCCCGTCGGATAGGCGGAAGGCAAATATATCGCTGTCGGTCAAAATGCTCCACACTTCAGTTTCACGGTATAGCAACGCAGCAGCAAGCATGTCATCTGTTAATATCATCTTTCTGTTTTTTTGAGTTAAGACTGGCAAAGTTACAATTTATTTCATATTCTCCCAAAAACCAACTACCTTTGCGGACAAATACTTAACCATGTCCTACGAACGTAAAATTATCAACGACCCGGTCTTCGGGTTCATCAACATACCGAAGGGGCTGCTGTACGATATCGTGCGGCATCCCCTTTTGCAACGTCTGAACCGTATCAAGCAACTCGGCTTGTCGTCCGTGGTTTATCCCGGCGCACAGCACACGCGTTTCCAGCATTCACTGGGTGCTTTCTACCTGATGAGCGAAACCATCCAGCACCTCACAGCCAAGGGAAACTTCATCTTCGACAGTGAAGCCGAAGCCGTGGAAGCAGCCATACTGATGCACGACATCGGTCACGGGCCTTTCTCACACGTGCTCGAAGACACCATTGTGCGCGGTGTTTCGCACGAGGACATCTCCCTGATGCTAATGGAACGCATCAACAAGGAGATGAACGGCCAGCTGACGCTCGCCATCCAGATGTTCAAGGACGAATACCCCAAACGCTTCCTGCACCAATTGGTTAGCGGTCAACTGGATATGGACCGCCTCGACTACCTGCGCCGCGACAGCTTCTATACCGGAGTGACGGAAGGCAACATCGGCTCCGCCCGCATCATCAAGATGCTCGATGTGAAAGACGACCACCTCGTGGTAGAGTCCAAAGGCATCTACTCCATCGAGAACTTCCTCACCGCCCGCCGCCTGATGTATTGGCAGGTCTATCTGCACAAAACCTCCGTAGCCTACGAGAAGATGCTCATCAGTGCCTTACTGCGTGCCAAAGAACTGGCAAGCCAAGGCGTAGGGTTGTTTGCATCGCCTGCACTGAAGTTTTTCCTTTACAACGACATCAACCGGAAGACATTCTACAACAACCCCGAATGTCTGGAGAACTACATCCAGCTGGATGACAACGATATTTGGACAGCTCTGAAGGTCTGGAGCACTCATCCCGACAAGGTGCTGGCTACCCTGAGCCTTGGAATGATTAACCGGAATATCTTCAAAGTAGAGATTTCTACCGAACCTTTTAGTGAAGAACGAAAAAAAGAATTAACTTTGCAGCTCAGTAAGCAACTGGACATCCCCCTCTCCGAAGCGAGATATTTCATCTCTACCCCCAGCATCGAGAAGAATATGTACGACGAGGCAGACGACAGTATTGACATCCTCTACAACGACGGCAGCACAAAGAACATTGCCGAAGCATCGGATATGCTCAATATCTCTCTTCTGTCTAAAAAAGTAAAAAAGTACTACTTGTGTTACCAACGTTTGCATAAGTAAGTATAAAATATTCACCCGAGGACAAGGATATATAAAAAAAAAGTCCGTTATTTGTGTTTTGAAACCATCTAACAAGAAGAAGACATGGAGTTCTCTGCTAAACAAATTGCAACATTTATCCAAGGAGAGATTGTTGGAGACGAAAATGCTACCGTTCATACCTTCGCGAAAATCGAAGAAGGAATACCGGGGGCTATCTCCTTTCTATCCAATCCTAAATATACCTCTTATATATACGAAACCCAGTCAAGCATCGTTTTGGTAAACAAAGACTTTGTTCCTGAACAGGAAGTAAAAGCTACACTGATAAAAGTGGACAACGCCTACGAAAGTCTTGCTAAATTGCTAAATCTTTATGAGCAAAGCAAGCCCAAACGCGTAGGAATTGACTCATTAGCATTCGTTGCCGAAACTGCTAAAATCGGAAAGGATGTTTACATCGCGCCATTTGCCTGCATCGGCGACCATGCCGAAGTGGGAGACAACACGGTTATTCACCCGCATGTCACCATCGGCGGCGGCGCCAAAATAGGCAGTGACTGCATCATTTATGCCAATGCCACCGTTTACCACGATTGCCGTGTAGGCAACCATTGCATCCTGCATTCGGGCTGCGTGATCGGTGCAGACGGCTTCGGCTTTGCTCCCACACCTCAAGGCTATGAGAAAATCCCTCAGATAGGCATTACCATATTGGAAGACAATGTGGAAATCGGCGCAAACACCTGTGTAGACCGCGCCACCATGGGCGCCACCATCGTGCGTAGCGGTGTAAAGCTGGACAATCTGGTTCAGATAGCTCACAACGACGAAGTAGGTGCCAATACTGTCATGGCAGCCCAATCCGGTATAGCCGGCTCCACCAAGGTAGGCGAATGGTGCATGATAGGCGGACAAGTAGGTCTGGCAGGACATGCCCACATCGGCAACAAAGTAGGCATCGCAGCCCAAAGCGGTGTACCCGGCAATGTGAAAGAAGGCAGCCAGATCATGGGTTCGCCCGCCTTCGATGCCAAACAATATTTTAAAGCATCTGTTGTGTATAAGAAGTTGCCCGACATGTATGCAGAGCTCAACATGCTCCGCAAAGAACTGAATGAATTAAAACAACAATTAAATAAGTAACCAATGTTGAAACAAAAGACTCTGAAAGATAGCTTTTCGCTCAGTGGGAAAGGCCTGCACACAGGACTTGACCTAACCGTTACTTTTAATCCGGCTCCTGACAATCACGGATATAAGATTCAACGCATCGACCTGGAAGGACAACCTCTCATCGATGCCGTTGCCGATAATGTTATCGAAACTACCCGTGGTACCGTACTCTCCAAAAACGGAGCAAAAGTAAGTACGGTAGAGCATGGCATGGCAGCACTCTATGCACTGGGCATAGACAACTGCCTGATACAAGTGAACGGACCGGAGTTTCCGATCCTGGACGGAAGCGCCCAATATTACGTCAACGAAATAGAACGCGTGGGCACTGTGGAGCAGAATGCCGTCAAGGATTTCTATATCATCAAGTCCAAAATCGAGTTCCGCGACGATGCAACCGGTTCTTCCATCATTGTATTGCCCGACGAGAATTTCAGCCTGAACGTATTGGTATCTTACGATTCCTCCATCATTCCCAACCAGTTTGCTACGCTGGAGGACATGAAGAAGTTCAAGGACGAAATAGCTGCCAGCCGTACCTTCGTGTTTGTACGCGAAATTGAACCGCTGCTGCAGGCAGGTCTTATCAAAGGCGGCGACCTGGACAATGCCATCGTTATCTACGAACGCGAAATGTCGCAAGAGAACTATGACAAGTTGGCCGACGTGATGGGGGTCCCGCACATGGATGCCAAGCAGTTGGGCTACATTAATCACCAGCCGCTGGTATGGCCCAACGAGTGCGCCCGTCATAAATTGCTGGATGTTATCGGTGACCTGGCTCTGATAGGTAAGCCCATCAAAGGCCGTATCATCGCCACCCGTCCGGGACATACCATCAATAACAAGTTCGCCCGTCAGATGCGTAAGGAAATCCGCCTGCACGAAATCCAGGCTCCTACCTACGACTGCAACCGCGAACCTATCATGGACGTCAACCGCATCCGCGAACTGCTGCCCCACCGTTACCCGATGCAGCTGGTGGACAAAGTTATCGAAATAGGTGCCAACTACATTGTAGGTATCAAGAACGTTACTTCCAACGAACCCTTCTTCCAGGGACACTTCCCTCAGGAACCCGTAATGCCCGGCGTATTACAGATAGAGGCAATGGCACAGACGGGAGGCTTACTGGTACTGAACTCCGTGGACGAACCGGAACGTTACTCCACTTATTTCCTGAAAATAGACGGTGTGAAATTCCGCCAGAAAGTAGTGCCGGGAGATACACTGATTTTCCGTGTAGAGCTGCTTGCTCCTATCCGCCGTGGTATTTCTACCATGAAAGGCTATGTGTTTGTAGGCGAAAAAGTAGTGTGCGAAGCAGAATTTATGGCGCAAATAGTTAAGAACAAATAAATACCAAGCATGATAAGTCCCTTAGCGTATATTCATCCCGAAGCAAAAATCGGGGAAAACGTAGAGATTGCTCCTTTTGTTTTCATTGACAAGAATGTGGTAATCGGCGATAACAATAAGATTATGGCAAATGCCAACATTCTGTATGGTGCACGCATCGGCAACGGAAACACTATTTTTCCGGGAGCTGTTATTGGTGCCATCCCTCAGGATTTAAAGTTCAGAGGCGAAGAAACCACTGCTGAAATCGGTAATAATAATATTATCCGTGAGAACGTTACGATCAACCGTGGTACAGCCGCCAAAGGCAGAACGATTGTGGGCAATAACAACCTCTTTATGGAAAGCGTACATGTGGCACACGATGCGTTGATTGGCAATGAATGTATCATTGGCAACTCCACCAAGATGGCTGGCGAAATTGTTATTGACGATTACTCCATAGTCAGTGCCAACGTATTGATGCATCAATTCTGCCGCGTAGGCGGATATGGCATGTTGCAGGGCGGTTGCCGCTTCAGCAAGGACATTCCACCGTATATCATTGCCGGACGCGAGCCGATCTGCTACGCCGGTATCAATATCGTAGGACTGCGCCGCCGTGGTTTCTCCAACGAAACCATCGAGCAAATCCATAATGCATACCGCATCATCTACCAAAGCGGGCTGAACAATACGGACGCTTTGAAGAAGATTGAGGAGGAAATGGAAATGACACCAGAGATCAGCTATATTGTAAACTTTATACGTGAATCGGCTCGAGGCATTATCCCCGCAGGGAAATAAAAAGATTTCTGATTTCAGATTTACGATTTATTGCCAATTGACAAAACCTGAAATCAGAAGCCATAAATCATAAATCATAAATTATAAATCATAAATCATAAATCATCATGATCTACAGATTTACAATCATCTCAGATGAGGTGGACGACTTTGTCAGAGAAATACAAATAGACCCGGAAGCTACTTTTTTCGACTTCCATGAGGCAATCTTAAAATCGGCAGGCTACACTGACGACCAGATGACTTCTTTCTTCATCTGCGACGACGACTGGGAGAAAGAAAAGGAAATAACCCTGGAAGAGATGGACGACAATCCGGAAATGGACAGTTGGGTAATGAAAGACACCCAGCTCAGTGAACTGATAGAAGACGAAAAGCAGAAGCTGCTTTATGTATTCGACTATATGACGGAGCGTTGCTTCTTTATCGAACTTTCCGAAATCATCACCGGTAAGGAAATGAAGGGTGCCAAGTGCACTAAGAAAGCAGGCGATGCTCCCAAGCAAATTATGGACTTTGAAGAGATGGCAGCAGCCGGCGGTTCCCTCGACTTGGACGAGAACTTCTACGGCGACCAGGACTTCGACATGGAGGACTTCGACAAAGAAGGCTTCGTAGGTCTGGACGATGCCGGTGGCGCTCCTTTCGAAGAAGAGAAATTCTAAGATAAAAGAGGCAATCTGCCGTGTGATAATAATTAGGCACGGATTACACGGATTTCACGGATTATTAAAACCTTCCGCGTAATCTGTGTAATCCGTGCCTAAAAAATAAATAATAATCCTTCCCTCCTTTCCTATATGCAGACTTTAATTGTACTTATCGGCCCCACCGGAGTAGGCAAAACAGAATTAAGCCTCCGACTGGCAGAGCAATTCCACACTTGTATTGTCTCGGCCGATTCGAGGCAACTCTATGCGGACTTAAAGATAGGTACAGCCGCCCCCACCCCCGAACAACTGCAACGGGTGGAACACCACTTTGTAGGCACCCTGAAACTGACTGACTATTATAGTGCCGCCCAATACGAAGCGGAAGTCCTGCATCTCCTCGACTCCCTATTTGCCGAACACGACACTGTGTTGCTGACCGGTGGTTCAATGATGTATGTAGATGCTATCTGCAAAGGAATAGACGACATACCTACCGTAGATACCGAAACCCGCCAGTTGATGTTGCACAAATATGAGACAGAGGGGCTAGAAAGACTCTGCGCAGAACTCAAACTGCTGGATCCTGAATATTACAAGATTGTAGATTTAAAGAATCCCAAGCGTGTAGTCCACGCATTGGAAATCTGTTACATGACAGGCAAAACCTATACTTCCTTCCGTACGCAGCAAAAGAAGGAACGCCCGTTCCGAATCATCAAGATAGGCCTCACCCGTGACCGCGAAGAACTTTACGACCGCATCAACCGCCGCGTAGACCAAATGATAGAGGACGGATTGATAGAAGAAGCCCGCCGCGTCTATCCGCATCGGGCGCTCAATTCTCTGAACACAGTAGGCTACAAGGAGATATTCAAGTATCTCGACGGAGAATGGACACTCCCTTTTGCCATTGATAAAATCAAACAGAACTCCCGCATTTACTCCCGCAAGCAGATGACCTGGTTCAAACGGGATGAGGAAATCCGCTGGTTCCACCCGGAACAAGAAACGGAGATACTTGCGTACCTCCGTTCAATGATGTAATTGCTTTATTTATAGCTCGAACAGATCGGCATATTTCGTTTCGATAAAGGTATCGAGTTCACCGTAAAGCGCCTGCATCTCTTTCAGATCGACAGCCCCTTTCTTGCGCCATTCTTTGATAACAGGCTGCGCGCGTTTGAATACTTCCTCTTCCACCGGAGCAAGCAGTTGCATATAGCCATTCTTCTCCGTATTATAGAGCTTTTCCCAATTCATATAGCGGCTGCTCCCCATCCCTTGTGTATAAGAGAAAACATCCCCCGCCAGTATCACTGACCAATTGCCCAAAGGAGAAACCTTCTTTACCTCATCGCGAGCCATGAGCTTCGGTAGATTTTTATCAGCTCCTTTCAGCCATACGGGCATTGCCACGCCGGTAGGAGGATAGCCGAGTATGGTCCACATCGTAGTCAGTTCCGGATTCTCGCCGGGTTTTACACCTTGCACCACGACAGAACTTGCCGTACTGCTACGTGCAATGAAATCCTGATCCACAAACCAGCCATTTGTTTTGGGACGATTAAATTCGCCTGTCTTTAAGTCAATCCCCATCAATGGGTTGGCAAAAGAGCGGGAAAGTTCTGTAAATATCCATTGGGGAGTAATCTGTCCGGTGGCCGATGCAGGCAACAGCACCTTGTCTTCTTGCATGAAGCGCACATAGCCTGCGCCTTCGTTTACTTTACCGGAGAAAGAGAAATTGGTACGGGCTATGTAGCCACAAGGAGCATCTTTAGGATTGTTAGCATCATACATTGTGTACTTGTAGTAATCTACTTCAAACATAGCTGCACCGCCTTTGGCATCAATCACACCGAAGTTCGCTTCAATCAAACTCGGCTTGGCAATCGTATCGAGGAAATGGCAGAAATCCTCCACCGTGGCACAGACTTCCAGTGCACGACGCATCATGCGACCATTTGCCTCGCCCCGCTCTTCGCCGGGTTTTATTTCCACCAGATTATAAGATTGCGTGTTCATTACGGAGAAACCGACCGAGTTTGTACCAATCCACACATCAGTAGGATTATCCTCCACACTATTGACAATAGCTATGAACGGATAACGCTCACCGGAGAAATACTTCACACTGTTTTGAGGAAAGTCCGTATCACGGTTTTTCCACAGCAAAGGACGGCCATCAGGAGTTATTTTACCGGAGATAACGGCAGAAGTGCAGGCAGAAACCGGTTCACAGTTCCAAATACTACCTGTAAGAAGCAAGGCAAAGAGTATTCGTTTCATAGATGCATCGTTTATCGTTAGTATTCACAAAGATAGTGCAAACGACTTGAAGAAACCACTACTCTACCGATAATTCTTTCAATTTATCTTGCAGATACCTCAACTTAGCATTACTCGTTCCATCTTCTATCCATCGGATAATTCCTTTTTTATCGACTAATATAGTAACGGGCATTCCACTGACCTTAAAGGTCTTAAAGAAAAACAATTCATCGGCAATCTGCGTAAAGCGGAAAGGACGGTTCTCTACAATCTTCTTGATTTGCTCTGCCGTATTGAAAGTCGTAGCCCAATAAGTCACATTCGGGAAAAGTTCCATCCATTTGTTCAGTTCCGGCATCTCATTGATGCAAGGACCGCAACCTATATACCAGAAGTTCAGCACTAACGGCTGTCCGTCAATATCAGCATTTGTCCAAACTTTACCTTCGGTATCTGTAACTTTAAAATCCGGAAAAGGTTTTCCCAGCCACTCTTCCCGCTTCATCGTAGGTACCACACCAACCGGCATTTTCTTCCCCAGTTCTCCGCGCGAACTCATCAACAGTGCTTCCGCACCGGGAACTTCTTCGACAGGCGTAGCATACTTCTTCACTTCTTCCGGTAATTCAAAGCCTTTGCGCAGGCGCAGTTCTATGGCTTTATGACCCGCTTCATCCTGATGGTCGATAAGAGTAGAAGCATTTTCCCAACTTACTCCGGGAGGCATTCCGTCAAAGAAGAGTCCATTAACCAGGTAGTACTTCTTTTCAGTTGTTTGGGCGGAGCATAACCCCGCCCCCACAACAATTAAAATGAAAAACAGAAAGAGAGAATTTCGTATCATAATATTCTTGATTATTCGCTTTTCAAAGTAACAACCAGTTTTGACTTGGCCTTTACTTTGGCAGTTTCCATATCGATATAGGAAATCAGCAATACGGCATTTTTATCAGGAACAGACAAAACGAATCTTCCATCAACATCGGATATAGTTCCCATGTTCGTACCTTCTATCAAAACAGAAGCACCTACAACAGGTTCGCCTTGCTTGTCCTGCACCCGACCTTCTACCTTCATATTGCCTTGGGCAGAAGTCTTTTCAACACCTTTACCTTTTTTAGTAGTAATGTAGATTGCACCTTTTCCGCTTGCATCCTTATCAATACGGACATTGTCTATCTTGTCAGCCGGTATTACTTCATCTATCGGTCTGCCCGAGATAACTTCAGCACCATCTATATAGATAGTCACATCCGACATATCAAGTTTCTTGCCACCATCATAGACTCCACCTATTCCGGAAATTCCGGTCGTATTTTTATCTATCTTCACTGTAGGCAGATTTCCTTTCTTCAAAGTAATCAAAAGTACCCCATTCTTTCCTTTTTCTCCATACAAATCTGTAGCACTTTTGTCCTTCAGTACCGTAATGCCCTCGATACGCGACGGATCCAATGCCCCCATTATAGACGGAGACGCTTCCAATCCATCTACAACATACAATGGAAGATTACCGGCATCAACGTCTATTGAAACGACGTTACCATTCAACTTGGAGTTCACAAAAGTTCCTCCTTCCAACTTGAACACTACCGGTATTGTATACTTCACGGCTACCGCCTTTCCTCCCTGCATTCCCGGCTGCCACTTCGGCATAGACTTCACCAGGCGGAGAGCCTCAGCATCCATGTCCTTATCCACCGAACGAAGCACGGACGGATTCTTTATACTCCCATCCTTATCGACCACAAAGCGCACTGTAACCCGTCCTTGTGTTCCTGCTTTCTTAGCCGATTCGGGATATTGCATATTTTTCTGCAAATAATCCATCATAGCAGTAACTCCGCCGCCGGGGAATTCAGGCATCTTCTCCACCACTTCAAAGACGGCGCCACCATTGGATTGTTCATCAACCGGTACAGGCACATACTGCACTCCGGCAGGTTTTGTCGTGTCGCCCGGCAAGGCTTTTACAGCCGGCATCTCCAATGCTTTCTCCACACTTTCCGTCGCTTTTGTTTCTACAATTGCCGACAAATCATTAACTTTGACGACCGAAATCTCTTCAACTTTTTCGGAGATTTCGGGACGGGCAAAAGCAGTCACTGCAATAGCTGCTACCGGAAGTACATACAAGTACTTCAAACGCGCCCACGGACTTGATTTTTCTTTTAACATCATAGTGATACGTTTTTTAAGTTTACTGTGATTAAAGCTGTTGGCCATAGAGTAGAGCCTTGTGCCGACAGCTTTTTTAATTAATAATAATTGGTATTGTTTCGCATCTACGCCTTCCTTTATCACGGTTTCGTCAGCTTCAAACTCATGAATGTTCTGCAACTCCTGCTTCAATAGCCAGGAAGCCGGATTGAACCATTGGAAGAAAATACAAATATCAGCCACCAGCAAGTCCCAGGAATGCCGGTTATGGATATGAGCAAGCTCGTGGATAAGAATTTCACGTCCGTTCTCTTCCAGATCCTTCCGGGAAATAACGATATATTTCATCCAGCTGAACGGGGCAATATCACGGTTGTGTACAATCAAAGTCACACGTTTCCCTTTATCCGGCAAGTAAGTGGCAATTCGCTCCCTCCGTCCCGATTTCAGCAGCATCAACAGCCTCGTCAGCGAATACACATTACGTAAAGCAAAGAAGAAGATTCCTGCCAGATAAACCAGCAATGCAACTTTTATCCAGACAGACGTCGAGTCCTGCACCTGAACTTCGGGCCCTACTGAACTCATGGCGTCGGCCATCATCAACAGCTGTTCCAGCGTCAGCATCGTCTGAGTCACCTCCGAATGTTGCTTCACGCTGACCTCAATCAATGGCAACAAGCAAGATAGCAGCAAGATGCCCAACAGTGCAAACCGGTTGAAACGATGAAAAGTTTCACGAGCCATCAGCAAGCGGTAAAACAGATAGAATACCGCCAGGCAAATGGATGATTTAAGTATGTAGACGAAAAATAAACCCATAAATTCATTTACAATTTAGTCATTTATAATGTACAGTTCCCGCATAGAAGAACAAGTTATCTTCACTTGGTCAGCTCTTGCCGCAACGCCTCCACCCCGGGAAATCCGGTTGTCTTATAGGAGATTTCCCCCTCACGGTTTATCACGAAATAGGTCGGAATGCCCGGATATTCGTACAGATTTGCCAACGCTGTGCTTTGCTCATTGCTGATCCGGCAGTGTATGCCGTGTATATCAGGTATCGTTACTTTCCATTTTCCTTCGGGAGACGTTTCGTCGGCAATATACAGGTAAACCACCTCTTTCAATTCCTCCTTCAAAGGTTTCAGGTTCTTCATGGCCCGCATGCAAGGACCGCACCAGGTGTTCCACATGTCAACCAGTACCATCTTGCCACGATAAGGACGGGTGATGACCTGCAACAAACTATCTGCCGCTACCTCCTTTTCCACCTCAACAACCGTATATCCGGTCTTGTCCTTAGCAGCTTCCAATCCGGCCTTCAGTTCGGCTTCAATCCGCTCGTTTCTCATCAGGAACAGTTGTTTAAGGTCACGAGAAGAAATGCTGTCTACCGTCATACGCTCTTCTGCTGTCAAAGGCATATATTTACTCAAATTACGGGAAGCACGTCTGGCAAGAAGCATATCCGGCCAAAGCGGATCCTGCACAAACTTATCCCGAAGTTCTCCGGTAGCAATCCTCACAAAGTCCGTATAATAGTCGTAATACTTCTGTTCGGGAGCATGCAAAATGTCCAATTGCAGTATTTCTTTAAAGTACGAGGTACTGTCCACCGTCATATCTGCCCTTTTCACTCCCTTCTTGCCCGACAGCATCGGTGCATAACTAAGATTGCTCTTATAATTATAAATAAGACTGAATAGATTCATATCCATATTCGACCGGATATATGTGCGGCAAGCCTGGCTCATATCCTTACTCTTCAAAAGGCTCTTCTGCATCTCTTCATAGTGCTTGAAGAGATATTTCTTATACGCCTGAGGAGTCATCCCACAAATATCGGAATAGAAATCATCCGCTCCCGACAGGCTTTTCATTTCACCAAACCGCTGCAACTCGGCATTCAGTCCGGCATAATCTCCTTCAAACCAGACACGGTTCTCCACTGCCCCGTCCTTTTTCCGGCTTAAAAGACGGCTTTGCGAATAGAATATTTCAGGCAGATTGATTGTAATATCCAGTTCTCCACCCGGAACGAGAAACAATTCTATCTTCGAGCGAGATATCCACAATGCGGCACCGCTTGGCAACAGCACCTCTGTTTCATAGCGGAAAGTGCCATCCTCTGCTATCTCCAAGTCCTTGCCGGCAAAATACATAAAGAACCAAGGCGAATCATAGTAGCGCAGCGTCACTCCATACTCTGGTTTATACCCCAGTATCCGCCCCTTTACGACAACCTTTCCTACATTCAGTTCCGGTGCGGGCAAAGGCAAAACTTCATCCGGCTCTCTGTTCAGCAGCCTTTCAGGAATATCCACCTGAGGTTTCTGTCCGTTAAGCTGTACACCATAGATTATCCATCCTTCATCACTACCCGGTATCTCCAGAAAATCAAAACTCTCGGTATCCATCGGAAGTGGTTTGAACTTCAAGGTGGCAGTCATTTCACCGGAAGCAGGAATATTCGTCCATTCTCCCCCGGAAAAACCGGTATTCCCCCAATATTCATAATGCTTTCCGGATGCCTGCAATACAGCTGCCGAATCAATCCTGACCTTATCACCCTGCATACCGTATATCTTTACTTCCAGCCAGGTCGTATCTTTTCCAAGCGTCACCTGTTCCACTTCAATGCTACGTGTATTGCATGCCATGAAATAGGGGGTCTTCACAGTTTTCTTTGCCTGCAATCCGCAGCAAATACTCACCAGGAGCAAACAAGCTAATCCGATGTTTTTCATAAGCAAGAGTTATTAAGTTCTCAATAATCTCAGTTTTTTCCCTTCTCCACGTCCCGTATCAGCTGTTTCAGTTCCTCCAATGAGATATCCTCCTCTTTCACCAGAGACGACACCGCACTGAGATAGGAGTTATTGAAGTATTTGCTGATTACATTTTTCAGAGTCCGCTTACGGAAATCTTCTTCGCTCACTACAGCATAATACTGATAAGTATTGCCATAAGTATTGTGGCTCAGAAATCCTTTATCTTCCAGTCCTCTCACAATGGTAGACAAAGTATTGAAATGCGGCTTAGGCTCTTCATAGAACGCCAGCATCTCCTTTACAAACAATGGTCCTTTTTCCCAAAAAAAGCCCATGAGTTCTTCTTCTTTCGCAGTCAATCCTTTCATGATGTTTCTTTGTTTTTTGCAAATAACTAAATAAATTAGTTCTAAAACTAATTTATCTCGTTAAATAAAACTAAAGCCTTTAGTTCAATGGAGAGTCGGCATTGTTTAATAGCAATTTCCTGCCACTATTCGTCGCAAAATACCTACTAATAGTGATTGCAGTTCTCGCGTAAAAGCCGTTACTTTGTATCCCAATTAGAGAATTAAAACAATAACATACAATGAATGAGCAACATAAGTACCGCGCCACAGACAAGATGAGCGACCTCATCTGCGACAATTACTCCTTATTAATGGTGATGAGCCGCTTCGGGTTATCGCTGGGATTCGGAGACAAGAATGTGAAAGATGTCTGCGAAGCACAAGGTGTTGATTGCCCTACATTCCTCGCAGTAGCCAATTTTATCAGTGAGGAACAATATTCTTATAGCGGAAACGAGAAAGACTTCTCCATTGCCGCCCTCATGGATTATCTGAAACGAGCCCATACTTATTTCCTGGACTTCAACCTGCCCGGTATCCGCCGTAAACTTATCGAAGCAATCGACTGTTCCGGAACAAACAACGACGTAGCCTACCTCATCCTGAAGTTCTTCGATGAATATGCCAAAGAGGTACGTCGGCACATGGAGTACGAAAACGAAGCAGTGTTCACCTACGTAGAGCAACTGCTTCAAGGTAAACTTTCCGATGATTACAACATTACCACCTTTGCCAGCAAGCATAACCAGATAGACACCAAACTGAAAGAACTAAAAAACATCATCATCAAATATTACCCGGAAAAAGGCAACAACAACCTACTGAACGCCGCCTTATTCGATATATTTAATTGCGAACAAGACCTTGCCACGCACTGCCAGGTAGAAGATTACATGTTTGTTCCCGCCGTAGCGCAAATAGAAAGGAAACTGAAAGATGAACAATAATACTTCTTTGAAGATTGTCGTCGCAGAGACTTCTGTCATCATCCGGAGTGGTCTTACAGCAGTACTGAAACGCATTCCTAATTTGAATGCGCACCCCATTGAAGTATCATCCATGGAGTCACTGCGAAACTTCCTGCATATACATCCCACAGACATCGTCATCATCAACCCCACTTTCGGCGGATGGTTCGACCTGCCTGCTTTCAAGTCGGAACATGGAAAGAACAACACTAAATACATTGCCGTAGTATGCTCCGTCATCGACAACAATGTATTGAAAGAATACGACGAAAACTTCGCCATCTGCGATGACATAGAGGTTATATCGTCCAAAATCAATCGTCTCCTGCACACCGAAGAGGAAGAAGAGAAAGACAACGAACAGGAAACCCTCAGTCAACGTGAAAAGGAGATCATCACCTGCGTGGTGAAAGGTATGACAAACAAGGCTATTGCCGACAAGCTATTCCTCTCCATCCACACCGTCATCACACACCGGCGAAATATCGCCCGCAAATTGCAGATACATTCTCCGGCAGGACTCACGATTTATGCAATCGTGAATAAACTGGTGGAGCTGAGTGATATAAAGGGAACACTATAAACCTTGACTTACCAAAAATTAAATGAACTGAAAAGGCGATGAAGAGTAAACTCCTCACCGCCTTTTTCAACTATCTACAGTACTTATTATACGCATGTTCCAACTTCTCATCATACCGATTTTGCTCATAGCCAGGTCCATTATAACGCCTGGCAAAACCAGCCCAATCTTTTCGTTGAAGATACACCTCCATATGATTACTCTGAATAAATTGGGCAAAACACTCCAATTGTGCTTTTTCACTCTTACACATATTTTCAACAAAATCTGTAACACTCTTACAGCCACACTGCTTATAGTTAAAACCCATTATTTGAAACATACCCCAACTAGCAGAACATTCGGCAGCATCTACATCTATTTCTTTAGCTTTTTCCAACCGGTCATATTCCTTGATGCCGCCTAAATACCATTTCCTTTCCCATTTAGGATAAAGAACATTTTCATTTCCCGCTACAAACTTCTCCGGATCTATTCCCTTTCTTTTAAGTTGATTCCAGAATATATGTCCTTCAAAAAGGATCGCAGGTTTTCCAGGTGCAAAAAATCCACCACGTCCACCGGTTTCTACCTCTTGTACAGCTTTTAATGTAGCTACTTCTACGTTTAGCATATCTGCTATCCGTTGATAATCTTCTTCTAAAATATTATTCATCATTCATCATTTAATTATATGTTCATACTTGCAAATATTTTTCAAAAATAGAAACAACTTCCCATAAAAGCAAAATACCTTTCCAGACGACCGAATAAGTTTTTAAACGACACATTTTTCCCCTTAAACAACATTTGGCAAATCCAAAACAATCAAAAAAAGCGATGAAGAGTAAACTCCTCACTGCCTTTTTCAGAAATTATGGCATTAATTACAAATCAGCGATCATTGATTACTAATGACTACGGAATTTGTCCGCTTATCCCAAAGGATTTTCTCCTTGATCCCCGTCAGAACCTCCGCCGGAATTACCACCATCATCGGTATCATCCTTGCCATCCGTAACCGTACCGGTCCATTTCTCGAACTCCACACCTTGAATCAGGGCACGTGTAGTACCGATAGCCGCCGGGCGGGTATATTCAGGAGTAAACTGGCAACGCAAAGCAGTCACCTGATTGGGATTCACATCTTCAGCCTTCGCTACCCCCTTCCCGCGTGTACGCACTTTCATCGTAAATGTACCCAAACCATCCAGCCGCACCGTACGGCTATTCAGCAACTGACTGCGCATCACCGTCATCAGGTTTCTGATCACATTGTGTACATCACCCGGCGTCAACGAAGACTTCTCGGCAATTACCTCAGCCAACTGTTGAGCATCCACAGCTCTTCCTACTTTCTTCAAACTTAAATGCCACAACTTGGCACCCTCTTTCGTCGCCAAAGACGACTGTCTTGCATAATAGAATAAAGGCATATTTTCTTTCTCCTTTTACATTTAAATTCAACATCGTTTTAATTCTCATTGTGTTGATCAACGATGCAAAGGTGGATATATATACGTCCATAAACAAAGAAAACAGCCCTACTGGAGCTGTTTTCTGAAATAAGTTTATAAAGTATTGATTTCTAAAACAAATCAGCTAATTCTTACAGCATACCTTTATTTGCTCCACAATATATCTCACATCCTGCTCCGTCACATACGGACCACTTGGCAAGCAAAGCCCTCTCCTGAACAGCCCCTCACTCACACCATTCACATAAGCAGGATTAGCAGCATAAACCGGCTGTAGATGCATAGGCTTCCACAAGGGACGACTTTCTATACCAGCCTTGTCCAAACAAACACGCATAGCCTCCACATTACAGTTAGGCTCACAAGCAGTATGAACACTCTTCGCCTCATGCGTCACACCCGCCGCGCCACCAACGGCTCCCTTCACTGTTTCACCATAAGCATCCTCCTCGCCCTTTACATGCAAATTCTCATCCAGAAGCACTGTGTTCAGCCAGTAATTACTGTTATAGAGGGTAGAAGGATTCTCATGCAATGTAACTCCCTCCACATCTGCAAGCAAGTCGCGATACAGACCGCATACATACTTGTGATGCTCTATATGTTCGTTCGCCACCGTCATCTGACCGCGACCAATGCCGGCGCAAATGTTACTCATCCTATAGTTATAGCCTATCTGCTCATGCTGATAGTAAGGATAAGACTCACGCGCCTGAGTGGCATAGAACATAATCTCACGCTTCGCCTCCTCGTCAGCACAAATCAAGGCACCGCCGCCACTGGTAGTTATCATCTTATTGCCGTTGAAACTCAGGACACCGTACTTACCGAACGTCCCACACATACGTCCGTTATACTTACTGCCAAAGCCTTCGGCAGCATCTTCTATTACCGGAATGTCATACTTGGTAGCTATCGCCATTATCTCACTAATCTTAGCAGGCATGCCATACAGATAAACCGGAACAATCGCTTTGGGCTTCCGACCTGTCTTGAGAATACGGTCCTCGATAGCTTTCTCCAAAAGAATCGGATCCATGTTCCACGTATCAGCCTCGGAGTCCACAAATACCGGAGTAGCCCCGAGATAAGTCACCGGATGGGAAGAGGCACAGAAGGTAAAGCTTTGTACTATCACTTCGTCACCCTGCCCCACTCCACAAGCTAACAAAGCCAGATGTACCGCTGCCGTACCGGCACTCAAAGCCACTACCTTCTTGTCCTGACCGATGAAGCGTTCCAAATCCTGCTCAAAGGCATTCACATTCGGACCGAGCGGAACTACCCAGTTCGTATCAAAAGCTTCCTGTATGAAGCCCATCTCTTTGCCGCTCATGTGAGCGAGGCAAAGATATACTCTCTTATCCATAAGATATATGTGATTTACAAAAATACAAATTCCTCTACCAAGCGACTACTTCCGCCAAACATAATGAGGAATAAATAACCATCTAATCAGACTCCAAAATCTACAATGAAAAGACACTTGAACAAGTTAAGAAAAGTGAAGAACTGTACCGCCCCAGGAATAACCCACACCAAAACCAGCTATCAGAACTTTCATATCCCCGCCAATTCTTTTTTCAGTCATCGCTTCACACAAAGCTATAGGTATTGTATTGGAAACTGTATTTCCGTACTCCGACAGACAATAATAAAAGCGTTCCGGTACAATCTTTATTTTCTTGCGTAGAAAATCCAGCATATACTTATTCGCCTGATGAAAAACAAACAAATCTACTTTTTCCTTCTGGATTCCATTACAAAGCAGTGTATCTTCTACCAAAGGAGGAACATTATCTAATGTAAACGTAAAGATTTCACTCCCGTTCATATAAAGAAAGTCCGAAGAATGAGGATTACCATTTTCATCAAATGACAAGTCGTTACACTTTTCAGCGCAACGCATCCCTCCCGACCTTATGATCAAGTTCTCCGCTCCGCTTCCATCCGTTCCCAAACTGAAATTTCCAATGCTCGCAAATCCTGACATACTAATTACAGTCGCCGAAGCGGCATCACCAAAAATCGTGCGGTTCCCCTTATCTCTGGGATGAAGATGCTTATTGTAAGTTTCCCCTGTCAACAATAACACTTTCCCTGCAATTCTCCCACAAATTAGCCCTTTAGCCAAAGAAAGGCCATAGACATAGCCTGAACATCCCAAATTAAAATCGAGCGCACCAATATTCTTCCGCAATCTTAGATGTTCTTGTATAATACACGCTGAAGAAGGCAATAGATAATCTGGACTTTGCGTACAAAACAATAGATAATCTATCTCATTCCTATCGACTTTTCCTTGAGCAAACAGACGTTCGGCCGCTTCTATAGCCAAATCCACAGCTGTTTCATCTGCTACCGCTACATGACGTTTATTTACTCCAACCTTGGAGGCTATCTTTTCAACACTCCATTCCGGAAATTCACGGATAATATCCTCATTCGTAACTATCCTCTCTGGCAAACAATAGCTAATCGCTTCGATATAAGCATTCATATATTACAATGTTAAAATTCCTTCGCCCCCTCCTGTCAAATCAATGGCATTCCCAGTCATCCAGCAAGAAGCATCAGAAAGAAGATAAATCGTCAAATAAGCCACATCTTCTGGTTTGCCATAACGTTTCAAAGGATATTTCATTTGAAGTTCATGATAATCAGCTCCCATTGCCAAGGCATCCTTTTCTACCAAATCCGTCCATACCATGGCAGGACAGATCGAGTTGACCCGTATTTTTTGAGGAGCAACCTCAAGTGCGAGAACCTTCGCATACCCCAGAATCGCTCCTTTAGATGCTGCATAGATGCTATTTCCAACAGACGGTGCAAAAGGAGCACGGGAAGCTATAAAGACAATGGAGGCTTCCCTATTTACTTTTTTCTTCTTCAATAAATAGCGCTGTAATAATACAGGCCCATAGAAATTAGGTTTAAAAGAGAAGTTTATATCATGAACCTTCACAGCCTTGCAAATCACTCTATTACCAACACCGGCATTATGAACAATTCCATCCAATACCGGTAACTCATCCACAAGCTTCACGATATCAGACTCATTCAATAAATCCGCAGGCAACACCATGTGATTTCCACGCCCCATCAAATCCAAGGTTACGTTCAGCCGCTCCATATTACGGCCAGTCAAGACAACACTTGCCCCCATACGGGAACACTCCACGGCAATAGAACGTCCTATTCCAGAAGACGCCCCTGTCACTAATACCGTTTTCCCATTCAAAGAAAAAGGATTATACATCACTACTATAATTCAACAACTCCAATACAAATTATGATATCTACCTGATGAAAAAATCATAAAAGATTAGCTTCTACGTTTAACTAGATTGAACAAATCCTCTATGGTTTCCGATGAACGAATATCATCTCCTTTAATACGGATAGCATATTCTTCATCCACCATGGCTATGACAGACAGAGCCATCAAGGAAGACCACTCATCTAATTCCTTAAATTTTGTATCAGAATGAAAATCTGAAACTTCGGTATCTTCAAACTGTTCCGCAAAATGTTCAACAAATTCTTTTAATTCCATAATCATATCTACTTTTAATATTTCACAATTGATGCAGGATTGCCCACATATGTATTTCCATCTTTTGTTTTTCTAAGAATTGTACTATTGGCTCCTACCACGGTATCATTACCAATCTTTATCTGTTGTAACACCACAGAAGATACTCCAAAGAAATTACGGCTTCCGATATTTACTTCACCAGAGATTCGAACTGCAGGCATGAAAGAGTTGAAATTATTGATGGTAGCATCATGACCAACCGTTATAAACCCATTGAACGTATTAAAATTACCGACTTTCACATTACAAGAAAATAGGCATCCTGAACAAACTAGATTCCCTTGTCCAAAAGAGATATTATACTTGTCCAAAAAAAGAGTATCAGGAGAAAATAAAGTTGGAAAATCAATCAACGGATTCGTAACTTTACTCACCACCTTCTCTACCACTTTCGGAGAACCGATAGCTATCACAATGGAAAGAGGAGAGGAAAAAGAATTCAAATGTTCAATTCCCCCCAATACTTTACCATATTCAGTGGCATAGCCCGGTTCCTTACCATCATCAAAAAAACCTATCAAGTTCCATTCCGGTGCCACCGCATTAATTCTACTCAACAGACAAGCGACTTCACGTCCAAACCCTCCAGCTCCATAAATTGCAATATCTTTCATTCTATCATTCAATTATTTCCTGTAAAAGCCTCCATAGTAGCCGAAGTTTCCGAACTGATGCCCTCACGCACAAAGACTTTCTTTATTGTCATAAAAACGATTTTCAAATCAAGCAGAAAAGAACAATGGTCCACATACCATACATCCAGCTCAAACTTCCGCGTCCAACTGATAGCATTGCGCCCGTTCACCTGCGCCCAGCCCGTAATACCTGGACGTACTTCATGGCGGCGAGCCTGCACCTCATTGTATAATGGCAAGTATTGGGGCAGCAACGGTCTTGGTCCTATCAAGGCCATATCCCCTTTCAATACATTTATCAGTTGTGGAAGTTCATCTATCGAAGTAGAACGTACAAGACACCCGACTTTAGTCAAACGTGCAGCATCGGGCAACAAATTACCGTCTGCATCCCGTTCATCCGTCATCGTCTTGAACTTTATCACTCGGAAAAATTTTCCATTCTTTCCAGGTCGCTCCTGAGTAAAGAATGCTCCTGCTCCCTTATTGGCTAAATGCAACCATATAGTAATAAGCAATAAAATAGGCCAAATAATAACCAATACAATAAAAACAAGAATGAAATCAGCCACTCTTTTCAAGCCATGTCTATACATACTTTCAAAAATGCTTCATTACCGCCTTATAACTCTTATCCACCGTATAGTTTTCACACAAGAACCTATAACCCTTTTCCCCCATCTCCTTTATTTGCCTTTCATCTTCTACCATAAACTCCACCATTTCCATAAAAGTATCAATATTTCCATTCTCTGTCCACAGACCGAAACCATTTTCTTCAGCTATCTGTCCAACATCAGTATTTACATCCGTAGCCATCAATACCGGCATTTTGTATTCCAGATATGAAAGCAGGCGCGATGGGAAATTGGGTATGGTAAACCGTCTGTCTAGGAAGATCAAGCCTACATCACACAGACTTACCAATTCATCATATTTTGCCTTTGGCAATGCAGCAAGAAGACAAGCATTTTGAGGCAGGTGTGTATCAAACCATATCTTCATCTTGCCATATTCTGTACCTCCACCCACTATTATAAAATATGAGTCATTCCGCTTTTCATTCTCCTCAATCACTTTCAATAGGAAATCTATTCCTTGGGGTTTTCCCAAATTACCACCATAGATAAAGATTCTCTTGGATGCAGGAATATTCAGTTCTTTCAGGAGCTCACTCTGTTCCTTGTCCCTCTTCGACCTCTCTTGCAATTCCACACTATTCGGACAGATTTCCACCTTTGCTGCATCAACAGCAGGATTATGTTTCAACACATACTCACAGTTGGCCGGTGACATACAACCGATAAAATCTGATAATTCATAAAGCCTTTCTTCCTTACTCCTAAACATCCTATAGAGAACGCTCTGCTTGGAAAACATTTCCAAATCCACAGCATTCTGTGGAAAAATATCCTTCAACATCAGATAGGTTTTCGCATTCCAGCGTTTTTTTAAAGTCTGGATTACCTTATTGAAGGTGATGGGAGGAGTGGAATAAAGAATAAGGTCGAACTTCACACCCTGCCAGTATTTATTAATGGCATGCAGATACTGGCTTTCCAATAATAAGGTACCAATCCCCTTCTCCACAATATTTGTTTTCTGAATATTAAGTGTCTTTACTTTCAATATTCTCGCCCCACCGCTTTCCATGATTCCGGTAGGCAAATGAAACCTCCGTTCGTAAGGGGATACTATATACATGGCATGCCCGTTCCTCATAAACTCACGCATCAAGTCCGTATAGATGCCACGCACCTTCAAATCATTGATACGTGATATGGTTAAAAACAGTATGTTCATCCAAACAATCAGAATTTTCTCCAAACCATTTTATTCACCACCCCGGTATAGCTCTGTATTATCCTCACAACTTTAGCCGAGACGTTCTCATCCGTATAATTGGGCACCGGCAAACCATTGTCGCCATTCCTGTTCATCTTCACAGCAGTATCGACAGCCTGAAGCAATGACTTACCGTCAATACCAGCCAGAACAAAGCCCCCCTTGTCAAGAGCTTCAGGACGTTCCGTACTGGTACGGATGCATACCGCTGGAAAAGGATGCCCTACCGAAGTAAAGAAACTACTCTCTTCAGGCAATGTACCGCTGTCACTTACAACGGCATAAGCGTTCATTTGCAAACAGTTGTAATCGTGAAAGCCCAAAGGTTCATGACGGATAACCCGTCTATCCAGTTCAAAGCCGCTTGACTCCAAACGTTTCCAGCTACGGGGATGGCAACTGTAGAGTATAGGCATGTCATATCTCTCTGCCATCGTATTGATTGCATTGAAAAGCGATAGGAAGTTCTTCTCTGTGTCAATGTTCTCTTCACGGTGAGCAGAAAGCAGGATATATTTACCCTTCTGAAGATTCAAACGGCTATGGATATCACTGGCCTCAATCTCCGCCAAGTTCTCATGCAACACTTCAGCCATAGGTGAGCCGGTGACGTAGGTACGTTCCTTGGCCACACCCGAAGCGTTCAGGTATCGGCGGGCATGTTCCGAATAGCAAAGATTCACATCAGAAATTATATCCACTATCCTGCGGTTGGTTTCTTCCGGCAGGCATTCATCAAAACAGCGGTTACCAGCCTCCATGTGGAAAATAGGAATATGAAGCCGTTTGGCACCTATCACGCTCAGACAAGAATTGGTATCACCAAGCACCAACACTGCATCAGGATTTGTCTCCGCCATCAATTTATAGCTGGCATTGATAATATTTCCCATCGTGGCACCGAGATCATCACCTACGGCGTTCATATAAACATCAGGATCTTTCAGCTTCAAGTCACGAAAGAAAATCCCGTTCAGGTTATAATCATAATTCTGGCCTGTATGGGCAAGTATACAGTCAAAATACTTGCGACATTTATTAATCACGGCAGCCAGGCGAATAATCTCCGGACGGGTACCCACGATTATCAAAAGTTTCAATTTGCCGTTCTCCTGAAACTTTATATCAGAATAATCCAATCGAATCTCCATTTTCTATTTTTCTTCTTTTGTTCTTATGTCTTCAAACCTCTTCAAAATATGTATCCGGCCTATCCGGGTCAAAACACTCGTTACACCACATGAACGTCACCAGATCTTCCGTTTCAGAGAGATTGATGATATTATGCGTATATCCGGGAATCATTTCCACGACCTCCATCCTTTCGCCACTCACCTCAAAATTGATGATCTCTTCCGTGCCTATCTTCCGGAGCTGTATCAGACCATGGCCGCTTACCACTACAAACTTCTCATTCTTCGTATGATGCCAATGTTGGCCCTTTGTGACGCCCGGCTTGGAAACATTCACCGAGAACTGCCCACAGCCAACCGTACGGATAATTTCAGTAAAACTACCGCGCCCGTCCACATTCATCTTCAGGGGATAGGCAAACTTTTCCTGGGGCAGATAGGACAGATAGGTGGAATAAAGTTTCTTGGTAAAGGCATTACTCAAATCTGGTACGGACAAAGTAACGGGCATCTCCTTGAAAGACTGTATCAGTTCTACAATGCTGCCCAAAGTAACGGTATGCACTATCGGCACTTCACAGTAGTCCCCATTACGATGCTCATTTCCACTGAGGGCACCTATCAGCTCATCCACCACGTCATCAATGTATACAAGATTCATCATTACAGAAGGATCATTCACCGTAATGGGCAGATCATGGGCTATGTTATTGCAGAAAGTGGCTACCGCACTGTTATAGTTCGGACGGCACCATTTGCCGAAAACATTCGGAAAGCGGTACACCAATACCCTTGCACCCGTTTCCCTTGAGTACTCAAACAGTAACTGTTCACCCGCACGTTTCGACTCGCCGTAAGAATTGTCAAGCGCAGCCTGGGTAGACGAGGAAATCATCACCGGGCAGGTATTGCCGTACCTCCTCAACGTACCAAGCAGCAGGGAAGCAAAACCGAAGTTGCCTTCCATGAACTCCGACTGTTCCTTCGGTCTGTTCACACCCGCCAAGTTGAATACAAAATCAGCCTGGCGGCAATACTCCTCCAGTTCCGCAAGGGTACTGTCCGTATCATACTCAAATACTGTTAGTCCCTCACCTTGTACACGGTAATTCCGGGCCTTACCCGACCGGATATTATGTAGTTGGGACACAAGATTACGTCCGACAAACCCCTTGGCGCCGGTCACTAGAATATTCATTGAAGTTGATGTTTGGTGGTTATTCACTCTTGATTTCCGCAGACTTAGCCTTTTCCTCCAGTCCAAGGTCTTCACGGATAAAACGAAGTTTCAGAAGAAGCTTTTTCATACCTTCTACATCCAGACGGGCAGTGTTATGACTGTGGTAGTCTTCTATTTTAGCGACATCCTCATTACCCTCCGTAAAGAACTTATCATAATTCAGATCGCGGGTATCACAAGGGATACGGTAATATTCACCCATATCAATGGCTTTAGCCATTTCTTCACGAGTCACCAGTGTCTCGTACAGTTTCTCACCATGGCGGGTACCGATAGTCTTTACTTCCGTCTCACCATATTCTTGGTTTATCTGTGCGTAAGTTTCTTTTAGAGCTTGAGCCAATACATCCAGCGTGGCGGCAGGAGCTTTCTGCACGAACAAGTCCCCGTTATGACCGTGCTCAAATGCATAAATTACCAAATCTACGGCATCATCCAAGGTCATCATGAAACGGGTCATATTGGGATCCGTTATCGTAACGGGCTTGCCATTCTTTATCTGCTCTACCCACAAAGGAATTACAGAGCCACGGCTTGCCATCACATTACCGTAACGAGTACAACAAATAGTTGTACCAGCTCCATCCCCCAAAGCACGCCCTTTGGCGATAGCGACCTTTTCCATCATAGCTTTACTGATTCCCATGGCATTAATAGGATATGCAGCCTTATCCGTAGAAAGAACAACTACATTTTTCACTCCATGAGCAATAGCCGACTCTAATACATTATCCGTACCAATGACATTCGTTTGTACCGCTTGAAGTGGAAAGAATTCACAACTGGGGACTTGTTTCAAAGCAGCAGCAGAAAAAACATAATCCACTCCCATCATTGCACCATCCACAGACTGGCGGTCGCGGACATTACCAATATAAAACTTCACTTTCGGATTTTGCAGATGATGACGCATGTCATCCTGCTTCTTCTCATCACGGCTGAATATGCGGATTTCCTTGATGTCACTGTCAAGGAATCTACGAAGTACAGCATTACCGAACGATCCCGTTCCACCTGTTATCAGCAAGACTTTGTCTTTAAATATAGACATAAGATTCAATTTTAGTTCAATTTTAAAATGTTACAACTGTTTTATCTGTATAAAAATCTTTTTAAATCAAACACTTTAGCATAATATCTGGCGCCCGCTTGGGTCAAATGCCTGCAATCCTGGCTAATATACATCCCATTGTCTGTAAAAGCGGGTAGTGTCCCCCTATCATCCATTAGCGGCGCTATGAAATCCACGTAGTTTTCACCCCAATAGTTCAACTCCTCTTCATAATCCTTGCTGTAATTTTCAGACATACGGACCCTTGTTTGATGATAATCAGCTTTGAAGCGTTTACTATAAACATTTCCGTTAGTTTCGCCATACTCTTTTGTACCGATACCCCAGATTTTGGATTTCGCACATTTCCTTATCTCTCTCAGCAACGAACCACTAGCTCCTCTCATCCATGCAGCTCGCACAAACACGACATCCGCTTCTTCCACTCTCTTCCGCTGTTCTTCGGTCAATTCTAATCGATGCGGAAACATATATCGCAAATCAATGGAATCTTTATAAACAGACTCCATTAGCACATTGACGAAGTCACGTCCATAGCTGTCGCCCATCACCATTACCTTCAGTTTCCCATTATGTTCAAAGTCTTTTTCCAATTTATAGATACGGTCGCAATACTCGGCGTGCATGCCCCTATGGATATCTGTTGCTGAAACATTCAGTTCCGGGATATCCCGAAGCACACCCGCTTTTATGTATAACATCATACCACCCGCTGTAGTCAATACACAAGCCGCAGCAGTAACACCAAGCAGGCTGAATGTGCTATGTTTCGCCCAATTGCCAAGCGGCTTTTCAAGCCAAGTATACGAAAGAAAACTTATAAAAGCGATGAGAACAAACAGTATAGCATAGTCCACCCATCCCAACTGCGCGTGAAAAGAATACTTATAAAAAGCAAAAAGTACTTGATGCCAAACATAAATGCTGAAACTTGCTTCACCCAAGTAGGCCAGGACTTTTAAGCCCGGCAATGCATAATTCACTGATACAGAAACATAGCACACTCCACCGGATAGTAAGCTGACAATCAAAATTTTCTCAGCATTATTCATATAGTCATTCAGTAGAATGACAAAAAGTATACAAAGAATAAAAACCGTCTTACACACAGTAGATAGCGAAAAAAACGCATCTTTAGACTGCGCACAGAGACGGAAAGCCACCAGTCCACCTATACCCATTTCGAAAATACGAAAAGGTAGATAGTAGAACTTCTGTGCAGTAGAGAAAAAAGGAGAAAAATAAAGCGCAAGCGATACGATTACGAGAACCGCAAGCAGCAATTCCACGTTACTTAAAAAGTTGCGTTTGCAGTATTTCCGCACCCCCATAAAGAGCAGTGGATATACAACATACCATTGCACTACAATGCCCAAATACCAGAAGTGCATCAATGGCTTGTGTGCGTTCACCACATCCCAATAGTTACCTGTAGTGATACAAGCTAGCACATTGTTCAAGAAAAAGTTTGATGCCACTACCGACTGCCCCAGATTCTCCAAGTCATCAGGCAACATAGTAAAACATCCAGCAGCCAGCGACACCCCTCCGACCAAGACCACCAGTGGCCAAAGCCGTACCAACCTTTTGGCAACAAAAGAAAAATATCCAAAGCTCCCCTTCTCATAGGCCGAGATAACTCCCTTCGTGATAAAATATCCATTAATCACTAAAAAAATATCCACACCCAAATACCCATTAGGCATCAATCCAAGGTGAAAAAGCACCACGGTCAAGATAGCAATACCCTTTAAGGCATCCAACTCAATATTTCTATTCATCGCGTTATTATTGTAATTGACATTCAAACAGATTCCGTTTCCACTGATGCTAGAAGCACTTTACAGCGATGTCGTAAGAATCAGACAAGCAATGATAGTACTCTTTAAAATTCTAAATGATATTATTATTGAAGAGTATTATAATTTAATGTAAACCTTTTCACCATTCAATTTAACTATATATGCAGGATTGCCTATAACAGTTGAATTATCAGGAACGTCCTTCAAAACAACCGCATTCGCACCAATCTTCACATTGCTCCCAATTGAAATGTGTCCCAAAATACATGCTCCACATCCTATAAATACATTATTCCCAATAACAGGGAGCTTTTCTCCTAAACGTCCTGAACGTCTTCCTATCGTAACAGAATGCATTGCCGTAAAATTTTCACCTATAGAACTAGCATTCAAAAAAGTATTATAAGGATGTTCCAATTCGACTCCCCCCATTAGTATCTTTTCACATGGTATATATAAGGGAAATGATCCGCATATTAGTTTTAAAGGATAACTAACAAATCCTAACCTATGATATAATATACTCTTTAAATAAGGGCGATAATATAAGGCACTCCAAAAACCCATATGCGAACGCTCTAAGTCTTTCTTAAACAAAAAAGAATATTCATCCCTCAGTACATAAACTTTTATGCAAAGTAAAAGCCATAACGGGAAAATCCTAATTCCATTGAGCGCAACAGCTATTGGAGCTATAATATTTTTCATATAATTATTAATTAACTAGTTTTTTATCAAGATTAAGAACCGATAAATAAGCTGAAGTAAATAATAAAATCAGTAGATATTTTTGATCTATAATTGCAATATTCATAGTAAATCCAGTGAACATGGGGATTAAAGGAATTAATCTACTCCAACTAATATTTCTTTTTCTCCAAAATAATATATACATGAAATAAATATATACTGGAAGACCATACATAAATATAATATACATATGCCCTATTTCATATACAAAACCTTCAATGCCACAACCAACTAATAAGAATATTGGATTTAAATATTTCAGGGAGTTAAAAAAATCCCTGCCCCTACCACCACTTGAATCAGATCTATCATCATAATAATCTACTCTTGATGTAAAATCATTTATTATATCCGAATTAAAAAAATCAGAAATGATTGGAAAAAAATAGATTATCAGAAGAGCTATAACTATTATTGAAAAAATAGTACTATAGAACTTTGTTTTTTTTATAATAAAACTTTTTTTCTTAAATAGAAACAAGAGGAATAATGAAACCGCCATTGAAGATACTCCTCCTATACTCTGTGTACACAAAAGCACAAAAACACCTAAAATAAACGCAAGTATTTTAAAAAAAAATTTGCCATGCTCTTTTGATAAAAAAGTTAATAGTAAAGTACCTACAGCATATGCAACATTATTGGGATCAGACCATAAAAAATTAAACCTATAATATATATATGAGTAATCATTTGCCAGTATACGTCTAGTATGATTATCAACAGGATTTATAACAATTTTGATATTTGCATAAGCTTCCCTATTAAAAAAATAAAATAAAGCATATATTGCTATATATATGATAGAATAGAAGTATACTTTATTGATTGAAACTTTGTATGTTTCAAAATAATATTTAAAGAAAAAGAAATACCAAAAAGATGTAATGAATTGAAGTAAACGTTTAGAAGTTGTAAAAAAATCAGTTTCATAAGATGCCTCTACAGGATATACTATCGAAATCACTGTGCTAATGGACATTAGAACAGTCACTAAAGGAAAATACTTATATTCCCTAAATACTTTCACTCGATATCCTCTCTTTAAAAACCAGTATATAATAAATGGCAATGATAAGCTTACCGAAAAAAATGGGAAAAGAGGTAGAAAGAAAATATCAACTATAAAAATATAAAAGCAAAATTTATCTAATTTATAATCGGCAGTCATAATGCGATTAATGAGTGATTGCTATCAGAACACATATACGTAAAAGCGGGATCTTTACACCTGTCTATTAATGTGTTGTATTAAATTTCACGAAACTAAAATACAATATTTTAAGCCATTTCTTTTTGTTTTAAGATTGTATAATCACTCTAGCAATCAAGTATTTTCACAACATGGAATCCTTCAGCATACTCCACCTTATTCTGTGCACCCCAAACGTGATTCATTTCTAATTTTGTTTGGAACAATCTGTCAAACCTATTATGTTCTTTTCCATAAGCCTCCAATGCTGATATTTTTTGCAGATAATAATCGGAAATATCTACGAAATATACCGGGTTATAAACTTGCTCACAGATATAATTATTACTTTGATACGCTAAAATATTATTACAATGCCTTGCTGCTGTGAGACATAAGCGAGATGCTTCTATATGATCTTGGTTCATATCATATCTGAAGTGCATGAAAACGGTATCAATATTTTTTTTAAATATTATTGATTCAATTCGTTGCATAACTTCTTTTGAATACTTCAGTTCATTACACTTCTCAGTTTGGAAATCTGTGATTTCATGAATTCCTAAAACTTCGCACGCTTTGGCACTACTGATTCTACTTGACTGATTATCAACCTTAATGCCCATCTGACGAAAATTAGTTTCATTATCTGTTAATGTTAATTTATAAACAGTCTTACCTTCAGCAGCTAGTTTAGCAGCCGTACCGCCAGCACCCAGTTCGGTATCATCATAATGAGCACCGATTATCAAAACATTTCTCAAATTCATACTAATTAGTATTTAATATATTAAACATTTCCTTCCTAAAACGCATATCGCATTGCTCCAATATCTCCAAAGGTTCTTTTATTGATTTATCCTCTCTAAAAGAGATTATTGCTTTAGCAATATCTTCAGGTCTATTACCATTATAAAACATAATTGCTTCAGCAATATCAGATGTCATAACAGATTCTGCTTCAGAGCATAGTACAGGCAAGCCTGCAACCAAGTAGGTAATTACTTTGGACGGAAATTGCGTATTTATAAAATCTTGGCTGGCATCAACAGGACAAATACCTAAATCTAAATGTTTTAAATAATTAGTATACGCATATCCTCTCCTTACCCCATCGTATGAAACTTTACATTCAATATTCTTATCGGCTATATAATCTTCAACCGTTTTAGTAACCACTTCAACCTCCTCATCTCCACCAAATCCTAAAATATGAATATGATAAGTTGAATCTAAATATTTAGCTGCTTCCAAAATATTCAAGCAACCTTTTTTCGGGTCTAAAATTCCTGTATATCCTATATGGTAAATTCCTTTTTCAAAATAAGATTTTTCTTCAGCCGCTTGATCAGAATAGTATTCATTAGAATTATCTTTATATGCTCCATGCACAACCAAGAAAGGTTTACTATTTGTATTAACAATTGGATTTAAAAGTTTAGTTGGATATATATAAGCAGACGCATTCTGTAATTTATTCTTTTCTTTTTGTGCCATCCTAGGCCTTCCCCAAATATCGCCATATATTTCCTCTACTTCCTCTATAATATATGCTTTCTTAACCTTTCTCAAAATGGGAAGCATCCACAAATTGCCTACTGAATGATAAATAATTATTCTTTCATTCCTCTTGACATTCCGAATTAAATATATCAATATTGAGAGATTCATAACCAACATATTGATTACTTTCAATAGAATTCTCCCTCTCCATGTTGTTGGGAATCTTCTTATCGTATTAACTCCAAACGCCGCACTATTCCCTTTATAGCATTTTTTGTTGAGCGTCTGACTCGTTGAAACAATTTCAACTGCATAACCTAAATCATTTAAAACAGATATAATATAATTTATCTTATTTGCAGAAGCTAAAACATTAAGTCTGTTTTGATGCTTATTCGATTCTAAATCATATGACACTATATATTTAATTCTCTCCATCTTACTTTAAACCTATAGACTTAAACATATTATTGTATTTCAATCTCAAATCGTCAACATTGAACTTAGTCTTGGAATAAGCAATGCAATTACTTCTAATCTTGGCATACTCTTCACTGTTCAATTCGAGAATTTTCAGAATGTGTTCTTTAAATGCGGAACAATTATCAAGAGAAATACAATTACCTGCCCCATATTCACTTATATCCAACCATGGAACCTGATCGCTTGTTAGAACATAGCAACCAACAGATAATGCTTCAGCAATAACATGACCATAATTTTCGCTAAAGGTAGGAAAAAGGAAAATATGATATTCGGCAAAAATGGAATGAATTTCTTTATGAGAAGCTACCCCCTTATACGTGACTTTAATATTTGCAGGTAGCTTATTAATTACATCCCCGCAATTTTTCCAATAGGCTTCATCTTCTATCGCACCGTAAATATCAAAAACAACATTACTCTTGATTTCAGAAAAAATATTTAATGCATACAAAAGGTTTTTCTTAGGAACAATTCTTGAGACAAAGATTACTCTAATCTCTCCTGGAATCTTCTTTAAACTCGAAAGAGGATACTTTGGTATGGAAGGTATATTTGAGATATCGAATATTTTATCAGAACTAGATGTCAGCCATTTTAATATTTCTCCAGTTTCTTCCTCGCAGGTTGACTGAAAATAAGCATTTTTCAATAATCCCATTTTCTTCAGAAACGTTAAATATAGAACTTTTTTGTATTTCTTCTTAAATGCACCACTACATAACTCACCTCTAGGAGCCAGAAGAACCTTTATCCCGTATTTCTTACTAAGTTGCAAACATGGCATGACGCATTTTTGAAACAAACCTTGAAGATATATTAAATCAGGCGAAAGTTTTTTTATAACATTTTCAAAAACCGATTTGTTATAATCTGCATCTCTAAGGTATAGAACTTTACAATTACCTTGGTTGTTCCATCCATCTGTTATATCTTGATACTTTTCTTTATCACCTAAATCATGATTAGTCGTAACAATATAAATCTGCTTATCGTTACCACTAATTAAAGAACAAAAATTATGAATACTAACAGGAGGTCCTCCATATTTTCTCCCAGGGAAAAAACCTGCCATAAAAATTAAAATCCTCATATTTGTAAACTCTTATTTTACCTCCCGTTTAAGAACCTAAAAGGAGTAGCCACACATGTGAGTAATATTAAATAGAGAATAGCTTCATACAACCTTTAATAAGGTTCTTTAAATCTCCTAAAACAATCTGAATAATCCTAGGAGTGTACGGCTCTAAATATAAACAAATTATAAGTCTTAGCTGAGCTTTATAAGCTAACATCCGCACTTTCCAAGAAACCTTATCATATTTGACAGGAGTATACCCTGATTTTTTTAAGTAATCACAATAGTAATGCTTCTTATAAGTATAGATATTATACCACGGCTTCAAATTCAAGCTAGCATAATGAAGCAACATGGGATTATGCAAGTATTCATCCACATCAAATGATTGGAAGTGAACATTTCCGGCAAGTAATAGACTATATGGAAGTCTATTCCATTTAGGAGGCAACAAGAACCACTTTTTCTTAAACACATAGTTCAAGACATCTTGATCATGCAAATGAACTTCTTTTCTATAGCGTTTTGCATACTCCAAAAGTTGTGTTTCACTATCATGTTCTCTCCAATATTTAAGATTTATCATCATAACACCAGAACAGAAAGTTCGTTCATCCGCCTCCATGCTTAACTGGAGTCTATGTTGCGATGTATAAGGGAAATCATCAATAGCAGCCGCCAAAGCATAGTCATCCAACTCTATTTGAAATACTTCAGAAATATCCTTCAAAATGATGACATCACAATCTAAATAAAGAATCTTATCAATAGTCTGAGGTAATAGACTACCTAACAAAAGCCTATAATAAGCAGCCTTTGATAAAGGCCGTTGTTTTCTAAACTGAACACCTTCCAATGGAGATTCATCAACAATATAATAATGACATTCATTCCCATACTTTTGGGTTATGCCCGAAATAAAGTTTCGGTTTTGGTCAGAAAGTGATTTCAGCACTACATGCAATGCGATAGTATGTTCCTTATTGTTCTCGTACAAAGAACAAAGCATTGCCATGCAATGCTGGATATAGTTATCATCGGTATTAATTACTACATCAAACTTCATTTCTTATCATTATTTTCTTTGTAAGCCGTCAATGATCAATCACTTACCTCATAATCATTTACGAGGGAAATACTGGGAAGGACTGGATTAACACCCCAAAAATGCATATTGAATAAATTATCTTTTGATTCGGCATCATTATCTTCTCCTTTTGTTGTTTTGCGTACTGCATTACTATTTTTCACAATAATTTTATATAACATTTTCTATCTCCCTATACATCTATACTCAACTCCGGCTTCCTTCATCTCCTCCACATCATAGATATTCCGTCCGTCAATCACCAATGCCTTCTTCATACTCTTCACAATCACGCCCCACGAAGGCAAACGGAACTGCTTCCACTCGGTAATCATCAACAAGGCATCAGCATTGAGCACGGCATCATACATGTCCGTGGCATAAGTTACCACATTACCAATGCGACGCTTACATTCGGCCATGGCCACGGGATCATACACTTTCACTATACATCCTGCATCCAAAAGTAGTCTAATGGTGACCAAAGCAGTAGCCTCGCGCATATCATCGGTCTCTGGCTTGAAGGCGAGTCCCCACAGAGCGATGGTTTTGCCCTTCAAATCGTTATTATAGTAAGCACTAAGCTTATGAAACAGTACACTCTTCTGGTGCTCATTCACCTCCTCAACCGATTTCAACACTTTCATCTGGTAGCCATTCTTCTCGGCAGTCTTAATGAGTGCCCTTACATCCTTAGGAAAACAACTGCCACCATATCCACAACCTGGATAGAGGAACTTCGAGCCGATGCGGCTGTCCGATCCGATGCCCTTGCGCACCATGCTCACATCGGCGCCCACTAGTTCGCAAAGGTTGGCAATGTCATTCATAAAACTAATGCGAGTGGCCAGCATGGAGTTGGCAGCGTACTTAATCATCTCAGCACTGGGAATATCGGTAAAAATGACACGAAAGTTATTCAGCAGGAATGGACGATAAAGCTTTGTCATCATCTCCTGAGCCTTCTCGCTCTCCACCCCTACCACCACACGGTCAGGACTCATGAAGTCCTTGATGGCAGCCCCCTCTTTCAGGAACTCAGGGTTGGAAGCTACATCAAAGGGCACTTCCTCCCCACGCTTCTGCAGTTCTTTCTCGATAACAGCTTTCACTTTTTCAGCGGTACCCACCGGAACCGTGGACTTCGTCACCAGCACCGTATACCTCTTTATGTTTTGCCCAAACTGACGAGCCACAGCAAGCACATATTGCAAATCTGCAGATCCATCCTCATCAGGTGGGGTGCCCACAGCACTGAATACAATATCCACATCATCAAGCACCGAGGTCAAATCTGTAGTAAAATTCAACCGACCTTCGTGACAATTACGTAGTACCATCTCATCCAGTCCAGGTTCATAGATAGGTACTTTCCCCGCTTTAAGCGCATTAATCTTTTCTTCGTTCACATCCACACAAGTCACGTGGACACCCATTTCGGCAAAACAAGTTCCTGACACCAAGCCTACATAACCGGTGCCGACAATTGCTATATTCATAACTATTTATTTCACTTTTGAATGTTTGACATAATTCATCCATTTTTTTGATTCATATCCCAAATACTCCATTATAGACTCAATTCAATTTAGGCGACAATAAGTACACATGAACCAATAGAAGAATTGAAAACAAATAAGAGTCTTTTAATGAATTCCTTATCCTCACCTAAATGCAAATAGTAATTGATTAAAAGTAATAGAGTCGTATATACAAACATTTGTCCTATCAAACCAAACAATTCTTTGCATAACACTCAATCCCCAATACCCACTAATCAATGTAAACAGTGCAACACCTATATGAAGCGGCAACCAAACAGCAGTATAAAATAAGACATTAGAGATTGTTGCAATATATTTCATAATATGGTATCACTGAGCAAAATACATACCAGTTCAAACGAACTACCACGTTGTGCTACAACTATTTAGATTTACAAACAAATGCTTTTACTTTATTTAATATCATCGTACGCTCTTTACCAGAAAGCCCAAAAGCAAAAACCGTTGAAATAAAAAAAACTATCGAAACAAGCGATGTGACTATTACTGTAAAAAAACTATCAGGGAAAAAACTGCGAATATAATAGCAAAGAATCCACGTTAATCCTCCAATGGCTATACAGCGAGAATATACAGAAAAAACATAATATGATATACTACAAGAAGGTATATATCTTTTTAATAAAAAAACACGAAAAAATATAGCAATCGTACTTGTTAATATTCCTGGATACAATGCATAATAAGGTGGATATCCATATAACAAACAAACATAAGCTATGGGTAATTCCAACAGCATAATAACACACACACCTATTTGAAACCACTTAATTTTTCCCGTTGCTTGCAAAGCAGTGGTTACAGTACCTGTAATTGTATAAAAAACAGATACAATCATCGATATTTTTAGAAATATGGATGTGTATTCCGGCACATTTTCTAACCACAAACCAAGTATACAATCCGCATTTATCAAAAACGGAATAGAAACCAAGGCTAAGAGATAAAAGGTATATCGTGCACCGGAGTATACCAAATTCAAACAATTTTCTATATTTCCACCCGCATACTGTTTGGTTATTTGTGGAGATAAAGCCATTGAAAAATTTGCTGAGAAAGTAGAAATCAATCCGCTTACTTGCATGGAAATTCCCCTTGCAGCATTAATGGAAGTACCATAAAATAGGTTAAGAATAATATTAGAACCTTGATCTTTAAATGAAAATCCCAAATTACCAAAAATGCTCCAGCCGGCAAAAGAAAGCATTCTTCTAAGTAACCCCCTATCCATCATAAAGCGATAGCTACATTCTTCAAAATGTCTTTTACAATAGAGACTATAAAGAATGCGAACTATAATGCTTACAGCGAAAACGCCAAAAGCATAAAATATCAATTTATCATAGGAAAATACTAATAATAAGAATACTACCGCTAATTTCAAACATGCTTCAACAATACCTATATAAGCAAAAGCTTTCATGTGTTCGTGAGCAACTATACACGAATTATAGGGAACACTCAGCACAGTTACCATAAAGGTTAATACAGAAAACTGATAAACCCAATTGGCAGCCATCATTCTATCCGCATCAATCACCAATTGTGTATTAACAAACCATAATCCGATAGTCTCGGCCAATATAAAGATGACAACTGCTATAATTACATGAATATTTACTGAAGTACAAAATACAATATTCAGTCTTTTCTTGTCTCCTCGCCCTAATTCATATGAAATAAACCTTTGTGAAGCAGCAACCATAGCAGAATTTAGGAAAGCAAACATGGAAACCATTCCCCCAACCACATTATACACGCCATAGTCAGATATTCCTAATGTCTTCAATATCACTCTACTGGCATATAAGCCAATAAGTATCATTAAAAACATGCGGACATAGAGCAATAAAGTATTTTTAGCGATACGATGTTTATCTAAATCTTGTTCTGTTGCCACTTCTATTAAATCGTCTTTTGCTCTTTATCCATTACCAAACAGCAAATGTATTAGTTGTAAATATACTCATACGAACATAAAACTCTCAGAGAAAATAATATAACAATTCTTACGATTTTTATTCCATCACCTCAAACGGATACGGATTCTCTTCAATATTTTTCAATTCTTCAATGATTTCAGCCTGCTCCGAAGTCAAAGTATTCCTGTTCCAACCTTCGATAATCGCATAAGCCTCATGAAGTAAAGCCTCCTCATAAATTTCTCCATAACAATAAGCCAATAAACGGACTTTAAGCAAAGAAATGGGAAGTTGCTCCAAGACACTACAAATACGATCCAACACAACTTGTTTCTTTTGTTCCTTATCTCCATTATCGTAAATAGTGGCATTATAGCCCATCAAAAGAGCAAGACACAGATTGGCTTCTTCTTCGATATCAAAACCTTTAGAAAGAAAAAGAGAATCAGATTTTAGAAGTACCTCTTTATTCAACTTACCAAAATCATCTGAATAGATAGGAGCACCGTCCATGCCAAGATACATAAGCTCATGAGCCAAATATTGAAGCTCAAGAGCATGAGAAAGTAAAGAATTCATCTTTATTGAGTTTTTATTATTTATAAGCAAGGAGAAGAGATCCTTCGACAAGCTCAGGATGACAACGTATCACTAATTTATAATCAATCTTTTATTATCTTCAAATAAGATTTGGGAACCTTGACACTGGCAGTCAAAAGGTCTTTAATACGAATAACGACGTATGTTTTATTGGCTTCTATGGCAACTTCGCCTTCAATACCGCTGAGTTCTCCTTTTATAACCTTTACTTTATGGCCAACAGTAAGAACTTCACTATCAAAGCTGACACCATCAGGATTCAAATCCATCACGAACATAAAATCCTCCATCTGTTTATCAGGAACCACCAGCATAGAATGCGTGGAAAGATCCTTCATATAGAAAAGGGAGACATTATAAATGTTAGAAATATCGCAGGCTGTCTGTTTGGTGGAATGAACAAATATTAGATTTCGGATGACCGGAACTTCGCTGCGTTTACGACGATACTTCAACTGCGAAACGACAAAACGTGTGGGAAGATAATAGTCAAGATCCAGATGTTCTTCCGATTTAAGTCGGTCTAGAGACTTCCGGACTGTAAATTCCTGCTTGTCACGGGTGCGGGCAGCAAACCAATATTTCTGTTGTTCAGTCACTTAGGAATTTCTTTTCGAATAGATCAGCTCAGTTCCGGGTGCGCTTCGCGGTTTGAACGAGACATTTTCTCACTCAAACCGTATTGTACACTTTTGCAACGATAATAATCTATTAAAGAAGCTATTAGACCCATAAAAGTGTCCAATAAACGTTCGTTTTTTGGACGTCAAGATTTAGAAAAACAGAAGCAGCAAGGTTTA
>ERZ791737.167-NODE-167-length-80921-cov-5.023830_pt1 | contig 80921 bp, 65 predicted proteins | sample MGYA00510042_ERZ791737 | MGnify/ENA primary metagenome ERZ791737 (study PRJEB30046, sample SAMN00791965) | human gut metagenome | study: EMG produced TPA metagenomics assembly of the A metagenome-wide association study of gut microbiota in type 2... | reverse complement strand
ATTATGCCAATAAAAACGAAGCCGACCTCAAAAAAATCTTTTGGGTCGGCCTCTTCTTTATTATATCTCATGATTAAGCAATGAGGACAAAGCGCCATTACATCCGAGCTTGACAGAAGAGCCCGTCATGCAGCGAAATAAAAAAAGGCGAATTCAAAAGAACCCGCCTTTTCATCTATTATCAGATTAGTTTATTAATCCACGTTATGCAATTCATGTCCCATACGGTCCTTTTTCGTATGCAGATAGAAACGGTTGTATTCGTTCGGCTGAACTTCCACCGGAACATTCTCTACAATCGTCAGGCCATAGCCTTCCAAGCCTACACGCTTCAACGGATTGTTGGACATCAGACGCATTTTTGTAACGCCCAGGTCATGCAGAATGCTTGCACCAACACCGTAGTCACGCTCATCGGCCTTGAAGCCCAGACACAAATTAGCCTCTACCGTATCCATGCCGTTTTCCTGCAACTTGTATGCCTTCATTTTGTTCATCAAGCCGATACCTCTGCCCTCTTGATTAAGGTAGACAATCACGCCGCGTCCTTCCTTCTCAATCATCTCCATTGCCTTGTGAAGCTGTGAGCCGCAATCGCAACGATAAGAGCCGAAGATGTCGCCAGTTGCACATGAAGAGTGAACACGAACCAGAATCGGTTCATCCTTCTGCCATTCACCTTTCACCAACGCTACATGTTCGAGGCCTGTCGACTTCTGGCGGAAAGGAATCAGTTTGAAATGACCGTATGCAGTTGGCATATCCACCATTTCACCCTTTTCTACAATAGATTCCTGTTTCAGACGATAGGCAATCAGGTCGTTGATGGAAATGAGTTTCAAGCCATATTCGTCAGCCATTTTACGCAACTCCGGCAGACGAGCCATTGTTCCGTCTTCATTCATGATTTCCATCAAAGCACCTACCGGATTCAATCCGGCCAAGCGAGCCATGTCGACAGTCGCTTCCGTATGTCCGGCACGACGCAAGACGCCCTTGTCCTGAGCATACAGCGGATTGATGTGACCCGGACGACCAAAGTCCGAAGGCTTAGCGTTAGGATCAGCCAATGCCTTGATTGTTTCGGCACGGTCGTGTGCAGAAACGCCCGTAGTACAGCCTTCCAGCTTGTCAACTGTAATCGTAAACGGAGTACCCAAAATTGAAGTGTTGCTTGACACCTGCACATCCAATTCCAATTCCTTACAACGGGAAATAGGCAGTGGCACACACAGCACACCACGCGCATTCTTCAACATAAAATTGACTTTCTCCGGAGTGATTTTTTCGGCTGCAATAATAAGGTCACCTTCATTTTCGCGGTCCTCATCATCCACCACTATCACAAATTTTCCATCTCTGAAATCTTCAATCGCATCTTCGATGCGGTCCAGTTGTATCTTGTCCATAATAATTCAGTTATTCTTTCACTAATGCAATCAGTTCCCTGCTTACGGAAGCAACCGTCTGAAGGTCATGCTTCAGACCTCGCTGGACGCGCAAGCCGATAAAATAGCAGGCAAGCCCGACAGGGAACACTACCATCATAACATTTCCAACCTTCGAATTGTTCGCAGGATGATAAAGCCAAAGCGAACGCAAAACAGGATAGTCCATCAACTTATTGATGACCAACTGTTTGTCAGAGTTGGACATGTATTCCACCGTTGCTTCCAGCTTAGCTGAAATTTCATGCAGCCATTTGCTGTCATATCCCTTCCGCCAATACTCATGATATAGCTGAGGTTTGCTATAATGCTGTAAAAAGTTCTTGCAGTCGGCTTCGAGTTCTTCCAAACGGCGGACAGCTTCCTGCGGGTCAACATCATCCATAATAACCTCCTTCAGTTCCACTTTCCGCAACATGCTGCGGCCAAACAGACGTTTGAAGAAGTCGGTATAAACCTCTATCTTGAACACGTCGGAATCGTTCACGGCCTTATACGTAAGGAATATGCCAAGCGGAAGAAGCACCACCGTACTTGCCCACATGCCTTCCCATACTTCCACACGGCCTTCGCGCGCCATTTTGTATCCTGCCGTATCAATAATGTAATAGAAAATAAACAGGAATACGGAAATGACAATCGGCATACCGATACCTCCCTTTCGGATAATGGCACCCAACGGAGCACCGATAAAGAAGAATATCAGACAGGCTATGGAAAGTGTAAACTTTTTCTGCATTTCTATCTGATGGCGGCGAATTGTCCGCTTGTCGTCGCTGATAGTAAAACTCTTGAACTCATACTCGTTCTTGGTCTGACGGGCACGTTCCAAGGCCGCCGATACATAACGCTGCTTTTCACGCAACGATTTTCCGGCAAACACCGAATCCACATTGAAATGCACAGAAGCTGCGGCCACAGGCGCATTCTTCACCTGCGTATATTTCCCGTCAACCATCTTGTTTTCGTAGGGAACAATTCCCACGTAATTTATTTCCTGAAGCTGACGGCCGTAAACATTACCCACGCTGTCTATCCGAAGGTTGACGGAGTCAATCGTCTGCTGAAGTTCCGCAATATCCTTACCGATATACTGGTTTCGCATATTGCTGTCGTCCATACGGTTGAAGTTGGCATCGAACGGAATCAAGATTTCTTTCAGCGAAAAGGACTCACGGCGATAAGGCACCCCCGTACGGGACACCTGCTGGTCCTTCAAGTTTTCAAATGACTCGCCTTGCCACAACCGCAAAAACAAATGCCGCTTGTCCTGCGAAAAGCTCATTTTACCGGAATCGGCAAGAATAATGCTTGCATTGTTGAAGCCCGACGACATATCATAAATCATCAAATCGTAGAGCACACCCGTTTCGCGGTTCTTTTGCTGAACAAAGAGGTTGTATCCGGTAATCTGGTCATAGAACACACCTTCCGGAATATCCAGTTCCGGAGATTTCTGGCGCATGGAATAAAGAAGTGTCCACATCTTCACCTGCGCCTTCGGCAATACGTTGTTCTGGAAAAAGAATGCACCGACGGCAATAAACATCAACAGCACAATCAGCGGACTCATCACCTTAATCAGCGACACTCCCGACGCCTTCATGGCCGTCAGTTCAAACCGCTCGCCCAAATTTCCGAACAACATAAGCGACGCCAACAGAATTGCCAGCGGTAAAGCCATCGGCACCATTGTTAATGCCGCATAGAAGAAAAGTTCTGCAATTACGCTTGTTTCCAGACCTTTACCTACCAAATCGTCGATAAAGCGCCATAGAAACTGCATCATGACAATAAAAAGGCATATACAGAAAGTCATCATGAACAAGGGCACAAACCCCTGCAGCATAAACAAATATAGCCTTTTAATTTTTAGCATATGTCCACTTTTTTTGAAACGTCTGCAAAATTAACGATTTTAATTCAATTAACTGTACGGATTTGCGCCAATTTATCAAAATGCCTCATTGATATTGAACAGGAAGCCAACGCCATGCTTGGTTACACCCAAATCGAGACGGACATTCACATTCTGCTTGAACGCCCAACGATAACCGACACCGCCGTTCAGCAATGTCTGGCGGAACTTGAACTGGTCAAAATCAGGAAAAACATTTGCCGCACCAAACCATACTACCATACCGTGACGTTTCCAAAGATGCTGACGGAGTTCTATCTGCGCCTCCATAATGTTACGGTCGCGATAGCGTCCTTCATAATAACCGCGCATACGGTTCGGACCACCGACAAGCGCCATCATCGGCCAGGGCACATCTTTATAGTTGAACAGTGAGTGATACTCACCGGCAATAACAGCCCCTTTCCATGCTTTATGATAGGTCGACACAGTCAAATCAGTGTAAAAAAACTCGTGGTCGTTGCCAAAGAACGACGGATAGAACATCTGATCCAACTGCACAAACCAACCGCGGGTGGCATTGACAATCACGTCGCGGGAATCATACATCAGCGAAACACCGGCTCCCTGAGCGTTGAATTTCAAATCCTGTCCGCCCAACAAGGCCAAACCCTGTTCACTGAATTTCGAATTGTTGATATACTGGAAATTCAACATCGGTCCCAGAAAAAGATTGTCGTACAGGCGGAACAGAAACCGAGGTTTTGCCTCAAACTTCAACCGCGAATAAGACGTCTTGTTCTCATCCTTCGAACCGTTTTCGTAACCTATACCCCAGAAATTGGATGGGAATGTATAGACATACACGCCATAGTCCAAACGGTACTTCTTATGGGCAAACACATTGTTACCGCGCACGCCAATCATCAGGAATCCCGTGGTGGTAACATCGCCGAAAAGCGACAAATTGGACAACGGCAATGTCGGGTCGCTCTTGTCGAGGGAATAAATTCCGGAAGCGACGATACCCAGACCGAAACCAACCGTCGAGCTATAGTGAGGACCGGCAATGATGCCAAAGTCCATTTTCTTTGTCGGGTCATACTGATTGGAAGTGGCAAAATAGTCGGCTATCTTTCTGAAAAAGTTTTTCTTGACAGCCACAGAATCGCCTGCCACCGTATCAGCCGCCAACACCACGCTGTCAGCCAACACCTCCAACTTCAAAGAATCCGCTTTCACGACTTGTGCATCATCCGCAGCTTTGGCCTGCACAGCAAAAGCCGCCGCAGCACAAACAGCAACCCAACAAGCAACTAAAATTTTCTTCATACAATTATTTTTGATTTTCGGGCAGAGCACTCTGTATAGCCTCATAGCTTTGCGACATGATGCTCTCCATATATTCCTTGTTCTTCACCTTGTCCATTTCATGAACAATCGGCTTATGAATAGTCAGAACAATTTTTCCGGGATTAATACTTTTTGCGCTCTTGTTCATTACGGCAAATGAACCGTCGATTGTCAGAGGCACAATAGGCAGACCGAATTCTCCCGCCAACATAAAGGCACCGCGCTTGAACGGACGCATCTTGCCGTCGGGCGTACGTGAGCCCTCGGGAAAAACGACCAGCGACATCCCGTCGCTAAGCACTTTCTTCGCCTTTGCCAACGTTTCCGGCAATGAAGCCGTATTGGCACGGTCCACCATGATATGCTTTGAAATCTTGCAGGCATAACCTACAAATGGAATTTTTTCAAGACTCTTCTTCATCATCCACTTGAAGTTGTGGTTCAGATAGCCGTACACCAGAAAAATGTCGTATGCACCCTGGTGGTTGGCAACAAACACATAGGAAGTACGCTTGTCAATATTCTCGCGTCCCCTCACCTCCACTTTCACGAACATGAGGATACACCAAAGTTTCGCCCAGAAATGTGCCGGATAGTATCCCCAAGAACGGCTCATTCCCAACATACTTCCAAAAATGGTAATCAATGCCGTCAACAGCGTTGCCACCAACAAGATAGGCATCGCTATCACCCACTGATAAACACGCAATAAAATTCTCATATCGGATATGTATTGATTTCATTCAACAAAAGACAGCACAAACGCACTGACCAACTTCAGCGACCGCACATACAGGGAGAAAAAACCACTCCACACGCCATGCCGCAGTCTTATTCACAAGATACAAAGATAGGGCAACCGCACGGTATATCAAAACATTTTTCTAATTTTCAACCGACTACGGCGAGAATTCGGATTTTTCGAATAGTTTCCGCTCCCAACAGACTGTAAAAACGAAAAAGCGGTATGCCGGACACCACCGGTCACACCGCTTCTCCATACCTTCAACAGTGAATATTATTTTGCCTTCACTTCCACATCGGGAGCGATCAGCTTATAACCCTTACCATGGATATTGATGATTTCAATTGACGGGTCATCCTTCAAGTGCTTACGCAATTTTGTGATATACACATCCATGCTTCGTGCATTGAAATAGTTGTCATCAATCCAAATTGTCTTCAACGCAAAGTTACGTTCGAGGATTTCGTTCACATGTGCGCACAACAGGCTCAACAATTCTGATTCCTTAGTTGTCAGCTTAGTGATTTTATCTTCAAACATCAACACCTGTTTCTGTGTGTCGAATGTAAATTTGCCAATCTTATACATTGTAATTTCCTTGCCCTTCTTGCCTTTCACGCGGCGCAGGATAGCTTCAATTCTGAATACAAGCTCTTCCATGCTGAACGGCTTGGTAATATAATCGTCGGCACCCAACTTGAAGCCTTCCAGAATATCTTCTTTCAATGACTTCGCTGTCAAGAAAATAATAGGCACCTCGCTGTTCACGGTACGTACTTCCTGAGCCAGTGCAAATCCGTCTTTCTTTGGCATCATCACGTCGAACACGCACAAATCATACTTGCCCTTCAAAAATGCCTTATAGCCGGCCTCTCCGTCAGGAAACAAATCTGCGTTAAAACCTTTCGCCTGAAGATATTCTCTCAACAACATACCGAGATTTTCATCATCTTCACATAACAAAATACGCAATCTTTCTTCCATAATACTAACTGTTTATTATTGGTAATGTAATTATAAATTTCGAACCCTTGTTCAACTCACTTTCAGCACGGATATCGCCTTTCAACTCTGTCACCATCTTGTGGACATAGGCCAATCCAAGTCCAAAGCCCTTGACATCGTGACGGTTTCCGGTAGAAACGCGGTAGAACTTTTCAAATATTTTTTTCAAATCATCTTTCTTCATTCCGATACCGTTGTCCTGAATGGATATTTCGATGCGGCCGTTCGGCAAATTGCGTGTCACCACATTCAGTTCCAAAGGAGTATCCTCCCGACGGTATTTCACTGCATTGTCGAGCAAATTGAATATCACGTTCGTAAAATGCATTTCATCCACATTGACAATCGGATCTTCCGCATCCAACGAAGCATTGATACATCCGCCATACTTTTCCACTTTCAGCTTAAAGGTGTTGACAATGTTATAGATAGCTGAATTGGCATCCACCTCCTGCAGCTTGAGCGTAGCTTTCTGACGGTCGAACATCGACATCTGCAAGACCTTCTCCACCTGAAAACGGAGACGCTTCGTTTCGTCGTTGATAACAGTAGAAATATGCTGCATCATGTTCGGACTCTTTCTCACGGAATCGTCGTTTAGCATCTGCGCCGCCAGCGAAATCGTGGAAATAGGCGTCTTGAACTCATGCGTCATGTTGTTGATAAAGTCGTTCTTCATCTCCGACAGTTTCTTCTGGCGGAATGCCATGATGATAGTCAGCAGGAATATCAGCAACAGGATTACCGTAAAGGCAAAAGCCGGAATCATGAATGTCACCGACGAGAAAATGAACTTATCCTTGTCCGGGAAATACACGTTCATATAGTGGCGGCGGGCATCCGGGTCATTCGGGAAGAGCGTCTGTGTAAATATCTCTTCCTTATTGGCCGACGAATCGTAGTTTTCCGACTCATACACCATACGGCCGTGACGGTCAATAATGGCATATTCAAACGGAAGGTTGATGCCGTTGTTGTCCAACTCCGTACGCAGATAAGTCTTGACGATTGCCGAGTCCGCGCGTTCTGTAATCGGCCGTGTACTCGACTGGTTCAGAATCGTAAGAATCACCTCGTTGAGCAGCCCTTTCTGATAGAGATACTGCCCTTTCAGCGCTTCCTGAAACTCGCCGAACTTGTCCGACATTTCTTCTTGTTTGGGTTTCGACAGCTTATAGTCGTTTTCCAAACCATACTTGCCTTTTTTGTCAAGTCCCAACGGGTCGGAAGATGCAAAAAGGTTCGGGTCAACCAGCATCAGGTCCTCTTCCAGGTACTTTTTTGTTTCGTTCTGCTCCAGAGCAGTCGACAGCGCATACAAACTACGCTTCACTCCTTCCGAGAAATGCTGCTCGCGCATCTTTATCATCTCCTCCATATACATAATCTGCACATAGAGCAGACCGACAAAAGTCAGCGCCATTACTATCGTAAGAATCCAAATTGTCGATTTTTTCATCGTGTCAACATTTTCTAAGCTTAACAAATTGACTTCCAACGCCACCATGGCATCAGTCCGTCTGTGATAGCTTTCGCAAATTTAAGAAAGAATTCTTAAAATCAAAACTGATTTTATATAAAATTTTGCGATTTATTTAAACAACACACAAAAATACTTATTTTAACATATTTACCACTTACTTCTTTATTTTTAGCGCATAAAAGCAAAACGAAAACCACAGATTTACCATAAAAGATTAAAATAATTCATGACAGACTACAGAACATTATACAAACAGGACACTTCTGACACCGTTCTTTTAACAACTTCTTTGCAAATTCTTAGTTGACGATTACAGCATACTGCTTTAGGAGAAAAAGCCCGCCATTGATGTAAATTTTATCAATGACGGACAACTAGCAATTTTTTAATTTTATTTCGAATTCACGTTGTTTAAATCCATAAGTTTGAACGCCTTTCAATTTCCAACCACAATTTATCAAACCAATCTTTCACTTCGGTTATTGCATCCATCGTATCAAATTGATTTAAAACTGGAATGTCAATTTTCATATACTGTTTTTTATCTTTCGCATCAAGCACACTTTTCCATGATAGTGAGAGTAATAATTGAACAATTCCGTCAGAAAGAATTAAATTCCTTCTGTGAGAAAATTTGCAAATCCATCTTAGATTATTTCTATCTAAAATAATATCCAAGTAATAAGCGTCATCGCTTTTACCCCTTACAACACAACCGTCTATGCTTGCAAAATTAAGGGCACAATAGTTGTGCGACCAAATGAAACTGCGTTCAATTTTTGTATGGAGATAATATACAATTGGCTCAACGTATTTATTTTCTCTTGCCTGATGACCATTTAATAGAAAATATCGTTTAAGTTCTTTATTGTATAAATATTTTTTTTGCTCCATATATTCCAGGCCTGTTATAAGCAGTTGTCTAATCTCATTTGTTGATTCTGTAGCTTCAGCCTGTTGTAGATAATTTCTGATTATTTCTACGCTATTTTCATTTGGTTTGCCTTCTTTGGAATAAAGAAATTTAAACCAATACTTTTCATCTGCATTTGATGATAGCAGACATATTCTATTATAATATTGACCATTTATCCAACTTCCACCATCATCAGAAACACTAATATCTCCATATTTCAACAAAGACTTCCGAAGAATATCTTTGTTCTTAATTAAATAAACGTTCTTTTTGAATAATTCAGTATATTTTTGTGCTTCTTCTACAGTTGCATTCTTCCCCCATAAATCGATTAAGAAATTATGGTTTCCACGTAAAAAGTCATTTAATGATTTGTTTCTAATGATGTTATAAAACAGGCTTTCCCAACTTTCACAATCATCTCTATTCAAATATCTTATCCGATAATCATTATTTGGATTTAAACAACTTCCATTTGTCTCTTTTCTTAACAAACTACGAAGGTCCTTATCCTCCATGTTTTTTACTAAATCTATTGCACGTATAGTTGTCGCATCAGGATTTTTTCGGTTAGTTATTTCTGAACACAGATTGGCAATATACATAGCAACTCTTTCTATATTTTGCTCATCTGTTTGAGGAAATTTTTGCAAATAGTAGACACAACCACAAATGGAGGGATAACTTAGAGCGGAGTCTATTTTACTCAGCCACTCAGAGGGAAACATTAATTTACTTGTGAAATTTTCTATCTCTGTTATTTTTTTAACAGCATCATAGATTTGCGAAAGATATTCAATATTGAATGAATTATTTTTTGCAATATAATCTCTTATCCAACGAGGTTGTTCTTCTTTTTTATTCAGGCTTATATACTCTTCTTTTACTTCTTGATCAGACTGATATCTCCCATCTTCTTTTGAAATACGTTTTGCTTTGATAATCGGATTATGACAAGTATTCATGTGAATAATAACGGCCCACTTAAGAAATTCATAGAATCCCTTATCTGCGTTTTCATTGTTATCACGATGAATCCAAAAGAAATTCTGCCATTCCTCCCATTTTTTGCCAGCCTTTAAGGCATTCTTACCTGAACGACGAACCAGATCACACCTGATTTTTTCTTGATCTGAGAGACTTTCTCCTCTACTGTTCATGTAAAGATATAACCTCTCACCTTGTTCACTGAGATTTGTGTCAAAGTAGTTGAATTCAATATAGTTTTCTATATAATCTAAGAAGTCGACCTTGTCTAATATTTTTGTCTCAATGAGTTTGTACAGATATTCATATTGGTCAAATAGATTGCGAGCAGTCTGGTCATGCCTATAAACATCGTAGTACTTGTTGCTCTCTTTAAATGACACTTGACTGCCATTAAAAATTTCCCAGCCTATAAAACTGACCATAAAATCATGTGATACTTCTCGTACTTTATAGTCTATTTTAGGTAAGTTATTGACAAAATATCGCTTGGCAAAATCTTTTTGTTTACCGCTAGTCTTATACACTGCAAGCAATAAAAGATAAATTGTAGTGATACGTTGTTGTCCATCTATCAAGAAATACTTGTCGGCATTATCAGGATTGTGATAGGCATATATGAAACCAATGCGAGTATTAAAGCGTAGACGATAATATTCTTTCTGTAAGTGTTGTTGAATTACCTTGTCAACCTCGCTATTTTCGGCCTTGATTTCCAGCACAATCTCCGTTTTATTCCTAAAGTTTTCGAAGATAGAATTAAATAAACCTTCTACATTACTTTTCACCCATACGTAATCCCTTTGAATTTCAGGAATTATAATTTGCTCTATATCAGTAGAATTAAACAAGTCATATATTGTATAACGTCCAGTCTTCATAGTTGTTTAAATTGATTTAAAATTGCAGCATTCTCCTTTTCCATCCAATGAAGATGAGCCATGATATCATCTTTCGTCCATATTGATAATTCATCTGTAAAAGGACATTCATCCACATTCATGTTCTTATTGAAAATATCCATTGTATGCCTTGGTACGAAATTCCCATTTCGTATGATGGAATACAGAATGGGGCGTTTGGCCACAAAAGGGTTATTGTTCAGTGAACTATTTGCACCAGAAGGTAATAGCGCCATATTTCCGCAACAATGTAAGTAATCTTCATTTATATCATTGTCATATAGAAAAACTATATCGTCAACAGGTATCTTCTCATTTTTTTTGATTGCATCGGTTAATTCTGTCAATTTATTTTTCTTCTCTATATCATTTTCCTCCTTAGCTATTTCTTTGTCTATTTTTTTGATTACAATGCGAATGGCAGCCTCATGTATCTTAATTTGAGAAGATGGATGCTGAGGTGAAATATGTTCAAATGACCATTTGCTGCTTTCATATTCTACAAAATCAAACTTATAAGGGTTACCGTTTGAAAGAACACTGAAGGAAAGAAGTAAGTTTGTAAGTTCCGGATTTGAAGTCCGGTATTTCAGACTACTATAAGCACTTAATAACTTCTCAATGTCATTTTTTTCCTGGATATCTTTTCTTAACTTAGCCATATCAGGAACTCTATCTCTAATAATAGAGTGAATATAATCAGTCTTTTCGGATGCAGTAGCTCTTATTAACCTGTGCAATATTTGAGTGCGGTTCTTACTGTCTTTAAGACTTTTAGAAAACAGGCAATAGCCCACTGTATTGTATTCTGCCACATCGTTGAAAATGCCTTGGAACACACGGTAAATGTGTTTGATGTTCTCAAAAACCTTAGTTGCTTCATCATATGAAGTTATAGCCTCATTGTATTCTTCAAATAATTGGTATAACATTGATGATTCTTTAGATGACTCAGTGAGCAATTCCTGAAATTCATGTACCAATGAGGCTTTCGGGCTAGGTGAATCAGAAGCAACTTCGTTACGAGGTTTAGCAAGAAGTAATAATTCATACATCCCGCTTTCCACAGAGCTGCCGAAAAAGTAGTATTTCACTTTAGGTTGCTCTATCCAACTATTTATTTCATCCCAAATCCTTCCCATAATGGTACGTGCATCCAGTATTTCCTTATAATGGCGCTTAAGTCCATTAGGCGTATTCAGGTCTACACCTCTTGTCAGTAATAATCCCTTTATCAATTCGCTATCAGTTAAGGCGACTTTGTTGTCATTCAGATTCGCAAATACGTCTTCCGATGGAACAAACTCACTTTCCATGTTGACGATAAGCTTCACATGGTTAAGTAAATAGTTCTGGTAGTCATTGAATTGGTAATATTTCTTTAATAGCTCAAAAAAAGTATGGATACATTCTACTGCAGTGGACATATAGAATAAATCTTGTGTTTCTTCCGAATGTTCTTTTATGGCTTTTTTGAATATATCTTCCCCACCTTCGTAGCGTGCATAGTTGATTTTGTTCTCTGCGATATTTGCTACTCCATAATCATGAAGGACATAAAATATTAGGGCCAAAGTAGTCAAACGTTGCTGCCCATCAATCACTTCAAGCTGTTGGTCTGTATTTTTAAGCGTCAGATATTGCAAATAATATTCATCAGTATCTCGAATCATTGCTTGATAAACGTCTAACAAAAGCTGAGGAACCTGCCCATACCGCTTGGATTTCCATTTGTAGCCTCTTTGATAGGGTGCTATATAGTATTTTTTTGCAGAATTATTGTCTAATAAATCCGTGAATATTCCTTTTACGGAATAAATAAAGTCTTCCATATAAATATAATTGCAAGTTAAACACAAGTATTGCTATATCATCTTATTATTAGGAACATAGTGATTCCAGAGCCTAAAGTTATAGAGAATTATTGTATGACCGATGATTTTTGCAAGGAATTTTCATTGCAACATAAAAAATATAATTGAAGACAAGAAAGTCAAGCACCGTAATAAGCCCTACCGCATGAGCGATGCTGAAATCATGGATATTCTCATTCTGTTCCATTCTAGCGTCTTCCGATGCTTCAAGCATTATTACAAAGGCCTACAGACATCTGAGTTTGTTAATGACGGGCAATTACCTATTTTATAATTTTATTTCTAACTCACGCTAAAAATATATACCTTTGCATTAAGAATGCGGCACTGCCACAAGAGAGCAACACTCAAAGCGGCACTCAACCGCCCTACCCGTTTTTCGGAGGAAAGATTTCGGCGTTCTCCATGAATGCCCAACACTACAACAAAGAAATGAAAAAAACTGTTTTCGTTCTATATAAAATAATTCGCAGCCTCCTGGTCACTACGCTCTTGTTGCTCGTAGTGATTTATTCCGGCATTTACATATTCCTTTCTTTGCCTTCGGCACAGAACCGAATCCGCCAGATAGCGGAAAGGGAACTGACTGCTTTGCTCGACGCCCCCGTGACCATCGGAAAAGTGTCGTTCAGCCCTATCAGCGAAGTGGTAATCTACGACGTATGCCTTCCGGACAAATCCGGGAAACACCTTGCGGGCATTGACAAACTTGGCGCACGAATCAGCTTAAAGTCGCTTATTATCGACAGGTCCATTGTTTTCGATTATGCGGAAATCATAGGACTCAATGCGCATATTTCAAAAGCGACACCCGACAGCCCTACCAACATACAGTTTCTCATAGACGCTTTCAAGCCCAAAAAGCCGAACCAGGAGCCGAAAAAATTCCAATTGGCTTTTGAGGCAGTAGTACTGCGCCAATGCCAGGCATCGTTCGACATCGAAAGCGAACCGGCAAAAGCCGACAGCTGCCTGTTTGACAAGAACCACATAGCCGTCAGCCAAATCAATGCCGACATACTGATTCCGAACATTAGCAACGACAATTACGAATTCAACATCAAACGCTTTGCCGCCAAAGAGAAAAGCGGTCTTGAAATATCTAACCTAAGCCTGACGGCCGGCATTCACCCGACCGAGTTAGTACTCAGCAACCTCAAGCTGGAGTTACCCAACTCCATCCTGACACCGGAAGACATCCGCGTGCAATATGCCGACCTGAAAAAGATCGGACAGGAACTCGACCGTCTGAACCTGTCGTTCCGCATGGGTAACAGCTACATCACCCCGGCCGACTTCCAAGCCTTCGTACCGGCGCTGAAACTGCTTGATTCACCGTTCTACATCACCTGCGCCATCAGCGGCAACACCAGCCAACTTGAGTTGGAAACGTTCGATCTTCAATCGGAAAAATCATTGCTCACCCTGCAGACATCCGGAACAGTCTACCACCTGACAGAAGCCGATTCGATGAGAATCGACGTGCCCAACATCAATCTGACTGCCAATCTGCATGAAATAGCCGCCCTACTCCGGAAAAACGGAACAACCAAAGCTGGTGTCACCAAACTGATTGGCGACATTCAGTACCTTACGCTAAATGGTACACTCAAAACAGACCTGAAAAAATTCAACTATATCGGTAACATCAATTCCGGACTCGGCCTGATATACCTCAACGGCGTATATTCGTTCGACAAGGAAAAGAATTTCCGCCAATACAGCGGACAAATCAAGTCAAACCGCTTGAACCTGAACAAAATCGCAGCCAACAACCTCCTGGGAGAAGCCGCCTTTAACATTCAGTTGAAATGTTCTGCCTACGGGAAGAAGCTGAGGGGAAAAATGGAAGGCGACATCCGCCATCTGGATTTCAAAGGCTACCGCTATAAGAAAATCGAAACAGACGTGGTTTTCGACAACAACTCTGTGGAAGGCGTCGTAGCTCTCAACGACCCGAACGGACAACTTTCCGTATCCGGTCTGGCAAAACTTGACGGCGTAAACACGGTGATGGACATTGATGTCCTGGTTGCCGATGCCTGCCTCGACAAGCTGAACCTTGACTCCAAGCATCCGGACCACAAACTTAACGCCCGTCTCGAAGCCTCCTTTACGGGCAACAATCCGGACAACATGGAAGGCGATATCATCATTTCCGACATCCGCTACACTGACGCCGACAACAACGGACTCCACCTTGACCATTTCGACATTTCCTCCCGTGAAAAGGACGGAGGCAAATATATGACAGTCAATACAGACTTCCTGAACGGACACATTGACGGACATATCAATTTTGCACGGATTGTTCCGACAATGAAAAACATCCTGTCAACAGCCTTCCCGTCACTAATGGCGGAACTACCCGACGAAAATACAGCGAACAAGCACAAGAAGTCAGCAGAACCGGAACCCGCGCAAGGGGAAAACGTGTTCAACTTCTCCTTTACAGCTTCCGAAAACAACGAACTGACTGAGTTTTTCCGTCTTCCTATACGGGTGGTTCATCCTATTAATATCAACGGCTCCGTTAATGAAGCACAGAAAAAAGCCAACCTCGGCGTAGCCGCACGCTATATCATGCAGGGCAATAAGGTAATCGAGCGCACAAGCCTTTCCGTCAACATCGACGGCATCAGCGACCTGTGCACAATGACTGCAACAACACAACTTGACCACAAGAACGGCAACATCACCCTTATCCTTAACGGTAACGCTGCCAACGACCGACTGGACACCGACATTGCCTGGCACTACGACCGGAAAAAGAAGTTCTCCGGAGAAATCAGCCTGTCGACACTGGTGAAAAAGACCGCACCCGACAGCATAACCGCCAGCATTGATGTCAACCCCACCCAATTTTTCGTAAACGACACTGCATGGCAAATCGAGAAAGCTAAAATCAATATATGCAATAAGCGTATTGAGTTGCGCGATATCAACGTCAACCGGGAAAATCAGTTCATAAAGGCGAACGGATTCGTCTCGGCAAGCCACGAGGATGAAGTGAAACTCAATTTGCAAGACATTGACCTAGGTTATATTTTCGAGACACTGAAAATCAATCACGTGACATTCAGCGGAAATGCCACTGGCGATTTCTATGCTTCCGGCGCACTTTCCGGCTCACCACGTTTGAATACTGACAATCTTTTCGTCAGCCGTTTTTCCTACAATCAGGCAGTATTGGGCGATGCCGACCTGAAGAGCTATTGGGATCATGAAAACAAAGGTATTGTCATCAACGCCGACATCCATCAGTACAACGGTCGGGAAACATATGTTCGCGGTATTGTCTACCCGACACGCGACTCCCTGTCGTTCCATTTCCGCCCTGACCGCATGAACGTAAAGATTCTGCAACCGTTCATGTCCGCCTTCTCGTCTGATATCAGCGGAGTAGCTTCCGGAGAAGCGTTGCTGTACGGAACATTCAAGGACATCAACATGCGCGGCAGGCTCTATGCCGAAGACTTCCGTATGAAACTGGACTTTACGAATGTCTACTATACCGTTTCCGACTCTGTGCTGCTTGACCCGGACATCATCGTTCTGCCGAAGGCAACGGTGCGCGACGACTATGGCAATACGGCCACACTCAACGGACGGATACTACACAAGAATTTCAAAGAAGCCAGCTTCGACTTCTCGTTTACGGACATACACAATCTGTTGGGCTTCAACACCACCGAACGCCAAAACCCCATCTGGTATGGTAAAGTGTTTGCCAGCGGTTCCGCGTTCGTAAGAGGACGTCCGGGATTTGTCAATCTGGACATCAACGTCGCCGCTTCTCCTTCCTCGAGCTTCACGTTTACGCTGTCCGACCAACAGGAAGCCAGCGAGTACACCTTTATTACCTTTACCGACAAACGGAAAGAAAAGGAAGAGGCGGAATTGGAGAAAGCCACTCCCGAATTCCTGAAAAAACTGAATCGCGAACAGGAGCAGGCCGCCAACCCTTCCATCTTCAGCATGAACCTTCAAGCTGACATCAATCCGGGCATTGCCATCACATTAGTAATGGACCCGAACGGAGGCGACAAAATCCGCGCTACGGGCAACGGCAACCTCCGTCTGGAATACGCTTCCGACCGCGACATGAAGATGTTCGGAAGCTACACGGTGGAAGAAGGGCACTACAACTTCACACTGCAGGACATCATCATGCGCGACTTCACTATCAAGCAAGGAGGTTCGATTTCGTTCCACGGCGACCCGATGAGCGCCAACGTGGACCTTTCGGCAGCCTACTCGCTGAATGCGAACTTGCAGGATTTGGACGAATCGTTTGCACAGGACAAGGAACTGAACCGTACGGTGGTTCCGGTCAACGCCTTGTTGAACCTGTCAGGCATCATCTCCCAGCCGAGCATTACGTTCGACTTGGAGTTCCCGACACTGACACAGGACGTATATCGCAAGGTGCGAAGCATCATCAGCACTGACGATATGATGAACCGACAAATCATCTATCTGCTTGCATTGAGCCGCTTCTACACACCGGAATACATGGGCAACACCAATAAGAACAGCGAACTTGCGTCGGTAGCCTCCTCTACCATATCCAACCAATTGTCGAACATATTGGGACAACTCAGCGACAAATGGACCATCGCGCCGAACTTCCACAGCGACAAAGGCGACTTCTCGGACATGGAAGTGGAACTTGCCCTTTCCAGCCGACTGCTGAACAACCGCTTGCTGCTGAACGGTAACTTCGGCTACCGCGACAACGCCATGAACAGCAACAACTTTATCGGCGACTTCGACATAGAGTACTTGCTGACGAAAAACGGAAATATCCGCCTGAAGGCATACAACCGCTACAACGACGAAAACTATTATGTGCGCAACGCCCTGACAACGCAAGGCGTAGGTGTCGTTTTCAAATACGACTTCGAACGGCTGTTCAGAAAACCGAGAAAAGAAAAAGCTACTGCACCAGCCGACTCGCTTCCGGTAACCACCGTACCTGAGCGCAGCGACTCGACACCTCCGGACAACAAACGCAAACCGGTTATACCACAATAAGAAAGAAAACCGGCGGCAGCCTCATGGGGACTGCCGCCGGCCTGTTATAAGAAAAAAGTGTTGCTGTCAGTATTCAAAACGACTTCGGCTTTGCCGCTATGCGTTATAATCTTTCAAAATTTCCTGCAAACGCTTCCGTGCAAAGAAAATTCGGCTCTTCACCGTTCCCAACGGAATGTTCATTTCCTCGGCTATTTCATTGTATTTATAGCCGGCAAGAAACATGGAAAACGGCTGGCGAAGCTCTTCGCTGAACGAATTGATGACTTCCGTTATTTCTGAAACGCCATAGGATTCGTCCGGAGAAACATAGCCGGAATCCTGCGGAAGATTCAGATGGAACAAATCGTCCGTCGTGTCAATCAGTGTCCGGCTACGTACCACACGCCGGTAATTGTTGATGAAGATATTCCGCATGATAGTCATCACCCACCCCTTCAAATTCGTATTATCCACAAACTTGTTCTGGTTGTCAAGCACCTTGAGATAGGTTTCCTGAAGCAAATCATCGGCATCGTCCTGATTGGCAGTCAAGGACAGTGCAAAATTCTTCATGTTGCTCTGAAGACCGATTAACCTGTTGTAGAAATTGTCTTTATTCATAGTTTTTTGATTAGGGTTTTACGACTATTGTTGTCCCGTTCCAAGTACCCGGAAAAAGTCTCTTCCGTCTTACTTGTTCTGTGACACTGCAAATATAAAAGGAATATTTTTGAGAAACAAATTTAAAATTGAAATAATTACAATTTTATAACTAATTCACCATTTTGTCCGAAATTTTAGCCAATATAAGGCCAATGACACAAGATTGACGAAAAAAGACTACCTTTGCATTAAAGATATGGCTTGCGGCGAATCCCACAATTCCAAAGCCCGCAATGCCCCGAAAAACGAACATTTATGGAAAAATTTATTGGTATCATACCGGCACGTTACGCTTCATCGCGTTTCCCGGGTAAGCCGTTGGCAAAAATTGGAGAAATGACAATGATTGAACGCGTTTGGCGACAGGCGCGTAAAGCGCTCGACCATGCGGTGGTGGCAACCGACGACCTCCGCATCTACGAAGCTGTAAAAGCATTCGGCGGCGATGTTGTCATGACTGGCGAACACCACCGCAGCGGAACTGACCGCTGCTACGAAGCCTATTGCAACATTGGCAGCGACGCAAGTGTCATCATCAATATCCAGGGCGACGAACCGTTTATCCACCCGGACCAGATTGAAGAAATCAAACAATGCTTCGTAGACCCGGAAACACAAATCGCCACTCTTGTCCGCCGCTTTGACCCAGCTAAGGGGTTCGAAGCATTAGCCGACAACACAAAGCCGAAAGTAGTGTTCGACAACCGCAGCTTTGCCCTTTATTTCTCCCGCTCGGTCATTCCGTTCGTCCGCGGAGCGGAAACTGACGACTGGGCAAACAAGCATACCTATTATCAGCACGTGGGCATGTACGCCTATCGTGCGGAAACACTGAAGGAAATCACCCGACTTCCACAATCGTCACTCGAACTGGCTGAATCGCTGGAACAACTGCGCTGGCTGGAAAACGGCTATAAAATTAAGGTTGGCATCACCGAACACGAAACCATCGGCATCGATACGCCGGAAGACCTTGCCAAAGCACTTACCCTTCTTAACGACTGACCGATATGCCAATAGACAGAAGTAAAGAACCTGCCATCAAGCAAATCGGAAGTTTTTCGCTACCAAAGCTAAAACAAATCCGGCTGGACAATGGCATTCCCGTATATGTGCTGAATACCGGCGACCAGCAGGTGACGAAACTTGACCTCATCATGAAAGGCGGTCGCTGCGACGAAACGGCGTTTATGGAGAGCAACGTCACCGCCTCGCTTCTTTCGGAAGGCGCAGCCGGACGCAGCGGCAAGGAAATAGCCGAGAATTTGGACTACTACGGAGCCTGGTTCGGAGCCAACGCTTCGCTCCACCACGTATCAGCCAAGCTGTTTTCCACCAACCGCCATTTCCGGGAAGTGATACCCGTTTTCCGCGACATGATATGGCAGCCCACATTTCCGGAAAAAGAGCTGGGCAACATCAAGACACTGTCGGCACAACGACTGGCTACCAATCTTGAGAAGGTGGACTATATGGCCAATGCAGAATTTTCACGACAATTCTACGGCGACAGCCACCCGCTGGGCGACATGCCGGATGTCAGCAAAATAGAAGGTATCAACCGGGAATCGGTAAAAGAGTTCCACGACAAATGGTTTGGAACGGACAACACTACCCTCTTGATTTCGGGTATCGTCACCGATGAAATTCTGCACGAGCTCAACCGTTATTGGGGGCAGCCGTGGAGAAATGCGGCCGCACACGACAGTGCATCCGACAGCCCGCACGCCGAATATCGGCCGGCTACAACCGTAGTCCACAAACAGGGAGCCATGCAAAGTGCCGTCAAAATGACACTGCCGGCAATACTGCGCACCCATCCCGACTATCTGCCGCTACGTATCCTTGTCACTGCATTCGGCGGATATTTCGGCAGCCGCCTGATGACCAACATCCGGGAAGACAAAGGATATACCTACGGCATTTCCGCCTCTTTGTTAGGCATGCTCGACCATTCGTTCATCACAGTATCCAGCCAGTGCGACAACAGCTATACCCGCGCGGTTGTGGACGAAATCGGAAAAGAAATGAAACTGCTGCGACAGGAACCGATAGGCACTGAAGAACTCGAACGACTGAAATCCTATATGCTGTGCGACCTGGCACGCACACTCGACACGCCGTTTTCAATTGCCGAATACTATACGACGATGATAGCCTACCGCTTTCCGGAAAGCTATTTCGACGACCAGGTCGGAACCTTGCAGCAAATCACGCCGGAGAAACTTTTGGAAATGGCTCAAAAATACCTTGACCCCGAACAGGCACTCACCGTGCTGGCCGGTGACAAGGATATCATCGGCTGAACCATCTATGCGTGGCGCTTCGGAAACTGAAACAGGATGGAAAGCGCCACCATCAGCCCGAGGGCAAACGGATAATAAAGATAAGGAACGATGGCAACCGGAGAAACCGACGCCAGTGAAGCCGCCATCAGCACCTGTGCCCCATAAGGCAGCAAACACTGCACAACACAGGAACAAGTGTCAAGCAAACTGGCCGTCTTGCGGTTGTCCAGTCCATATTTTTCAGAAATTTCTCTCGCAAGTCCGCCTACTGTGATAATGGCAATCGTATTGTTGGCCGTACACACATTCACGATACCGACCAAAAACGAAATGGCGGCCTGTGCTCCACGCTTTCCACGAATACCCGACGAAAGCCGCTCTATGATAAAAACAATACCGCCGTTGTGCTTGATGACTCCAAGCATGCCGGAAGCCAACAGCGTGACAATTATCAGATTGCCTACCGAGTCGACCCCTTCGCCCATAAAACCGAGCATGTCAAGCAGCGAAACATCGGTAAACATACAGCCGAAAAACACCGACGAAACAATGCCGAGCAGCAATACCAGGAGCACGTTCAGCCCCGCGATTGCCGTAATAATCACCAACATATAGGGTACTACCAATATCCAGTTGGCATCCGGCACATTAAGAGGCACCTGCAAGTCGCTTCCCATCAAGGCATATACGCACAGTATTACCAAGGCAGCCGGAAGCGTCAGCCAAATATTCACTTTAAACTTGTCACTCATATTGCAACCCTGCGAACGGGTGGAAGTGATTGTCGTGTCGGATATAAACGACAGATTGTCGCCGAAGAATGCACCACCGACTACAATTGCCACAAAAAGCGGAACATCGGCACCGATTTCACCCGCCACACCTACTGCAACGGGCGTGAGGGCAACCACCGTACCCACCGACGTACCGATAGCCATCGAAATGAAACAGGCGGCCATAAACAGACCAGGCATCAGAAAACCGGCAGGAAGCACATTCAACGTCAGGTTGACCGTCGCTTCCGTCGCACCAATTTTCTGGGCAAGAATGGCAAAGGCCCCCGCCAGAATGAAAATCCACACCATGTAGATAATGTCCTTGTTGGCTGCTCCTCCCGAAAAAATGTCAATCCGCCGGCGCAAAGGCACACCGCGCATGGTAGCCACTCCCCAAAGAGAAGCGACAATGAATGCCACCGAGAGCGGCACCTTGTAGAAATCGCCCAAGATGACAGACAGCACAAGATACATCAGCAGGAACACAAACAACGGGCTCAACGCCAGCAAACCCTGCGCAACCGACACCCCTCCATTCTCTTTTTTATTCATTGATTTTCTTTACAAATTTGTTATAACGGACACAAAGTTAGCATTTTCACGGCAAACATCAGCTACGACTGACGCATTGTCGGCATTGAACAATTAAAAAAAACATAATGAAGCTAATATATTCAATTAATATCACAAAAATTATGAGAATACTTCGGCATTTTTTCACTATCTTTGCACAAGAAATTTAACAATACAAATTAACTATATAGATATGACAAAGAAAAGCCCATTACAAGTTGCACGGGCGGCATATAAGCCGAAATTACCTTCTGCTTTGTGCGGAGCTGTAAAAGTTATCGAGGGAGAACCGACTCAATCAGTTGCTAACCAAGAGGAAATCAAAGAGTTGTTTCCTTGCACTTACGGTCTCCCAGTATTGAAATTCGACGTTGATTCAACAGCTAAGGCTAAGTCTAAGGAACCTATCAACGTAGGTGTTATCCTTTCAGGCGGTCAGGCTCCTGGCGGACACAACGTAATCAGCGGTCTTTTTGACGGTATCAAATCCATCAACAAAGAAAGCCGTCTTTATGGCTTCCTTCTCGGTCCTGGCGGTTTCGTTGACCACAAATACATGGAACTTACCGGCGAAATCATCGACGAATACCGCAACACTGGCGGTTTCGACATCATCGGTTCAGGCCGTACTAAATTGGAAAAGGTTGAACAATTCGACAAAGGTCTTGAAATCTTGAAAGAACTCAACATCAAGGCGCTTGTCATCATCGGCGGTGACGACTCAAACACAAATGCAGCCGTTCTTGCTGAATACTACAAGAAAATCAACGCTGGCGTACAGGTAATCGGCTGTCCGAAAACTATCGACGGTGACTTGAAGAATGACGTTATCGAAGTTTCTTTCGGTTTCGACACAGCTTGTAAAGTTTACTCAGAAGTTATCGGTAACATCCAACGTGACTGTAACTCAGCTAAAAAATACTGGCACTTCATCAAATTGATGGGCCGTTCTGCTTCTCACATCGCATTGGAATGTGCTTTGCAGGTACAACCGAACGTATGTATCGTTTCTGAAGAAGTTGAAGCAAAGAACATGACTTTGAACGATGTAGTTGACTATATCGCTAAAATCGTAGCTGCACGTGCAGCCGACGGCAACAACTTCGGTACAGTTCTTATCCCGGAAGGCTTGATCGAATTCATCCCGGCTATGAAGGCTTTGATCGCTGAATTGAACGACCTTCTCGCTGCTAAGGGTGCTGAATTTGCAGGTGTTGCTAAAGACGCACAACGTCAATGGGTAATCGACCAGTTGTCTGCTGACAATGCTAAGGTTTACGCTTCTCTTCCGGAAGGCGTTGCCCGTCAGCTCACTTTGGACCGCGACCCTCACGGAAACGTTCAGGTTTCATTGATCGAAACAGAAAAACTGTTGAGCGAAATGGTTGCTGTACGTTTGCAGGAAATGGCTGCTGCCGGCGAATACAACGGCAAGTTCTCTGCTTTGCACCACTTCTTCGGTTACGAAGGACGTTGCGCAGACCCGACAAACTTCGATGCTGACTACTGCTACGCTCTTGGTTACAACGCAGCTCAATTGGTTAAGGCTGGTGTGACAGGTTACATGTCATCTATCCGCAACCTTACTAAACCTTCTGTTCAATGGATTGCAGGCGGTATTCCTATCACAATGATGATGAACATGGAACGTCGTCACGGTGAAATGAAACCGGTTATCCAAAAGGCATTGGTTAAATTGGATGGTGGTCCGTTCAAAAAATTCGCTGAAAAACGCGAAAAATGGGCTAAGGAAACAAGCTATATTTATCCGGGTCCAATCCAATACTTCGGTCCTGCTGAAGTTTGCGACCTTCCGCCGAAAACTTTGGTTTACGAACAAATGGGCAAATAATCCCAACCAACTTATAACAACGCAGGCTGTCCCTCTCGGACAGCCTGTTTTATTTTATTACTGACAACTCTTCCATCATAGCTATTATATCAAAACCGAATATCGGGCGTACATGTGGATACAATGAGACAGCTGTAACCATGAGAATTTCTCGGACACACCTGGGGTGTGTCCCTACAGATATTTGAAACGCACTACGATATTCATTCACATAAGACAAGGCTGGAGTAGCCTAAAGGAGTATAAGTGCAAGCAAAAGGATAGAGAATAGAGCTTTCCGCAAACTATAAACCGCAAGCTCTTTTCTCGATAAAAAGGAATAAAAAAATGCCGGACTCTCGCCCGGCATTTTCATATTATTTGTATTGTCTATTAATAGCCACGTTCCAAAGCGTTCAACTTTTCTTCGTCGCCCAACTGATAGTAGATGTTGCGGAGAATGTTCTTAGCGGCATCGTTTTCAGCATCCAATTGGTAAGCCTTTTCCATGTAAGGAAGAGCCTTGTTCAAAAGCGGAAGATATTCATTGTCGCGAGCTGCAGCATAGTCAGCACCCTTCAAAGTTTCCATCTTCTTTTGAACGGCAACAGCCTGTTTCATGATGCAACGGCCAACATTGAATTGTCCCTGTGCATGGTTAGCATCCAATTCTACAGCCTTCAAGAAGCATTCCATAGCCTTGTTTTCGTCCTTCTTCTGTTCGTACATGATACCCATGACATTGTAAAGCTCTGCGCTGTCCGGCTGTTTAGCGATAGCCTGTTCAATCATTGTCTGAGCTTCGTCATAGTTACCCTTGTTGATGTTATCGTTGATAAGGATGTTCAGATATTGGCTGTCCTTGTCGCCGTGAATCGGAAGTGCTTCCTTAGCAAGAGCTACAACACCGTCGTTATCCTTCAACTCAGCATAGCAGAACAAAGCATAGTCGAAAGCATCCTTTGACAAGTTGCCGTGCTTACGGGCATTGGCAAATGCATTGACAGCACCCTTCAAGTCTTTAGACTGCCACAAAGCTACACCCTGATAGAATTCGATTTGGCCGATGATAGTATCGTGAGCCATGAATTTGTCGCGGTCAGCGATGCCAGAATACGGAAGAGAAGCATAGATTTCCCAACATTTGGCAGCTTCAGCATATTTCTGACGTTCGTAAAGCATTGAACCGGCAAGTTGGAAATCATTGTGGTGACCTACCAAAGTATTCACCATGTCTTTTGAATATTTAGTTTTGATTTTTACTTTGCCTTTCTTGTTTACCGACTTAATTGTATCCAAAGGAAGACCAGTCATGAAGTAATCATAACCCTTTACAATAGAGTTTGCCATCAGAACAGTATCAACAGCCTGACCCAACTGCAATTTAGAATAAGAGTTGTCGTACAAACCGAAGCTTGCTTTTCCGGCAACGTACCAAGTCTTGGCCTGGCCCTTTGTTTCTTCATTTGAAAGAGCCGGAACGATTTTTTCGCAAGCAGCCTTAAAATCTGAGTTGAAGCCGCCGATGGAATGTTCCACCTCTTCTACCAAACTTTTTTGAGCAAAGGCTCCGAACGAAGTCAAAGCACAAAGCAATAAAATAGATGTTTTCTTCATTTTAAGTTAGATTTATTTGTAGTTATTAATTCAATTCGTCAAACAGTCCTCCCAGCGGCATGCTGTCGTCGGATGTCGGTTCTGCATCATCAGTTTCCACTTCCGGATTTTCTTCAATTGTTTCCGGAACTTCTACTGCTGTTGCTTCTGCACCTTCTTCCATTTCGAGAGCTTCTTCCTCAGAGTCCACCTTGCAGACAGATGCGATTTCGTCGTTACGCTTTTCAAGGTTAATCAAACGAACACCCTGAGTTGCACGACCCATCACACGGATATCAGCCACCTTCAGACGCAATGTGATACCCGACTTATTAATAATTACCAAGTCGTTCGAATCGTTCACATTCTTGATAGAAACAAGTTTACCGGTCTTTTCCGTTACGTTCAGCGTCTTCACACCCTTACCGCCACGGTTAGTGATACGGTAATCATCGAGGTCTGAACGCTTGCCGTAACCCTGTTCCGATACTACCATCACTGTTTCGTCAGGCTTACCGGTCATTGTTATCATTCCTACCACTTCATCGTCGTCACCGTCGAGCGTCATACCCTTCACACCGGTAGACACACGGCCCATCACACGAACAGTGCTTTCGTGGAAGCGGATAGCACGGCCGTTGCGGTTAGCCATCAGTACTTCTGCATTACCGTCGGTCATACGAACTTGGATAACCTGGTCGTCTTCGCGGATAACGATAGCATTCACACCATTCTGACGCGGACGTGAATAGGCTTCAAGACAAGTCTTCTTGATGATACCCTTCTTCGTACAGAAAATCAGATAGTGAGAATTGATGAATTCCTCATCGTCCAAACGTTTCACACGGATAAACGCATTCACCTTGTCGCCTGCTTCAATGTTCAGCAAGTTCTGGATTGCGCGACCCTTCGAATTCTTCGCACCTTCCGGAATTTCATACACTTTCAGCCAGTAGCAACGGCCCTTCTGAGTAAAGAAGAGCATATAGTTGTGCATCGAAGCCGGATAGATATATTCAATGAAGTCTTCTTCGCGTGTATCACTACCCTTCGCTCCGACACCGCCACGATGCTGTGCACGGAACTCACTCAACGGCGTACGCTTGATATAGCCCAGGTGTGAAATTGTGATAATCATTGCATCATCGGCATAGAAGTCTTCAGCATTGAATTCTTCGGAAGCGTAAACGATTTCCGTCTTGCGCTCGTCGCCGAATTTATCACGGGTTTCAATCAATTCGTCTTCAATTACCTTGCGGCATACGCTGTCGTCAGTAAGCACCAGATTCAAGAAATCAATGCGCTTCATGAGTTCTTCATATTCCTCATGCAGTTTTGTCTGACTCATGCCTGTCAATGCAGCCAGACGCATTTCCACGATAGCCTTAGTCTGCACCTCGTCGAGACCGAAGCGTTCGCTCAAACGTGAACGGGCTTCTTCCGTTGTCTTTGAGCTACGGATAATGCTGATAACCTCGTCAATGTTGTCGCTGGCAATAATCAAGCCTTGAACGATGTGGGCACGTTCTTCCGCCTTACGCAATTGGAAACGGGTACGGCGAATCACCACTTCGTGACGGTGTTTCAAGAACGCTTCCAAAAGTTCCTTGAGGTTAAGCAACTTCGGCAGACCGTCGACCAACGCCACATTGTTGACACTGAACGAAGACTGGAGCTGTGTCATCTTGAACAACTTGTTCAAAATAACGCTTGCATTGGCATCGCGCTTGATGTCGATGACAATGCGCATACCCGTACGGTCGCTCTCGTCGTTGATGTTGGAAATACCGTCGAGTTTCTTGTCCTCCACCAATTCGGCAATCGATTCAATCAATTGAGCCTTGTTGACATTATACGGTATTTCGTTTACTATAATCTTGTCGTGGTCTTTTTCTGATTCGATTTCGCATTTTGCACGGACAACGATACGTCCCCGACCTGTTTCATAAGCATCCTTCACACCGGCGTAGCCGTAAATGATACCGCCTGTCGGGAAGTCAGGAGCCGTGATATGCTTCATCAGTTCAGGAATCGTGATGTCCGGATTTTCAAGCAATGCGATGGAAGCGTTGATGGCTTCCGTCATGTTGTGGGGAGGCATGTTGGTTGCCATACCTACGGCGATACCCGACGCACCGTTGACAAGGAGGTTCGGGAAACGTGTAGGCAATACCACCGGTTCTTCCAGCGTGTTGTCGAAGTTCGGTGTAAAGTCAACCGTTTCTTCGTCAATGTCACGCATCATTTCCTCTCCCATTTTTTGCAAACGCGCTTCAGTATAACGCATAGCAGCAGGAGAGTCACCGTCGATAGAACCAAAGTTACCCTGTCCGTCAATAAGCGGATAGCGCAACGACCATTCCTGAGCCATACGCACCATTGCCAAATAGACAGAAGAGTCACCGTGCGGGTGATACTTACCCAATACTTCACCGACAATACGAGCCGATTTTTTGTATCCTTGCGTTGACGTGTTGCCCAGCTTTTCCATACCGAAAAGAACGCGGCGGTGTACAGGTTTGAAGCCGTCGCGCACATCAGGCAAAGCACGGGATACAATTACTGACATCGAATAGTCGATGTATGCTTTTTGCATTTCGCTTTCAATATCAATCTTTATAATACGATCATCTTGCATCATATCAATTTTCTTTTTCCAATGCTTCTTTTTTCATTACATAAATCATACAAAGATACAAATAATTCGCCAATCTACACCTTATATTATATATTGTTTTTATAAAAAAATAGTTAAGCAGACCGAGACGTTTCCATGCCAGTGGGTTTTCACAAAACGCCTCATTTGCGCTGCACATCCAAACACCACGACCGAACAAACAAAAGCGGCAGGAAACCATCGAGGATTCCTGCCGCCACACTATTAGTTGACTAAATCAAAAATAATAACCCAAAGTCACCGCCCAATAAGTGGCACGGTTATGAAGCTCATGCGTAATAGCATTTACATATTCGTCTTTATAATCTGTAAAATTGTTCAGACCATAGTTATAGCTTACGGCAACCTCTGTATTTTTCAGAATCATTGCACCAACGCCAACTCTCCAGTCCGTCTGCACAGTAGTAGGACTTAACGCATAAGAGTAACCGGACTGCAATCTCAGCCCAATCACAGGTCCAGTGAACACCATTGGAGAAACCACAGGCAAATCCAAACGATAGCGAAGCATAATTGGAATACTGATTGTAGTGACTTTATATTTATTGACATCATTACCGCTGATTTCAGTTACGGAACGTCGATAAATCTCTCCGGAAATTTGTTGGAACATTAATTCTGGATCTACTCCAAAACCTTTATAAATATCTATTTTGGCGGCAAGACCACCCGTAAAGGAGACAACCTGATCTCCGGTAAACGGATAGGCACACTGAGTTAAATCCGTGCCATCAGCCGTTCCATTTGTATTCTCGACCGTCGACACAACCGCCCCTAACTTGATACCAAACTTTAAACCGACAGCATTCACAGACAAGGCTGAAAATGCCAACACTAATACTAAAAACAGTTTTTTCATATTTAACTTAAATTATATCAAACACTAAATTAGAAATAGTAGCCCAAAGCGACAATCCAATAGGTTGCCCTATTCTTCAAATCTGTATTTCTGTAATTATATTCTTCGTAATATTTCGCAAAGTTACGCAACCCATAGTTATAGCTGGCAGAGACTTCAATATTCTCATGAATCATTGCCCCTACACCAACCCGCCAATCAACGGAAACAAGCGACGGAGTGAAAGTAAAATACTTGGTTGACTGCAAACAAAATCCCACAACCGGCCCAGTGAAAATCATCGGAGAAACCACTGGAAGGTCATAACGATAGCGCAGCATAACCGGAATGCCTAATGTATATACATTACATTTCGCCTTTGAACGGCTTTCATTTGCCTCTTCTGGACGGACATATTTTCCAACAAATTGCTGAAACATAATTTCCGGATCAATGCCAAAGCCTTTATAGATATCAATTTTTGCCGACGCTCCTCCTGTAAATGTAACCGACCAATCGTCAATAAAAGGATAGTTCAAATTTGACAAATTAGTTCCATCGGAAACCCCATTGGTGTTTTCAACACTGGAAACAAGCGCGCCCAACTTAATACCGAATTTAAAACCGACAGCATTCACAGACAAGGCTGAAAACATCAACGCCAATACAATAAGCACATTTTTCATAGTTTTTTGATTTATTTTTATCAAAGATAACATATATATTTCAATTAAATCCAAAAAGTGTCAAAAAAATCTTCTTATCTCCTAAATAAGAAAAGAAGCAGGTGGCCCAATAAAGAGTTGAACTTTTGGCATTATTTTTGATAGTCAAATTATGAAAATCTATAAATATTGACATGAGTATACCTGAAAAGAGGACAAAATATAGCCGAGAACTGACCACGATGCAGCTTTCCGGTAAATATGAAAACAACGATTTTGACGATGACGATGACGGTTTTCCCGAAGAGCCACAGAAGGAGAACGAAGGAAACACCACCGACCGCCAAAACCAACAGCCGAAGAAATCCGGCCCTAACGACACGCCCGTACTGAACAAGTTCGGCAACGACATCACGCAGGCAGCCGAAGAAGGCAAACTGGACCCGGTTGTAGGCCGAGACCACGAAATAGAGCGACTGATACAAATTCTCAGCCGCCGCAAGAAAAACAATCCGGTACTGATCGGCGAGCCGGGTGTGGGAAAATCGGCCATTGTGGAAGGTCTTGCCCTGAGAATCAAGCAACGGCAAGTGTCACGCCTGCTCTACGACAAGCGTGTCATCTCGTTGGACATGGCCGCCGTTGTAGCCGGCACAAAGTACCGCGGACAGTTTGAGGAACGTATCAAGGCTATCCTCGACGAGCTGAAAAAGAACAAGGACATTATCCTGTTCATCGACGAGCTCCACAACATTGTGGGAGCCGGAAGTTCTACGGGTACAATGGATGCCGCCAACCTGCTGAAACCGGCACTTGCACGCGGCGACTTGCAATGTATCGGTGCCACCACCCTCGACGAATACCGCAAAAGCATCGAAAAGGACGGAGCATTGGAACGTCGTTTCCAGAAAGTTATCGTCGAGCAGACATCACCCGAAGAAACGCTGCGGATTTTGCAGAACATCAAAGCAAATTATGAAAACCATCATAACGTGACATTTACGGATGCCGCTCTGGCAGCGTGTGTCAAACTGACACAACGCTATGTCAGCGACCGCTCCTTCCCCGACAAGGCCATCGACGCCCTCGACGAAGCGGGTGCCCGTGTGCACATGGCTAACGTAAATGCCCCCCAATCGCTCATTGCTCTTGAAGAGAAAATCAGCGAAACCACCGTTCTTAAACTGAAAGCCGCACAAGCCCAGCAGTTTGAGGCTGCCGCCAAGTACCGCGACGAAATCCACCAGATGGAAACGGCCCTTGTCCAGCAGAAGCACGACTGGGTAATCGAATTGCGGAATCATCGCGAAACCGTCGATGCTGACAAAATTGCGGAAGTGGTAGCCATGATGACAGGCGTGCCCGTCCAGCGTATCGCCCAGTCGGAAAGCGCCCGACTGCTCGACATGAAGGCGGAACTTCAGCACGATATTGTCGGACAGGACGAAGCGATAGCGAAAATCGTAAAGGCAATACAGCGCAACCGCGTGGGCCTGAAGGATCCGAACCGCCCTATCGGCACATTCATGTTCCTCGGTCCGACGGGTGTAGGTAAAACCCATCTGGCCAAGAAACTGGCAGAATTTCTTTTTGACTCAAAAGATGCACTTATCCGCGTTGACATGAGCGAATACATGGAGAAATTCACGGTATCCCGCCTCACGGGAGCGCCTCCCGGATATGTGGGCTATGAAGAAGGCGGACAGTTGACAGAAAAAGTGCGCCGCCGTCCTTATAGCGTCATTCTTCTCGACGAAATCGAAAAGGCGCATCCCGATGTGTTCAACATGCTGTTACAGGTAATGGACGAAGGTCGTCTGACCGACAGCCTCGGCCGTTATGTGGACTTCAAGAACACGATTATCATCATGACATCGAACATCGGTACACGCCAATTGAAAGACTTCGGCAAGGGCATCGGCTTCGATACGGGCCGCGACATGAAAGAACATTCGCGCAGCGTCATCCAAAAAGCTCTGAACAAGGCGTTTGCGCCGGAATTCTTAAATCGTATCGACGATATCGTGATGTTCAACTCGCTTGAGAAGGACGACCTGTTCAAGATTATCGACATCGAGCTGCGCGGTTTCATCAAGCGCGTGTCCGACCTCGGTTACGAGCTGACCATTACCGACGAAGCCAAGAATTTCATCGTTGAGAAAGGCTACGACCACCAATACGGTGCACGTCCGCTGAAGCGTGCCATCCAGCAATACATCGAGGACGATTTGGCCGAAATGATGCTGCGTGCGGAACTGGAAAACAGCCGAAAACTGAAATTCGACGTCGACAAAGAGAACGACAAACTGAAATGCATCGTCGGCGAATAAGCAGCCGACTGACAATTTCGTCATACAAAACGGATAAAATGTCATACTTTTCCAAGTATGGCATTTTTTTTGCTTATCATGGGACAGAACAAAAAACACAAACAATCATGCAAAAAGGAAAAATTGGAGTAACTACGGAAAACATTTTTCCGGTTATCAAAAAATTCTTATACAGCGACCACGACATTTTTCTTCGTGAAATCGTTTCCAACGCTATCGACGCAACTCAAAAACTGAAAACACTTTCTTCCTGCGGCGAATTCAAGGGCGAACTCGGCGACCTGAAGGTTCGCGTGACCCTCGACAAGGAAAACGGAACATTGACCGTTTCCGATGCCGGTATCGGTATGACCGCAGAAGACGTTGAAAAATATATCAACCAAATCGCATTCTCCGGTGCAGAAGAATTCCTTGCCAAATACAAGGACAACGCCAATGCCATCATCGGACACTTCGGTCTGGGCTTCTACTCTGCCTTCATGGTATCCAAGAAAGTGGAAATCCGCACACTCTCTTATAAAGAAGGTGCAAAGGCCATCAGCTGGGTATGCGACGGTTCACCGGAATACGAATTGACAGAAATCGAAAAAGCAGAACGCGGTACGGACATCATTCTTTACATTGACGACGAATGCAAGGAATTTTTGGAAAAGGACAAAATCGAATCCTTGCTGAAGAAGTACTGCAAGTTCCTCCCTGTGCCTATCGTATTCGGCAAAAAACAGGAATGGAAGGACGGAAAATTTGTCGACACAGAGGAAGATAATGTCATCAACGACACCAAGCCGGCATGGACTCTTCAGCCTTCCGAACTGAAAGACGAGGACTATCTGAAGTTCTACCACGAACTCTATCCGGGCAACGAAGACCCGTTGTTCTGGATTCATCTGAACGTTGACTTCCCGTTCACGCTGACCGGTATCCTCTATTTCCCAAAACTGAAAAACAACCTCGATGCACAGCAGAACCGCATACAGCTCTACTGCAACCAGGTGTTCGTAACAGATTCAGTCGAAGGTGTAGTGCCCGACTTCATGATGATTATGCGCGGTGTCATCGACTCACCGGATATTCCGTTGAACGTGTCACGTTCTTATCTCCAGAGCGATGCCAACGTAAAGAAAATCTCTTCCTATATTACAAAGAAGGTTGCTTCGCAGCTTGAAAACATTTTCAAGACACGCCGTCAGGAGTTTGAAGAAAAATGGAACGACATCAAGATTTTCATCGAGTACGGCATGCTGACCGACGACAAGTTCTGTGATTCGGCCATGAAGTTTGCCCTTCTGCCAAACACCGACGACAAGAAATTCACGCTCGACGAATACAAGCAGCTCATCGAAAGCAACCAGACTGACAAGGACGGCAACCTCATCTATCTCTACACTACCGACAAGACAGCACAGTACAGCTATATCAAGGCGGCTACCGACAAGGGATACGATGTGCTTGTCATCGACGACCAGTTGGGCAGCCACTTTGTCGGACTGTTGGAACGCAAGCTCGAAAAATCGAGATTCGTGCGTGTCGACAGCGATGTGATTGAAAACCTCATTGTGAAGGAAGACCGCAAGACTGCCGAGCTTTCTACTTCGGAACGCAACATCATGACCGAACTGTTCAAGTCACAGATCCCGACAGTAGAAAAGAGCGAATTCCTTGTGTCGTTCGAAGCGCTCAGCGAAAATACCCAACCGGTACAAATCACACAGAGCGAATACATGCGACGCATGAAGGAAATGGCGGCAATGCAAAGCGGCATGAGCTTCTACGGCGATCTGCCTGACTCCTACAGTGTAATCCTCAACACCGAGCACCCGCTCATCAAACGTGTGATGGACGACGCGAAAGCCGCATTGAACGACAAGGTGATGCCTATGGAAGAATCCATCGACTCCATCAACAAAACTGTTGCCGAACTCCGCGACAAGAAGGATGCAACGGAAGCCGAAAAGTTGCAGATTACGGAAAACGAAGCCAAAGCTGAAAGTATCCGTAAGGAAGAAAACGAAGTTATCCGCACCTACGCTGCAAGCAACCCGCTTATCAAGCAGCTTATCGACCTGGCACTCCTCGGAAACAACCTGCTTAAAGGCCAGGCTCTCGACGAATTCCTGAAACGTTCAGTCGAGCTTCTGAAATAATCCTCTCCGAAAAAGGACACATACGTTACAGCGACGGACGATTTGCCGACGGCATTTCGCCCGTCGCTTTTTCATAAACCCAAATCGGTCATTAGACTTTATATTGGATTGCGTATTGCTGTCAGGCAGATTGATTTCTGCCTTTATCGAAGATGTAGCGGGCTACATCGAGAAAAGCAGGAAGCAAGATGCAGACAGCAATGCGGAAGACAACTAAAGAGCCAACTATCGCACACAATCAATAGCAAAACCTTGACTGGCGGTCGAATGACCGTTTTGGGTTTAAAATTTTACACGCCGACTTTTGCTCGATTTACTAATTTGTTGTAAGTTTGTATCATTCAAAATCGCATTATGCTTGACAAACCAGCAAGAAAACACCATGTCGGACTCGCATTGAGCGGTGGCGGGGCAAAGGGATTTGTCCACGTGGGCATACTGAAGGCTTTTGACGAATATGGCATAAAGCCCGAAATCATATCGGGTGTCAGCGCCGGCTCCATTGTGTCCGTACTCTATGCCAGTGGCTACGGCTACAAGGAGATTCTCGACATGTTCAAAAATTCCCATTTCTCGGATTTCATCAACCTCGGTATTCCTAAAGACGGATTTTTCAAGCTCGACGGTTTGGCGAAATTCCTGAAAGCAAACCTGCCTGTCGCGAATATCGAAGAACTGAAACTGCCGACCATTGTCTGCGCAACGGACTTCGACCACGGTGTGCCGGTTAAGTTCGAATCTGGAGGAATCATCGACCGAGTGATAGCCTCCTGCTCCATTCCCATCATATTCCGTCCTCATAAAATCAACGGAATCAATTATGTGGATGGAGGCGTAGTCCGAAATCTTCCGGCTTGGGCCATTCGGCGCCAATGTGACATTCTGATTGGAGCCAACTGCCAGCCCATCGTCAACAAACCCTACAAGCCGACACTGCTTTCCGTGGCACAACGCAGCTTCGACCTGCTCGTCAAATATAATGCAACTCCCGACATGCGCCTCTGTGATGTTGTCATCAAGACAGAAGAAGCGAGCAACTACACGGCATTCAGCATACAGGAGATGGACAAGCTTTTCAACATTGGCTACCAGAAAGCAGTCCAAGTCATTGAAAGTACAAAACTAATCGACAAATTGTCAAAATAATATGAACGACAAACTTATCATCTATCAAATTTTCACCCGTCTGTTCACCAACATGAACACCAACTGCGTGCCCAACGGCACCATCGAGCAGAACGGCTGCGGAAAATTGAACGACATAACCGAAACGGTGCTCAACTCCCTGGCCAACATGGGAATCACTCACGTCTGGTATACAGGAGTAATTGAACACGCCACAAAAACCAACTACGAACGCTACGGCATACGCCCCGACAATCCACATATCGTCAAAGGCAATGCCGGTTCTCCATATGCCATAAAGGACTACTACGACATTGATCCCGACCTCGCTGTCGACGTGCCCAACCGCATGAAGGAATTCGAAGCGCTCGTGAAGCGTACCCACGACTGCGGCATGAAAGCAATCATCGACTTCGTGCCAAACCATGTGGCGCGCCAATACCATTCGGATGTAGCGCCTGCCGGCATTAAGGATTTCAGTGCCGACGACGATACAAGCGTATTCTTCAGTCCGAACAACAATTTCTATTATATTCCCCGCCAGAAATTCTCGCCGAGTTTCGACCTCGGCAGCGGCGACGATGCCTACAACGAATTTCCGGCAAAAGCGTCAGGCAACGACTGTTTCCACGCGTTCCCCAATCAGTACGACTGGTATGAAACCGTAAAACTGAACTACGGTATCGACTACGGCAACGGCTCCACCCACTTCTCCCCGATTCCCGACACATGGTTCAAAATGCTCAACATACTGCGTTTCTGGGCAGGCAAAGGTGTCGACGGCTTCCGTTGCGACATGGCGCACATGGTGCCGGTTGAATTCTGGCAATGGGCTATATCCCAGGTTAAGGAAAAATATCCTGACATCAAATTCATCGCCGAGCTCTACGACGTGCACATCTACCGCGACTATATTTATCGCGGAGGTTTCGACTACCTCTACGACAAGGTAAACCTCTACGACACATTGCGCGGAATCCAGTGCCACAACATTTCCGCCGCACAGATTACAGGCTGTTGGCAGACTGTGGAAGGCATTGCACGCCACATGCTCAACTTCCTTGAGAATCACGACGAACAGCGTTTCGCCTCACGCGAATATGCCGGCAACGCCCATCTGGTCCTGCCCTCACTGGTAGTTGCAGCAACCATCAACAACGGCCCAATGATGATATATGCCGGACAGGAACTTGGCGAACGTGCAGAAGATGCAGAAGGCTTCAGCGGACGCGACGGACGTACAACGATTTTTGACTATTGGGGAGTAAAAACTCTACAACGATGGTACAATAACGGTAAATGCAACTACGACCACCTGTCGGCCGACGAAATACAGCTTCGTGAAACCTATGCCACCCTCTTGAAACTTGCAACAAGGGAAAAAGCCATCTGCAAGGGCAGTTTCTTCGATGTCATGTACGTCAACTACAACAATCCGACATTCAACCCCCACAATGTCTACACCTACATCCGCGTCTATGACAACGAAGTGATTGTAATAGCTGTCAACTTTGCCGGTTGTGCCTTTTCGTGCGACATCACCATTCCCCAGCATGCATTCGACGTACTGAATATGCAAAAAGGAACATTCATGGCCACCGAACTGCTGACCGGAAAGAAAGCGAAAAAAACGCTCTCTGAATCAGAGCCTTTCCATGTCGAGTTGGCTGGAAACGGTGCAGCTTTATGGAAAATCAAATTCCCGAAAAGCAAAGCCGTGAAAAATAAAAATGAAAAAACTTCCACAAAGAAGTCTCCGAATACATAATTTATATGTATTTTTGCAAAAAATTTTTCAGCTCAAAGCTATGAACAACAACTTGCCTCCTTTTAAGATTTTTTCCGGCACAAAATCTCAGTATCTCGCTGAAGCAATTTGTGCAGAACTTGGTGTAGAATTAGGTAAAATGAACATCCAGCATTTTGCCGACGGTGAATTCGAAGTATCGTTCGAAGAATCTATCCGTGGTTGCGAAGTGTTCTTGGTACAGTCCACTTTCCCGAACAGCGACAACCTGATGGAACTTTTGCTGATGATCGACGCTGCTAAGCGTGCTTCAGCTAAATCAGTTATTGCTGTTGTTCCTTATTTCGGTTGGGCTCGTCAGGACCGCAAGGACAAACCGCGTGTGTCAATTGCTGCCAAATTGGTTGCCGACCTGCTTAGTGCAGCCGGTATCGACCGTTTGATCACAATGGACCTTCACGCAGACCAAATCCAAGGTTTCTTCAATGTACCGGTTGACCACCTCTACGCTTCTTCAATCTTTATCCCTTACATTCAGTCATTGAATCTTAAGGACCTTGTTATTGCTACTCCTGACGTTGGTGGTGCTAAACGTGCCAACAGCTACGCTAAATATCTCAATGTGCCTTTGGTACTCTGCCACAAACAGCGTGCAAAAGCCAATGTAGTAGAAAACATGACTGTCATCGGTGAAGTTGAAGGCAAGGACGTTATCCTTGTTGACGACATGGTTGACACAGCCGGCACAATCACTAAGGCTGCCGACTTGATGAAGTCAAAAGGTGCAAAGTCAGTTCGCGCACTCGCTTCACACGCTATCATGAGCGACCCTGCTTCTGAACGCGTTGACAACTGCGCTCTGACTGAAATCATCTTCTCTAACAGTATTCCGTTCAAGAAAGAGTGCAAGAAGGCTACTATCCTTACTATCGCACCTTTGTTCGCCGACACAATCCGTCGCGTACACGAATACGAATCAATCAGTTCACAGTACTTGATTAAATAAAGTTTTTCATCTATAATGTGTTTATGGAAAGCAACGGGAAATTTTTCCCGTTGCTTTTTTTATGGTTAAAAGTCTATAATTTTCAAAAAAATGTAACCAACATATAAAATTAACCGCTAAATTTACGCTACAAATTAACCTTAACAATTTTATTTACAAACCTATCTAAATTTCAATCACTATGAAAAAAATTATTTTTTCAGTAATGCTCCTGTGCAGCAGTGCGATTGGATTTGCGCAACTTCTTGACGTGACTTCTATCCAGCAAGTCAAGTTTCCGGAAGGCGTAACACCTTATGTTTCAACAATGAGTCCGAACGGCGACTATATGCTCGTTTCCGACCAGCTGAAACCGGGACTCCAAAAGTACGACTTTGCAACAGGAAAGCTTTCGGTAGTCACAACAGCCCAAGGCTCGGGTTATGACGTAAAAATTCTTGACGACGGAAACACGATCATCTACCGTGAAACAGAAGTAGACGCTAACCGCCTGAGAAAAACATCGCTCAAATCTAAGAACCTTTCAACAGGTGAAGTGAAAACCATTGTAAAAGCAACACGCGACCTTGAAGGCGTAACAGTCGGAAAACAGGCTGTCTATGCTGTCAACAACGGAAAACTTACGACTAAAGCCTACAACAACACATCGGTCAACAAAAACACACCGGTGGTTTCCATCAAGTACGGCCAATTGCTCGTAACACGCAACGGAAAGACAAAAGTGATTTCTCCAAACGGACAAAGCGGACAAAGCTACCTGTGGCCGTCTGTATCACCCGACGGAACTAAAATTCTTTACTACCTGTCAACCAAAGGTGCCTATGTATGCGACATTGACGGAAAGAACGCCCGCTTTATCGGTGTAATCCGCGCTCCGAAATGGTATGACAACAACATCGTTATCGGTATGTTGGATTCCGACAACGGCTACAACATCACTGACTCGAAAATCATTGCTATCGACAGCAAAACACTCGTTCGTCAGGAAGTTACCGACGGAAAACAGATTGCCATGTATCCGTCTGCCAATAAAGCCGGCAATATCATTTCATTCACAACTCCAAGTGGAGAAGCATACATCATTAATGTAAAAACTAAATAATACGACATGAAACGCAGACTATTAATGGCTTCTGCACTTACAGTTTTGGCCTGCGGAAGCATTTTTGCCAACAAAACGGCAGAAGAAGTCAGAATATATCTTAACCCGGGACACGGCAGCTGGAGTCCGAACGACCGTCCACTGCCAACCATCGGCCGCGAACCGTACAATAGCGCCGATGTCGACACTACCGGTTTCTTTGAATCAAACACCAACCTGCACAAGTGTTTCTCAATACTTGACGAACTGGTGGAAGCAGGTGTTCCTTTCGACCGCACAAAGAACCAGACAAACGACAATCCGACACGTGTTGGTGCTGCTCTCGACTTGAGCCAGCATATCGTTATGTCGCACGTAAAGGCAGGTCCTTATCCATACGTTAAAGGCGGAGAAAACGAATTTGCCTACAACCGTAACCTGTCAGAAATCCGTGAAGAAGTAGAAGCCAACAACTTCGACATCTTTATCTCTGTTCACTCAAATGCAGCTTCTGAAGGAACCTCAACAAACTACCCTCTTTACCTGTATCGTGGTACAGACGCTGAAGAAGCTTGTCCGGGCAGCCGTGCTTTGGCTGAACACATCTGGCCATACGGATATTCGAACGAACATCAGACTTGGAGCTACTATTCAATGGACAACAAGAATGTTCGCGGTGATATTTCCTTCTACGGCAGTTCACAAATAATCGAAAATAACGGAAACCAATATGAAGGTTATCTTGGTGTTCTGCTCCACAGCGTTCCGGGATTCCTGGTAGAAGGTTACTTCCACACTTACCAACCGGCTCGTCAACGTGCCATGAACGACGACGTTTGCCGCCTCGAAGGCCATCTCTATGCAAGAGGTCTTATCGACTATATGGGTTGGAAAGCAGAAACAACCGGTGAAATCTACGGTATCGTTCGCGACCTTCATGAAAAATTCTCACACCAGTACTACACTCCGGCAGCCCGCACCGATGACCAGTACAAACCGTTGAACGGTGTTACAGTCACTCTTAGCAAAGACGGACAGGTAGTGAAAACATACACCACCGACAACGAATGGAACGGTGCGTTCATTTTCACTGACCTCGAACCGGGTGAATATACCCTTTCATATGCAGCTGAAGGCTATAAGGAAGCATTCGAAGAATACTTGGCTCCGGTAACGGTAAAAGCTAACGAAACTTCTTATGTAAAAGCATTCCTTGAAGCTGAAGGCTATGAGCCACCGGCAGTAGTTTATGAAAACTATCCGGATTTGGTAAACAACCCGGCATTCCAACTTGGTTCTGAATACAACTTTACACAAACTTACGTTGACGAAGCACAAGTAAAAGATGAAGCCGACGTATTGGCCGGCAAGACTGTACGCCGTACAATTCTTCGCGACAATCTTATCTATACTCTCGCCGTTGACGAAAACAGAACTCCGTATATCTACGTATTTGACGCCGACACCAAAGCATTGGTAAAAACGCTGAATACAACTGACAACGTAGTAGTTGAAGACGGTAACGCCTACAACGAACAGTTGAAGTCAAAGACAGACGAAGCCGACTACAACGACTGGATGACCTATGCACAAGACCTCTATCCTATTTCCGATATTGGTTTCACAGCCGACGGCGTACTCGTTGCCTGCAACAAGTCTGTCATCCAATTCCAGACAGAAAAATACGGCGAAATGGGTACATTCCGCATCTACAAGTGGGACAACCTGGACGAAGGTACAGCTCCGACAATCTGGTACGAATCCAAAGGCCTCGACGCTTCTGCAGCCCTTTATGCCGGCTACACCGGTGAAACAATGGCTATCAGCGGTTCTTCTGACGACTGCAACATCTTCGTTCCAAGTAAGTCAGGATGGTCAACTGGTATCCGCGTCATCAACTTCAACGTAGCTGACGGTTCTTGGGCTAATCTGCGCAACCAACCTTACACGGAAGAAGAATGGGGCAAAGACTTCCAGTTCACAGTTTCTCCGCGTGGCGAATCCAACATCATTGTCGACAGCAAGGAAATTGCTCCGATTGAATATGAATTCAACAGCACTCCGGTTGAGCCTATGATCGAATTGGGCAAGATGTCGGAAGAGCTTTGCAATGTAGAATCACGCAGCGCCAACTATTTCAAATATTCAGGTCGCGACGTTATGGTTGCTCCGACAATTGAAGAAGGCAAGAGCGTAGGTGTGGCAATGTTTGACATTACCGACGGTCTTGACAAGGCACAAATGATTACTACTTCCAATACAAACATCGATGCTGCTGAAGCTACAGCAGTCAGCGCTATGGGTAGAGCAGTCGTTACTACCGACGACAATGAGGTGGCAACTGATGCACAAATCGAACTCTACGTATCTCGCGACGGCAAGATTTCTAAATTCACAACTGCCGGAACAGAACAACCGACAAGCGTATCTGCCTTTGCACGCAATCTGAAGGCTAATGTTGGCGACGGCAACACTGAATTTACATTCGACGCTACATTCGACGCTCCGAATGCAAACGTAGTATTCAAGAACGCAACTTCAGGCGAAGAACTTGCACGCGTTGCTCTGGGTGCAGTTACTGCAGGTGAAAACACATTCACTGTTGGAAACACTGAAATTCCGGAAGGTGAAATCGCTTGGGCTATCGAAATTGAAAACAACAAGGCTGCAACACCGGCTGTTACAAACTCCATTCCTTACACTTACGGTCGTGGCGTTTACGTTAACAACAACCCGGCAAGCAAGACATTCGGTACTATCTACGCATCCAACTCAAAGAACGGTACGAACAACCTTGGTATCTACGTATACGCTCCTGACATGACGGAAGTGAAAGCTGCTATTGGCAACACTGAATTTGATGCCAATAACGCTTCTTCTCCATTCCGTTTGGGCATGATGGACGACGGTACATTGATGATTTCCGACTGGTCGGACGCTCACGGAGGTCTGTTCCTGATGGATCCGGAAACCTACGAAATCACTAATTTCTTCGACGGTGATCGCGACGCTACCGGACAAATCACCAACAACGGCACAGCTATCGGTGGCGGTACAACCGGCAGCGACTTCTGCAACGGTTCTATCTACACATTCTGTGAAGACTATCCTGCAGGCAACGCCGGCAACAAGCTGCTCCGCTACGATTCAGGCGAAGCCAAGACTTGGAACCAGGCTCCGACATTCGTCTATGACGACGCTTCCAAACTGTTGCCGAACACCAACGTTCATGTAGTAGCTGCTGAAAACGGTTTCTGGGCATCTCAGACTCGCTACACAGGCAACAATACCGGCGATGTTCCGGCTTTGATCTATGTAAGCAAAGAAGGTTCTGTCCTCTACAACTCCGGTAAATCAAACGGTGAAGACCTCAACGGTTGCAACGGTTCAGGTTTCGGAATCAACGCTGCCAACAACTTGCTGGCTATCGCTGACGGCGACGGCAACATCGTTGTCTACGACTTGACTTGGAACGAAGGCACTCCGGCATTGGCATACAAATACAAGATTGCCAGCGCACAGGCTTCTTATCAGCTCGCATTCGACTATGCAAACAACTTGTACGTGGCAACTCAGGGTGCAATCATCCGCTACGCTCTTCCGGGTGTCGACAACACGATCGAAACTCCGGCTGAAGGCACAATCATGGTCAACGAAAGCTCCGTTGAAAATGTGGCTGCCGAACATGTGGCTGTTTACCCGAATCCTGCAGTCGATGTAGTGAACGTCGAAATGGCATCTGCTATCAACAGCGTGGCTGTTTACAGTGTATCTGGTGCAGCTGTCAATGCTGACGTCAATGTCAACGGCAACAAGGCCACTATCAATGTCAGCGGTCTGACTTCTGGCATGTATATCGCCAAGATCAACAACACAACTGTCCGCTTCATCAAAAAGTAGTGAACGACTGACAGTTAAAAGCTGAATCTTATAATTTAACGGTTGGGCATCGTCATCACGGCGATGCCCAATCTTTTGTTTTTACGTCCCATTTTCTATCAAAATATAATTTTTAAGCACATTTTATTGATATTTTATTTTGTTTTTCCGCAGATTTATATAATTTTGCAACCAGAAACGATTCAAGTATGACAAATCAAAGCATTAACATATCAATTATTGGTATTCTTCTATCAGGTCTAATTATTTGCACACCGGAATAGAAGGGGTTATTGTTTTGCTGTATTTATTTTAATGAGTAACAACGTAGGCCTTTCTTCATGACGAGAAAGGCTTTTTATTTTGCAATAAACTATGGACAACAGATTATTCTTTTTCGACACAACACTGCGCGACGGCGAACAGGTGCCCGGATGCCAGCTGAATACCGTGGAAAAAATTCAGGTGGCAAAAGCGCTGGAGGCATTGGGAGTAGATGTCATCGAGGCAGGATTTCCCATTTCAAGCCCGGGTGACTTTAATTCTGTCATCGAAATCTCCAAGGCGGTGACATGGCCAACAATCTGTGCACTGACACGGGCCGTGCAGAAAGATATCGACGTAGCAGCCGAAGCATTGAAATTTGCCAAACACAAGCGCATACATACGGGCATCGGCACATCGGATTCGCACATCAAATATAAATTCAACTCCAACCGCGAGGAAATCATTGAGCGCGCGGTGGCAGCCGTGAAGTATGCACGCCGCTTTGTGGACGATGTGGAATTTTATGCGGAAGACGCAGGACGTACCGAAAACGAGTATCTGGCACGTGTCATCGAAGCGGTAATTGCTGCCGGAGCAACGGTAGTCAACATCCCCGACACGACGGGCTACTGTCTCCCGGCGGAATACGGCGAAAAAATCCGCTATCTGATGGAAAACGTAAAGGGCATTGAAAAGGCCATCATTTCCACACACTGCCACAACGACCTGGGCATGGCCACGGCCAACACGATGAGCGGAGTGCTGAACGGCGCACGACAAGTGGAGGTGACCATCAACGGCATCGGCGAACGTGCAGGAAACACGGCATTGGAAGAGATTGCCATGATTATCAAGTGCCACAAGGACATTGATATCGACTGCAATATCAACACGCAGAAAATCTACCCGACCAGCCGACTCGTTTCGAGCCTGATGAACATGCCGGTACAGCCGAACAAGGCGATTGTCGGACGAAATGCGTTCGCCCACTCGTCGGGCATCCATCAGGACGGTGTGCTGAAAAATGCACAAACCTACGAAATCATCAATCCTCAGGATGTGGGCATCGACGACAACTCCATTGTGCTGACGGCACGCAGCGGACGTGCGGCGCTGAAAAACCGTCTTTCCATTCTCGGCGTGAAAGCCGAAGGCGAGAAGCTCGACAAGATCTACGAAGCCTTCCTGAAACTTGCCGACAAGAAAAAGGACATCAACGACGACGACATCCTCTTGCTTGCAGGCGCCGACCGCACGCAGAACCACCGCATCAAACTGGAATACCTGCAAGTGACAAGCGGCGTGGGCATCCGTCCGGTGGCAAGCATCGGGCTTAACATCAGCGGCGAACACTTTGAGGCGGCTGCAACGGGCAACGGTCCGGTCGATGCGGCCATCAACGCCCTGAAACGTATCATCGAACGCCAGATGACCATCAAGGAATTCACCATTCAGGCCATCAGCAAGGGAAGCGACGACATGGGCAAGGTGCACATGCAGGTGGAATACGACGGACACCTCTACTACGGTTTCGGCGCAAACACGGACATCATCGCCGCTTCGGTGGAAGCATATATCGACTGTATCAACAAATTTAAAATATAATCAATGAACACGCTTTTTGACAAAATATGGGACAAGCACGTAGTGCAGACTGTGAACGAAGGCCCTACCCAACTGTATATCGACCGTCTTTACTGCCATGAGGTAACCAGCCCTCAGGCTTTCGACGGTCTCCGCGCACGCGGCATCAAATGCCTGCGTCCGGAAAAAATATTCTGCATGCCCGACCACAATACGCCGACGCGCAATCAGGATAAACCGATTGCCGACGAGGTGTCGCGCACACAGGTCGACACACTGGCAAGGAATGCGAAAGAATTCGGACTGAACCACTTCGGCATGATGAACCCGAAAAACGGCATTATCCACGTGGTGGGACCGGAACGCGGACTGACGCTGCCGGGCATGACGATTGTTTGCGGCGACTCGCATACGTCGACCCACGGTGCCATGGGTGCCGTAGCGTTCGGCATCGGAACGAGCGAGGTAGAAATGGTGCTGGCTTCGCAGTGCATTTTGCAGACACGCCCGAAAACAATGCGCATCACCGTCGACGGCACGCTGAAAAAAGGCGTTACAGCAAAGGATGTGGCACTCTACATGATGTCAAAAATGACCACCAGCGGCGCAACGGGCTATTTCGTGGAATATGCCGGCTCGGCTGTCCGCTCGCTGTCGATGGAAGGCCGCCTGACACTGTGCAACCTCTCGATTGAAATGGGCGCACGCGGAGGCATGGTGGCTCCCGACGAAACGACATTCGAATACATCAAGGGCCGCGAATACGCACCGAAAGGCGAAGAATGGGACAAGGCTCTCGCCTATTGGAAAACGCTCCGCAGCGACGACGATGCGGTGTTTGACAAGGAAGTGACGTTCAAGGCCGAAGACATTGAGCCGATGATTACCTACGGAACCAATCCGGGTATGGGTATGGGCATCACGGAAGCCATTCCGACAACCGAAGGCATGAGCGAAACGGAAAAAGGCTCGTTCCTGAAATCAATGGACTACATGGGCTTCCGTCCGGGCGAAAAACTGTTGGGCAAGCCGGTGGACTATGTGTTCCTCGGCGCCTGCACCAACGGCCGCATCGAGGATTTCCGTGCCTTCGCTTCCATCGTCAAAGGCCGCAAGAAAGCCGACCGCATCACGGCTTGGCTCGTGCCGGGCTCATGGATGGTCGATGCACAGATTCGTGAGGAAGGGCTCGACAAGGTGCTGGAAGCCGCAGGATTCGAAATCCGCCAGCCGGGCTGCTCGGCATGTCTGGCAATGAACGAGGACAAGATTCCAGCAGGAAAATATTCCGTATCGACAAGCAACCGCAACTTCGAGGGCCGTCAGGGTCCGGGTTCGCGCACGTTGCTCGCAAGTCCGCTGACAACGGCGGCAGCGGCTGTGACAGGCGTCATCACCGACCCGCGCGAACTTATGTAAATCCCCCCTATCCCATTTTTAAACCGAAAAAACGATGAAACAGAAATTCAACATCATACAAAGCACCTGTGTTCCGCTTCCGCTGGAGAACGTGGACACCGACCAAATCATTCCGGCCCGCTTCCTGAAAGCCACCACACGCGAGGGCTTCGGCGAAAACCTGTTCCGCGACTGGCGCTACGACAAGCAGGGCAACAAAATCGACTCGTTTGTGCTGAACGACCCTACCTACGGCGGCCAGGTGCTGGTAGCCGGCAAGAATTTCGGTTCGGGTTCGAGCCGCGAGCATGCCGCATGGGCAATTGCCGACTACGGTTTCCGCGTAGTAGTGTCGAGCTTTTTTGCCGACATCCACAAGAACAATGAGCTGAACAACTTTGTTCTTCCGGTAGTGGTCAGCGAGGAATTCCTTCAGGAACTGTTCGACTCCATTTTCAGCAACCCGAAAATGGAAGTGACGGTCAACCTGCCGGAGCAGACGATTACGAACAACGCCACAGGCCGAACGGAGCATTTCGAAATCAATGCCTACAAGAAGCATTGCCTGATGAACGGCCTCGACGACATCGACTTCCTGCTGACAAACAAGGACAAAATTGAAGCATACGAGAAAACTAACCAATAAATTTGCAATCTATGAGGTATCCTCTCATTGAAATAATGGATACAACCCTCCGCGACGGCGAGCAGACCTCGGGGGTGAGCTTCACCAGGAGCGAAAAGCTGAGTATATTCAAGCTGCTTGTGGAAGAGCTCCATATCCCCCGTGTGGAAGTAACGTCGGCCCGGGTGTCGTCGGGGGAATTCGACACGCTCAAGCGCATCTGTGACTGGGCAGGAAAAAACGGACATATCGAAAAAGTGGAAGTACTGGGCTTCGTCGACAACGGACAGTCGGCGGAGTGGGTACGCGAAGCAGGCGGAAAGGTCATCAACCTGCTCTGCAAGGGCAGTGAAAGGCATTGTCGCGGACAGTTGAAGAAAACGCCGGAAGAGCACATCGAGGATGTGCTGAAGGAGGTGAACATTGCCGTAGCCAAAGGACTGAAAGTGAACGTATATCTGGAGGACTGGTCGAACGGCATCAAGGACAAGCCGGAATATGTGTTCAACATGATGGACAAGCTGCGCTATGCCCCCATCGAACGCTTCATGCTGCCCGACACGCTGGGCATACTCGACCCCTACGACACGTTCGACCTCGTGAAAAAGATGGTGAAGGAATACCCGGAACTGCGTTTCGACTTCCATGCCCACAACGACTACGACCTGGCAACGTCGAACCTCTTTGCGGCGCTGAAGGTGGGAGCTTCGGGCGTGCATACGACGGTGAACGGACTGGGCGAACGCGCGGGCAACGCTCCGCTGTCGAGTGCCGTGGCAATTATCCACGACATGCTGAAACTGCAGACGGGCATCGACGAAACGAAAATCAACCGCGTGAGCCGCATCGTGGAGTCGTACTCGGGCGTGGCAATTCCGTTCAACAAGCCGATTATCGGTGAAAATGTGTTTACGCAGTGTGCCGGAGTCCATGCCGACGGCGACAGCAAGGACAAGCTCTATTTCAACAATCTGATGCCGGAACGCTTCGGCCGTACGCGCGAATACGCGTTGGGCAAGCTGTCGGGCAAGGCGAACATACGCAACAATCTGGAAGCCATCGGACTGGAACTGAGCGAGGAAAACATCAAGAAAGTGACGCAGCGTATCATCGAGTTGGGCGACAAGAAGGAAATCGTGACACAGGAGGACCTGCCCTACATCGTGACCGACGTGCTGAAACACGGCAACCGCAGCGACAAGATAAAGCTAATCAACTACCAGCTTTCCATCACGCAGGGTCTGCGCCCTACGGCCATCGTCAAGGTGGAAATCAACGGCAAGGAATATATGGAAAGTTCGGTGGGCGACGGACAGTATGACGCATTCGTAAAGGCGATGAAGAAAATCTACAAGGGGCAACGCCGCCGCGAGTTCCCGTCGCTGACCAACTATGCAGTCAACATCCCGCCGGGCGGCCGTACCGACGCCCTCGTGCAGACCACCATCCACTGGGAATTCAAGGGGCGCACGCTGAAAACCATCGGACTGGATGCCGACCAGAACGAATCGGCCATCAAGGCCACCATCAAGATGCTGAACATCGTAGAGGATTTTTAATCTCCCCGGGCATCAAACGAACTTACAAAAACAAAAAAACGATATAACAACGAAATACAATGAAACTGAAAATTGCTGTACTTCCCGGCGACGGCATCGGACCGGAAATCATGGAAGTTGCCATGAATGTAATGAAAGCCGTGTGCAAGAAATTCAACCACGAACTGGAATACGAAACGGCGCTTGTCGGTGCCTGCGCCATCGACGCTACCGGCTCGCCCTACCCCGACGAAACGCATAAGCTCTGCATGGAGTCGGATGCGGTGCTTTTCGGAGCCATCGGCTCGCCTAAATACGACAACGACCCTACGGCCAAGGTTCGCCCCGAACAGGGACTGCTCGCCATGCGCAAGCAGCTCGGCCTCTATGCCAACATACGCCCGGTGACTACGTTCCCGAGCCTTATCTACAAGTCGCCGCTGCGTGCCGACCTCGTCGACGGTGCCGACTTCATGTGTATCCGCGAACTTACCGGCGGCCTCTACTTCGGACGTCCGCAGGGACGTAGCGAAGACGGCAACACGGCCTACGACACCTGTGTGTACCACCGCTATGAAATCGAGCGCATCGTGCGCCTTGCCTACGAATACGCGCTGAAACGCCGCAAGAAGGTGACCGTGGTCGACAAGGCCAACATTCTTGCCACCTCCCGTCTGTGGCGCGAAGTGGCGAAGGAAATCGCCGCCGAATATCCCGACGTGACAACCGAATATCTCTATGTCGATAATGCCGCCATGCGTATGATTCAATGGCCGAAGGACTTCGACGTACTGGTGACTGAAAACATGTTCGGCGACATTCTCACCGACGAAGGTTCCGTCATCACTGGCTCGCTCGGCATGCTCCCGTCGGCTTCCGTGGGCATCCACACATCGGTGTTCGAACCGATTCACGGCTCCTATCCGCAGGCTGCCGGCAAGGACATCGCCAACCCGCTGGCCACAGTGCTTTCAGCGGCCATGATGCTCGACTATTCGTTCAACCTTAAAGCCGAGGCCGAACTCGTGCGTAAGGCCGTCAACGCATCGATGGATGCCGAAGTAGTGACCGAAGACATCGCCGCCAAAGGTGCCAAAGCCTACCGCACCAGCGAAGTCGGCAAATGGCTCGTCGACTACATCGAAAAAGCCTAACGCCCCACTCCGAAAAACGATGAATGCTTTATAACCGAAGCACGTCCCCCGGGAAATCCCAAAGGACGTGCTTCTATTTTGTTTTATGAGACCGAATGACATTACCGTTATCCTTTTCTTCGCTCATATCATTGGCATTCTCACACTAATTCATATTTCATTTACTCACGCTCTACAAAAACAATTCATTCTCTTTGCGAATGGAGCAGGCTTTTTTCAGCATAAGGTTGGCGGCGAAGAGCATCACGAGGCTGACTTTTCTGCCTTTGCGAGGACAAACGGCTACGCAACGCATGCAGGAGATACACTTGTCGCGGTCCACTTTTCCATAGTCGGCGGCATCGATAGCTCCGACGGGGCACTTGCGTGCACAAGCTCCGCACTTGTTGCATTTTCGGGTGGGTTTCGGCACAAAGCCAACTTTACTTACCTTCCGATAAGGACGGTTGCCGGGAATAGCCGGTTCTCCAACACTACCGGAAGAAAGCCGCTCGCGAATCTTGACGGCAAAAGCCATAAGCTGACGACAATCGTCGGCATCGGGGCGCCCTGCGGCATAGCGTCGGGCAATGGAATGTTCCGCCACGGCAGCAACAGCCGCCACTACACGAAAGCCACCGTTCACCACCACATCGCGAAGCTCGACCAACGTATCCTCATAGGCACGATTGCCATAGACACACACCAAAACAGCCTTTGCGCCATTACCCTGCAACCGGGCAATGCGATCAACCGCGGGCGAAGGCACTCGTCCGCTATACGACGGCACGGCAATCACCACCTCATCGTCGGCCGACAACGCAGGCAATTGAAAGTCTGTCCGATTGTCAGTCAAATCGACATCGGAAACCGTATCCGCTAACCCGTTTGCCACCAATGCGGCAACTTTCTTTGTTCCTCCAGTAGGACTGAAATAAATATTATAGCACGCCATTTTTTCAATTATTTAAATGATTGCAGTCGGAACTGCATCCTATTGATTTCAAATATACGAAAAGGTGAGCGGAGAATAAAATAATGAAACTTGTTTCAATTATTTTTTATCCCGAACCGCAACTTATATTATCAAAATATAGCGAAAAACATACATTCAAGCAAATCTCCGCGATCCTCAAAGCCGACATCTTTTCATCGGCAATTGCCGGCGAGATTTGCAATGTATTCCGACAAGTTGATAAACTGAACGCCGTCGGCTTTCAATCGTCCTATTATCTGTTCAAACTCATTCCATCGGGCATCGTCCCAACTGTTGGGATGCCCTTGCAGATAAAACGTACTGCAATTACGCCAACGGCCAAGATAATTGACGAGAAATTTGTGGTAATCCGGATTGTGGTATGGATATTCCATCTCTAAAGTTTCGCGAATTACCAACCCCTTGTAATGATGCAGTTCCGGAAAAGAGCGGTCGGCCATGACAAGACGAATGTTGGGCACGGTCGAAAGCGCACTGTCGGTCACTTCGTTACAACTCGTCCAATGAGGCCCCCAGACATGAAGCGTGATGCCTGTTTTGGCGACACAGAGAGAATCGGTAAGACGGAGGGCCTGCTGCTGCGAAGCAAAATCTTGTTCAAATTCGCCCGTTTCATCACCGCTCGTCCGATTACGGAAACCATGGTTCCAGAATTCAATGCCGTCGATGGCCGCAGTACGGCGAAGCCAGTCGAAATAGTCAGTTCTGTCCGACTGGAGAGAATAACCGAGAATTCCGAGATTAGCTTTCAGCCGGTTTGCCTGACTATTCCGCCGTTTCGCTACGGAGCTGTTCGCAAAAACGCTTCACTCCTTCCGTGCCGCCGCAACGGTAGTGGACAAAACTGCGAGGACTGCCGTCGGGCAAACTGACATCCGACGGGTCGACAACAAACAGACGGCACGCGGGTGGCAACATTCCCAACAAATCGGCTGCAGGAAAGACAAGCATCGTGGAACCGACCACCACAAAATAGTCGGCCTCGCGGGTAAGGGCCACGGCACGTTTCCACAGCCGCCGGTCGATATCCTCATTAAAAAAGATGACAAACGGGCGTATCTGCGAACCGTCGGGAGCCTTGTCGCCGATATGGATGTCAGGGTGACTGCGGTCGATTTCTATCGGCTCATAGGGATGGAGCGTACTGGCATTTTTCAGAGCCTCGCCGTGAAGATAAACGACTTCGGAACTTCCGGCACGGGTATGGAAATCATCGCCGTTCTGCGTAATGACCGCCACATCGTAGTCCTTTTCCAGTGCGGCAATCAGACGATGGGCCTCGTTCGGCTCCCTGTCGAGAATGGCACGCCGCAGAGGATTGAAAAAATCGAGCATCACCTGCCTTCGCTGCCGGCAGTCGCTCCGCCGCCCCGAATACCAGGAACGCGCATCGGCAACGGCCTCCACGTCCAGCGTGTCCCAAAGTCCGCCGTCGCCGCGAAAGGTAGGCAGTCCGCTTTCACGGCTGATTCCCGCCCCTGTGAAAAATACTATCTTTTTCCGTTTCATCGCTGATTCCGTTTTTTCGATTATCACGCTGCAAACTTATCAAAAAATACGCCAATCACAGCGTGAAAAAGTCACAAAAAACGGAACTGCCTTCGCGGCAATTCCGTTTCCCACATAGACCTTGTATTTCGTATTATTAAACGTAGCCTTGTCCCATCATAGCGTGAGCCACCTTCATGAAGCCGGCAATGTTGGCACCCTTCATGTAGTTGACGAAACCGTCAGGCTGTGTACCGTATTTCACGCATTGTTCGTGAATGTCGCGCATAATCTGGTGCAAGCGGTCGTCCACTTCTTTTTCTGTCCAAGTGATGTGCATAGCGTTCTGAGTCATTTCCAAACCTGAAGTTGCTACACCACCGGCATTTACAGCCTTACCAGGAGCGTAAGTAACCTTGTTTTCGATGAACGTATCGATAGCTTCCGGCGTACATCCCATGTTGGATACTTCAGCTACAATCTGTACCTTGTTGGCTACAAGCATGTCGGCATCTTCTTTTGCCAATTCGTTCTGAGTTGCGCAAGGAAGAGCGATGTCCACTTTCTGTTCCCAAGGTTTCTTGCCCGGGAAGAATGTAGCGTTCGGATATTTTTCAACGTACGGTTCAACGATGTCGTTGCCTGAAGCACGAAGTTCGAGCATATAGTCAATCTTGTCACCGCAAATACCGTCCGGGTCATAAACATAACCGTCAGGACCGGAAATTGTCACTACCTTGGCACCGAGTTCAGTAGCCTTCAAAGCAGCACCCCAAGCCACGTTACCGAAGCCGGAAATAGCCACTGTCTTGCCCTTGATGTCGTCTCCTACACGGTGCAACATGTTTTGTACGAAATAGAGTGCGCCGAAGCCTGTTGCTTCCGGACGGATACGAGAACCGCCGAAGTCAAGACCCTTGCCTGTAAACGTACCTGTATGTTCTTGAGCGAGTTTCTTATACATGCCGTACATGTATCCCACTTCGCGACCACCTACGCCGATATCGCCTGCCGGCACGTCGCGGTCAGGACCGAGGTTACGCCACAATTCGAGGATAAACGCCTGGCAGAAACGCATGATTTCCTTATCTGATTTGCCGCGCGGGCTGAAGTCTGAACCGCCTTTTCCGCCGCCCATCGGCAATGTTGTCAGTGCATTTTTGAAAGTTTGTTCAAATCCTAAGAACTTGAGGATAGACAAATTCACAGAAGCGTGGAAACGGATACCTCCCTTGTACGGGCCGATAGCGTTGTTGAACTGCACGCGATAGCCGATGTTTGTCTGAACCTCACCCTTGTCGTCGGTCCAAAGAACGCGGAACGTGAAAATACGGTCTGGTTCAACCATACGTTCGATAATTTTTGCATTTTCAAATTCCGGGTGTTCTTCGTAAACGTCCTTTACGGAGAGCAGCACTTCCTTAACGGCTTGTAAATACTCCTTTTCACCGGGGTGTTTAGCCTCAAGATCGGATAAAATCTTTTCTACATTCATAGTTAATTTGATTAAGGCATTAGTTTTGTTTTTTTACACAACAAATATAATGAAAAAAGTTTCGAACTACACACCAAAAACCGTTAAAAAATCACCCAAATACTGACAATTTGCTATAAAACATATTTTTCACCACTTTCCGCCCGACACTGAAAAACATCCATTTCTTCGATTAAAACACAAAAATAATAGAATTAAAATCCTTTTTTGTCAATTTAACTCGCATAATGCTTTGAATTACCGCAAGAAAAGTGTAAATTTGCATGCTAAATTTATAATACTATACGGCAATGCGAAAACATATAATATATGCCTTGTTGGCGTCTCTGGCGATGACAAGTTGCGGAGAATACAACAAGGTGCTAAAAAGCACGGATGTAGAATATAAATATGAATATGCCAAAAAAGCGTTTGAAGAAAGAAGGTTTGTGCAGGCAGCCACTATTTTGGAAGACGTGGTCAAAATCCTGAAAGGTACTGACAAGGCGGAAGAGTCGCTCTACCTGCTCGGCCTCAGCTACTACGAAAACAAGGACTACATGACGGCAAGTTCCTATTTCAAGACCTACTACACCCACTACCCGAAAGGGAAATACGCCGAGCTGACACGCTTCTATGCAGGATACGGCTGCTACCTCGATTCGCCGGAACCACAGCTCGACCAGACAGAAACCTACAAGGCTATTGAAGAGCTTCAGAAGTTTCTTGACTATTTCCCGCACAGCGACAAGGCGACTATCGCACAAAACGCCATATTCGAGTTGCAGGACAAGCTGGTGCAAAAGGAAATCGACAATGCACAGCTCTACTACAACCTCGGAAACTATCTCGGCAACAACTACGAGAGCGCAGTCATCGTTGCCCAGAACGCTCTGAAAAACTATCCTTACACAAAATATAAGGAACAGCTTCAGATGATTATCCTGAAAGCAAGATATCAGGAAGCCCGCCAGAGTGTCGACGAAAAGAAGGAAGAACGCTTCAGAGTGGTTATCGACGAGTACTACTCCTTCATCAACGACTATCCGGAAGGCCCGAACCGCAAAGAGGCCGACAACATTTTCAAAATCGCCAGCCGATTTGTACATGATTAAAAGAAACAACAAAAATTACTTTTTATAAACTTTTTATCGAGAATGGATTATAAGAGATCAAACGCGCCGATTAATACGGTGACACGCGATGTAATTAAGTTATCGGAAGATACCGGTAATGTTTACGAAACAGTCTGCATCATCGCCAAACGTGCAAACCAGATTGCCGTGGAGATGAAACATGATCTTGAAAAGAAACTTCAGGAATTTGCAACCTTGAACGACAATCTTGAAGAAGTTTCTGAAAACAGAGAGCAAATCGAAATTTCTCGCTACTACGAAAAATTGCCGAAACCGGTGCTCATCGCTACCCAGGAATACATCGAAGGTAAGATTGAATACCGCAACCCGGCCAAAGAAAAGGCCAAACTCGATTTCTAAAACCCTTTACGAAACCGAATTGACAGAAGATAGAATCTTGCATCCCATGCGGGGCGCAAGATTTTTTCTTTATATAAATAGGTGGCTACGCTTTTTTTAGTAAATTTGCAAAAGAAACAACATTTACGGATTAATAATACATTAATTAATTGTGGCAAACAAATCGGAAAAGAGTCCGAAAGGATTCATAAAAAAACATCCTATACTGTTCAATATCCTGCTGATAGCCGTTGTTGACTTCGTGCTCCTCGTAATCGCCTACCAGGGACTGGCGTGGCTCACCAACCATAACCAGTATGAAATCGTACCCGACCTGAAAGGCATGACGGTCGACGAAGCGACACGCGCCCTTGCAACAAAGGACCTGAAGTTCGAAATCACGGACTCCACCTACACCACATCAGTACAACCCGGCATGGTCATCGAGCAAGTGCCAAAAGCCGGCTCAAAAATCAAGAACAACCGGGCCGTCTATGCCACAATCCGCTGCTTCTCGGCACAGATAGTGACCGTTCCCCAAGTAGTCGACATGTCGGTACGCCAGGGCATGAGCACGCTGAACGGACTGGGCATCAAGAACATAAACATCGAAAAGATTCCGTCGGAATACAGCGACCTGATTTATGAACTGAAAATGAACGGACTGCCGCTCCATGCAGGCGACAAGATTCCGGTTGACGCCCGCCTCACGCTCATTGTGGGCGACGGTTCGCTGGGCATCAACGACGAAGCACTACTCAATGAATACAACGAAACTGTAAACGAGCTTCAATCAGGCGACAGTTCGGAAAACGACACAGACATATTCGAATAATGACCCAAGAACCCGATAATTTCATGACCGACGATTTTGATGAAGAATTGTCGGATTCAACCGTCGAAAGCGGCGTACAAGAGTTGTGGGAACACTATCGGTTTGTGGCTGAAAAGGGACAGACACTGCTGAGAGTCGACAAGTTCCTCGTATGCCATATCGACAAGACATCGCGCAACCGCATTCAGCAGGCTGCCGAAGCCGGCTGCATCCTCGTCAACGGAAAGCCCGTAAAGTCGAACTACCGTGTCAAGCCGTTCGACGTGGTTTCGCTGGTGATGGACCGCCCGAAATATGAACTGGAAATCATTCCGGAGGACATTCCCCTCGACATCGTTTATGAAGACGCCAACCTGCTGGTAGTCAACAAGCCGGCTGGACTTGTCGTGCACCCGGGACATGGCAACTACTCGGGCACACTGGTCAATGCCCTCGCCTACCATTTCAAGGACAACCCTGACTACGACGTAAGCGACCCTCGCCTCGGACTGGTACACCGCATCGACAAGGACACATCCGGATTGCTGGTCATAGCCAAGACACCCGACGCAAAGACCTGTCTCGGGAAGCAGTTCTTCAACAAAACCACTCACCGTCAATACGTTGCCGTAGTATGGGGTAAATTTGACGAAGAAAGCGGCACCGTGGAAGGCAATATCGGACGAAGCCTCAAGGACCGCCTGCAGATGGCCGTATTCCCCAACGGCGACTACGGAAAACATGCCGTTACCCACTACAAGGTGCTGGAAAACCTCGGTCACGTTGCCGTAGTGCAATGCCAGCTTGAAACGGGACGCACCCACCAGATTCGCGTGCACATGAAACATATCGGACACCCGCTCTTCAACGACGCACGTTACGGAGGCGACAAAATTCTGCGCGGCATCTCGACAGCCAAGTACACGCAGTTCGTGCAAAACTGTTTCAAGACATGTCCGCGACAGGCTCTGCATGCAAAAACTCTTGGTTTCGTACACCCTACGACAGGCGAAGAAATGTTTTTCAACTCCGAAATTCCGGAGGACATGAGCGCACTGATCAAAAAGTGGGAAGAATACTATACAAATGTATAATTCCCCTGCTTTTTATTTCGTTTTCTCAGTAATTTATGCTATCTTTGAAGAAATATAAGCTCATTAAAATTATACCGAAAAATTTACCGCTATGAATGAAATAGTGACACCGAATGAATATAGCGACATATGCCCCTTTTCCGACAGTGAATTCCACGAAAAGATGGAAGAACTGGTAAAGGAACCGGGATTCAAGCACGCCGTAACTTGGGTGCTGCCGGACATTGATTTCGAGGCTTTCTGTCAAGGACTTCTTGCCATTGACAACAAACGCGACTTCCAGGTCAACATCATGTACCCGTTCCTCGAAATGCTGGCAAAGAAAACCACCAACGGCATATCGGACACTGGCATTGAAAATATTGACATTAACAAATCATACACAATGATCACCAACCACCGTGACATTGTGCTCGACGCTTCGTTCATGAACTTGTCGTTGCTTCGCCGCAACTACAAGACAACCGAAGTGGCAATCGGCAACAACCTCCTCATCTATCCGTGGATAGAGGACTTGGTTCGCCTTAACAAAAGTATCGTCGTAAAACGCGACGTCGGTATGCGCCAGGCATTGGAAGCAGCCGAGCAGCTTTCGGGATACATCCATTTTGCACTGACCCAGAAACATGAATCCGTATGGATCGCACAACGCCAGGGCCGCGCAAAAGACAGTAGCGACGGAACTCAGGAGAGCCTCATCAAGATGCTCGGAATAGCCGGAGGCAAGGGCTACATCGACAACATTATGGAAGTGAACCTGCTCCCGGTGGCCATCAGCTACGAGTTCGACCCGAATGACTATTTGAAAGCCCGCGAGTTTCTTTTGAAAAAGAAGTTCCCGGATTTCAAAAAGACCCAGCGCGACGATTTGTTCAGTATGGAAACCGGACTCCTTCAAAACAAAGGACGCGTACACTTCTCCTTCACGCCGTGTATCAACGACCAGCTTGAAGAGTTGCGCGGACTTGAAAAGACGGAGCAAGTGGAAAGAATCTGCAAAATCATCGACAGCAACATTCACTGTCACTACCGCATCTATCCTTGCAACTATATCGCGTACGACCGCCGCTTCAAGACAGACCGTTTCAAAAACGAATATACGGAAGCCGACATCGAAAGCTTCACAGCCTACCTGAACGGTCAGCTTGAAAAAGTGAAGAAAGAAGTGGATTTCGAAATCACTGCCGACGACCGCGAATACATGCTTGAAATGATGCTGGTTATGTACTCCAACCCGCTCTGCAACAAATTGAAAGCAACCGACAGTTTGTAGTCATGAAAATTTCCTATGTTGCGCTGTTCATATTATTGGCAGTAAATCTGCTGACCGACGGATATATATATTTCCGCCTGAAACAGGCAACACAAAAACATAAATGGCTGAAGAAGGCGCACATCGCCTTCTCAGCCATTCTTTGTATTTCGCTGGTTGCAATCGCAGCGGCTCCTTTCCGCACTGCAAGCACCGTCGGAATGCAATGGATTATGTGGACACTGTTCACCTACATTTCCACCTATCTTCCGAAGTATCTGTATGCCATTTCCGCCATTATTGCCAATATCCCGCGACTTTTCAAACGGAAGCGTTGGAATTTCGTTTCGACAGCCGGCGCCATTATCGGCTTCCTGCTTTTCGGCACAATGTGGTGGGGTGCACTTGTCACTCCCCGGCAAGTGAACATAGAGAAAGTGGACATACGATCGGAACGGCTTCCGAAAAATTTTGACGGGTTCACCATTGCCCTGTTCTCCGACCTGCACACCGGAACTTTCGGCAACAACACGGGAATTGTCGAGAATCTTGTGGAGGAAATCAACCGGCAGAACGCCGACATGGTAATCTTTGCCGGCGACATCGTAAACCGTAGCACTTCGGAACTCTATCCCTTCATTCCCGCTCTGAAGCAAATAAAGGCGCGCTACGGCGTTGTTTCCGTTCTGGGCAACCATGACTACGGCGACTACATGAAATGGGATTCGGAAGAAGCCTACGCGGCAAATATCGAGGAATTGGTCACATTGCAGAACGATTCACTCGGATGGCGATTGCTTCGCGACCAGTCGTTCGACATCTACGCAGGCCCTGACAAGCAGAAAATTGCCATCATCGGAGTGGACAACTGGGGCGAACCGCCTTTCAAGACCTACGGAAACCTGCAACTGGCCTACGACAACCTCAACGACAGCATGTTCAAAATTCTTGTGAGCCACAATCCCCGCCATTGGGACCTGGAAGTGGTGAAGAAAACCAACATCGACCTGACACTTTCTGGACATACCCACGCCATGCAGTCGATGCTCGAAATCGGCGGAAAGAAATATTCGCTGGCCGCAAAAAAATATCCGAACTGGGCAGGACTCACATCGGAAAACGGGAAATACCTGTATGTGAACATCGGCATCGGAGAAGTGGGTGTACCGATGCGACTGGGAGCCACTCCCGAACTGACACTCATCACCCTTCATTGTAACTAATTCAGAGAATCATTCTATGGAAAAGATATTGGCGTTCGTTGCCGGCGACACCGGCATTTCCCTGAAACAGACTTCAGCAACCATCAAGCTGCTTGACGAAGGAGCAACCATCCCCTTCATCAGCCGCTATCGCAAGGAAGCGACGGGCGGACTCGACGAAACACAGATTCAGGCCATCGCCACCGCCTACGAAAAGGCACAGGAACTGGAAAAACGGAAAAAGCATATCACGGAAACCATTGCGGCACAGGACAAACTGACACCGGAACTGGAAAAGAAAATAGCCGAATGCTTCGACGCACAGACGCTTGAGGACATTTACCTGCCTTTCAAACCGAAACGCCGCACGAAAGCGGAAATTGCACGTGAAAAAGGCCTTGAGCCGCTGGCACGAATCATCATGGCGCAAAACTCCGACGACGTGAAGCGCTCGGCCATGCGGTTCGTAAACGACAACGTTGCCGATACCGACGAAGCGATTGAAGGCGCTGCCGACATTATCGCCGAATGGATTTCGGAGAATCAGGGCGTGAGAAATACCGTCAGAAACATGTTCAGCCGTGAAGCCACAGTCACCTGCAAGGTAGCAAAAGGCAAGGAAGAGGAAGCGGCCAACTATCAGAATTACTTCGACTTCAGCGCACCGCTCAAGCGATGCGGCTCCCACCGCATCCTCGCCATGCGCCGCGGTGAACGCGAGGGCCTTCTGCGGGTGGACATCAGCATCCCGGAAGAAAAGATTCTCGACCGTCTTGCCGAACGCCTGGTTAAAAACGATACGGAAAGCGCACAGGTCGTAGAAAAGGCCCTTACCGACAGCTACAAGCGACTTATCAAACCTTCGATTGAAAACGAGTTCGCTTCTCTTTCGAAAGCGGAAGCCGACGACCAGGCCATCAGTCTTTTCGCACAGAACGCGCGCCAGTTGCTTTTCGCTCCGCCGTTGGGAAGGAAACGCATTCTCGCCATCGACCCCGGCTACCGCACAGGCTGCAAGGTGGTATGCCTCGACGAACAGGGCAACCTCCTGCACAACGATACGATATACCCTACTCCGCCCAAAAGCGAAACGGCTTTGGCGGCAAAAAAGATAACCCACCTGATTGAAATCTACAAAATCGATGCCATTGCCCTCGGCAACGGTACGGCAAGCCGCGAAACGGAGCATTTCCTTTCGTCGCTTCGCTACAACCGCGACGTGAAGGTGTTCGTAGTCAGCGAAGACGGCGCATCGATTTATTCGGCCTCCAAACTGGCAAGGGAAGAATTTCCGGACAAGGACGTGACGGTGCGCGGAGCGGTTTCCATCGGCCGCCGCCTGCTCGACCCGCTGGCAGAACTGGTGAAAATCGACCCGAAATCCATCGGTGTCGGACAATATCAGCACGATGTCGACCAGACGAAATTGAAAAAATCACTGGAATTTACCGTAGAAAGCTGCGTGAACAGCGTGGGCGTGAATCTAAACACGGCTTCTAAAGAACTGCTCACCTACGTTTCCGGTCTCGGCCCGCAACTGGCACAGAACATTGTCAGCTACCGAGCCGACAACGGCGATTTCACCACCCGCAAACAATTGATGAAAGTGCCGAAGCTCGGTCCGAAAGCATTTGAGCAGTGTGCAGGCTTCCTGCGCATTCCCGACGGGGAGAATCCGCTCGACAACACCGCCGTACACCCGGAAAACTACCGCATCGTGGAACAGATGGCGAAAGACTGCAAATGCACGGTGACCGACCTTATCAAGGACAAGGAAAAACGGGAGAAAATCGACATCAGCCGTTATGTGACCGCCGAAACGGGACTGCCGACACTGACCGACATCATGGCAGAGCTGGAAAAGCCCGGACGCGACCCGCGAAAAGGCGTGGCCGTCATGAAATTTGACGAGAATATCAAGACTTTCGACGACTTGACGGAAGGACTGGTGCTGAAAGGCATCGTAACGAACATCACGCAATTCGGCGTATTTGTCGACATCGGCATCAAGGAAAACGGACTTGTTCACATATCGGAACTCTCCGACAAATTCGTGTCGTCGGCTTCTGAAGTGGTAAAAATCCACCAGCAGGTGACCGTCAAGGTCAAGTCCATCGACAGGGAACGACGACGCATCGCTTTAACAATGAAACAAATCGAACAATAATGAATAGCTTAGTTTTATCAATCGGAAGCAACAGCAAGGACCGCGAATGGCAGGTAAAAAACTGCATAGCGTGGCTGAAAAGCAACCTTCATGGGGTTACTACGTCGGATATCTACAACACAAAAGCCGCCAATGGCGTTGACCCCGACTACCTCAATGCGGTGATGAAGGCAAAGTGCCGCGAAGAACTCCCCGAAATCACCGACATGCTGAAAAAATATGAGACCGTTTGCGGACGCACGCCCATGAGCAAGAAAAAAGGCGACATCCCGATGGACCTCGACATCATCATCTGGAACGATGAAATCATTCGGGAAACCGACTACAACCAACACTATTTCCAAATCGGCTGGCAACAGCTCAATGAAAAATAATTTGCGAAAATGAACAGAATAAAACCGCTTGGCATTCTTGCCCTGCTTGCCGCCATTGCCTATGTGGCGATTCCGCTTGACGGCGACAACGGCTGGACCGGCTACATCGACGACTTTTTCGTGTTCATGGCCGGCTATACATTTTTCATGGGCAACCGACAGAAATCACTGCCCAACAAACGCATGCTCTATACCATCTCAGGCGCCTTCTTCATTGCCGGAATGCTGTCGCTGATTGCCCTCATTTTGTTTGGAGAATAGCCCAAACCGCTTGCAAAAAACGAGTTACGCCGGAGTGATTTTCACTCCGGTTTTTTAATCACTGGATTTCAGCATTTTAGAAAACAACGATTACAAATAAGCAAAACAAAGTTTTCCAAAACTTTTTACAACACACTAATTATCAATAATTTAATTTTCGGCCAAACCCAAAAAGTTTTCCAAAATAGAAATTCACTATTTTTCTTTCGGAATATTCAGCATAACTTTGCAACCAGAAAATCACCTCGAAAATTAACGATATATTTCAATATTTCTATGATACAGACAGTTCTCAAACGTGACGGAAGAATAGTGGGTTACAATGAAGAAAAAATCAAGGCCGCTATCCGCAAGGCAATGCTCCAAACTGAAAAGGGAGAAGACGACGCACTGATTCAGAAAATAGCCGACCGCATCGGAATGTGCGGCGAAGAGCAGATGTCAGTGGAAGACATCCAGGACCGCGTGGAAATGGAACTGATGAAAAGCTCGCGCAAGGAAGTGGCAAAACGCTACATTGCCTACCGCGACCAGCGCAGCATTGCCCGCAAGGCAAAGACGCGCGACGTATTTTTGGAAATCATTGAAGCGAAATCGAACGACATCACGCGCGAAAACGCCAACATGAACGCCGACTCACCGGCGGGCATGATGATGAAGTTTGCCAGCGAAACCACCAAACCGTTTGTCGATGACTATCTCCTGTCGCCGGAAACCGTTGAAGCCATCAGAAACGGCTATCTGCACGTGCACGACAAGGACTACTACCCTACAAAGAGCCTCACTTGCGTGCAGCATCCGCTCGACAAGATTCTGAACGACGGCTTCTATGCCGGACACGGGGAATCGCGCCCGGCAAAACGCATCGAAACGGCAAGCATCATCGGCTGTATCTCCATGGAAACGGCACAGAACGAAATGCACGGCGGCCAGGCCATTCCGGCTTTCGATTTCTACCTCGCACCGTTTGTGCGCCGTTCGTTCATTGAAGAGGTGAAGAACACGGAATCGCTTACCGGCGAGAACTACGCCCACCTTTACAACATTGAGCTCGACGACTTCATCAAGAAGCCGCTCGACGGACTGACAGGCGAACAACGCTCACTGCAACATGCCATCAACAAGACTGTGGAACGCGTACACCAGGCCATGGAAGCGTTTATCCACAATATGAACACCATCCACTCGCGCGGTGGCAATCAGGTAGTGTTCAGCTCCATCAACTACGGAACGGACACCTCGGCGGAAGGACGCTGCGTGATGCGCGAATTGCTCAACTCCACCTACGAAGGTGTGGGTAATGGCTCTACGGCTATTTTCCCGATTCAGATATGGAAAAAGAAACGCGGTGTGAACTATCTGCCGGAAGACCGCAACTACGACCTGTTCCAGCTCGCCTGCAAGGTGTCGGCACGCCGTTTCTTCCCGAACTTCCTCAACCTCGACGCTACGTTCAACACCCACGAGAAATGGGATGCCAACGACCCGCAGCGCTATCAGTATGAGGTAGCGACAATGGGATGCCGCACCCGTGTATTTGAAAACCGTTTCGGCGAAAAGACGTCTATCGGCCGCGGCAACCTTTCGTTCTCGACCATCAACATCGTACGCCTTGCCATCGAGTGCATGAACATCGAAAGCCGCGAGGAACGCATCGAAACATTCTTCAAAAAGCTCGACGTCATGCTGGAAACTACCGCCAAACAATTGTGCGAACGCTACGACTTCCAGAAAACGGCGTTGGCTAAACAGTTCCCGCTCCTGATGTCGAAACTGTGGAACGGTGCGGAAAAACTTCAGCCTAACGACACGATAGAAAGCGTCATCAATCAGGGCACGCTGGGTATCGGCTTCATCGGACTGGCTGAATGTATGGTGGCACTAACGGGCAAACACCACGGCGAAAGCGAAGAAAGCCAGCAGTTGGGCTTGAAAATCGTTACCCACATGCGCGACCGTGCCAACGAATTCTCGGAACGCTATCAGCACAATTTCAGTATTCTTGCCACACCGGCCGAAGGTCTGTCGGGCAAGTTCACGAAAAAGGACAAACGCACGTTCGGCATCATCAAGGGCGTAACCGACAAGGACTATTACACGAACTCCAACCACGTTCCCGTTTGGTATAAATGCAGCCCGCGCCACAAGGCGGAAGTGGAAGCTCCTTACCACGACCTGACACGCGGCGGCCATATCTTCTATGTGGAAATCGACGGCGACGCCACTCACAACCCGCAAGCCATTGCCGACATCGTTGCACTTATCGACAAATACAACATCGGCTATGGTTCGGTGAACCACAACCGCAACCGCTGTATGGACTGCGGATATGAGGATGCAACCGACAATCTGGAGACTTGCCCTGTATGCGGAAGCAAGAACATCGACAAACTGCAACGCATCACCGGCTACCTGGTAGGAACTACCGACCGCTGGAACAAGGCGAAATTGGCGGAACTGAACGACCGCGTTATCCACAAATAAGCCCTTACGGAAATGAAAATCAACATACTTGACATCGTCGAAGGCACGACAGTCGACGGTCCCGGCCTGCGTACCTCCATCTATATGGCAGGCTGCCGCCATTGTTGCCCGGGTTGCCACAATCCGGAATCGTGGGCTTTCGACGGTGGCACAGCTATGGATCTGGAAAAAATCCTGGCCGTCGTTGAAGAAAACGACTTCAACGTGACGCTATCGGGCGGCGACCCTCTCTACCATCCCACGGAAACACTGGAACTGTGCCGGCAAATCAAACAACGGTTCGGAAAAACCATCTGGTGCTACACAGGCTTCACATGGGAGCAAATCGTGGCTTCACCCACACTACGCCCTCTTCTCGACTACATCGACGTAATAGTCGACAGCCCTTTCCAGCTCGACAACAAGCAGCTCGGACTGCGTTTCAAAGGCAGCACCAACCAACGCCTCATCGCCGTCCGCCCCACCCTCACCACCAGCAAAATCACCGAATGGGAAGGGTGAAAAATTATTTCAAATGAAACCGCAAAAGTTTACTTGATTTTTTTATTCCTTTTCCAAAACATTAATGCATACTCCCTTTCTTCTTTCGAAAATTCTTCACGTTTTGCATCGGAAGACAAGTCTATTTCATATAATTCTTCCGCTAAAGAGAAAAACCCCTCACCATATTTACCATTCGCCCCTTTAAGATAAACAATTGAAGACAACATAGGTCTTCCATACTGATATTCATAACGAGAGATTGCACCTAATAAAGCACCTAATTCTGCACGGTCTTTAGATTTTTTCAAATCAAACCGACTGTCTAAACCAGCCAAACTTAAAAAGGTCGAATAAGAAACAGTTTGGCCTTTTATTGCCAACTCCCGCAAAATATTTCTTGCATAAAGTTCCTCAGAGCTAAGTTCTATTACACACATGTTTAACTACTTTTTTGTATGAATACCTATTATTTCACGCAATTATTTTTCTAAACTCAATATTTGCAAATATAGCGATATAACAACAGTACACAAATCGCATTTACACTTTTTATATGTCTGAACACTCCGCGAATTCATAAAACACTCAAATGAAAAAATACAACATTCATCTTTTATTTCTAAATATTCATGTAATTTTACAAAAAACAATTTTTACAATTTCTTTTTTTACATATAATTGATTTTTATTAGATGAAACGAAACGGCTCACTTTACAATGTAATAAAATCTAACTTTGAGAACAATTTTAATCCAGAAATGGATCTTTACGCGTTTATGCATTCTAGTTCTTTTCAACGAATATTTGGAGAAAAACAACGTAATTCAAAAAGAAAAGATCTACGTGGCTATCTAAAAATCACAAACGGCAAAAACAAAGTTTATCTTAAATATCAAAGCAGAAATTCCATTAAAGGCAATGAGGTTATGCTTTCACATATGAACTGCGCCGCATTAAATACAATACCAAATAAATTATTCACACCAGAAGTCCACATTTATAAATCAAATTGGTTTATATATAGCTGGCATAATAGCGACTCTGCATCTCGAAATCAATTTCGCTGGGCTTTTGTAGGATTTTTATCCCTTTTTATTATGGAAATACCTCAATTTATTCATTGGTTTTACTCTATATACAAATAAACAATCTATCGACTATTTCTAGTTTATATTTCATAATTCCCACCTATCTTTTAATACTACAACTATCAAAAAACACAACAATACCACCATCCCGCCGTCTTGCAGTGCAAGTCGGCGGGACGTTTATTGAGCAATGTCATTCTTGAAAAAATATACTATTGAGGAACAGGCTGCGGTCTATTCAACTACAGGAAATTCGATGGTTTCATTTTTCTCGTCCCAGTCGGAAATTGTAAAGTCGCCGGGGTTGCCTTCGGGTAGGATTTCGCCGATAATGACATCCAGCGTCAGCAGCGTGTTCGCCGAAAGCGAAGAGTTCAAGGTTTGTGACAACCGGTGAACGGAATTGTCGGCCAGTGTGATTATCAGTTCCAGTTTCGGATTCGGACCGGAAGGGAACAACATCACCGTTGCATTGCTCATCATTCTGCCGTCGTCGGAACGGGTAAGGTCAAAGCGAACAGTTTTTGTCTGATTGACCGGTTCCGCAGTATAGAAGTTCAACTTTTCAGCGATGCTTCCTATATGCACCTTCACGTCCTTCACATGTTCGTTGAACACGGCATTGTTTTTCTGTCTGAGGTTGACAACCAACCCTGCGCTTACACGGACAAGATCCGTCTGAAGGTTTTCCACTCCCACTTGAGTTTCCTGAACGGCATGCACAAGGTCATAAACCGGCTTGTAGGTACCGTCGCCGTAAGGGCGAAGACTGAAGTACATCTCTGACAGGTCAGCACCCTTCGTCAATCCTGACTGCTGCATCTCGGGAGAGTTGTGAATGGGTTCCTCATGCTTGGGAGTTCCCCAATAAACCATATTGTAAGTACCTATCGGAAGGTGGATACGACGGTTTGTGTTTCCAAAAACATCGCCTTTTACAATCGTATAGAACCCATTGAATATGGTCAGTTCTCCGTTGATGTAATTTCCGAAATAACCAGACCCGCCTGCATAACACGGATATATCTCAAGAATTCCAGTGAATGGAAGATCCTCTCCTACCTGTTCGGTGATTCTTGCTCTCACTTCCGGGGTTGCGAAATTTTCTTCCGGCTGTTGCGGTTCGTTTCTTTCATCGTCGGCACATGATGTAGCGCCCAGTAACAGAACCAATGCTCCTAAAAACAAATTTTTCATAATGATATGTATTAAAATGTGTATAAAAAATGCGGTGTATAGGTTTCTGAAAAAACCTATACACCGCATAAGTCATCCATCGGAAAAGTACTTGTACCCGAAGCTAATCGGGTTGTTCTTTTTCCTTATGTAACAAATATAGACGAATAAAACCAGTCTACCTAATAATATGACACTTATTTTCTTACAAAAGCCAATTATTCACAAACAATAACTATACACCATTCCTTTTATACATAAAACAACAACTCCCCGACATTTCACAGTCAGGGAGTTGCCGTGTATTTTGGCCTCGCGAGGATTAGAACGGGAGGTCGTCGTTGTCCGATGTTTGTGTAAAGTCGGTCATTGCAGGAGGAGGTGCCGGTACAGCCTGCTGAGGAGCTGCCATCGGTGCAGGAGCGGCTGCCATAGCCTGCGCATCGATTTTTTCAGCCTTCCAACCACGGATGCTTGTGTACCAACGGCCTTGATATTCGCGGCTTTCGATGTCGAAATTCAAACGAACACGGTCGCCGATAGCCAACGGGAACTGGTCTACGCGGTCGCCAAAGAAGTCAAAACAAACTTTCTTAGGATATGCGTCTTCTGTTTCCAACACATATTCCTGCTTTTTCCACTGGTTTCCGGCTTGCGATGTTCCGCTTTGCAACGGCAACACATGAATGATTTTTCCAATTACTTCCATATATATCTTTAATGCTTAATTTTCAGGTCTACAAACTTACACAAAAAAATCTGATTTCGGGTTGTGTGAAAGCAAAAAAGTTGGAATTTTATCGCACTACGGCCTTAAAGGTCTGAGTGCCAAATTTAACGACATACAGCCCTTGCGGCAATGCTACGGAAGTTGTTCCGGCAGCCACTTCATAGCGTCCGACCTGACGACCGTCGAGGGTATAGACCGCGCAATCGTCCGCCTTACCGGCAGTCAGCTGCAATGCGCCTTTCAATCCGACAACCGACACGCCGTCGGCCTTCACCGTTTCGGCTGAAGCCTGTTTGCCAAGAGCTTCGTCCCATGTTGTTGCCACTCGGATACCGTCGAGCATCAGTTCCACATAGTCCGCACCGGCATAGCCGCGCAACGCAATGTTGGCTGGATTGATGTCCACCTTGGCGGCATCGGACAGCGGACCGACAAGCGGAGTAGCCGGTTCAGCATCCGGCATCTTGTCGAAGCAGTAGAGCGACACGTTGTCGTTATTCTTTCCTTCAACGATGGAATATTTCAACACAACGAGATAAGTCGTATTGCCGTCGAGCACCTCATCGGCATACACGGCGTTCTGATTGTTGGCAAAAGTCAGTCCGAGCTGTCCGCTTTCGTTTACCGACACACGGCCGTTGAAATTGAATGAATAGCTATCGCTATCACGCAAAGTCAGGAAATAACCTTTCTTGTAAACAGTGAACGGACGAAGCATAAATGCCACATACACGTTGCCTTCGGTTACCTGCTTGAATGCACGGTGAGGATTATTGCTGTCGTCAGCGTCAATCACCACGCCGTTGCCCACTCCCGAACCGGCATAGCCTTCAAAAGTCAACCCTTCGCCGATTGAAAGCGACGAGGCTCCGCCCCATTGCGTGTACCATACGCCTGTTTCCAACGGAAATTCACCCTGAGGATAATCGAAATTTTCTTCCAACAGCACTTCGGCTCCGGCCACAGCCGTGCCCATGGCAATCATTGCCAAGAATGTGTAAATGTTTTTTCTCATAATAGAATTGATTTATTAGTTGTCTGGTAAATATTTTGTCAGTATTTCCACCGCCCTACGATAGTCGTCGGCAGATTCAAAAGCCTCGAACGGCACCAACTGGTAGCGGTATTTCTTTCCTTTTGCCAGCAGACGCAACTGCCGGCTATCGGCCACAAAGCCGCCAAACTCATTCCAACCGTAATGCTTTTCCGCTTTGGGCGCATCCTCGTCGTCGAGAAACGTGCGCCGCATGCCGTTATCGTCAAGCGTTACCCGACAGCGGCGGATAGAGTCAACACATTCTTCGCTGAACGCATAGAAGAAATAGACGAACGAAAGCATCATCGGGAAGATGAAAAAAAGCACCATCAACGCGACATATATGAAATTCACATTGACAAACGTCAACGCGACGAACGGCGCAAGAAGCAGCACAAAAACGTACCACTTGTCCGACAGATAGGCCGGAAACAGCACTTTCATGTAGTCGGACGCCGAAATTTTATATGCCTGCGTGACGACGTTTTCCATCAAGACTTCGATGTGTCAAGGAACGAGAAGTACACTGCACCAATCAGCAAAAGAAACGCTACGGCATGGTTCCATTTGATGGACTGTCCCTGAAACAGGAAGGTTGCCACCAGCGTAAACACCACCAATGTAATGGCTTCCTGAAGCACCTTCAGCTGTACGAGCGTAAACGGACCGCCGTTGCCAATATAGCCCATACGGTTGGCCGGTACCTGAAACGCATATTCGGCAAGAGCTATCATCCATGAAAACAGAATTACGCCCCACAAAGGCCAGTTCTTGCTGATGCCCATTTCGCCCAAACGCAAGTGGCCGTACCAGGCCAATGTCATAAAAATGTTGGAAATCACCAACATAATGATTGTCATAATCGAAGCACTCATTTCTTAACTTCCTTTCTTTTCTGTTCTAATTTTTCGTATCCTTTTTTATAGTTTTCAATGCTTTGTTTCGTAGTCAGTTGGCTGATGCCCTTTCCGTCGGCACGGAACAGCACGCCGATGTTCAGATAGTTTTCGCCACGATCGCGTGTGAGGGAGAAAACCTGTGCTTTCCGTTCGTTGGCACGCTCGCAGGCCGGCGCACGCCCCGTTGTCTTGTCGGCACGAAGGTCGGCAGGAACATCCCACATCCATACCGGCTCCACCACTCCGCAAGGAGGATAGCCCAATACGGTCCACATCGTAGTCAGTTCGGCAGGTTCACCCGGCAGCACACCTTCGACAACCACCGAAGCCGATGTGCTCATACGCGGAATGAAATCACGGTCCACCACCCATTCCAATCCCAACGTAGCCATGTCCTTGCCCATCAGCGAATGGTAGAACGAGCGGGAAAGTCCCTCCGTAAACACTGCCGGAGTCACGTTTCGGGCAGCGATATAGGGAGCGAGCAGCGTTTCAGCATTTTCCTCACGGATATATCCGTAGCCCTCATCCTTGCGACCCGACTTCGAATAGTTGGTACGCACGATGTAGCCCTCTTCCGTATCGTCGACATCAAAACGCTTGCACTTCCAGTTGTCCGTTTCAAAATAGGCGGCATTGCCTTCCGCATCAATCACACCGAAGTTAGCCTCCACGCCCAGCGGTTTCGGCAATTCAGCCAGCAGGCGTTCGAAATCATCAACCGTGCGGCATGATGCCAACGCCCGGCTCATCACCAAGCCTTCCTTGTCCATTTCCTTCACATCGTCGTCCTTCAGGTTGTAGGAAGCCGTGTTCATAATAGCAAAGCCCACACTGTTGAAGCCCACCCATGCCTCCTTGCAGTCCGTATCACGCCCGTTATAGACAGCCACATACTCATAGCTGCCGTCCTTCGACTCGATTTTCTCCACTTTGTTGTTCAAGTCCGAAGTGTCACGGTTTTTCCACAACAAAGGTCGTCCATTTTCCGTCAATCGTCCGGAAATAATGGCAGAAGTACAGGCATACGCCCCGACAAATCCCGTCAGAGCCAACGCCAGTGAAAGTATAATTTTTTTCATAGCAATTCCTTGTTTAATCCGTTTGCAAAGATAGTGCAAATCGAAGACAAAAGTGCCAAACTTGTTTGAGCAATTTTGTTAAGATGCAGTGCATTCATAAAAAAAGCTGTCGCACATGCGACAGCCTTTGGATATATTAATGTAGATTTAGTTGCTTTAGAATTCGGAAGTGAAATGGAAGCGGATTTTCGGGAAGTCGCTCTGTGCCATTTGCAGCACGTAGCCGGAATCGGCAAGGAACACGTCGCGACCGTCGCGGTCCACGGCCATAAACTGGTGTTTGCGCTTCTTGAATGCCGCCAACGCTTCGGCATCGTCGCTTTCAATCCAACATGCCTTATAAAGATTAATCGGTTCCCAACGGCACTGTGCGCCGTACTCGTTGAGCAAACGGTACTGGATAACCTCAAACTGCAACTGACCGACAGTACCAATCAGCTTGCGGCCGTTGAACTGGTTGACAAACAACTGTGCCACACCTTCGTCCATCAGCTGCTCGATACCCTTGTTGAGCTGTTTCGTCTTCATCGGATCGGTGTTCTCGATATACTTGAACATTTCCGGAGAGAAGCTCGGCAAGCCCTTGAAGTGGAGTTCTTCGCCCGAAGTCAGCGTATCGCCGATTTTGAAGTTGCCCGTGTCAGGAATACCGACAATGTCGCCCGGATAAGCCTCGTCGACCACCGATTTCTTTTGCGCCATAAACGCAGTCGGAGCGGCAAAGCGCATCATCTTTCCGGAACGGATATGCTTGTAGTTGGCATTGCGTTCAAACTTGCCGGAACATACCTTCACGAAAGCGATACAGCTGCGGTGGTTCGGGTCCATATTCGCGTGAATCTTGAACACGAATCCCGTAAATCCCGGTTCTTCCGGATACACCTCACGCTCTTCGGCTACCACCGGACGCGGAGCCGGAGCAATCTTCACGAAACAGTCGAGAAGCTCTTTCACACCGAACGTATTCAACGCCGAACCGAAGAACACAGGAGCAACCTCGCCCTTCAAATAGTCGGCCTCGTTGAATTCCGGATATACGCCGTCGATAAGTTCCAAATCGTCACGCAGGCGTTTTGCGTCAGCGTCGCCCACGTTCTCGTCAATCGCCTTGTCGTTCACATCCGAAATCTCCACACGTTCCGTCACGCGCTGCTTGTTCGGAGTAAACAGGTCAAGACTCTTTTCATATATATTGTACACACCTTTGAAATGCGCACCGATATTAATCGGCCAGCTCAACGGACGCACCTTGATTTTCAATTCGCTTTCCAGTTCGTCGAGAATGTCGAACGGGTCGCGGCCTTCGCGGTCAAGTTTGTTGACGAAAATAATCACAGGCGTCTTGCGCATGCGGCACACTTCCATCAGCTTGCGGGTCTGCTGCTCCACACCCTTTGCCACATCGACCACGATGATAACGCTGTCGACAGCCGTCAGCGTGCGGTAAGTGTCTTCCGCAAAGTCCTGGTGACCGGGAGTGTCAAGGATGTTGATTTTATAGTCGCCATAGTTGAATCCCATCACGGAAGTCGCTACGGAGATACCACGCTGCTTTTCGATTTCCATCCAGTCGGAAGTTGCGGTTTTCTTGATTTTGTTTGATTTAACGGCACCCGCCACATGGATAGCACCACCGAACAAAAGCAACTTTTCCGTCAAAGTCGTTTTACCGGCATCCGGGTGACTAATAATGGCGAATGTGCGCCTGCGTTGAATTTCTGATTCTAAACTTGCCACAAATCTAAGTTTTTTGAAATATTATAGTTGGTCGTAATCTTCTTTGTCAAATAAAGGTTTCAGCTTATCCTTATGATAGAAGGAAGCAAGCATCGAAATGAAACGGGTCACCTGAGCCATTGCCTTTCGCGTGTCTTCCGTCACCGGTTTCTGCTGCAAACGCATCAACAGCACACCATAGAGAGCATTAAAACAGGTTTCCAGTTCGCCCGACTTGTTTTCACCGGCCTTGGCACGCAGTTCCACAATAATCGGCAGCGTGCGATAGAATTCCGCACCGTATTCCGGATACTTTGTGCTTTTCAGCAGCATGTGGTGCAAGTCGGTAAGCTGTATCAGGACGTTGTCGTTGATTTGCAAATGTCCGTTTTCGCGCTTTCCTTCGAGACGCATCATGTCGACAAGCTCCTCATACCATTTCAGCAATTCCCCGCGGGAAGCCTCATCGAGAGGATAGCGGTCGACGATATTTTTCTTTATGTTTTCGATTTCGAGTCCGTTTGCCCGTATCAAATCCTCTATCTGCCACATATACAGCAGATATTCAGCAATGTTTTCCTTACGGAGCTTTTGAGCAGTAAACATACTTAATACTAACCGAATTTGCTGATTTTCCGCAACATTTGTTCGTTGAGCACCTTCACACGGCGACCGTCAACCACAATGATGTGTTCGTTGACAAATGCCGACAGCGTGCGGATAGCGTTGGATGTTGTCATGTTCGAGAGGTTGGCCAAGTCTTCACGCGACATGTAGATGTTCAGCGTTTCGCCGTCTTCCTCAAAGCCATAGTTGTCAATCAGCAGTGCCAATGCTTCGGCCAGACGACCGCGGATATGCTTTTGCGTGAGGTTGACAATTTTTGTATCCGAACGGCCCAGGTTGTGCGACAGTTCGTGAATGAAAAACCATGCCAGCTGACGGTTGCCATCAATCAGCTTCGAAACGATTTCCATAGGAATCGTACCGACAACTGAGGCTTCCATTGCAATTGCCCCCGACACATACGGTTCGTTGGCAAAATAGGCACGGTGACCGAAATATTGAATCGGACGAATCAAACGGATAATTTGCTGGCGTCCGCCAATACCTTCCTTGTATTTTTTTACCTTACCTTTAATCAGGCACCACAGGTATTCCGGTGTCTCTTTTTCGGCATAGATGATTTGGTTACGTTTGTAGTTGTGAAGCGTGAAGTTTTCAATCACAACTCTCTTGTCTTCAGGGGTCAGTACATTCCAAATCCCGGCCAAATCTTCCTTGATTACTTTCTCTAATGCGTCTCTCGAAATCATTATTCAGAATTCTAAATTGCTATATAAGTATGCTTTTAAACACAAAAATACTGCTTTTCTATGAAACAGACAAAATTTAATTCAGATTTTTTTTCGGGCAGCATAACGATTGCCCGGCAACACATCAATCAGGCCACGGAATTCCATGTCCACAAGAAGGCTTAACAGCTTATGAATAGGCACATTAAGCGCAACGCCAAGTTCGTTGATATGAAGTTCGCCCTTTTCGGCGAGCAAATCCACAATTCGCTGTTCCTCAGCTGTCAATTCCACAAAAAGTTCCTGCTGAACGACCACCGGTTCCTTCCGCTCCCATCCCATAGCATCGGCCAAATCTGCGGCAGAGAGCAACAGCGAAGCGACATTCTTGCGAATCAGCCTGTTGCAGCCGGCCGAATACTCGTCCGACACCTTTCCGGGAAAGGCAAACACTTCGCGGCCATAACTTTGGGCAATATTTGCCGTCACCAAAGCGCCGCCCTTTTCCGCCGACTCGACAACTACCGTACAGTCGGACAATGCCGCCACTATCCGGTTGCGGGCAAGAAAGTTCGAACGGTGAACCCTTGTCAACGACGGATACTCCGTCACCACCGCACCGCCATGACGGACAATTTCCGCAGCCGTCGAACGGTGCTGTGCCGGATAAATCATGTCCAATCCGTGAGCCACCACAGCTATCGTCGGAAGTCCGGCATCCAAAGCCGCCTGATGCGCCGCGATGTCAATTCCATAAGCCAAACCGCTCACAATCACCACATCGCCGCCCACTTGTTCAGCCAACCCAGCCACCAAGTCGCGACACAGCCCTACTCCATAGTTCGTGGCATGGCGCGTACCGACAATGCTCACCAGTTTCTTGGCATTCAGTTCGCAACTTCCGGCCGCAAAAATCATCAGCGGAGCATCGGGCACCGTAAGAAACCGCGCCGGATAATCCTTGTCGGTAAAATACACCGTGCGCACCCCCTTCTCGCTGATAAAAGCCAATTCGCGTTCCGCTTTCTCCAGCAGTCCGCTTCGATAGCCATCGTCAAAAATACGGCTTGACAACTGAGCGAAATCGCGCAGTTCCTTCTCGCTCATCCGAAAAAAGGCATCCTCCGAGCCGACCGCCTCCAGAATCTCGGAAGCGACATCGGGCGTCATGCCTCGAATCATTGAAAAAGCAAGTTGGGAAACTGTCGGAATCATACGCTGAAATTATAGAAAATCCTTGAAAATTTCTGCCAGCATGTCCCCCCTGTCGAGCTTGCCATTTTCCAGACAAACACAGCTTACGACAGCCGAAACCACCGTTTCGCCCGACAGTTTGAACAAATCCTGATGAAAAACGAAACGCACGCCGCGGCGTTCCAGCCACAGCTTGCTGACAAAACAGTCACCGCTGCGCAACGGTGCCTTATAGTCGATTTCCACACGGTTCAACACAGGGATAATACCACGGTTCTGCATCTCGGCAAAAGAAATTCCGTTGGCAGAACAAAACTCATGACGTGTATGCTCCAGATAATGCAGATAGTTGGCATTGTTCACGATGCCCTCCGAATCCAATTCGTAGTCACGGACACTCATTTCCAACTCATAGACATACTTTTCCATTCTCTACTCAAAATTTAACGCCGCAAATTTACGGATTTTATTCTATTCAAAACACGCTGTTCCCCACTTTTCACCAACCAGAAATTAACCGTTATCCGAAAAATTTCACACTGCAAACTTCCACAATCGCGACAAAATGCGTATTTTTGCACAAAATAGTGAAAGGTGAGCGCAAAGGCTGGCGAAAACACAGTTTTCAGCCAAGACTGTGCCGAACCGCATTCTATTTTATCAAAAAATAAAGAAACTGTGAGAAAAATACTCAAACGGACCATAACAGGCATCATCTATGTTGCCTTACTTGTCATGGCAACAACGTGCGGCGCAGGCTACTTTGCCGGTGTTTTCGGCTTGTTGCTCATTTTAGGAATCATCGAGCTATCAAACCTGTGCAACAAGGGCATCAAATCCTACAAGCTGCTTACCACGCTGGACGTGCTCGGAGGCGTCTCCCTTTTCGCAAGCACATTCCTCAGCCTGTACGACAGCGAATGGAAAGTTCCCTTCCTTATCGCCTATCTCCCCTATGTCATTGTCCGCCTGATTTCGCAGCTGTATATCAAGGATTCCAACTCCATCCGCCTGCTGTCGACTTCGTTTCTCTCACAAGTAATTGTAGCCCTGCCGCTGACGCTGCTCAACTACACATATTTCGTCTACGGTACCAACACCACCGTTCTTGCGTGCCTGATTTTCATCTGGATGAACGACACCGGTGCCTACTGCGTCGGGTCAATGATAGGCAACCGCCGGCTTTTTGAACGCATATCCCCCAAGAAATCATGGGAAGGCTTTTTCGGCGGACTGTTTTTCACCATCGTTTCCGGCATCGTTGTCGGAGTCTATTTCCCCCACTATTTCACTGGGCTGAACCTTTACGAATGGATTGGACTTTCAGCCGTCGTGACGGCATTCGCCACTTGGGGCGACCTCATTGAATCGCTTATCAAACGAAACGTCGGAGCCAAAGACTCCAGCCACATATTACCCGGCCACGGCGGCATTCTCGACCGTATCGACAGCCTGCTACTCGTCTCTCCGGCTATTCTGTTATACCTATATATAATACAACTATAAAAAATTTCAATCGACATGAGTAACCAACGTTACGACCTTCGCGGAGTATCCGCTTCAAAAGAAGATGTCCACAACGCCATCAAAAATGTGGACAAGGGACTATATCCGAAAGCATTCTGCAAAATCATTCCCGACATTTTGGGAGGTGATGAAGAATATTGCAACATCATGCACGCCGACGGGGCAGGTACGAAATCATCGCTCGCTTATGTCTATTGGAAAGAAACCGGCGACCTGAGCGTGTGGAAAGGCATTGCCCAGGATGCCCTCATCATGAACATCGACGACCTCCTTTGCGTGGGAGCTACCGACAATATCCTGCTTTCATCCACTATCGGACGCAACAAGCTGCTGATTCCAGGCGAAGTCATTGCCGCCATCATCAACGGTACGGAAGAACTGCTTGCCGAACTCCGCAAACTGGGTGTAGGCATCTACAGCACAGGCGGTGAAACAGCCGACGTGGGCGACCTTGTACGCACCATCATCGTGGACAGCACCGTGACCTGCCGCATGAAGCGCGCCGATGTCATCAACAATGCCAACATCAAGGGCGGCGACGTGATTGTAGGTCTTTCGTCATTCGGCACTGCCACTTACGAAACTGAATACAACGGCGGTATGGGCAGCAACGGACTCACATCGGCACGCCACGACGTCTTTGCAAAATACATCGCAGAGAAATATCCGGAAAGCTACGACAAGAACGTTCCGGAAGAACTTATATATTCCGGCAACCTCAAGCTGACCGACATCGTGCCGGATGCAAACGTAACTGCCGGCAAACTCGTTCTTTCTCCGACACGCACCTATGCTCCGGTAATCAAGCGCATTCTCGACGAAATGCGTCCGGAAATCCACGGTATGGTACACTGTTCAGGCGGCGCACAGACAAAAGTCATGCACTTCGTTCAGAACAAGCATGTCGTGAAAGACAACCTCTTCCCCATTCCTCCATTGTTCCGCGTCATCAAGGAACAGTCGGGAACAGACTGGAAAGAAATGTACAAAGTGTTCAACATGGGACACCGTATGGAAATCTATGTTTCTCCGGAAAACGCCCAGCGCATCATTGAAATTTCCGAATCCTTCGGAATTGAGGCCCGCATCGTAGGCCGCGTTGAGGATGCCGAAGAAAACCGCTTGACTATCAAGTCGGAATACGGCACATTCGAATATTAATCCCTCATCCATACAAAAATGAACAGAATGCCACATATCGCAATAACGCTGCTATTGCTATGTGGCATTTTTTGTTTTTTTTCGTGCGGAAAAAAAACTTCCGGCAGCGAAAACCCGGACGCCTATGCCCTCCCCGACACACTGGTTGTCGGTACGCTCTACAGCCCGACATCCTTCTTCCTCGTGAAAGGCGACACGATGGGCTACGATTACGATCTGGCCAAACAATTTGCACGCGACAAGAAGATTGCCGTGCAGTTTAAAGTGATGCGAAGCCTTTCGGCGTTGGAAGCCATGCTCGACTCGGGAAAAATCGACCTCATCGCCTACAACACCCCTGTCACAGCCGAATACAACGAACGGGTGGCCCACTGCGGTCTGGAGAACATCACACACCAGGTGCTCATCCAACCGATAAAAAAAGGCGAACCGCTTATTTCCGATGTGACGGAACTGGTTGGAAAGGAAATCTATGTGGAACGCAACTCCAAATACGAGTCACGGCTGCGCAACCTGAACAATGAAGTGGGCGGCGGCATCATCATTCACTCCATTTCCCGCGACACCATCATGTCGGAGGACCTGATTGAAATGGTGGCCGAAGGCGAAATTCCGCTCACCATTGTCGACAGCGATATCGCAAAGCTCGACCACACCTATTACAGCAACATTGACATTAACCTCGAAGTGAGTTTCGCACAACGTTCGTCATGGGCTGTGAGGAAATCGGAGCAATGGCTCGCCGACAGCATTAATGCCTGGGCACAGGACCCGCGTATCGTCAACACCGGAAGAAGCCTTTTCCACCACTATTTTGAAACGAATAAGGCAACACGCAGCGCAGCCATCGACATCAAACTGCTGAAAAAAGGCATTGTGTCGCGCTACGACGAATTTTTCAAGACCTACGCCAAAAACATCAACTGGGACTGGAAGCTCCTTGCCGCACAAGGTTATGCCGAATCCAAATTTGACCCGCAAGCCACCTCGTGGGTAGGCGCAAGAGGCGTCATGCAACTGATGCCGGCTACGGCACGCCGCTACGGACTCTGCGAAGAAAACATCACCGATCCGCAAAGAAACATCGAGACGGCAGTAAAAGTCATTGCCGACCTCGACAAAAGCCTCAACAAGTACGTAAGCGACCCCGAAGAGCGTAAAAAGTTTATTATCGCCGCCTACAATTCAGGCATTGCGCACATTTACGATGCCATTGCCCTTGCCACAAAATACGGAAAGAATCCTCAATTATGGGAAAACAACGTGAGCGACGCCCTGCTCATGAAAGGCTATCCGGAATACTACAACGACGAAGTGTGCAAATATGGTTACTTCCGTGGCAAGCAGACCGTCAGCTATGTGCAGGAAGTATTCAAAATGTACCATCTTTACAAAAAATATTAGCTACAGCTAATACCATTTGCGTCGTAGTTACCACTCCGAAAAAGGAACCAGTACCGAAAGGGCTACACTGATAGCATTGGCTGCAAAAAGCCACCAAAATATGCGTTTGAACTTGTACTTGAAAATCCATTTCATAGATAATCCTTCTATACAAGTATTAACAAAAGCTACAAAAACATAGTCCACAATCCAATGCGATAAATGAAAAGTACCCTGGCCAAACGGGAGTAACAGAAATTCCGTAAAAATACCACTAATTGGAATCAAAACCCACCCTACCAATGCAGAAATAGCATTCATTAAGGCAACGATAATAGCCGACTTTCCCCATGTGACTTTTCCAAAAAACTTAACGGCAAAATATTCCACCACTAAGCCCAATGCTATCACATACCAACAGTAAACCTGAGAAAGTATATATAGCGAAGGCCAAACCATATTTGCAGAAGCAATTAATGGAACTGACAAAAATAGTAGAAACAATGATTTTTTCATGCTCAAAAAGTGTTTTCATAAAGGTAGCAAAATTTATTACATAGTATCAACAAAATAGTAAAAAAGAGCCGCAGTCAATGCGGAACCCGTTTTCTGGCCACCAATCTTCAGAACAAAATTCACCGTCTCGCCGTTACAGCTAAGAAATTTCACAGCAAAAGCTCATTTTTGCTTGCAAAACTTATTTCTTTTACATAAATTTGTTACAAACTATACTTAACACCCACAATTATGAAGAAATTAACTTTATCTGTTTGCGCAATTATGCTGGCGGGCTCTTTCCTTTTCTCGTCATGCATCGGCAGTTTTGCCCTGTCAAACAAAGTATTGTCATGGAACCAACAAATCGGAAATAAATTTGTAAACGAAATCGTATTCTTCGGTTTCTGGATTCTTCCGGTTTATGAAATCACCATGTTGGCCGACATCGTAATCCTCAACACAGTTGAATTCTGGTCGGGAAGCAACCCGATTGCCGACGGCAGCAAAGTGGTGAACGGTCAGGACGGCCGCTACCTTGTTGAATGGAACAAGGACGGATATACCATCACTAACGAACAGGACCTTTCTACAGTGAAACTCAACTTCCACGAAGAAGACAACTCATGGTCAGTTTCAACTCCGGAAGGCGAAGTGACATTCCTCACATTCGTTGACGACAACCATGTGAAAGTACCGGCAGCCAACGGCGACTACCAGATTGTAGAACTTTCACAAGCCGGCGTACTCGCTTATCAGGAAGCCATCAACGGCGCAGCATTGGCTCTACGTTAATTCGGACACTCCGAGATAAACCACAGACAGAAGAAACTTCCACACAATGGGGTTTCTTCTGTTTTTTATATTCTAATCAGAACAGAATTTTTCAGGCAGAAAAACCTACGGACAGTTTTTTTCTGATATTATTTTTTTGACAGAAAAACAAAAGAACAAAAAAAACGGATAATAATGTCATCAAAATTATGTCGTTATGCTCTTTGTCCAATTTTTTTGACAGTTTGCTATTTTCTGGAGGGGAAGCATGGCGGGATGTGCTCCCCTAAGATAGGGGAGCCGTCGCTTGCGACTGAGGGGTATGAACACCGACTGAGAGGTATGAACGTCAGCAAAAGGTTAGCAGTTTACAGACGCTAACCTATAACCTCTAAACCATAACCCCACAGACAGCGTTCATACTCCTCCGGGCTTCGCCCACCTCC
>ERZ791737.166-NODE-166-length-81062-cov-21.708457_pt1 | contig 81062 bp, 57 predicted proteins | sample MGYA00510042_ERZ791737 | MGnify/ENA primary metagenome ERZ791737 (study PRJEB30046, sample SAMN00791965) | human gut metagenome | study: EMG produced TPA metagenomics assembly of the A metagenome-wide association study of gut microbiota in type 2... | reverse complement strand
CAAATAACTTTTTCATTGTGTGTCTAATTTTTAAGATTAATTAATTAAATTATTTATTATATATTTGTTGTTTTTATCTCCATTTCACTGTCCCGCGGAGAGACGGGGATTCGAACCCCGGATACCCTTTAGGAGTATACACGCTTTCCAGGCGTGCCTCTTCAACCACTCGAGCATCTCTCCAATAGACGCCTCCTCCGAAATCGGCTGCAAATTACAAAAAAAATGCGAACCACAAGCGTTTTCAGCTACAAATGTATTCTTTTTTTTGTTGTTCCGCTTCATTCTCCCCTTTTTATATTAAATAAAATCTCAAAATTAATAAACTTTAAAATCTTTAGGAGGTTATTTGAGCATTCCGAACACTTTTAATGCGTTTTCGGAAGTCACCTCCGACACCTGCTCAAGAGACTTCTGATATATTTCAGCTACTTTCACCGAAGTATATTTCACGTATGCGCTTTCGTTTCGCTTTCCCCGGTTAGGTACCGGAGTGAGATAGGGTGAATCGGTCTCCAGAACAACACGCTCCAAAGGAATACTCTTCAAAACTTCGGGTAAAGTAGACTTCTTAAAAGTTACAACGCCATTGATCCCAATCAGAAAACCGGGAAACTCCATGATGCGGAAAGCTTCTTCCTGTGTACCCGTGAAACTGTGGAAAATTCCTTTTAACGGAGTACTCTTATAGGGTTCCAACACATTATATATATAGTCGAAAGCTTCCCGACAATGGAGTACTACCGGCAGGTCATATTCCAAAGCCCATTCAATCTGTTTATCCAAAGCGGCTTGCTGCTCTTTTAAGAAGGTTTTATCCCAATACAGGTCCAGTCCTATTTCACCTACTGCTACATATTCCCTCGACGCCGCCAACTCTCGGGCAACAAAGTCCAATTCCTTTTTATAGTCTGCATTCACAGAAGTAGGATGCAGTCCTATCATCGGATAACAATAACCTTTATATTCATGGCATACCCGAAGCATAGATTCAATAGTGGTACTGTCTATATTCGGCATAAATATATGGGTAACTCCAGCCTCGCGGGCACGGTCCATAACTTGCGGCAAATCTTCTGCAAATTCTTCTAAAAAAAGATGGGAATGTGAATCAACTAAATTCATTCTTTAATCAGTTCTTTACGTTTTTCGCCGGTACGGTAATAATATACAAGACCATAATCACGGCACAGGTCCATACGCTTTTCATTCGGCATTACCTTTTCAAATTTCTTTTCAACCTGATTCCAGATATCAAGAATCAGTTCATCGGCATCCGCACGCATTGAAGACAAAGCATCCAAGCTACGGGCAGTCAATGCCTGCAAGTTTTTCTGCTTTTCATAACTATCCATAAAGATGTCATAATGCACCCTTACTTTTGCTATTGTAGGATTATAAATAGGTATCCCTCCTTGAGAAGTACGTTTGTTTTCTCCATCTATGATCTTTCGTCCCCACTCGGCCAACGCGGTTTCTGTTGACAAATCGGGCACGTTGTTATTGCCTGTGTCCAGGCCGTAATATTCTTTATGCGCCTTACGTACCTCAGAACGTATTACTGCCAAATTCAATACTTGGATAAAATGGGAAATATACAGACGTGCAGTCTTCACATTAGCCTGATGTTTACGTCCCGCTTGTGCCTGACGTTCAAAGCACTCCGTATAATAAGCCTGTGCAGCCTCAAACTTGGTCAAGAAATTCCGGGCCTCAGTCAATGTTTTCAAAGATACAGCCAAATCATATACATTATATATATCCGCTTTTACGACCACTGCTTTCAGTGCCCGTAGTCTCGCTTGATCTGTATTTGGCAATCTTCTATAAGGCATTACTTTTCAGATTAATATGACTACACTTCCCGGTGCATCAGGTTAGTCATCAGATTTTTCAGTTCTTTTTTCTTTTCATCAGCCACCTTCACAGCATCAAGGTTCTTGATTGCGCATTCACAATATTCTGCCATCTTCTTCTCACAGAGTTCCTTGACACCAATCTGATTATACAAATCGGTTACAGCTGCAATTTTTTCTGCTGGATTGAACGCATCAGCATCCACCCAAGCATTCAGTTGAGACAGTTGGTTATCATCCGCATGTTCAAAAGCCTTTATCAACATATAGGTTTTCTTATTGCACAAGATATCACCACCGATATTCTTCCCAAAAACGGCAGCATCTCCATAAACGTCCAACAAGTCATCCTTCAACTGAAAAGCAACTCCTAAATTCATACCGAAATCATATAGACTATCCGCATCTTCAGAAGATGCCCCTCCTAAAAGAGCACCAATCTTCAAGCTCACAGCCAAGAGAACTGAAGTTTTCAAACGAATCATTTCCAGATATTCTTCCGCTTTCACATCTTTACGACGTTCAAACTCCATATCTAATTGCTGCCCCTCACAGATCTCCAAAGCGGTCAAACTAAACAAATCCATTACTTCTTTCAGATGCTCTACAGGACATTGTGCCATGAACTGGTAAGCCAGTACCAGCATCGCATCCCCCGAAAGGATGGCCGTATTATCATTCCAAACCTTATGGACGGTCTCTTTGCCTCGTCGGCGATCTGCACGATCCATTAAATCATCATGCAGAAGGGTGTAGTTATGATATACTTCGATACCCGTTGCAGGAGCAAATATACGGCTGACATCTTCCTGATAAAGATTGTAAGCCATCAACATCAATACCGGACGAATCCTTTTGCCACCCATAGACAATACATAAGTGACGGGATCATATAAACCTTGAGGGGTACGAGTAAACTGCAATTCTGCAACATGAGAATTTATTTTCTCCAAAAGCTCGGAAGCTGTAAACATAGTAAAATTGAATTAGGAATAGCGGATAATGAAAAGAGGCTGCATCCCGGCAGCCTCTTCCACTTATAGTTATTTTATTACTGCAATCTAAACATTACAGGCACAGTGTACTTAACGCGTACAGGTTTACCGCGTTGCATACCTGGTTTCCATTTCGGCATACCCATAATCACACGGACAGCTTCTTTATCCAAGTACGGGTCAACACCTCTCAGAACTTTTGCATCAACGATACTACCATCCTTGTTAACCACAAACTGTACAGTAACACGGCCTTGAGTTCCGTTTTCCTGCGCAATGGTAGGATACTTGATATTCTTGCTCAAATACTGCATCAAACCTGCCATACCTCCATCTGGGAATTCCGGCATTTGTTCTACAACTTCAAAGATAGTCTGTTCTTCCGGTTCTTCTTCTTCTACAGCTACAGGAACATATTTAATTTCTACAGCCTGATTCAATTCTTCAGAAGATACAATTGCAGTTTCCTCAACGTCGGCATCATCTTCCACAATAGTCAGTGTTTCGGCTATTGAAGGAGCCTCAGGGGGTGGTGGGGTAACTTGTTCGGGTTGTTCCGTAATAGGAATAATTTCCTCTTCAAAAAAGACATCGGTAAGTGCTTGGCTCATATCAATCTTGATATCACGTTTAGTCCATTCAAACGCAACAAACATGAAAGCGAGCACGATTACATAACCGACGAGCAGCCAAGTCGACTTCTTATTCTCCAAGTCTGCTTTTGGTGATTTTTTAACTTCCATAATCTATAATATAATTAATAGTGTTTCTCATTTTGGGCAAATATAGCACTTTTCCGATGAATGTTCATACTTCGCTGTTTTTTTTTACAGAACAGGCGTTGCATTTTTGTTTTTTTAATTCTTCTAAAAGCCTCTATCTGCTTTTGTGCGGCAAATGTAATGAGATATTTTAAAAATACCGTATCTTTGGCAAGAATTTTAGATGAAAGATCAAAAAATACTTTTTGCAGGCATTACGCCTCATATAACAATAGTATAAAAGTCATGAAGAAAATAACAATCGCAATCGACGGTTTTTCCTCTTGTGGGAAAAGCACTATGGCCAAGGATCTTGCCCGCGAAATAGGATATATATATATAGATAGCGGCGCTATGTATCGTGCTGTAACTCTGTACAGCATAGAAAACGGAATTTTCCAAGGTGACCATATCGACACCGGAAAGCTAAAGACGCAAATTGAAAACATCCATATATCATTTCGCCTGAACCCGGAAACCGGACGCCCGGACACTTACCTGAACGGAGTTAATGTAGAAAACAAGATACGTACAATGGAGGTATCCTCACGAGTCAGCCCCATTGCCACACTGGATTTTGTGCGTACCGCCATGGTAGCACAGCAACAGGAAATGGGCAAGAGCAAAGGCATTGTCATGGATGGACGGGATATCGGTACAACTGTTTTCCCGGATGCCGAACTGAAAATATTCGTAACAGCATCTCCCGAAATACGGGCCCAACGTCGTTATGACGAATTAAAAGCAAAAGGAGAAGAAGCAAGTTTCGATGAAATACTGGAAAATGTAAAGCAGCGCGACTACATTGACCAAAACCGGGAAGTAAGCCCGCTTCGAAAAGCCGACGACGCTCTATTGCTGGACAACAGCCACATGACTATTCTCCAACAAAAAGAATGGTTGGCCGAACAATTCAGCAAGACCGTCAAAGCATAAAGGACAAAAGGCTACACCCTTTGTTCGGTAAGGCTACACCTTTTGTACAAAAGGGTGTAGCTCTAACGCCTGAAAGGTGTAGCCCTTTCTTCATAACTCCATATACCTAATTATCAACCACCTGCACTATGGCAAAAGTAGAAATAGACGAAGGTTCCGGTTTTTGTTTCGGAGTAGTCACTGCGATAAATAAAGCTGAAGAAGAATTGGCGAAGGGAGGCACACTATACTGCCTTGGAGATATTGTACACAACAGCCGGGAAGTGGAGCGCCTGAAAGCAATGGGGCTCATCACTATCAACCACGAAGAGTTCAACCACCTGCACAATGCCAAAGTATTATTGCGCGCTCACGGAGAACCGCCCGAGACTTATGACATAGCACAGCGGAATAATATTGAAATCATTGATGCCACATGTCCGGTGGTACTTCGCCTGCAAAAGAAAATCAAGCAAGAATATATCCAGGAAGACAATGGCAACAAACAGATTGTTATTTATGGAAAAACCGGACATGCCGAAGTGTTAGGTTTGGTAGGCCAAACAACCGGGAAAGCCATTGTCATTGAAAAACTGGAAGAAGCCAAGAAACTGGATTTCAGTAAGGATATCCGCCTCTACTCTCAGACTACAAAATCTTTGGATGAATTTCAAGACATCGTGAAATATATAGAGAAGCATATTTCCCCGGAAGTTACTTTCAAATACTACGACACAATTTGCCGGCAGGTAGCCAACCGGATTCCTAATATTCGCAAGTTTGCAGCCTCGCACGACCTGGTATTCTTTGTAAGCGGTAAAAAAAGTTCCAATGGGAAAATGCTGTTCAGCGAATGTAAAAAAGTCAATCCTAATTCACATCTGATAGACAATGTGGAAGAGATAGACAATTCCCTACTTACCGGAGCTAATTCTATCGGGGTCTGCGGAGCCACCTCTACCCCCAAATGGCTAATGGAAGAAATATACAAAGCGATACGGACGAGACTATAAAAACAAAATGTCATCCTTTTGGAACTGCAAATTAACGTAATTTATTAGTCACGCCCTCAGCTTTTTACTATCTTTGCCCCCGGATTATTAACACTAAACAAAAAGATTGTTATGGGAACAGTTAAGTGCATTGGTATCTTGACATCGGGAGGTGATGCTCCGGGAATGAACGCGGCTATACGTGCCGTGACACGCTCAGCTATTTACAACGGACTTCAGGTTAAAGGTATATATAGGGGTTACAAAGGTTTGGTAACCGGCGAAATCAAAGAATTCAAAAGTCAGAATGTGAGTAACATCATCCAGTTGGGTGGTACGATTCTGAAAACAGCACGCTGCAAAGAATTCACGACTCCCGAAGGACGTCAGACAGCTTACGAAAACATGAAAAGAGAAGGCATCGATGCCTTAGTCATCATCGGTGGTGACGGTTCTTTGACGGGTGCACGCATTTTTGCACAAGAATTTGACGTGCCTTGTATCGGATTGCCGGGAACTATTGACAATGACCTCTATGGAACAGATACAACCATCGGTTATGATACCGCTTTGAATACTATTTTGGATGCAGTAGATAAAATTCGCGATACAGCCACTTCTCACGAACGTTTATTCTTTGTTGAAGTTATGGGACGTGACGCAGGGTTCTTAGCCTTGAACGGTGCGATTGCTTCCGGTGCAGAAGCCGCCATCATTCCGGAATTCAGTACAGAAGTAGACCAGTTGGAAGAATTCATCAAGAATGGTTTCCGGAAATCAAAGAACAGTAGTATTGTACTGGTAGCTGAGAGCGAATTGACCGGCGGTGCCATGCATTACGCAGAACGTGTTAAAAACGAGTATCCGGGATATGATGTACGTGTTACAATCCTCGGCCATTTGCAACGCGGCGGGAGTCCTACCGCTCACGACCGTATCCTTGCCAGCCGCTTGGGCGCAGCTGCCATTGATGCCATTATGGAGGGACAGCGCAACGTCATGATTGGCATTGAACACGACGAAGTGGTTTATGTTCCTTTCACCAAGGCCATCAAAAATGACAAACCGATCAAGAAAGAACTCGTCACTGTATTAAGAGAATTGTCTATCTGACAATCTTATATCAGCATATTATCAAAAGAAATGAGGATATTCAAATATCCTCATTTCTTTTATAACCACCTCCCTACAATTTGCTCCGTCTTATCCCAAAGTTCTTTCATCTGCACATGCCGAGTATATTTTTCTGAGAGGTTCTTTACGCGGCAATTTGCGTTTAAAGTTCCTGTACGTTTTCCTCCATCATCATCCAGTAATAAGCTGATAGCTGTGGCAGCCCCCTTACGTGGAGAGCGGATGAAAGGCCGGAAAAAAATATCCGTTAAAGGATCAAACCACATCTGCATACGGATAATGCCGGTAGAAACAATTCCGGGATCGGCAGCATTCACAACAATTCCATTGTTTTTCAACCGATTAGCCAAATCTATTGTAAACAATGTCAATGCCAGTTTCGTATTACTATAAATCGGAATACGCCAGAAACTCCCCTTTCTACCCCGAAAAAAGAAATCCGGGAAGTCCAAACACCCGATGGCGTAAGTACAAGATACCATATTTACAATGCGGCTACCCTCCCTCATCAAAGGTAACAGTTTACGTGTAAGCAGCCAAGGTCCAACATAGTTGACACTGACCGTCCGCTCCAATCCGTCTTCAGTCATACGACGTTCTGTTTCCATTGTGCCGGCGTTATTCATCAGTAACTCCACCGGTTCTCCACGTTTCAAAACGGCTTCAGCAAATGAAGCAACCGACGAAAGAGAGGATAAATCAAGCTCCAGGACTTCAATGCATGTATTGCCGGTTTCATGTATCAACGTCTCTTTCACTCCTTCGGCTTTCTGCGGATGATAACAAGCCATAATGACCTGATATCCTGCTTTTGCCACAGCCCGTGTTATTTCTGTACCCATACCGCCATCGGCACCGGTGATAATAGCAAGTTTCATTTCTCTATTTCTTTTTTCAGACAAGCCGGAAGTTCCTCCTGCAAATGTTGATGACAAGCCATTTCTATGGAATACATCCGCGCAATACAATAATTACTGTGCGTACAATTACAACGGGCATTCTCCTCAGCAAGCATACGGTTCACGAAATCCGGTTCATTAATCAAAGCACGCGCCATTTGCACTGCCTCAAAGCCATTGTCCAGCACTTCATCGATCTTGGCACGCGAAACTAATCCTCCTACATAAACAAGCGGCATTTTCAGTTCCGCACGAAATTTCAAAGCATCTTCCAGAAAATAAGCTTCCTTGAAAGGTACACTGGGGATCATCCATTTGCCAACCATTCGTACTCCATACTTCAACCACCAGCAAGTCATGTAATGGGTCATGGAACGAATAGGCATCTTTCCCCGCATCACATACATCGGAGCCTTACTGACAAAGCCACCACTCAGTACCAACGCATGGGCACCGGATTGTTCCAAGCGTTTGGCCACCTGCATCGTTTCGTCTATCTCCATACCTCCACGAAAGCCATCACGCATGTTCATCTTCACAAGAACAGCCATATCGTTACCGGCAGCCTTCATCACCTCTTCCATCACCATATCCATAAACCGCATCCGGTTCTCCAACGAACCGCCAAACTCATCCTTGCGATGATTAGTTGAAGGAGACAAAAACTGGCTGATCAGATAACCATGCCCTGCATGTATTTCCACCGAATCAAAACCGGCTTCTCGGGCCAAATTCACAGAACGACCATAAGCACGAGCCAACCCCGGAAGTTCATCGGCACGAAGCCCACGGACAAAAGTCGGAGAGTAAAGGTTGAAGCCTCCACTAGCTCCCACGGGGAGGCAGCCACAAATACTTTTATGAGACATATTCCCGCAATGCCCCAATTGAATACCGGCAGCAGCCCCTTCGGCATGCACTGTATCCGTTATACGCCGCAACCCCGTAATAATCTCGGGGCGCATCCATAGCTGACGGTCGAAAGATAATCCGCTTTGGGTTACTGCCGCATAGGCAACAGTCGTCATCCCCACACCACCCGCAGCTACCGAACGATGGTAATCGAGCAACATATCCGAGGGAACATTGCCCGGGCACATACTTTCAAAAGCAGCAGAACGAATCGTACGGTTTCTCAATGTCAATGGTCCCAAAGTAATGGGAGTAAATAGCTTAGATTCCATAATATCTCACTTAATAAATGAAAGGTATAATCCGCTTCCGGCATCCCACAGCAGCCCCGAACTCTTCCCGATAACGCCTATGAATGGCATTGGCACGCGGCACCAGATTAGCAAATGTCCACCATACGAACACCCAGGCAGCCGGAGAAGCCGTCAATACAGCAAAACCGGCCCACTCAATCAATTCACCGAAATAATTAGCAGATGTCACATAGCGGTACAATCCTTTTTCAGGCAGATAGTGCCTGGTATCTCCCGGTTTACGAAGATGACGGATGATATGATCGGAATGCAAATTAATACCCATACCGAGAAAAAACAGAATAAGACCTATTAACGCATGAAACTGCAATAGATACGTCCAGCCACCGGCATACAAATTATCCGGGGCAAAATAGAACAGTCCGCCAGCCTGCATCATTCCATTTAGTACATTAAATACAATACCCATCAGCATGATGGCAACCGGCATCCGACTTTTACCTTTTAGTAAGAAAGGGAAAACAAAGGCACGTTGCAGATAATGCAATTGAAACAACAAAAGAAATATATATTGGGGAATAGAAAAACCGGTTCCGCTCCTACCCCAAAGCCAGAACATAACAAAGAACACCGGTGCTTCCATAAGTATCCAAGCCAACTTATTGTTGATTGAAATTCCCCACGAAGCAGTACGAAACATTCCGTAACCGGCTTTGACAAAATAGAGTGCAACAAAAACTAAAAGCGCCACTATACTCATTGCACCTAAAAACAGTTGAAAGGATTCCTGATCCATACTCTTTCATTTAGATGCAGCAAATATAGAGAAAACGCACGAAATTAAAAACGTTTTATCGTGACATTTTAAGAATATTCCCGTCAAATCAATATACTCCGGTCCCTCCGGAGAAGATAAACGGAATTCCCTTCATCACGCACTGTCCATAGTACCGGCAGTATATAAGTTGAACAAACTTTTCCTTCCATGCGTATTTCCATCACCGGATGATATGTTCCCGGAAGCAAATCAGGAAGAACTATCAACACTTGGGTATCAGTATGCTTACACACTGTCTTAATCCTAATCAGCTGTTCACTGTTTTCGGCAGGAGAAAGGCCCAAAACCATATTTTCGGGCAAGGACAAACACAGATTTTCCCCAGTGACCACAATAGGAGCATTTGGTGTAATAGTGCCGTCACGCAAACCCGTCAACGGATCATATACATCTTTAATAACAGGGATATCACCATTTACAATTACTTCAGGGTTATTATCTATTTGTTTTTTATCACACATTTCAATTATCGTTTTTCTTATCCTCTAAATAAGATAAAGGAATCTTTAAATAGCATGGCAAAGTTACATCAGAGTTAATGTATTTCTATGACTTAAAAGAAACATTGCCAATCTTACGCCTTTCTACATGTGAACATTCCTCGTTACGTTATTACGTTTTCCGCCAATATCATCCCTTTCAATGGATTTTTTACGTTTTTCGAAACAAATACATTCTTAAAAGTGTTATATGAATGACATCAACTTACACAAAGATTATGATAACAAATGAATTAAACGCAGCATTAATTAACGCCGTAAAAGAAAAGCTTTCCCCTAAAGATAATCTTGCCAATGTCTTAATGGATATTCTTTACATAGGTAAAGAGGCTATTTACCGCCGTCTGAGAAACGAAGTACCTTTTACGATGATGGAAGCAAGCATTGTTTCCAGAAAGTTAGGTATATCGCTAGATCAAATTATAGGTACAAGTTTTCGTGACAATGCTGTATTCAACATAAATATAGTAGACCATAAAGATCCCTTTGAAACCTATTATTCTATTTTGGAAAAAGACGTGAAGATCTTCCACTCAATCAAAGACGATCCCAGTTCTGAAATGGGAACTTCCTCCAACATCATCCCTCAGACTCTGTCGCTGAAGTATGACAGTCTGTCCAAGTTCCGGTTTTACAAATGGATGTACCAGAATGAAAGCATAAACTGCCAATGCTTTAAATCACTCGAAATCCCACAAAAGTTAGTGAACATGCAAAGAGAATTTGCTCATATGACATCACATATTCGTTCTACTGCTTATATCTGGGACAATATGATTTTCCAGCATCTGGTCAATGATATCCAGTATTTTTGCAATATCCATCTGCTTTCAGAAGAAGATAAAAACAAAATCAAAGAAGATTTATTCCTATTAATAGACGAGTTGGAAGTATTGTCTACCCGCGGTAAATCCGAAACGGGCAATGACGTAAAGATTTATATATCAAATATGAATTTCGAAGCTACTTATAGTTACCTGCAAACAAATTCATTACAAATCAGTATGATTCGCATATATTCCATCAATTCAATCACTACACAAGACAAAGGAATATTTTCCAGCTTAAAAGATTGGATTCAATCACTAAAGAAGTTCTCGACGATGATATCTGAAAGCGGAGAAATGCAACGAATTCAATTCTTCAAGCAGCAACGAGAGGTTATCAACACATTGTAATTGCGATTTTCGGTAAACGCAACGCTGCTCTTTTTTTGTTTCCATTATCGCAATTTCTGCAAGTATTTGAAGCTCTTTTTCATCATATACAACTTTAAGCATCTCTTTTTTTCCAAATTAGAAAGACTATTCTCAATCTATACATGGTACAAAGCATTAATATTTCGCTCACAACCTCTATATTTGCAAGTTCCAAATAAGGGCACGCATTTACCAACTAAAATAAGAAAATTGAGATGAAGAATTATATCGTAAATGACTTGATTCGTAAGATGAAAGAAAGACTTCCCCAAGGACAGAATTTAGCGAACTACCTGACTGAAACCCTATGTATAGGGAAAGAAGCCATTTATCGCAGACTGCGCGGGGAAGTAGCGTTCACCTTTGATGAAATAGCAACGATATCTACCAGTCTGGGCATCTCCATCGATCAAGTCATAGGTAATCACTTGTCAAACCGGGTTACTTTTGATTTGAATTTATTATATTCACAAGATCTTTTTGAAAGTTATTATGAAATTATAGACCGCTATCTGCAACTCATTCATTTTACCAAAGGAGACAACAGTTCTGAAATATATACAGCCTCCAATACCATTCCATTTACTCTCTATTCCTCTTATGATTATCTTTCCAGATTCCGTTTATGCCGATGGATGTATCAAAACGGAAAAATAAAAACCCCGCATTCCTTGTCTGACCTGAAAGCACCGGAGAAAATTATCAATGCACACAAGAAGCTGGGTGAAAATATAAAGATGAATAGAAAAACATACTTCATATGGGATACATGCATTTTCTACTCTTTTGTAAAAGAGATAAAGTATTTTGCAGAGTTGGGACTGATTTCCAGTACAGACGTCGCAATCTTAAAAGAGGAATTACAACAATTGCTCATTGAACTGGAATACTTATCTGTCAAAGGCAAATTCAATGAAGACAATGAACTTTACATCTATCTCTCGAATATTAACTTCGAAGCAACCTATAGCTTCATCAGCAAGCAAGACTTTCAAATCAGCCTCATCAGAGTTTTCTCTATCAACTCCATGGATTCTCAAAGTCCTTACATCTGCCAGATACAAAAAGAATGGATACAATCCTTAAGAAGGCATTCCACTTTGATTACAGGAAGCGGAGAAGCCCAACGCATCGCCTACTTCCAACAACAAAAAAAGATCATTGAAACGCTATAACCAACTTCCCACAGCAATCCCACTTATCAAGCAATAAGAAGAAGGAACTGCCATTGCAGCAAATGTCTCTTTTACAAAAGCAAGGTTGTGGGAGAAAAACTCCCACAACCTCAGGTGTAATTGAAATCAATTCATTAACTGGTTTTATGAATTTACGATATGAGATATGTATATCAAGCCATACGGCTCACCCAAATCTCATATTGCAAATATCGGAGTATTATAGGAGACCAGGAATTACATTCATTTCTGAGATAGGAACCAGGAAGCAAAGGGAGACAACTATTAATGAAATTATCTAAAATATCCACTACCCAATACGAAAAACAAGGAACAAAAAAAGAACATTTTTGCGCCAGAAGAAAAAGTTAATAGAGATTGTTTCGGAAATAGAAACATATCATAAAGAAAGGATTGAATTTATTACGCCAGTTGCGCTACAAGAAATAATGCAAAAAGTGTCTCAAAATAGATTGGTTCTACTATTCTGAGACACTTTCAATTTGTTACTACTATCGTTTCTTTATAGGAATATAAGAAACCTCTTCCAGCACATTCTTATATGCCGGACGGATAATACGCTTGCCTTCAAAGTTCAACTCTTCGTTACGATGGGCACACCAGCCCACGATACGAGCCATAGCAAACAGAGGAGTGAAGATCTCTTGCGGCAATCCGATCATTTCGTATACAAAGCCGGAATAGAAGTCAATGTTGCTCGAAACCGTCTTACCGTTATTCTTCACGCGACCGAATGTAGCGATGGCACGCTCTTCCAGTAATTCCAGGAATGCAAATTCACGTTCCTTGCCTTTTTCATGAGCCAGGTCACGAGCCAGCTCTTTCAACAAGACGGCACGGGGATCTGAAATGGTATAGACGGCATGGCCGATACCATAGATTAGTCCGGTCTTGTTATAGACTTCCTTATTCAGCATGCGGGTGAAGTAAGTATCTATTTCGTCCACATTCGTCCAGTCCCGGATATTTTCCTGCAGATGATGGAACATGTCGGCTACCTGAATATTGGCTCCTCCATGAAGCGGGCCTTTCAAGGAACCGATACCTGCGGCAATGGACGAATAAGTATCTGTTCCGGTCGATGAAGTGACGCGTACAGTGAAAGTTGAGTTATTACCACCACCATGTTCTGCCTGCAATACCAGCAGTAAGTCGAGCGTGCGGGCATCCAATTGCGTATAGTCTTTTTTCAGCATATAAAGGAAGTTCTCGGCAATGGAAAGATTCTCTTGCGGATGACGAATGTGCAGCGAACGTCCATGAGTAGCATGGCGAAGCATATTATAGGCATAAGCAATGATAGTAGGGAACTGAGATATCAACTCGATACTCTGACGCATCAGATTATCGCGGGAAGTATCATCGGCAGCCGGATCGAAACGATACATTTCGAGTACGCTACGGGCCAGGATGTTCATAATATTGTTTCCTTCCAGTTCAATGATATTCATTTTGGTCTTCTGCTCCAACGGCATATTGTCATTAATCAACTCCTGGAAAGATGCCAGTTCTTCCTTGTCGGGCAAGCGACCGGAAAGCAGCAGATAGGCCACTTCTTCAAAGCCGAAACGTTTTTCTTTGATAATGGCATGTGCCAGGTCGTCTACATCGTAGCCACGATAGAACAATTTACCGGGGATCGGTTTCAAACCACCACCGGGAATACGTTCATAGCCTACTACATTACCAATCTTGGTCAGACCGACCAGCACACCCGTCCCGTCTTCATTACGCAAACCGCGCTTCACATCAAACTTCTTGAACAGTTCGTTCTCAATCCGGGTAGCTTCTTTCAAATCCTCGGACAGCTTGTAAATCAAATACTCCTTTTTCATAATTCGTTCGTTTTAATCGTTATTCTTACTTTTCTATTCTTTTCACTATCTCGCGGGTAAACACGGAAGTGGGCAGAGAAACGCCACCAGGCATGAAACGAGCCAGATCGGCAGTAGCACGGGCTTCGGTGAAGCTTTTTTCCAACGCTTCTTCTATCAAGGATGCCGCCTCTTTCCAACCGAGGTATTCGAGCATCATCACTGCGGAGAGAATGATAGAACAAGGATTCACAATATCTTTTCCTGCAATATTAGGGGCAGTTCCGTGAGTAGCTTCGAAGATGGCATGCCCCGTATTATAATTAATATTTGCCCCGGGAGCAATACCGATGCCACCCACCATAGCAGCCAACTGGTCGGAAACATAATCTCCGTTCAGGTTCAGAGTGGCAATGACGGAATACTCTTCAGGAATGAGCAGCGTATTCTGCAAGAAGGCATCAGCTATACAATCTTTAATCACCAGGCGTCCGTCGGCTATTTCTTTGCCAAACTCACGCTCTGCCAATTCATAACCCCACTTCTTGAAACCGCCTTCGGTAAACTTCATGATGTTTCCTTTATGCACCAACGTCACGGAAGGCAAACCATGTTCGAGTGCATACCGGCAGGCTGCACGCACCAGGCGTTCCGTTCCCTCTTTAGAGACAGGTTTCACACCGAACGAAGAAGTCTCCGGGAAACGGACTTTCGTTACTCCCATCTCATCGTGCAGGAAACGATAGAACTTTTCAGCTTCCGGTGTACCGGCTTCCCATTCGATGCCGGCATAAATATCTTCCGTATTCTCACGAAACACGCACATATTCACTTTCTGCGGTTCTTTCACCGGCGAAACCACTCCTTTATACCAACGTACGGGACGCTGGCAAACATATAAATCGAGTGTCTGCCGCAACGCCACGTTCAATGAACGGATGCCACCGCCGATAGGCGTTGTCAACGGACCTTTGATACCTACTTTGTAAGTACGGAAAGCTTCCATCGTCTCGTCCGGCAACCAGGAGCCTGTCTCGTTGAAAGCACGTTCTCCGGCCAATACTTCTTTCCATTCGATGCTTCGCTCTCCATTGTAGGCTTTTTTAAGAGCTGCATCCACAACTGTCTGCATGGATGGGGTCACTTCCGCCCCCACTCCATCACCTGTTATAAAAGGTACGGTAATTTTTTCCATATTCTATCTTGCATTAAGTGCAGAACCGGCACGGAACCAGCCTATCTGCTGTTCATTATAAGTATGTTGTACTTCAAAACTTTCTTTACTACCGTCTTCGTGGTGAAGAACGACATGCAGGTTGTGTCCCGGAGTAAAGTCTTTCAGTCCGATAACGGAAAGCAGGTCGTGCTCTTGAATTTTGTCATAATCAGCTTTATCAACAAAAGTCAATGCCAGCATGCCTTGTTTCTTCAGATTCGTTTCGTGGATGCGGGCAAAACTCTTTGCCAGGATAACACGCACATTCAGGAAACGCGGCTCCATAGCAGCATGTTCGCGGCTGGAACCTTCGCCATAGTTTTCCTCGGCCACAACAATAGAAGGAATTCCCTCCGATTTATAAAGCTTCGCCGTACCGGATACGGTTCCATAGGTATTGGTAGAACGGTTCCATACTTTGTTCGTTTCTCCATTGAAAGCGTTGACAGCCCCCATCAGCATATTATCCGAAATGTTTTCCAAGTGACCGCGGAAGCGGAGCCACGGACCTGCCATCGAGATATGGTCGGTAGTACACTTGCCTTGTGTCTTAATCAGCAGAGGCATGTTCAGTAAATCCATTCCATCCCAAGCAGGAAAAGGTGTCAGTAATTGCAGACGCTGTGAGTGCGGATCGACTACAATGTCTTTCTTGACATTAGCCGGTGCAATGTATCCTTCATTCCCAGACTCAAAACCTTGTGGAGGCAATTCCTCACCTACGGGTTCGGAAAGCTTCACTTTCTCGCCACGACCATTTACCAATGTATCCTTCAACGGGTTGAAGCACAAATCACCGGCAATAGTCAGCGCCATTGTCAGTTCGGGAGAAGCGACAAAAGCATAAGTATTCGGGTTACCATCGGCACGTTTAGCAAAATTACGATTGAAAGAAGTTACAATGGAGTTCTTGCGGGTAGGATCATCCGTTTCACGTTTCCACTGTCCGATGCAAGGGCCGCAGGCATTGGCCATAATGATGGCACCTACTTTCTCAAAAATTTCTATCATTCCGTCACGTTCCGCAGTAGCGCGTATCCGTTCAGAACCGGGGTTGACAATCAAAGGAGCAGCTACATGCAAATCCTTTTCCGTAACCTGCCGGGCCAGAGAAACAGCACGACTCAAATCCTGATAAGAAGAGTTTGTGCAGGAACCTATCAAGCCGACTTCCATCTTACGGGGATAACCGTTCTGCAATACTTTTTCTGCAAATTCCGAAATAGGTGTGGCAGCATCCGGAGTAAACGGACCGTTTATATAGGGTTCTAAGTCAGAAAGATCTATTTCGATGATACGGTCATAGTATCTCTCCGGATCTGCCAGTACCTCTTCATCGGCACGAAGGTCGGCAGCTACGGAAGTAGCCAGTTCTGCAACTTCTTCACGTCCGGTTACCTTTAAATACGTAGCCATACGTTCGTCGTACGGGAAGAGAGAAGTGGTAGCGCCTACTTCCGCTCCCATATTACAGATAGTCGCCTTTCCGGTAGCAGAAAGCGATGCCGTTCCCGGACCAAAGTATTCAATAATAGCGTTCGTACCGCCTTTTACCGTAAGAATGCCTGCCAACTTCAGAATTACATCTTTAGGAGCAGCCCAACCGCTCAATTTATCCTTCAGGTGCACCCCTATCAACCGAGGCATCTTCAATTCCCATTCCATGCCGGTCATTACGTCTACCGCGTCGGCACCACCTACACCGATAGCTACCATTCCCAATCCGCCGGCATTAGGGGTATGAGAGTCTGTTCCAATCATCATGCCTCCCGGAAAAGCATAATTCTCCAACACCACTTGGTGGATAATGCCTGCACCCGGCTGCCAGAAGCCGATGCCATAGCGGGAAGAGACATCACGGAGGAAGTTGTAAACCTCTTCATTCGTCCTGGTAGCTGTTGCAATGTCTTCTTTTGCACCCTTATAGGCTTGAATCAGATGGTCGCAATGCACCGTCGAAGGAACTGCCACCCGGTCGCGCCCCGCATTCATAAATTGCAGCAAGGCCATTTGTGCCGTTGCATCCTGCATAGCCACACGGTCAGGACGGAAATTCACATACTCCTCTCCCCGCTTATAGTCCTTTACTTCTTTCTCATTATATAAATGAGCATACAAAATCTTTTCTGCCAACGTCATTGGGCGTTGCAGTACGTTCCGAACGCGTTCTATTTTCTGAGCATAAGCAGCATAAAACGCTTTAAGCATCACTAAGTCATAAACCATAACCACTATTTGTTTTGTTTTTCAATATTGTAAAGATTACAAATTAATATAATAAACAAATGAAAAGCAGGAAAAGTTTAACAAAATAAAGCATTTCTTCCACCGAAAGCGAAGAATTATTACCTTTGCAGCCATGAAAGAAGAAGATTCAAACAGTCCCACCATACATCTCCAGAAGCATCAACTCCTGCTGCGTATGGAGTACGAATACGAAAAGGAGGAATTTAAGCGGCAAACAGAAAATATGGGTGTTGCCCGAAAAGTGAAACGCGGCCTTTGCTGGTATCCTGCCACTCCGGGACGAAGTTACTATAATTCACTGAATCAGTTAGTAATAGAGATTACACGTAGTGAAAATACTGATATAGAACATAATTTTGAGTTCGGTCGCCCCGTTTGTTTTTTCCGTCAGTCTGCTGATGGAAGAATCTCCTATATGAATTTTATTGCCACTGTCAGTTATGCAGATGAAGCACGGATGGTAGTGGTGATGCCTGGAGCAGGCGCCATCATGGAAGTACAAGAAGCAGAAAACCTCGGTGTACAACTTTATTTTGATGAAACGTCCTACCGAACGATGTTCGAGGCTTTGGAAGATGTGCTTCGCGCAAAAGGCAATCGTTTGTCCGAGCTGAGGGATATTCTATTGGGAACAGCCAAAGCCGGGTTTCGTGAACTTTATCCCGTGCGCTTTCCCTGGCTGAACTCAACGCAGGAAACGGCTGTAAACAAAGTATTATGTACCCGCGACGTAGCCATTGTGCACGGTCCTCCGGGAACCGGAAAGACCACTACGCTCGTAGAAGCCATCTATGAAACCCTCCACCGTGAACCGCAAGTGCTGGTCTGTGCCCAAAGCAACACAGCCGTCGACTGGATTTCGGAGAAGCTGGTGGACAGAGGCGTCAATGTGCTGCGTATCGGCAATCCTACCCGTGTCAATGATAAGATGCTGTCCTTTACCTACGAACGGCGTTTTGAGAATCATCCTCTCTACCCGGAACTGTGGAGCATCCGGAAGAATCTCCGCGAACTCGGCGGACGTGCCCGGCGTGGCAGTTACGATGAGCGCGAAGGGGTACGCAGTCGTATGAGTCGTCTGCGCGACCGCGGCACTGCCCTGGAGATACAAATCAATGCCGATCTTTTTGATGGGGCACACGTCATAGCCTCTACTTTGGTAAGCAGTAACCACCGACTGCTCAACGGCCGCCGTTTCGGTACTCTTTTCATCGACGAAGCCGCCCAAGCATTGGAAGCCGCCTGCTGGATTGCCATCCGTAAAGCAGACCGCGTGATATTGGCCGGCGATCATTGCCAGCTACCACCTACCATAAAATGTTATGAAGCTGCCCGCGGAGGGTTGGAACGTACGTTGATGGAGAAAGTGGTAGTCAATAAGCCCGCAGTAGTCTCTCTGCTGAAGGTGCAGTACCGCATGCACGAGGACATCATGAAGTTTCCATCCCAATGGTTCTATAACGGAGAGTTGGAAGCTGCTCCCGAAGTACGTTACCGGGGAATCCTGGATTGGGACAGTGCAATCAGCTGGATAGACACTTCGGAAATGGACTTCAAAGAAGAATTTGTAGGCGAGACATTCGGACGCATCAACAAAGCAGAAGCAGATTTACTGTTACTGGAACTGAAAGCTTACATCAACCGGATTGGCGGAAGCCGGATTCTGGAAGAACGGATTGATTTCGGTATCATCTCTCCCTACAAAGCACAGGTACAGTATCTCCGTAACAAGCTCAAGGCAGATGCCGCACTCAGGCCTTATCGCAGCCTGTTCACCGTGAATACCGTAGATGGTTTCCAGGGACAAGAACGCGACGTCATCTTCATCAGCCTTGTCCGTGCCAATGAAGAAGGACAAATCGGCTTTCTCAATGACTTGCGAAGAATGAATGTCGCCATCACCCGTGCCCGCATGAAACTGGTAATATTAGGAGAAGCAGCCACATTAGAGCATCATGCTTTCTACCGGAAGTTCATAGAATTTTCAGGCAAGACAAAGCCTGTTTCATCAGATGATGCATCTGTGTAAAATGCATCATCTGTTTGACCTAAGTAGAAGTAAATTACACAACTGCTTTTTTCATAAGTATCTTATAATAATTATTTATGATTACTGAATCGTCTCCTCAATAACCTTCAATATTGTCGGCTCAACGCGCACTCCTGTACGCATCGTATCACGATTTTGAGGCAAGGTTTCCCATTCCAGACGGAACTTCTTCCCTTTAAATCCTTTACCACAATCATTTACCGTTTTCTTTATCATAGATAGCGCTGGTTTATCCATAGGCGTCTCCTTCGCCGACGGAGATTTTACTGTTACAGTCTTAACCACCTCCAAGGTATTTTCATCAACCAGCCAATACCCTTCTCCATACTTGACATGACTATAATTAACCTTCACCAGATTATTACCATATTTTTGAGCCCCCTTTATGCCTATTTCAAAAACGATACTACCTCCACCAGAGAAATACCACCTGTAATCCCAATCACTTATCTGCCTGATTTCCCATTCTCCATGATTAAACCGGGCTATATATGCCTGATTATTACCATTCTTATCAAATTTATGATAAGTGATAAGCAAACGGTTCTCATTATCGAATCCAGCTTGTGCCCCTCCATTGATAAGTCCTGCTTTTACAGGTACCGGATCAACCCACAATTCTTCCTGTTCAATCGTTATCGGAAGTTCTACGCGTTTTCCGTCCACACTCTCCCAATCCTTCAAGTTACGGCTGCGGGCATACGAAAGGTGATTATTTGTTTCACAATGATATGAATCCCGCCAGACCCAAACCAAATGATAATAATTATCAGGCCCCAAGCTCGGTCCACTCATATAAGCATTCCTCAGTCCCTTACCATCAGTCAAAGGTTTATCCAGGAGCCTGCTCCATGTCTGAGTCTTCACATCATAAACATTGAATATCTCATTTCCGTCGCCACTTCCACCGTCTCTGTAGTGATAAATAAAAGCATTGTCCGGCCCATTCATAAAAGCCGGATATGTTGCCTTCATTTCATCCTTACCAACCATATAATTAATTTCCTCAAACGAAGTAATATCCAACGGCTTCGTGGTTCTCAAATACATCAGAGGAGCCACGTGCATATTTCCGCTCAAATGAATTTGATTGTCGCTATCCACCTTCATTGCAATGGAGTTATGACCGTCCCACCCAATTTTTGAAGGCAGAGGTTGAAATAACCATTTATCTTCATTGATATTTCGGGAAGCTACCATCATCTGATGATCGGGAGCATAATAAGCTACAAACTGCTTATCTCCATGAGTCAACAAGCAAAATTCCACCGGAAAATCCGAAAGAACCGGTGCTACAACGATTTCCCTTTTAGCCGTCTGAGCAGACAACGAAAAGGTCGATAATAATAAATAAAAAGCCAGTATTACTTTTTTCATGTTGATACTCTTTAATGTTTTATCATACCTTTGCCACATTCCTTTATCCGCTGCAAATTTACCCCTAACCTATCAATTTCTAAATAGACAAAAAAAAATAAAAGATAGACAATATTACGATTCAGCGTTCAACTAGACTGAGAAGATATTCTGTATAATATGAAGCCCCCTCCATCAGCAATACGCCAATGAAGGGGGCTTTATATATCCAGTACAACCTGTAATTAGTTATTTTCCGGACGAAGTTTACGAACCGTAACCGCCGTCTGCCACATTTCGCTTTCGCGCAATGCTTTCAGTTCTGCATTCAGCTTCTCGCGATAATCGGTCTTAGAGTTGCTGTCGATAGAAATCTGAGCCTCGTTACCGGATTTTACGCTGTCATACAGTTTCTGAACTACCGGCTTGATAGCATCGTGGAACGGAGTCATCCAGTCCAAAGCACCACGCTGAGCGGTAGTAGAGCAGTTGGCATACATCCAGTCCATACCATTCTTAGCAAACAACGGCATCAAAGACTGAGTCAGCTCTTCCACTGTTTCGTTGAATGCTTCCGACGGAGTATGGCCGTTTTCGCGCAATACCTCGTATTGAGCCAACAGCAATCCCTGGATAGCCCCCATCAACGAACCACGTTCGCCGGTAAGGTCGGAAGTAGCTTCGCGTTGGAAAGTCGTTTCAAACAGATAACCCGAACCGATACCGATACCCAGTGCGATAGTCTTGTCGAAAGCTTTGCCCGTAGCATCCTGATAGATAGCGTATGAAGAGTTCAAGCCACGGCCTTCGAGGAACATGGTACGAAGTGAAGTACCCGAACCTTTAGGAGCAACCATGATAACATCGATATCTTTGGGAGGAACCACACCGGTACGGTCGTTCCAGGTAATAGCAAAACCATGAGAGAAGTAAAGAGCCTTGCCCGGAGTCAGATAAGGTTTGATAGTAGGCCATACAGACATTACGGCTGCATCGGACAGCAGACACATGATGATGGAACCTTTCTGGCAAGCTTCCTCGATACCGAACAAAGTTTCACCCGGTACCCATCCGTCTGCTACTGCCTTCTCGAAAGTAGCTCCCGGGCGTTGCCCTACAATTACATTGAAGCCGTTATCGCGCAGGTTACAAGCCTGTCCGGGACCTTGCACACCATAACCGATTACTGCAATCGTCTCATCTTTCAAAATCTCACGTGCTTTTTCCAAAGGAAATTCTTCGCGGGTCATTACATTCTCAATAACACCGCCAAAATTCAATTGTGCCATTTTTTGTTTCAGTTTTTATTTGTGGCTTACGCCACCGTTGATTAATATTCTATTATTTCTCTGTAAATATCACTTTAGAGCGGCAGACAACCTCGTTGCCATTCTTCTTCACTTCCACTTCATAAACACCGTCGCCGGCATCGTCCATGAAGAGGGTAAGTTCGTCGCCATAATAACTTTCGGCTACGTATGCCATCTCAAAGCGACGGATACGCTTCTCCTTATACATCTCGATCGGGAACAAATCAAGGATATGCTCTATGTAACGGATGCTGTTCACATGCCCGTTAATGTCGATATCGCTATACTTCGCTTTCACGGAGGCTGCCGGTGTTGTCGAAGCAACCTTGATGCGCGAGGGCTTCTCGATGGGGCAAGGCTCATCGCACACATAGTCTACGATGCTGCCGCTATGCAAAGCCAACAAGTCCGCCGGTTTGCGGGTGTTCATGCTGATCATTGCCCAGACGGAGCGTGCATAGCCAATCCGTTTCCCGTCCTTATTGATAAGAGCAAAGTTACGGTCGGTGAAAAGACGATAGACATTCTCTACCCAAGTCTGAATGGAAAAGTCTTCGTACTGATAGGGCATCTCATCCAGTTCTACAGCCAGGCGGGATAATACCCACGTATAATTGTCCTCATTCAAAGTAGCAATGCCGAAACCACGGTCGCCGGCATGGAAACCTGCACAATTCAGCAAATGGTTGCCAAGGACACCCATTGTCAGGCGTCCGGTAAAGTCCACGTGGAACGGTTCGGCCACGAACTTATAAGTACCTATCTTACTGTTTTCACTCATTATTCTTCCGTTTGTTTGCTTTGACGATATTTTGCTTCGCGATCGGCCAAGTATTCGTTGACACGCTCGAAGCAGCTGGTAGTAATAGCCACGCGACCCGAACGGACAAACTGAAGTACACAGTCCAGTGCGCGCAACTCTTCATATAGATTCGTGATTTCCTCACTCATGCCATTCTTCTCTACAATAGAGAACACTCCGTTCACCTCTACAATGCGTGCATTGTATTTACGGATAATCTTGGAGATTTCCGGTTTCTCCTCCAGGATAGGAGTCGTTATCTTATAAAGAGCTATCTCGTGCTGATAGATTTCATCATCGGTGAAGTAGTGCGCTTGCAGCACATCTATCTTCTTGGTGATCTGCTTGACCACCTTCTCGATGGTATCTTTATCCGTCCAGGCGGTAATGGTATATTTATGTACTCCTTTGATAGAAGAAGCCGATACATTCAAGCTCTCGATATTGATTTGCCGACGGGTGAATACAGCCGTCACCTGATTCAGCAGACCGGCGAAGTTCTCCGAATGAACGATAATTGTATATAATGTCTTGTCCATATAATCCATTTATTTAAAATCAGCACTCCAGCAACATCTGATTGACCGAACCACCCGGAGGTGTCATCGGCAATACATTACCTTCTTCTATCACACATGCTTCCAACAAGAACGGACCATCCGTCGCAATCATTTCGTCGATTGCCTTCTTCAGTTCTTCGCGGGTAAATACCTTCTGCGCCGGAATATCATAGGCCGAAGCTATCTTCATATAATCCGGATTCAGCATCGGCGTGAACGAATATCGTCCGTTGAAGAACATCGCCTGCCATTGACGAACATTACCCAGGAAGTTATTGTTCAGCAGAATCATCTTCACCGGAGCTTTTTGTTCCATAATGGTTCCCAGCTCCTGCAAGTTCATCTGTATGCCGCCGTCACCCATAAAGACGCAGACCGTGCGGTCAGGACGTCCGAAGGTAGCGCCAATGGCAGCAGGCAGACCGAAGCCCATTGTACCGAGGCCGCCGGAAGTTACGATGCTGCGTTCTTTAGTATATTTAAAGTAGCGGGCGGACATCATCTGGTTCTGGCCTACGTCCGTCACCAGTATTGCCTCATTGTTAGTAGCTTCGCTGACAGCACGTATCACCTCACCCATGCTCAGTGCATCTCCCGACGGATATAGTTCCGGACGGATCACCTTCTCCTCTTCCACTTTTTCGTAAGGAAGGAAGCTTTCCAGCCACTCTTTATGCTTGGCCGGTTTCAGGAGTTTGGTAACAGCAGCCAGGGTTTCTTTACAATTACCCAATACGGCAACATCTGTCTTTACATTCTTATCTATTTCTGCAGGGTCGATATCGAAATGAATAATCTTTGCCTGCGTGGCATAAGTTGCCAGTTTACCGGTCACGCGGTCATCAAAGCGCATACCTACGGCAATAAGGACATCGCACTTGTTGGTATTGATATTCGGGCCCAGATTGCCATGCATCCCCAGCATACCTTTATTCAGAGGATGCTCCGTAGGCAAAGCCGAGAGTCCCAGCAGCGTACAACCCGCAGGCATTTCCGCTTTCTCTATGAAAGTACGAAGCTCCTGCTGTGCATTGCCCAACTCTACACCTTGTCCCACCAGCACCAAGGGGCGCTCGGCACCATTTATCAAATCGGCAGCCTGCTGTATAGCTTCCGGTTCCATCTCGGGAACGGGCAGATAGCTGCGGATATAATCTACTTTGGTAGGAACATATTCCGTCTTTTCCGTCTGGGCATTCTTCGCAAAGTCCAGCACTACAGGACCGGGACGTCCGCTCTGTGCAATATAGAAAGCACGTGCCACTGCCCAAGCCACATCTTCCGCACGGCGAATCTGATAGCTCCACTTTGTAATAGGTTGCGTGATGCCTACCAAGTCCACTTCCTGAAAAGCATCCGTACCCAGAAAAGCAGTTCCCACCTGACCTGCAATGACAACGACGGGCGTACTGTCTATCATGGCATCGGCAATGCCGGTTATGGTATTGGTAGCACCCGGGCCACTGGTCACCAGGCATACGCCGACCTCGCCCGATACACGTGCAAAGCCTTGTGCAGCATGGGTTGCTCCCTGTTCATGGCGAACCAGGATATGATTCAGATTCTTTCGGTGGTCATATAAGGCGTCGAATACCGGCATGATGCTGCCACCCGGATAACCGAAAATGGTCTTTACTCCCTGATGTTCCAGAGAGCGCATCAATGCTTCTGCGCCTGTTATTAAGTTTTCCATATTATTATTTCTCAATTTTCAATTAATCAATCAACCTCACAGCTCCCTTATCGGCAGAACTTACCATGCTGGCGTATGCCTTCAGTGCCTTGGACACTTCGCGGTCGCGGGTGACGGGAGTCATCGGGCGTGCTGCCAGTTCTTCGTCTGTCAGCTTCACATTGATGGTGCGCTCCGGAATGTTGATTTCAATGATATCCCCATCCTTAATCTTGCCGATATTGCCACCGGCAGCAGCTTCGGGAGATACATGTCCGATGCTCAGCCCGGAAGTACCGCCGCTGAAACGTCCGTCGGTAATCAGTGCACATTCTTTTCCTAAATGGCGGGATTTGATATAGGAAGTCGGATAAAGCATCTCCTGCATACCCGGGCCGCCTTTCGGACCTTCGTGAGTGATGACGACGACATCGCCACTGACGACCTTTCCTCCCAATATACCGTCGCAAGCCGCTTCTTGTGAATCAAAGACCTTAGCCGGACCGGTAAATTTCCAGATACTCTCGTCCACACCTGCCGTCTTGACGACGCAACCATCCAGGGCAATATTTCCTTTCAGAACAGCCAGACCACCATCCTTACTATAAGCATGTTCCAAGTCGCGGATGCAACCCGTTGCGCGGTCGGTATCCAATTCCTTATAATATGCATCCTGCGAGCCGAGTTCCAGATTGAACTTTCCACCGGCTGCACTGGAGTATTTCTTGATTGCCTTCTTACATACATTCGGGCTGGTGATGTCATATTGGTCTATTTCTTCGGCCAACGTCATTCCGTCCACACGGCGTACCGTGGTGTCTACCAAACCGCCTTTCGCCAGTTCGCTCATGATAGCAACGATACCACCGGCGCGGTTCACATCCTGTACGTGATATTTCTGGGTATTGGGAGCAACTTTGCACAAGCATGGAGTCTTGCGAGACAGCATATCGATATCGTCCATCTTGAAATCAGCTCCGGCTTCGTGAGCCACAGCCAGCAGGTGAAGCACCGTATTGGTAGAGCCACCCATCGCAATGTCCAGCGTCATGGCGTTCAGGAAAGCCTGACGGGTGGCAATGCTGCGCGGAAGTACGCTGTCATCTCCTTCTTCGTAATATTTAGTTGCGTTTTCTACAATCAGTTTGGCAGCATCCTTAAAGAGTTTCTTGCGATTCTCGTGGGTAGCTACAATCGTACCGTTGCCGGGCAGGGCCAGACCAATCGCTTCGTTCAGGCAGTTCATGGAATTGGCGGTAAACATGCCCGAGCAGCATCCGCAAGTAGGACAGGCATGTTGCTCAATCTTGGCAACCTCCTTATCGCTTACACTTTCGTCGGCCGACTTAATCATAGCATCAATCAGATCGAGATGCTGTCCGTTCCACTCGCCGGCCTCCATCGGCCCACCGGAAACAAACACGGTAGGGATATTCAGCCTCATCGCTGCCATCAGCATACCCGGAGTTATCTTGTCGCAATTACTGATGCAAACCATAGCATCTGCTTTGTGGGCATTCACCATATATTCCACGCTATCGGCAATGATGTCTCGGGAAGGCAGTGAATAAAGCATGCCGTCGTGTCCCATAGCGATACCATCGTCAATAGCAATCGTATTGAACTCTGCCGCAAAACAGCCTTGCTTTTCAATCTCCGCCTTTACAAACTGTCCTATCTCATGCAGGTGCACATGACCGGGAACAAACTGCGTGAACGAGTTTACTATAGCGATGATAGGCTTGCCCATCTGTTCTTTCTTCATGCCATTGGCTGCCCATAGAGCACGGGCTCCTGCCATACGGCGACCTTGTGTGCTGAACGAACTACGTAACTGATGCTTCATTTTACAATCTTCTTTTTAATGAAAAAGCCTCCCCCACTACTGTGAGAAAGGCTTAATAATTTATCTTCTAACGTACGAATACATACATAACCTTTCTCACGCTCTTGATGCCACCACCACGACGCGAATAATATGCAGGACTGCCAGGTTAATAGATGTATGTAGATTCATAACTCAATATCTTTATTACTCTTTTTTGTTTTAATTGTGCTGCAAAGGTAAGGGCTTTTTTATAAACTCCAAACAAATTGAAGAAAAAAATGAGATTAAAGCGAATAATCGTAAGAAAACGGCGCTTTAAAATCCGATTTTATCACTTAAACGGTCTGCACTTGACTTATTCGCTATATTCCATTATCTTCCTCAACGGAGCCAGCAGCCTTTCCAATACATTTCTGTCTGCAAGAATGATGTCGGCCGTACCTTTCAGTTCCTGCGAAGCAGAAAGCTGCTTGCCGTAGTTCGTCCACTATTTGAATTTACACAAAACCAAAACATGATTATCTTCTATATTCAATTTTGAAGCAATCTCTTTCAACTCACCACGCAACTTACCTGCTTCATATTGCTCAACCAGAAATTCAGCTTTAAAACGAAATATTGCCTGATTCTTATCAAGCTGCGTATGAAACATCAAAGGGCGAAGTATTTTCTCTGTCAGAATATTAGAGTCATATAATTCATAACGGTGGATTTCCCCTGTTTTACGATTCCAATACAAATAAGGGGCTTCATTCAGAGGTTTATAAGGATCTTCCGGAACATATCTCATTTTAACAACGTAAAACCCCATATAACTATCTGTAAAGAGATCCGCACTAACAACTAATGGCACATCGGAGGAAAAGACTTCAGGCTTTTGAACTGCAACAGGAGTTAATTTATGCTCCTTTGAGATATAAAGAGTATCCAATGCAAAATCACCAATAAATGTTTCATCACCAGCTTTCAGCAAATTAATCATTTCAGAAAGACTAATAGAATATGTACCTCCCTTAACAAATTTCCGCTCTAACTTGGTATTAATAGAGTTCTCAACGTCTATAGGCAAAGGGCTTATTTTTCCGTCCCGCTTACTAATTAAATAATATGGATGTGGATCTAACAGTTTGAAATCACTACGGGACGTAAATTTGTTGTATCCTACCAAATAATCCTTATTATAATTGTATGTTGGGATTAGTAGCAGTCCTTCCTTCTTAATAGGAAAAGAGCGCTTAAAATCTCCATGATAGGTATAGACCAGAATTTTATTACGGACACAGTCATAAACATAGCATTCCTCAGAAAGGAAATCGACAATAAGAATAATTCCTGTAGAATATTCTTCTCCCGAACCTCCTTTTCGATTGAATTTCCAAAGAAACTTTCCGGTTTTCCTATCGAAGAAGAATATGTTACCAAAATAGTTGATTATGATATATTCATCAGACATAGATACCAACCCCATTCCAAGAACAGATTCATCAGTAGTTTCCAATGGGATATACTCAACATCCGCAATCTCGCGTATATCCAATTTTTCTTTAGGATATTCTTTGGACAAATCAAGCACAGGCAAATCGCCGTCTTCACTCTTACCTACAGAACAACTTGTTAAGCAAGTACATATTATCCCCAAAAGGGTAAGTGTCGCTAATTTCATATATGTATAGATTAAGTTTAAAGAGTTTTTAATCGTATATGACACATCTGAATCTCAAAATATACTTGCAATATTAGCAAGATAACATTTTCAGTTAAAGAATGATTCTATAATATCTTTGTTTCTAAGTTGTAACAGCCTCCTGATATCGTCAGAAAACACCATAACAAATGATAATTTCGGTTACAAAGTATTTCTGCAAATTTAACGGAAAACACCAGAAATCCCTTACTCAAAAGCGTTTTATCTTTACTCTAATGACTATGGGATACATCAATCATTCATGCTGTCTTTTTTTACTCACTCCATCACATCCTCACCACCCAATACAGCACCCCCTTATTCGTCCGTTTCGACTTCACCTCATTCTTCTTCAATATCCTCCCGAAACTACATATATTGGTGCTATTCAGCTTTATCTCCCTGTTCCTGCCATGCAGCACCTCCAAAATCTGCATCGGCGAAAGATACTCTCCCGCCTCCCCTTCTTCTGGAGAGCGGAAACAACAATGGAACATCTGCTCCAGAGGACTGACTTGCTCGAACTCGCGGTTCGTCTCTTTCAAGATAGCCTCATCATCATCGTCGAACCAATAACGCTCGCCTTCCAGAACGTCGTGCATCGCCTGGGCATAGAGTTGCTTGTAATTTATCGTAACATTGGTATTGATAGGCGCCTTCACCTCCACACACACAAAGCGACGGCTGCCGCTGGTATCTGTAAGCAAATCTTTATGATTGCTCGTACCGATGAACGATGCATAGCGCCGCATTTCCTGAATACTGCTTCCGTATGGCTTACGAAGATTGGCTACGGGCTTCTGCAACAGATGCTTCAAGAAACCCTGCTGCCGGACGTTGATCTGGTCGAACTCATCAATATTCACCAGTAAGAAGCGGCCCAGATACATTTCCGCATCGCGCTTGCTCTTGAAATCCAGACTGTCCGTATAGCCGAAGCGCAGTTCGGGCGGAAGCAAGATCCGGCAAAAAGTACTTTTGCGATACCCCTGCGCACCGGTCAGCAACGGCGAAGTGCTGTTGGCATGCATCTTGTCGAGCCCGCGCCAATGGGCCACCATGTTCAGGAACCAACGATAGAACAGCTCCCGCCAATGCGGATTGTCGCACGGCACCAAGTCCGCCAGCGCACGGATGCGGTCCTTACCGTCCCAGCGACCTGTGTCGCAAAGGTATTCTTCCACAGGATTGTACAGCGGCACACGATTGGAGGTGAGATAGCGGTTCACATCCCTGTCCCACGCACGGATGCCTTCCTGCAGGGCATCCATCGCCACACTGCTGCGGGCACGCTGATCCATCACCTGGAAATAGAAATGAATGGAGTCGCGCTGCCGATATTCCAGGTCACCCAGCAACTGATTGTAACGAATTTCGTAACGGCGTTCCATAAATTCTTCCAGCTTCAGGCAAGTGGCCTGCTCGGGTGTAAGTATGCTTTTCTTGCCGAAACCTTTACATTCGCGATACAGGTTGCGAAGCGTAGTGCGCACCGTCTGCTCGTCCGCACCGCGATAGAAATGGATCATCACCTGCCGCACCGCCTCTTCTTCGGGGATGCCTGCCTTGAAACATTGCACGCCCAGATGTACCAACAGCGGTTGCAGGTCATCGTCGCGCCGCCACTCCTCCACTTCGTCCAAAGCACGATTCAGGGCTGTTTCAAACAGCAATGTAAAGGTTTGCGAAGTCTCATATCCCGGCTGTAAACGCCGCAACGGGTTCTCCTCCGCCTGCTTGCGTTGCCGAAAAGTCTGTTCGCCGGGCATTGCCAACGGCTGTTCCAGGCAGAAAGATACGGCATCGGGATTATAGTAAGGATGGCTGTCCTGCGTCATTCGGAAACAGTCCGAAGGCGAAGGCGTCTTCAGTTGTATCGAAAAATGCAGGATCGGTTGGTAACATTGCACAGTCATGCGGTAGGCATGGGCATGAAACAGGTTTATTTCTTCCTCTTTCTGAGGCAGGTTCCCATTGGGCAGGGCAAAGCAGACCCATATCTTCACGCTTCGCCCGCTGCTTCCGGTAAGGGCGGCATAAGTCTGGGGCAGAAGCGCCGCCCGTTCTTTCACCAGTTCCACTTCGGCACGCCCGGCAAGTTGCCGGACATCAAGCATCACGATGCCGTTATAGTGCTTCATTTTCCGCTCTCCTCCGGCGGTTCGTCCCCATTCCGTACAGGGACAGACACGTGGCAAGCGGTCGATGTGTTCATAACTACCCCGATCTTCCTTGCCCGCCGTATAGCTAAGCATCGTGCGCAATCCGCTGACGTATTGTCCTTTAGTTTCTGTTTTGATTCGTTCCATAAACGCACCTGCCTCGCAAGTGCTGATTGTTTCTTTTCCGGTGCTTGCATCGGTTCTGAGCAAAGTTACTTTCATTTTGCCGTATTCTTTTGTTAATATTTAATGGATAAGAACTATTTCTTAAGCGGCCGAAAGGTACGGACAAGCCTTCGTATATCCAAACAAAAAGAGGTATTTATCTTCATGAAGAACGCCATTGTGCAGTGTCTGAGATACTTGGATAAAATTAAGAAAAAGAAGGTCATAAACTTGCATTCGCCTTATTATTTTTGTATCTTTGGGTAATGTAAGACTTCGTCCCTCGTACGTGTGCCGAACAGCCCGGCAACGTGTGCCCGGCGGTTCACAAGCCTGTGCCGGACAGCCCCCGCGCGCGGGGCAAAGTCTTACATAAGGCTTTTGGATATTCTGCACGTTTCCTTTCCACATTATGTACAAGTATAACAGAGAAAAAGTACCAGTATCCCGGAACCTAAACCCATGTATTTCAAACTAAAAACAATAAACATTATGGCAGCACAGTATGATTTCAGACCGATGCCGGGCGCTAAAGACGACGGCAAAACACAACTCCTATACCCGCGTATCGTAAACAAGGGTACCATCGACACCGAACGATTGGTGAACGACATCAGCACCATGTCCAGCTTCAGCCCCGGAGACATCGCAGGGTTGCTGGCAGCATTCGAGGAGCGCATCTCTTATTACCTCTCGGAGGGGCACCACGTACAGCTCGGCAACCTGGGCTATTTTTCGGCGGGACTAAGCGCCCGCCCCGTGGAGGACAAGAAGGAGATTCACGCGCAAAGCATTTATTTCGGGAGGGTGAACTTCCGCGTCTCCCCCGCCTTCCGTAAGCGGTGCGCCGGATTCCTGGAGCGCGTACGTCCCGGATACGGATTCCGCCACAGTCAGGAGCTGAGTGGCGCCGAACGTTATCGCCGCTTGATGGCGTATTTGGACACTCATCCCTTCATTACGCGGAAGGATTATAGCGGAATCACCGGACTTTTGAAGAACAAAGCGCTAAATGACCTCAATTTGCTTGTTAATAAAGGTTATTTGGACACGATCGGGAGAGGGTCTCACAAAGTGTACGTTAAGGCTGTAAATAAGGAAGTTACAGAAGAACAGAAGTAAATATTAGAGAAAAAAAGCGTGACGGTAACCATTTACCGTCACGCTACCTACACTACTACCAGCACGGTTTAAACGTTTATTTTTCAGTAGATTACAATCAATAGTGATGGAGTGCTGGTAATAACAACAAAAAAGTAAATTCAGATTAGGTTAGAGAGAATTTATCATTCAGCTTCGGCCCACTCTTTGGAGCCTTGTTTTTTCAGTTCGGCAGTGATGGCTGCTGCTTTCTCCTCGGCAGCTTTTTCTTCTTCGGGACTTGCATAAGCATGCTTGTAACCTTTCACCACATTCCACTCGCCACGGGTGAAGTCGGGGAATGCTACGGCAGCACAGTTATTATCCATGGAAAGCGTGCCAAGTTCCGCCAGGCAGCACCATTCAGCCAGGTCATATACATCCATATCCAACGGCAAACCGTTCTGCAGGCAATATACCAGACGGCAGTCCATAATAAAGTCCATACCGCCGTGGCCGCCTACTTCTTTGGCCATCTCACCGTACTTCTTCAAGATGGGATGCTGATACTTAGCTACAAGCGCTTCCATTTCGGACTTCGGCAGAAAACTGTGGGAACTCAGATTGTCCACCTGCGGTTGCACGCCCGAAGCAGCCAACTGATCGCCGGCAAGAGCATATCCGGATATGGGATATTTATTGGCAAAGCCTTTGGTTCCGGTCAACTGATAGAGACGGTTGTAAGGCTGGGGAGTCATTACATTGTGCTGGATTTCAATCACTTTACCGTTCTCCGTACGAATCATGGTTGTGGTGTGGTCGCCGTTGCGGAAGCTGTTGCAAACGGAGTCTGCTCTTTCTTCCACCAATGCCTTGCCTATCACGGATTTGGTGTCCATAGCTACCAATGTCTTCATGCGGTCGCCACGGTGGATATCGAGCGCTTGTGCCACGGGGCCGAGGCCGTGAGTGGCATATACGTCGCCACGATGACGCATATTGTAGTCCAGACGCCATCCCAGTTTGTCGCTCTCGCCGTTCTTCCAATAGTGATCCCAGAAAGGTTCCAGGTTGTGGATATAAGCGCCTTGTGCACGGATCACTTCACCGAAAACGCCTTGCTGTGCCATGTTCAGGGTGTTCATCTCGAACCAGTCGTAACAGCAGTTCTCCAGAATCATGCAGTGCTTGCGGGTCTTCTCGCTCATATTGATCAAATCCCAGCATTGCTGCAGGTTCATGGCAGAAGGAACTTCGATAGCTACATGCTTGCCGTTCTCCAAAGCACACATGGCTACGGGGAAGTGATGCAACCAGTCGGCAGCGATATAAACCAAGTCGATGTCATCGCGCTTGCAAAGGTCTTCGTACCCCTTCTCGCCCGAATAAATGGCGGCTTTGGGGAGAGACGCTTTCTTTAAAAGTTCCTGGCATTTCTCTGCACGAGACTGCTCGTAGTCACAGAGTGCTACCACCTGCGTACCCGGTATGTGCGTGAAACGCTCCACGGCACCAGGACCGCGCATGCCCAGTCCAACAAATCCTACGCGTACTACTTCCATCTTGGGAGTAGTCAGGCCTAATACGCTCTGCTGTCCGGCCGGACGCTCGGGAGTTTCCACTACAATGGTTCCCTTGTCCCATTGCCACTTCGTACCGTATTCATTGGTTTGCTGGGTGGAAGTCTGACTTTGGGTAGAGCAGGCACCGAACACGATGCAAAGCCCTAACAATAATGATTTAAAGTTCGTCATATTTCTATTAAATTAAAGTTATAATAAAGTTCTTTTTCGTTCTATAGATGCAGAGTATCTTAATTCCCCTCCTCCCGGGAGGAGGAGAATGACAGATAGTATTGCTTATAAAAGTATTATCAACGAAAGTATTAGAAAGTATTACCAACTACCGTGCTCTTTCTTATACTCAAAGAAATCGGCCTCGCGGCTATGCTCTCCGTGATAGTTCCATTCTATTTCGTCCGTGTACTCTTTTCCCTGATAAGAAACGGTAGCCTTCAACACATTCTTGCCATTGTCCAGCACCACTTTGTCGAAGATATAATGTACATCGGTATAGCCCTTTCTTACACCCGTCAGTTCCTGCCCGTTGAGGTACACCTTCGGAGTACCTATGTTGGAATAGACGGTAACGGAAGTTTCTTTTCGCTCGCGATCCGTATTCCGGCGTTGCGTCAGGTAGAGCACCGGTTCCTTGCTCCAGTTCGCCTTATACCAGAAGTAAGAGTCTTTCTTGATTTTGCGGTCGATGGTCATCATGCCTTTCATGTTGCGGGCTTCTACGCTACCCCTTCTCGAAGTAGGTACTGCAAAGTCGAACATATTCCACAGATAAGAAGCGATGATATAAGGATGCTGGGCGATAATGCTCCATTGATACTCGTGCGTCTTGGTCTGGAAAGTCTCCGGATAGAAAGGACTTGTCCAGTTCAAGGCATCGCCCAGAAGCTCCGTCTGATGTTCAATGTTGGCATCGGCGCCATATTCCGTCAGCATCAGGCGCTGCCAGGGGTATTCTTTTTCCATCTTCTCCACCCACGGCTTGATGTCTTGTATCTTCCTTTCGTACCAGCCGAAGTAACGGTTCATACCTTGTATATCGGCATTCTGATTGACGGGATGGTCGGCAGTGCCGTAACCGTTGACCGACACCGTATAGCGGTCGGGGTCTTCGAGTTTGCAAAGGTCGTGAATGGATTGCGTAAGGGCGGCGGTGTAGCCGTGCGGATGGTATACCTCGTTATGAATCCCCCATACGTAGATGGAAGGATGGTTGAAGCTCTGGCGAACCAGTTCGCGCATCTGCTGGTGGGCGTTGTCCCACTCCTGCCCGGTGACGCGGTTCACAAAAGGTATCTCTGCCCAGATGACCAGTCCCAGCGTATCGCAACGGGAATAGAGGTACTCGGACTGCTGGTAGTGTGCAAAGCGAACGGTAGTGGCACCGATATCCATAATCTGAGCCAGGTCGAAATCGTGCTCCTTGTTGGTGAGAGCGCTGCCCAGTCCCCACCAGTCCTGATGGCGGGTTACACCATACATGGGGTATTTCTTTCCGTTCAGGAAGAAGCCCTTGCCTGCCACGGCTTCGTACTTGCGGAGTCCTAACGGCTGAACAACTTCGTCTATCACACGCCCGTTCTGCACAAGACGCGATACGACTTTATACAGGTAAGGATCTTCGCGTCCTTGCCACAAATGGGGATTGCTCAGTGTGAAGTGCGAAGAATAGTTCTGCACACCTTGCGGAGTCAGCTCAAAGGGGCGAACGTCTTTCTTCACCAACTTCCCGTTCCTGTCGTACACGGCATTTTCCAGTTCCAATGAAGCGGGCACCATCGTAGCATTATCTACTTTCACCTTTACGGTTACTTCAGCCGATTTCTTTGAAACATTCTTCTGGGTGATATACACGCCGGAAGAGGCACAGTCGTTCACAACGATGCTGCAAGGTTCCGTCACAACCAGCCATACGGGGCGGTAGATTCCTCCGTAAACGCCAAACAGAATATGATTGGTAGGGATTACATCGGGACGCGCGGTGTTGTCCGCCTTCACTACGATTTCGTTTTCTTCGCCGTACTTCACCTGCGCACCGATCTCGCATACAAAAGCGGAATAGGCTCCTTTATGCGTTCCGGCCAGGTAGCCGTTTATATAGACTTCGGCACATGCGCCCACTCCTTCGAAACGCAGGAAGATGCGTTTGCCTTTCAGGCTTTCGGGGAAAGTGCACTTCTTGCGGTAGTAGCCTACGCCTTCGTAGAAAGCATCGGCTTTCTTTTGCATGTCTTCTGCATTCCAAGTATGGGGAATGGCCACTTCCTGCCAATCGGCGTTCCATTTCTTTGCAGCCTGCATGGCGTCCTTGGAGAACGGGCCTTTCTTAAATTCCCAACCGTCATTGAAAGATGTCACTTCGCGCGCATCCACTCCAGCGGATATGCACAACATCAGCCCAATGACTAATAAAAGTAATGTGTTGTTTCTCATTGTCAGTTGCTCTCTAATTCATTTTTTATTATTCGGTCATTTGCCTGCCATCTTATAGATCTGGCATCCCGATAACAGGAATGCACCTACTCCATAGACTTCGGTCATATCTCGCGTCACCTTACGAGGATCGGCACCTATCGGCTGCACATAGCCCAGTTTGCCATCAGGTTCCACGGCATCTGTCAGTGCTTTCCAGCCCTTCTCGATGACCGGCATAAAGCCGGTTTTGTCGAGCAGTCCCTCGTTCACACCGTATGCAAGCGCATAGACGATGAAACCGGTTGCACTCGTTTCGGGCGACGGATAGGAAGCCGGATCGAGCAAGCTGGCATGCCAATATCCGTCCGGACTCTGCAAACCGGCCACACGGGTAGCCAGTTCTACAAACAAGTCCTGATAGAAAGCGCGTGAAGGTTCGTCCTGAGGAAGAGCCTGCAAGATTTCGGCCAGTCCTCCCAGCACCCAACCGTTGCCGCGTCCCCAAAACACTTTCTTGCCATTGGCTTCCTTCTTGCCGAAGTAACGGCGGTCGCGGTAAAAGAGGTGTTCGTCCTTGTCGTACAAGTAGTCGTAAGTGGCTTTGTACTCCCGGTTCAGGAAATCCAGGTATTTCTTGTCTCCGGTCAGCGCATAAAGTTTGGCATATACAGGGGGAGCCATAAACAATGCGTCGCACCAGGACCAGCGGTCCAGGGTTTCCAATTTGCCATAATCCAGTTCCAAGGTAGTTTCGGCAGGATTCTCCACAATCCAGTTGGCGCGCGCCATGACGGGAGCAATCATCTTCTTATTGCCATATTTCTTGTAAAGGTCGATAAAAGGCTGCCCCACGGCAATAAAATCGGCATGATACATCCACTTTCCTACCTGGAAATGATTGCGCCGCCCGATGCGGAGCAACCATTGGTAATATGAGTCGTCTCCATCTTCCTGCTCGGTGAGTTCCGCCCAGTCCAGCATGCCCATATACAAAGCGGCATGTGTCCAGTCCAAGTCATCGTGCTCCGCTCCTTTATTGGGATTGGCTATCTGCCAGTCGGCCACCCGCTTCATAATGGATTTTATAGCGGGTTTATCAAAGCTTTGCTGTGCGGCAACCTGCGTGACGGTTATTAAGAAGAAAGACAGAAAAAGGAAAAGCTTCTTCATAACATTATATATATTAATAGGTTAGAATCAAGTCAACGCATCACGGTATTTATCCGCAGCACTTGCATTTTCTTCTACTTGCAACTTGATGACAAACGGACCGTCGGGAGTCTTGGCGGGCATATCCACGTTGTACTCGTTGCGGGCGGTTTCAATTACTGCCACTTCTTTTCCGTTCAATACAACCGCTTTTGTAATAGTAGTACCCTTCGGCGTCTTTACTACCAGATGTCTGGAATAAGGAGGATTAAAGACAACCATATACACGTCTTTTCCTTTGCGGGTGTAGTAGCCCCAGGACTGTTTGTCCCAACCGGCATAATCGCAGCCATAAATGCATTCGCCATATTCCTTCATCCACTTGCCGATGGCATCAGCCAGTTCCTTCTCTTCCTGACGGAAATCGCCGTCGGCTTGCGGTCCGAAGTTCACTACCATGTTGCCTCCCATAGAAACAGCATGCACAATGCGCTCCAACACTTCCAGCGGAGTCTTCACATAACTTATAGACCAGTCTTTATGATATCCCCATTGATTTTCGGGCACCGTCATACATGCCTCCCAGTCCCAACGGGTTACTTTCAAATCCTTCACCGGATCGGGCAGACGACGCTCATATCCTGATTCGTAATCGCCCATCAGATGGCCGTTGCTGTCGAAGTGGCGCTTGCCGTAATCGTCGGCGCGCAGGCGGCTGTTAATCGTTACGCCGGGTACCAGTTCCTTCAGCATCTGTTCTGCATGAGCCGTCCACCAGCCGTTCTTCTTGATGCTGGCATCCCAGGTACCGTCGAACCAAAAGTCTTTCACGGTAGGATAGCGGGTGGCAAGTTCTTTCAGCTGATTGTCCGTAAACTCCAGGAAGCGGGCGAAAGCAGCTTCGTCTTCTTCCGACTTGATGTCATAGCGGTAGTCCGGATTGCTCCAGTCCATCACCGAGAAATAGAAATGAACGTCGATTCCTTCGTCATTGTAGGCTTTCACCATTTCGCCCAACAGGTCTTTTTTACAAGGTGTCTGCGCTACTGTATATTTGCTGTATTTACTCGGCCACAAGCAGAAGCCTTCGTGGTGCTTCGTGGTAATCTTCACATACTTCACGCCCATTTTCTTGGCCATCTTTGCCCAGGCTTTGGCGTTGAACTTTTCGGGATTCCATTGTTCCATCAGTTTCATCCATTCGTCCGACGGAACTTTCGCCCACGACTTCAGCCATTCGGCAGCTCCGTTGTATACTTTTCCATTCCACTCTCCGCCGGGGATGGCATAAAGTCCCCAATGTATGAAAGCACCCAATCTATTGTCACGGAATTTCTGCATGGCGGCATCCTGACGTTTTCCTAAACGGTCGGCACCATACTTCAAAGGGATCTCCTGGTCGGCAGGCAATACTTGATGTTGCGTTTGGGCGAATGTACCCACAGACAACAATGAGAGAAAAACGGTTATCTGCAAAATTCTTTTCATGGTATTAAATTTAAAAGTTTCTGCAAAGAACGCCAATTCCCCTCTCTTCGTTTTGCTCAATTTGCCATTTGTTTTATCCAAATCATCCCTCAGCGCTGTTTTTGTGCTTTGCGGCAAAGGAGGTAGGCGTTTCACCGAATACTTTCTTAAACGAATTGGTGAAATAGGCCTGACTTTCGATACCGATCTGCATCATCACTTCCCGCATCGTCATGTTCTCTTCGATAATCAATCGGGCGGCTTTGCGCAGGCGGCAGTTCAACACAAACTCTACAACCGATTTTCCGGTCAGGCTTTTTACTTTTGTGTAAAGTTTGCTCCTACTCATCAACAGTTCTTCGGCTATCAGGTTAACGTCCATTTGCGGCTGGTCCATATTGGCCTCAACAAAAGCAATCAGCTGTTTCAGGAATTTGGTGTCCTGCTCGTTGGAAGCCAGTTCGCTGCTGTCGGCGTAGTAGTTTTTGGCATAGTGCTCCTTCAGCTGCTGCTGGTTTCTGAATATGTTCCGGATGGACAAACGCAGATAAGTAAAATCAATCGGTTTCTCGAAGTAGAGGTCTGCTCCCGAATCTACCCCCTCGATCTTGCTTTCGAGGCTGGTCTTGGCTGTCAGCAGGATGACGGGAATATGCGAGGTGTTCACATCTCCTTTTATGTCATTGCACAAAGAGACTCCGTCTTTATTGGGCATCATGATGTCGCTTATAATCAAGTCAAAGTCTACCTCCCCGATCAGTTTCAGCGCCTCTATCCCATCACCGGCCTGCATCACCTGGAATTCATCGGACAAGGATTCGGCAATCAAGGCCCTCAAGTCCACATTATCTTCCGTAATCAGTATTTTCTTCTTAGTAGAAGGAAGGAACTCTTCCTCTATATCTTTCAGCTCGGCAGATGTAGCCTCTTCACCCGCAGCAGGCGGCACAGTAGCTTCCTGCACGGGTTCCTTCTGCTTCATGAAGTCCGCAGCATCGAAGATACTGCTGTCAAGGGGCAGACAGACAATCATATCCGTACCCATCTCTCGCTCACTATAAATAGAGACAGTACCTTTAGACAGCAATACCAGGCTCTTTACCAGTGCCAGACCGATTCCCGTACCCAGATGGGAATCGGCATTGACCGTATTCACTTTATAGAACCTTTCAAAAACACTGCTTATAGACTCTCGGGATATGCCCACTCCGGTATCACTCACTACAATGGAGAAGACATTATCCACCGTTTCGCCTACTGTATAGCTATCCTTATAGCGGGATACAAAGTCCTTACCGCATCTTGTTTCCAAAAGAATCTTTCCTTTGTCCGGTGTATACTTAAAAGCATTGTTCAGCAGATTCATAACAATCTTCTCGACAACGTTCTTGTCGGCATAAATATCCGCAGGCAGAGTCTCGTCGCATTTTATGCGGAAGTCTATGTTCCGTTGCTCCGCATAGTCTATAAAATCATTGGCTATCTCCTTTACAAAATGGTTGATGTCCAACGGCTGCAATTCCAGCTTCATCATACCGTTCTCCACTGTCCGGAAGTCCATCAGTTCGTTCACCAGATTCAGCAGGCGCTGCACGTTGCCGTTCAGTATCCGGTAATAGTACTCTTTCAGCCCGTCACGCCGCAATTTGTCCAAAGCGGCAAGAATCAGGGAAAGCGGAGTCCGGAAGTCATGCGATATATTGGTAAAGAAACGCAGCTGTGCCTGGTGAATCTGTTCCTTCTTATCTTTCTCGATACTTTCGTGGTAAAGCATCATCTTCAACCTCTTCTTTTCGGAGAAATGGCGGTAGATGGTGAAGGCGATGCCCATCACAACCAATACATAAAAGAGATAAGCAGGCAGGCTGAACCAGGGAGCGGTCTTTCTTATTATCTTTATCACCGTGGGTTTATCGCTCCAAACGCCGTCGTTATTGGCCGCATAAACTTCAAAGTAATAGGTGCCTGCCGGAACTTTTGAGTACATGATGATGCGTTGCTGCGCGTTCGTGGTGATCCAGGAGTTATTGTACCCCTTCAAGCGATATCTGAAACGGTTCTTCTCGGGGATGTGATAGTTATCGGAAGAAAACTGAAAGCCAAAGTTCACCTGGTCATAGCCCAGGACAACGGTAGTAAGCGAGTCATTGAGCACATAGTTGGGATGAACCGACTCATGGTCGATGAAAAAGTCGGAAATAATGGCTTTAGGTTTACAGTCATTATAGGATATCTTCTTTGGATCGATGACGGTAAAGCCGTTCGTACCTCCGAAATACAGCAACCCGTCTTTCCCTTTCATGGATGCCAGCGGGTAATAAACCTGCCCTTGCGTGTTCTCCCTTTTATCGAACTTCATCAGGCGGTTGTCGGCTATATCATAACGGAACAGTCCATCGTCCGTGCCCATCCAGACATTACCATCATCGTAGCAAATACTATAAATGGAATAAATATCCTGCTTCAACTCATCCTTCAACGAGATAAAGCTGGAAGTATTGGTATCAAACTTGATAAGCCCGTTACCAATAGTGCCAATCCAGATGTTACCGGAATCGTCCAGGCAGAAAGTAAACAGCCCCAGATACGTGGAGTCATTGGGAATGATTTTCTCCACGGCATGTGTATTGATGTCCATACGATAAAGCGCTTCATTACTGATGGCCCATAACGTTTTCTCTCCTTGCCGCAGAATATCGAACAAATAGGCATAATCGTGTATGCTATCCAGACTGAAATGGGTAAACGACTTGTCGCGGAAAGAGAAATAAGAGACTTTCGGCGCGGGGTACTGATAAGCCACCCACATCCCCGAATCTCCTTCGAGAATGGTTTTCCGGATATCATTCACCAACAGTGAGTGGGGATTGTCCGGAGAAGACTTGTAATTAGTCACTTTATGCTGCCCGGCGTCATAAACATCCATACCACCCCTGAACGTAGAAACCCACAAGTTATGACCGGCATCTATCACCAACGATTTTACCTTATTGGATGTTTCACAGTTTTTACCGGTAAAGGAACTGAATTCTCCGGTAACTTTGTTCATCCGATTCACGCCGCCTCCTTCCGTAGCTATCCAAAGATAATCCCGCTCCTCGGCAAACGCACTTACCGTAGCGTAATTCAATCCGCTGTTCTGTGTATGATAAGTTTTGAAAGTATTGTCCTCGTTAATGTTCACATAGCATAAGGTTCCGGAGTAAGTACCGATCCAGACATTAGACTGTCTGTCTTCCCATATTTCCCAAACAGAATTGTTGGGTAAACTGAAAGGATCTGTGTCTGAATGCTTGTATTGCGTCAGCTTTCGGCTCGAAGGATTGAGTATATACAAACCGTCTATAGTTCCGAACCAGATATTTTCTTTTTTGTCTACATAGAATGTCCGTAAGGAAGCACCATCATATTCGGGAAGGGGCTCATAATGATCTTCTATCTTGAAAGAAGACAAGTCTATCTTATAGACTCCTTCCCTACTGACAAACACCCATAGTTTTCCCATATATGCCTGGGCAAAACGGATATTCCAATTACCGGAATTTGGCAGTGTCAGACAGAGAACAAACTTATTCTCGGCATAATTATAACGATAGATTTTCCGATTGATAAATGTATATAAGTCTTTATTATGAATGCAAAAGGCCGTATTGCTATAAGTGGGTTCTTTTCCGTCATAGCAGGGAGTATTGAGTTCTCCCGTATTCACATTCAGGATGCTCCATACGTTCTGGTATCTGACCCAGACATTATCCGCTTTATCGACCTCGACGTGTGTAACTGTATCGAAGATTCGTTCAAACCGATCCGAAATCCGTGCGTAACGGTATAGTCCGTTATTCGTATTCACATACAGATAGCCGTAAGAGTCGGATGCCATGTTATTGAAAATCCATCTCTTCGTCGGAGCCATCGAAGCAAAGTAAGGATAGTACTTCTTATAATGATAGCCGTCGAAACGATAGAGTTCATAGTCCATCATAACCCAAATAAAGCCGTCTTTGTCCTGCTCTATCGCCTTCACCCCATCGTAATAGAACCCTCCGTCGGGCGACATAGTCCTGAATTTATATTTTTCAACGGCAGAGGAAACCGGTATAATATAAAAAAGAGTCAGAAAAAGCAGCAAGTATTTGGTTTTCATAAGTTTTCTATCAGATTAAATGAAAAACTGTTTTTACATGTATCTGCAATTTGGATTCATCTTATAAAGCATGGTCGGCCTGCACTGTCTCTCCATTCCAAGCTTTCAAGGAAGTCCACGGAGTAAATTCTTCACTCCAAAACGGATCGGCATCCGGTAAGCCCAACGCAACAAAACCAAATGTGCAAAGGTAGACACTTCCTGTATTAATATAAGATTCGGACATTTCAATCTGGCTTCCGGCAAAGCCAATGCGCAACCAGCCTTGATCGTCATAAGTATGAGGCGCAGCAAACTGCCGCTTAATAACTGCCGACAAAGCACAACGTACCTGAGCCGGTTTGATTGACGATGGCAATTTATGAAGCAATGCAGCATGCCCTAAAGCATGAAACGCACCTGTACGATAAACAATAGAACGACCGATAACCGGATAAGCACCCTCCGGCGAGATCAGTCTCTCCTGCTGCTCGGCATAACGTGAAAAACGTTTCATCTGTACAGGCAGAAAGTCAGCGCCGGATATGTGATGTTTTTCCATCACACGCAAAACTTCCGTCAACAATGGATGAATAACAAAACTATTGTAATAGTCAGCATGATAGTGAGGCCCGTCACCATAAGTAGCATCTCCCAAATACCATTGATCACGAAACATTTCTACTCCATGCAACAGCCGTTCCTGATCGCACTCTCCTGTCAATTCCAATAACGTAGCTTCAATCATCGAAGCAAAAAGCAACCAATTGTTTTGAAATGGCTTGATAGAGCGAGTATGCCTCAACTCAGTCAACAGATTCTCTTTGGCTTGATTATCCAATTTTCCCCAGAGCTGAGTAGGAGCCCGCAATATGCCAAGTGATAAAAAAGCAGCATCTACCAAAGGCTGATAGGGCGTTTTGAAATCCAAATAATCAGGTGAAGACGGATTAACAGCATTAGCAAGCCCCTTCACTGTTAAAGCAATATACTTTTCCCGTAGCTTTCCTTCTTCTGTGTCATCAACTCCGAGTTCCAACCAGGGAGCTATCCCACAAATCGTTCTCCCCACTGCTTCCAAATGAGAGAATTTATGACCACGTTTACTATCCAGAGATTCCTGAGGCATATTGGCGCGCAAAGTCTCATTCGCAAGATTAGTCAAAACGGGATCGGCTATTTGAACGAGAGTATTAACCCATAATTGACGTTCTTCCGATCCGGTAGTCCGGGAAATCTCACCAGCATAAGAATTTACGGAGACTATCAATGCCAGCAAACAAAGTATCAAGTTGTTTTTCAGAGCCATAGTATTATCTATATAAATGTATATTTATCAAGAAGGGAAATCTCATAATAAGATTTCCCTCCAAAGTTATCAATTTTACAGAAATATTTATCTGTTATAAACAAATATCTGCAAATCTCCTACAGAGACATTACCGGTTTCGGAATAATCCCAATCGGTCTTTCCATCTCTCAAATGCCCCTTGATGAAGGTGATTCTGATGTACTGAGCTTCAATAGGATCAACGGGGAATAATTGATAATCCTCTACTTTCAAAGGTTCCGTGACGAATTCACCCAAATCGGTCCATGCATCACCTTCTGCCTTCTTAGCTTCCATCTTGAAGGTATGGCATTGCAGATGAGAATAATTCAAACTACGATGTCTGTAGCCCAACTGGCCGAACTTAATAACCTGGCCCAAATCAATATCCAGATAGCAAACCGGATCATAGATGGGACGAGTCTGAATGTCGGGACACCAGAACGTAGAATTCTTATCATCAAACAGATTCTTCATATCGCCTTCCTTAGTACCCAAATTGGAAGAATACTTCCAACTATCTGCTGAGAACGGGAAGCCAACATACATCGGAGCTTCAGCAGCAACCTTCACTCTGCAAGTGGCCGTCTGCTTACCTCTATCATTAGCCGTTACCGTGATTTCGGTAGTTTGTCCCACTGTTCCTACGATCGTAATCAAACCATTCTGATCGACCGTTGCCACAGTCTCATCTGCCGAAGAGTAAGAAACGCCCTTATCGGTAGCATTGCTCGGATTAAGAGTCACATACTGAGCCAAATCAAAGGTTTTGCCATGCTCTTCTTCAACACTTTGTCCGGCAGACTGGATAGTGATGCTGGAAACAAGCACTACATTGCTGACTACTCTGACCGGATATCTGACAAATGTACCCGAACCATCGTCTACCCGCACAATAATCGTATCCGTGCCCAGCGGAGAAGGGATGGCACCTGTAGCGGGCGTTGTCAACTTAGGAGTAATCAAACCGTCGGCGCTCAAATCAATGGCACCGGTCGGCTCACCTGCAAAGTGGTAGCTGATGGCATTTTTTCTTGCACTCTCAGGCATAATGAACGGCTTCAGTTGTAAAGGCTGTCCTTCTGTCACAACTACACCGAAGATATCGCTTTCGAGATTCGTAGCATTTTCAACCGTAATGTTCACAGCCTTGCCGAAGTCATCGTCATCGCTGCAACCTGCAAACAGTGCCCCGAACGAAAGCATTCCTGCTAATAAGTATATATTCTTTTTCATAATCTTACGCTATATTTATCGGTTATCTATTAATGTCTTTCCAACCCGGATTCTGTTTCAACAGCGGATTCAGAAGCATCTCATTCAAAGGTATCGGATAATAGTAACGCTTATCGTCCCAAGGGCGCACACCTTTGATAACAGTAGTAGATGTAGGCCAAGGGATAATGAAACCTTCGCCATCTACAATCACTTGATTCCCCACTTCACCTATAGGAACAGTAACCTTGAACGGATAATCCTTGTATGTCTCATCGTTACGGTTTTTGCTGTACAGCTCGATCTTTTCCTGAGTCATCTTCATGCCTCTTACAGGAACCGTAAATAACTTGCCGGCCTTCCATCTCATCAAGTCCTCGTAACGCATACCTTCCATCATGGTTTCCACGCGACGCTCACGTCTGATTTCACGGATAATGGGCGATACGGAGTAATCCAGTTTCTCTGCATAAATAGCATCCAAACGTGGGTCAGCCGGAATATTGGACAAAGTCAATCTGGCGTTAGGGTATTTCGCAAAGTCATACCCTGCTCTTTCGCGTAAAGCATTAATAGTAATATCCAAATCAGCATTAGTTATTTCATTCAGTTCGGCTCTGGCTTCTGCATAGATCAGCAGCAATTCTCCATAACGGAACATGTGAGCTGTCTGTACACCATTAGGGTTAGCTTCCCACTCTGAATAATCGGGCATCCAGTGCTTGATGAAACGGTAACCGGTCACTGTAGAATTGTAATGCTTCATCGGAGAACCACCACCGGTATCGTAAATAATCATCGGATAAATCACTCCTGTTTCTTCCAAACCGTATGTATTATCATCCATATCAAAAATAGAAGCGTATTCACCCGGTTTACAAACCGTTTGTCTCAAACGGGGATCACGGTTATCCAGTTCTTCCCACATACCGTCATACCCCTTGAACAAAGGATTAACAGTGTAATTACCATCGGTACCTCCAATATAGATAGGACGTCCGTCTTCACACAAATAATCTTCAATCATGCACAAAGGAGCTCCCATGCAGTAGCGTGTGTGGTTGTTCATTCCCCAGTAACGCGGATTGTCATGTCCCAGTTTTACACCGTCATATACACGTGCCAGAATGGTTTCCTCGTTACCTTCCGTTTCAGGACTTCCTTTCTGTATGAACATGCGCCAATAGCCGTCGCCGTCGGCATTTTTGAAAAGACGATATCTGTTTTTATCAATAATCTTCTTGGCAGCATCACGGCTCATCTTTAAGAGGTCATTGGCTGAAGACTGCAGATTCAATTCAGTATGATATTTCCGGAAAGTTCCTTCGAACAGACAGAAACGGGATTTCAGGAACAAGGCCATATCCTGATTGATATGTCCGCAAGAGTTATCATTGTCTTCCAGATTAGCGATTGCAAAATCAAAGCATTCCAGAATCTTTTCGACCAACTCCGTACGCGGCATACGGGGACCGTACATTTCAGGAGAAGCAGTATCCAGTTCTTTATCCAACCAAGGTACTTCACCCAAAGCCACCAACTTGATGTAGTAGTCCCATGCCTTGAAGAAATAAGCCTGAGCGGCATATCCTTTCAAAGTTTCCGGATCACCAACTTCACCATAATGATTCAGGAAGTAATTCACTTTACGAAGTTTCATCCATTGCCAGGGTGAGTCCATGTTTTTGGAAGCCGTATTCGGAGTATCATAAGTACCACCCAACTTGCTGTCAATACCACCTGCATAGACCGTATTGTCGCTGAATGCATCTCCGAAAATAATCTGGCTACCGGCCTTCACTGCCAAGAAACCTTTATCGTGTGAAGTATTATTGGTTCCGCCAATACCATGTCCATACACATAGTATCTGTATATACCGTCTAAGTATAGTTGCAAATCGGCCTCTTTCGTAAAGAAGGTACCGTCTGCCATTTTATCTATCGGATCTCGCTGCATGAAGTCATCGTTGCAAGACGACAAGACTGCCACCAAGGTCACGAGTAAAGTTATAATTGAATATTTTTTCATAATCTATTGATTTAAAGAATTAAAATCCTACTTGAATACCTACACTGAATGTCCGTTTGGGAGGATATGCGTCAGACAGATAGTCTGCATCATAATACTTGGGTACATCTGAGATTGTAAACAAGTTATAACCAGCTATATTCAGTCTCAGTTTCTCAACTCCAATCTTGTTGATCAATGATTTCGGGAAACTGTAGCCCAGAATCACTTGTTTCAGCTTAATATAGGAAGCATCCAGCAGATAGCCTGTCTGAGTATAGCTACCCACGCCCGAACCGTACATCGGGAATTTGGCGTTCGTTCTTTCCGGAGTCCATGAATCATTGTATGTCTCCCATGAACCGGCTCCATTGCCCCAATAACTTGAAGTAGAAGCCAACCAATAATCTCTCTTACCTACGCCTTGGAACATCAAATCCAAGTCGAATCCTTTGTATTGGAAGTTGGCAGTAATGTTGTAGCGATAGCGCGGCGCATTGTTTCCGATTATCTTTCTGTCACCCGGATCGTCTACAGTATTTAAACCACTGGTAATAACACCGTCATTATCCAAATCTTTATACCATACATATCCCGGATAAGCCTGTCCGCCTTTGAAATACGGTCCATGATACAACGGCTTGCCATTGGCACCTACACCGTCGAAATCGCCTTCCTGAAGAATACCACCGGTTACGTATCCCCAGATATCTCCTACAGTATATCCTTTATACAGACTACCATCACCGAGTTTGTTAGTCGGATTGGAGGGGTAGCTTACAACTTCTGCCTTGTCATCGGAAAGTGCAACACCTACACTGTAGCTAAGTCCGTTAGCCAGTCTGTCCGACCATTTTGCTTGAAGTTCAAAGCCCGTAGTTTTCAATACACCTGCATTTTCATAAGGCAGGTCGTTGTCACCAATCAATGCCGGATAATCTTTTCCACCCGGAATCAAGATGTCGGTTACTTTTCTTTCAAAGATATCGGCACTAAACGTCAAGCGGTTTTTCAAGAAAGTAAAGTCAAAACCAAGGTTCTTGGTCGTTGATTTCTCCCAAGTCAGGTTAGGATTCACCAACGAAGGAGTAGAGATACCTGTGGGATAACGTGTTCCGTCGAACAAGAAATATCCTTCTACCAAGTTGAAAACAGACTGGTACGGATACTCGGAACTTGGCTGGCTACCCAAACGTCCCCATGAAGCTCTGATCTTGAAGTTGTCCAGCCATTCTCTAGACCATTCCATGAATTTTTCATCCGAAACTCTCCATCCCAAAGATACAGTGGGGAAGAATTGGAAACGTGAATCTTTCGGGAACTTAGAACTACCGTCATAACGGGCATCCGCCTCAATCAAGTATTTACCCATGTAATTGTACATGATACGACCGAACAACGCGCGTGCCGAAACTTCAGAGTGAGAGTTTGAGGAAGTATTAGCCGTAACATCTTCTACCAAGCTGGGGTTTAGGATATACGGGTCGAGCATCTTCTCCAATGAAATGGAAGAGCCGGCATAACTTTCTTCTTCCTGGTTAATACCGAGCAATGCAGAGAAGTTGTGCTTCTCGTTGAAAGTCTGGTTGTAGTCGGCATATACGTTGATAGAATACTTATCCGTTGAAGAACGTTCTACATAGCCATCATTCTGTGTTGCCCAACGATACTCAAGAGCAGTCCATGAATTATTGACACGTCCCTGCTTCGGGTGCGTCTTCTCTCTTTGATAAGTAGTCGGAGTAACAGAGAGGTCTGCCTTTATTTTCAGAATCTTGGGCAAGATGATAAATTCCGGACTGATAGAAAGGATAGTCTTACGTCTGGAAGTAATATTACGACCTCCAGCATACAAGTAGCTCACCGGGTTTTCTGTTACATGGTTGGGCAGAGGATCGTCCGGACCCGTCAACACCGGTTGGTAAATGTAGTTCTCCGGATAGTAGGATTTAGCATACGACCAGAGGTTAGAACCATCTGTCTGCTGCGTCGGTCCTTCATAATCAAATACGTTGTATGAAGCCTTGGCGGCTACGTTAAACCAATTGGTCACTTTGGCATTCACACTCAACATAGCATTGTATCTTTTCAGCTTGTCGGTCTTGATTTCATACATACCCTTTTGGTCTTGCATACCCAAAGAGATGTAATAACTGATTCTTTCACCACCACCGCTGATAGAAAGATTGTGCTTCTGAGTCGGAGTCCAGTCTTTCACCAATTCTTCATAAGGACGTGTATTACCTACCCACTGAATGGCACTACCTTCCATATAGTAAGGTTTATTGTTTACAGGATCTTTCATGTAGGCCATCATGCCGTTCATCATATCCTTATCGTGCTGGGTGTATTCGGAAATTTCACCAGTCCATAATCTTTTGTCTGCCCCGGCTTTATAAATATAATAGGAGTCCAGGATATCAGGCAATTCATAAGGTTGGTCGAAAGCCAAATTGTAAGAGTATTCGATTTTTGCTTTCTGCTTGTAATTTCCACCTTTGGTAGTAACCAAAATTACACCGAAAGTAGCTCTTGTACCATAAATAGCGGCGGCAGAAGCATCTTTCAAGAACGACATATTATCGATATCGTTCGGATTCAGCTGGTTCAAGTCTTCAGAACTGATTTCTACACCATCCAGCAAAATCAGCGGAGAACCGGAAACGACATCGAACTTGTTCTTGTCGTCATTGGATGTACCTCTCTGGCGGAATGTCGTAGCACCACGGATATTCAAGGAAGGTACTTTATTGGGGTCACCACCAGCAATGCTGACGTTCAAACCCGGAACCATACCTTGCAGCGCTTGTCCGATATTGGCAACCGGACGGTTTTCCAAAGTTTCTGCCCCAACGGAAGCTACGGAAGCAGTCAAGTTTCCTTTCTTTTGAGATTGGAAACCGATTACTACCACTTCATCAATCATTTTGGAGTCTTCGGATAAGGTAACATTAATAACTTTCTGATTGCCGACGGTTACTTCTTTAGTAGTATATCCCACGAAAGAGAATGTCAGTACACTCTTGCTTCCGGGTACAGATACACTGTAATTACCGTCAATGTCCGTAATAGCTCCGGTACCAGCCCCTTTTACCATTACTGTAACTCCAATCATCGGTTCGCCATTAGTGTCTTTTACAACACCCGTAACCTGCAGTTGCTGGTCAACACCCATTACAACATCCGAAGCGGCACGTACCGTTTGGGATATTCCTGCAGAAAAAAAGAATAAGCATAGGAAAAGCATCAAGTATTGATGTTTGTTCCAACTTCTAATTAACATTTTTGCATCTTTCATAATGTTTAAATTAAAATTAACGCCGCAAATCTATGGGTATTAAAATATTATGGTTTACTGTTTTAGATTTTTCTTTTGCTCAAATTCAGCAACAGAAGATAACACGCTATAAATCAAGCAACAACAACTATATGATATATTAAAAAACAAAAGCCGGACACACTAAATTCCAATATATATTAGCTAAGATTTGAATAAAAAGAGATACCTTCGCAGGCATAAACAGATTATACTTATGAAAAATTACATTTTACCTATCCTCATTTTTTTGCTCATGACGTGTAGTGTTGTCCGGGCAAATTCAAGCACTTCCTCCATCTCAAAAGCAGAAAGCAACGAATTTGAACTGCTAATGAAAAAAATCAGGCAAGACTTTGCTTCCAACCCTGCACCTGAGAAAATAGAGGAAGAGCTAAAAAACTACAATGATGTCGATGGTTCCTTTACCGACGTAGACTATGCCAGTATACAACGCACCAACTGGCCGCCGCTTGCACATGTAGACCGTCTTTATGATTTTGCATTTGCCTATACCAACCCTCAAAACAAATATTACGAAGACGAAAGCCTGTTCGACAAAATAGAGAAAGGGCTTGAATACTGGCACGAACGAAACCCTTGGTGCCACAACTGGTGGTATAACCAAATAGCCGAACCCCAAAGACTGGGCGTCCTGCTCATACAAATGCGTACGGGCAAGAAGCAACTTTCCACAGAGTTGGAAAGCAAGTTGCTGGAACGTATCAAAAAAGATGGCGGAGATCCGGCCAAATGGACCGGAGCCAATCGTACGGACATTGCCCTCCACTGGATATACCGTGCTTGCCTCTCGCAAAACGAAGCAGACCTGGAAACAGCTCTCGAAAATGTCTACAGCCCCATTGTCTATACGACTAAAGAAGGTTTCCAATACGACAACAGCTATTTCCAACATGGACAGCAACTGTACATCGGCGGATATGGGGACGAAATTCTGAAAGGTATCACACAAGTTGCCATGTATACCAAAGGAACCCGATACGCTATACCACAGGAGAAATTAGCCCTGCTGAGCAAATTCATGCGCGAAACATACTATGCTACCATACGCGGGCAGTACATGTTGTTCGATGTCCTGGGGAGAGGTGTGAGCCGCCCCGGGGTCACCAACAAGTCGCATACAGCACTATTCGCCAAGCGCATGGCAGAGTTGGACACTGAGCATGCCGATGAATTCAGAGCCATCATCGCCCGTCTGGAAGGCAGAGAGTCTGCCGGATATGCCCTGCAACCCAGGCACACTCACTACTTCCGCGGAGACTATACCCTGCATGTACGCCCCGGCTATACGTTCGATGTACGGATGGTATCCAACCGCACAGCACGCTGCGAGTACGGAAACGGTGAGAACCTGAAAACCTACTTCATGTCCGACGGTTGCACCAATATCGTCACCGCAGGCAATGAATACGCCGATATCTTCCCCGTATGGAACTGGACACGCATTCCCGGCGTAACTGCCCCCCAACTGGAAGAAATCCCCCAGGCAGCCAGCGACTGGCAGACTCCCGGTACATCGACCTTTGCCGGTGGAGTGTCCGACAGCGTTTATGGCGTTTCCACCTATTCTTATATGGATACTTACGCAGACATCCAGACCGGTGCCCGAAAAGCCTGGTTCTTCTTCGACGACGAAGTGGTCTGTCTCGGCGCAGGCATCCGTTCTTCATCGGCCAAGGAAATAAACACCACCATCAACCAATGCTTATCAGTCCCGGAAAGCAAGATACTTGTCCGTGCTGACAAGAAACAAGCTGTCATAGAGAATGGGAACTTCGTCTATAATTCTCCCGAATGGATATTGCACAACGATATCGCCTATCTGTTTCCCAACGGTGGAAAAGTATTTGTATCCAGACAAAAACAAAGCGGTAACTGGTACGATATCAATCAAACCGCCTCCAAAGAGATGCAGCAGAAAGATGTCTTCAGCCTCGGCTTCGACCACGGTCAGCAACCATCGGATGCGACTTATGCCTACATTGTAGCTCCCGGAAAAAGTACGATTGAAGAGATAGAAAAGTACAGAAACCAAAGCTGTATAGAGATTTTGATGAATACGGCAGACCTGCAAGTCGTCAGAAACAAGAAATCAGGAATTCTTGGAATAGTATTCTACCATGCAGGGGAGTTCAATCATCAGGACATTCGTGTGACAGTGGATAAAGCCTGCGTCCTCATGATTAAGAGCGACGATGCCCGCACAGCCCGCCTGCACATTGCAGATCCGGGACAGACAGAGGCTGATATACAAGTCAGTATCCAGTTGCCTGCCCGGTCCAAAGAAACAAAAACCATCCGTTGTTGTTTCAAGGATAACGGCATTTATGCCGGAGCAACAAAAGCATACGATATTCAATTTTAATTCGTATCTTTGCCGCTCACGAAAGTGAGGAAACCAATTTATTAATAAAATAAGATTTAATGGAAACAGTAGAAAACAAGTACATCACCGTAGCATATAAGCTGTACTCAATAGAAAACGGGGAAAAAGATTTCGAAGAAGAAGCACCCGCTGAACATCCTTTCCAATTCATCTCCGGATTGGGAATGACTCTGGAAGCTTTTGAAAACGAAGTGAAGGATCTGAATCAGGGCGATAAGTTCGACTTCACCATCTCTGCAGCAGAGGCTTACGGTGAATATGACGACGATCATGTTATCGACCTCCCCAAAGATATCTTCATCATAGAAGGAGAGTTCGACAGCGAGCGCGTTGTAGAAGGTGCTGTTATCCCCTTGATGACCTCGGAAGGTCAACGCATCAACGGAAGCGTGGTAGAAGTGAAAGAAGACGTTGTGGTAATGGATATGAACCATCCTTTGGCCGGCTGCGATCTGAACTTCACCGGTGAAATCGTAGAGAGCCGCCCGGCAACCAACGAGGAACTGGCAGAAGTAGCACGCATGATGAGCGGTGGCGGTTGCAGCTGTGGCTGCGATGACTGCGGCGACGGATGCGGCGACCACGAATGTGGAGGCGGATGCTGTCACTAAACAATGAAAAGTAAAGAATGAAAAACGAAGGGCTGCGCAATGTTCACTTGAACCGCGCAGCCCTTCGTTTTTCATTCTTAATTTTTAATTCACTACTTGCTCGTCATTATTTCCAGCACCAGCTTATCCGTTTCATTCATTCCTTTAGAACCGATTTTGGTCAGGTTACGGATGCTTTGGTCCACATCTTCGTCAATGATTCCTTCTACGGAAGTGACACAACGGTTTTCCATTGCCATGATGGCAGAAAGGACTGCGGTAGAGACGCCGGTGGTTACTTTCAAGGCGCAACTGGGTTTGGCACCGTCGCAAATCATGCCGGTAAGGTTGGCAATCATATTTTGCACGGCATAGGCTATCTGTTCGTAAGTACCTCCCATCAGCCAGGTAATGCCGCAACTGGAACCGGTGGCAGCAACGACGCAGCCACACAAAGCCGACAATCGTCCCAAGCTTTGTTTAATGTAAATCACCGTCAGATGGCTCATCATCAGTGCACGGATCAGTTCTTCTTCCGACTTTCCGTTTTCTTGGGCATAAACCAAGACGGGTAGAGTAGCTGAAATACCTTGGTTGCCACTGCCTGAGTTACTCATCACCGGAATCATGGCGCCTGCCATACGGGCATCACAAGCACCGGAAGTGTAAGAAAGGATATGGGAAAATATGCTGTCACCCAATATTTCATGTTCATAGCTACCGCGCAATATCTTGCCCAAACCATGACCGTAGTTACCTTCAAAAGAACGCTCTGCAGCAGCCTTGTTCAAGCGTGCTGTTTCAAGGATAAAGCGGATTTCATCTAATGGGGCAGTCAAGGCAAAATCATAGACCTTACGTAAACTCAGTTCCAAGGTATTCTCTTTTTCCTCGGAGCAGGTGGCTGTTTGCTTGTTCAGCAATACCTCTTCATTGCGTGCTATATATATAAAGGTAGTATGTCCGCCTGCTATGACGGCAGTAGCTTTATCCTCTCCGGCTTCACAGCATACTTCAATATAAAGTTTCTCCTCAATATTATCTTTCAGCGATATCTGAATGCGTTTTTCATCAATGAAGCGTTTGCCTTCTTCCACCGCAGCGGGATTACTGTCTTTCAACACCTCTAATTGGTATTCCGATTTTCCAATCAATGCGCCCAATGCCACAGCAATAGGCAGTCCTATCATACCCGTTCCCGGAATACCTACTCCCATTGCATTTTTCAGGATATTGGCACTCAGAAGCACTGTTATCTTCTCCGGACGCTTAGCTAATACTTCTGCAGCTTTTGCCACACACAGTGCCACCGCGATAGGCTCTGTACAGCCAATTGCAGGTATTACCTCGCATTTCACCAAGGCAATAATCTGTTGTCGTTCTGTTTCTGTCATTGCATAATTCTATTAATAACTGCAAAAATAGGAAATAGTTTTGTATTTAGCTGCGTGTTTAAAAAGAAAAACGAGGATGCAGTTTACAAAAAGCTACATCCTCGCTTCTATAATCAGAACGAGATATTATTCTGCAGAATGAAAGTTCAAGCCCAATTCCATGTTCGTTGTACCAGCTACAACACCCGGTAATTGTTCAAGCATGCCCACTACAACACCAGCAAACATAGCAAAATCAGGATTGGAATTTACAGACTCCATAATAGTGGCAAGGAGTTCTTCGTCCTTCAGCAATGGCAGGAGCATAGTTAGCAATTGCACGCCCAAATCTTTCTCAAGATATACTGACAATCTACCATTTTCATTTACAAAGTATCCTAATGGGATTCCATTATAAACCATCGGGAGAAGTTCCATTAACTGAGGAAGAATAGTAGAAATATCCACCTTGGTTGAAGGTTGATTACCAACAACGGTAGCCAAGATAGCATCGACATTCAAATACAGATAAATCTTACCATCCTTCACACTGTACTGTACAAGATTCAACGGAGATTGCTTCCATACGGGATTAGCAAGGTTAGCTGCCTCGGAATAGGAAGCCTGAATGTTTCCGTCAGCTCTGAAAGTTACATTTTTCAATAAAGCTGTCATGACGCCTTGAAGAGCCAACTTCTTATCTTCAGCGACTGGAATTAATTCCATCACACTCATCACTGCCAGCAAGCCACCCGGTTCCATCTCCACAGGAAAGCCCATGCCGAGCAAGTCCAACTCGAAATTTTTATTTGAGTCCCATACCGTACGAATAGGGAATACATCTCCATAAGGATCATAAGAATAGAGTTCCCAAGTGCCAACCAAATCATTAGCTATAGTCACATTCAACTGAAGAACCAACTTTCCAGCTTCTACTGAGCCCTCGAATTCAATAGTACGACTCGTATTTTCATCTTTTCCCTTAAAAGTATAACCGGTTCCTCCTACCGGATTCAAAATGACATCCAAAGTAGTAGACGGTTCACCCGGAATTACACCGGAACCTGCCGATGAAGCAGCATTCATCTTAGTCAAAGAAGTAGCTACTCCTTTCAGAACAATAGTAGCAGTTTTCCCATCGGTCGTATTAAAAGTAGCGCTTTTTCCCAACATTGGTTCACCGCTATACAACAACTGTAACTGATTAGAGGCATCAGTCGAAGTATAAGTTGCATTTACCTCATCTTTAGGAAACTTAGAATCATCATCATCGCTACAAGCAGTGAACAAACTCATTGAACAGACCAATGCAAATACATAAAATAAATTCTTTCTCATAAAAGTTTTATATTTAAATTAAAAAACATGCAAATTAATAGCTTTATTTTTATCTGCAAAAGGTCTAAAATTTGATTTCTCCCAAAATTTATGTTACAAATTTAAGATGAGAAAGATATTATAGAAAGGGATTTGAAATAAGAGAAGTATAAACACAAAGGTAAATATATAACAAGACTGCCTCAAAATGAGCCGAATTCTAAAAGCTTTTTGACTAACTTTAGAGATGGATCATTTCGAGGCAGCCCCGTCTTATCTAATTTTGAATAGAATATTTATTCCGGCTTAACAAAGTTCAAGCCTAATTCCATTTTAGTAGTACCTGCTGCAACTGTTGGCAATTGCTCAAAGATAGCTTGTGTAACACCTGCAAATGCTGCAAAAGCAGGATTAGAGTTCACCGATTCCATTATCTCAGCAAGGACTTCTTCGTTTTGCAATAACGGCAAGAACATATTTATCAGCTGCATGCCTAATTCTTTCTCAATGTATACCCCCAATGTACCATTCTCACTTATAGAATATCCCAATGGGATTCCACTATAAACCATCGGAAGAAGTTGCATTAATTGAGGAAGAATAGTAGTAATATCCATTCTGGTTGATTTATTTCCAGCAACGGTTGCTAAAATCGCATCAACATTCAGCAATAGATAAATCTTACCGTCTTTTACGTAATATTGAGCAATATTCAGCGGAGATTTCTTCCACACTGGGTTTCCGAGATTAGCAGCCTCAGAATAAGAAGCCTGGATATTTCCGTCAGCCTTGAAGGTTACATCTTTTAATAAAGATGAGATAGCTTCCTGAAGATTCATATCTCCATCGTTGAGCAAACCAATTGCACTCATAAAAGTCATCAATTCGCCCGGATGCATTTCTGTTATCATTCCCATGCCAAATAAATCCAACTGGAATTTTTTAGAAGATTCCCATGTCAAACGAAGCGGGTGCACAGTGTTAGTAGGAGTAGAATCATAAGGATAGAGATTCCAAGTACCAATCAAGTTATTATTAGGCATCGTAACATTCAACTGAAGAGTCAGCTTTCCTTTTTCTACTGCACCTTCGTATGCAACGGTACGTCCATTCGTTTCGTCCGTTCCTTTAAAAGTATAACCAGTTTCGCCCACCGGCTCCAAATTCACATTCAAAGTAGTAGTAGCTTCACCCGGAATCACACCAGAACCTGCCGATGAGGCAGCGGGCATCTTGGTCAAAGAAACAGCTACGCCTTCCAAAACGATAGTAGCAGTTTTCCCATCAGTAGTATTGAAAGTAGCGCTTTTTCCCAACATCGGTTCACCGCTATACAACAACTGCAGCTGATTAGAGGCATCAGTTGACTTGTAAGTTGCGTTCACTTCATCTTTCGGAAACTTCGGAGTGTCATCATCATCACTACAAGCAGTAAACAAGCTCACAGAACAGAGCAATGCGAACAAATAAAATAGATTTTTCTTCATACTTTAAAGTATTTGTTTAGTTAATAAAAAGCTCTTCCAAAGAGCCATAAATTTCCCATTTTATATCAAGGGTACAAAGTAACACTTTTTAAAGCTACTGAGCAAGGTCTTCTCTAAAAAAAGAATGTTCTTTTTTTCAGTATTCTTAGTCTATTACAGAACAGATCAACCCCCATAAAATATTTTTAATTAAGCATTTAACCATATACGAAATATCCTTTCTTTCATACCACTATTATATACAGAAAGAACAATCCCAATAGAAAAGCAGATTATTTAAGCATGAAAGTCTGTTCACGCCTTGCGAATATATATTCAAGCCTTGCGAATACATGTTCAAGCACTGCGAATATGTATTCGCAAGGCGCGAACAGAGAATTATTACTAAATAAAAGAACTTTTCTCTATATTCTCCAGACTTTTTCTCTTAATATCGAAGAACTTTTCTCTTTACATCCCGCACACAAAAGATATGCATTACGCAGAGTAGAAAGCTACTACCAAAACGTTAGTTTAACGAGAAAACCACTTTTTATCATATATTCTTAAACGTTTTACGAAAATAAATTGTTACCTTTATAGAGCCAAAACTTCTTTGGTAGAAAAAGCATTGGCACATTAGCCTAATATATAAACCTTTAAAGCATTTGATATGTTCAATTCATTTGGAAATATTCTCCGCCTTACCAGTTTTGGAGAGTCGCATGGTAAAGGCATCGGAGGAGTAATAGATGGATTCCCTGCAGGAATAACCATCGATATGGATTTTGTACAAAAGGAACTTGACCGCCGCCGTCCCGGACAGTCGCGCATCACTACCGCACGAAAGGAAGGCGACAAGGTGGAATTCCTTTCCGGTATCTTCGAAGGCAAATCCACAGGATGCCCGATAGGATTCATCGTATGGAACGAGAACCAACATTCGGACGATTATAATAATCTGAAGGAGATTTACCGTCCTTCGCATGCCGACTATACATATAAGGTAAAATATGGTATCCGCGATCACCGGGGAGGCGGACGCTCGTCTGCCCGCGAAACGATTTCGCGCGTAGTGGCCGGTGCATTGGCTAAATTAGCACTGAAGCAATTGGGCATACACATCACAGCGTACACTTCGCAGGTAGGCCCTATCCGCCTGGAGGAGAATTATACCGCTTACGACCTCGACTTGATTGAAACCAATCCGGTACGTTGTCCCGACCCTGAAAAGGCCAAGGAAATGGAAGAACTTATCTTCAAGATAAAAGGAGAAGGAGACACGATAGGAGGAGTAGTGACATGTGTCGTCAAAGGCTGCCCTATCGGATTGGGGCAACCGGTATTCGGCAAATTGCATGCTGCACTCGGTGCCGCCATGCTCAGTATCAATGCCGCCAAAGCATTTGAGTACGGAGACGGTTTCAAGGGACTGAAGCAGAAAGGTTCGGAACAGAATGATGTATTCTATAACAATAATGGAAGCATCGAAACCCGCACGAACCATTCGGGAGGTATCCAGGGTGGCATCAGCAACGGACAGGATATCTATTTCCGCGTTGCCTTCAAGCCCGTAGCGACCGTATTGATGGAACAACATACGGTGAACATCGACGGCGTAGATACGACCCTGAAAGCCCGTGGCCGCCATGATCCCTGCGTACTGCCACGTGCCGTGCCCATTGTAGAAGCAATGGCAGCCATGACTTTACTCGATTATTATTTGATTGACAGAACGACACAGTTATAATTGCCATGGAAATAAAAAAATACATCGCCGAGAACGAACCCAAGATGCTGGAAGACTTGTTCAGCCTCATCCGTATTCCAAGTATCAGTGCCAAACCGGAACATCATGACGACATGCTGGCATGTGCCGAACGCTGGGCGCAACTACTGCTCGAAGCAGGTGCAGACGAAGCATTGGTAATGCCTTCGAAGGGTAATCCGATTGTCTTTGGACAGAAGATAGTAGACCCCGCCGCCAAAACGGTACTGGTGTATGCCCACTACGACGTGATGCCGGCCGAACCGCTGGAACTCTGGAAGAGCGACCCCTTTGAACCGGAGATACGTGACGGACATATCTGGGCACGCGGCGCAGACGATGACAAAGGGCAATCCTTCATCCAGGTGAAAGCCTTTGAATACCTTGTAAAGAACGAACTGCTGAGAACCAACGTGAAATTCATCTTCGAAGGCGAAGAAGAAATCGGTTCTCCCAGTCTGGAAAGTTTCTGCGAGGAACATAAAGAGTTGCTGAAAGCAGATGTCATCCTGGTATCGGACACCAGCATGCTGGGTGCCGACCTGCCTTCGTTGACTACGGGACTCCGCGGCCTGGCATACTGGGAAATAGAAGTTACCGGCCCCAACCGCGACCTCCATTCCGGTCACTTCGGAGGTGCCGTAGCCAATCCCATCAACGTACTTTGCCAGATTATCAGCCAAGTGACAGATGCAGACGGACGCATCACCGTTCCCGGCTTCTACGACGATGTAGAAGAAGTTCCTCAAGCCGAACGCGATATGATAGCCCACATTCCTTTTGACGAGGAGAAATATAAGAAAGCAATTGACGTAAAGGCATTGTTCGGCGAGAAAGGCTACAGCACACTGGAACGCAACAGCTGCCGTCCTTCTTTCGACGTATGCGGTATATGGGGCGGCTACACGGGCGAAGGCTCCAAGACGGTACTCCCTTCCAAAGCATACGCCAAAGTATCTTGCCGGTTGGTGCCGCATCAGGACCACCATAAGATATCCCAACTATTTGCCGACTACATTCTGAGCATTGCCCCGGATAGCGTACAAGTAAAAGTAACCCCGATGCATGGCGGTCAAGGCTATGTATGCCCCATCAGCCTGCCCGCCTACCAGGCAGCGGAACAAGGTTTCGAGAAGGCATTCGGCAAGAAACCGCTCGCTGTGCGCCGCGGAGGAAGCATCCCCATCATATCCACCTTCGAACAGGTGCTGGGCATCAAAACAGTATTGATGGGCTTCGGACTCGAATCCAACGCAATCCACTCCCCTAACGAGAATATTCCGCTGGATATCTTCCGTAAAGGAATTGAAGCAGTTGTAGAGTTCTACCTTACTTATAAGTAACATCATGACAGACTTCCGAATCCAAGCCATCGGCCTTATGTCCGGCACGTCGCTCGACGGGCTGGACGTATGTTGCTGCACTTTCCACCGGGAAGCCGGCAAATGGTCTTTCCACATAGACTGTGCGAAAGGTTACAGCTATCCGGACGATATGAAACAGATACTCGGCACCGGCGCGCAAGAAATGAGTGCCCTGGAATTTATTACTTTCCATAGTGCATACGGCAAGTTCCTCGGCGAGCGGGTGAACGAGTTCATGCAAGAATTCGGGGTCCGACCTGATATCATCGCTTCCCACGGACATACCATCTTCCACGAACCTCAGAAGAAGATTATGTATCAGATAGGCGACGGTGCCGCTATTGCCGCCGAAACGCGCATACCTACCGTATCGGACTTCCGTCGGCTGGACATCATGCTGGGCGGGCAGGGCGCTCCCCTCGTCCCCATCGGCGACCGGCTGCTTTTTGCCGATTATGACTTCTGCCTGAACATAGGTGGCTTCTCCAATATTTCATTCGAGCAAGAGGGACGGCGTATCGCGTTCGACATCAGCCCGGTGAATTATGTCATCAATCATTATTGCCGGCAGATAGGACTGGAATTTGACCGGGATGGAGAGATTGCCCGACGCGGACACATCTGCCAAGAGTTGCTGGATGAACTGAACAATATGGAGTTTTATCACCAATCCGGCCCGAAATCACTGGGACGCGAATGGGTAGAAACACTGGTTTATCCGATGCTCGAAAGCTATGGATTAAGTCTGGAAGACAGGCTGCGTACTTTCTACGAACATGCAGCCTATCAGGTTTCGAGCGTGATTGCCGCACATCCGACTTCCGGCAGTAACGGCAAACTGCTGATTACCGGCGGCGGCGCTTTCAATAAATTCCTGATAGAACGTATCGGCGCATTATGTCCTTGCGAGATCGTCATACCCGACCGGCAGATTATCGAATACAAAGAAGCACTGATATTCGCCTTCCTCGGTGCACTCTATATGGCAGACGAGCCCGGTTGCCTTGCCTCTGTAACGGGAGCACCGATGGATAACATCGGAGGCATGCTATTCAAAATATAAACCAATTATGGAAAAGTCAAAAGACGCTTGGGAAGTAATATCCAGTGAGTATCTTCACAAAGCTCCCTGGCTCACTGTGCGCAAGGATCATGTGGTGCTGCCGAACGGCAATCATATTCCTTCTTATTATATCCTGGAATATCCCAACTGGGTAAATACCATCGCCATCACCCGCGACGGGCAGTTCGTCTTCATCCGGCAATATCGCCACGGAATACAGGAAACCTCCTACGAACTTTGCGCCGGAGTGTGCGAAGAAGAAGATGCCTCTCCGCTGGTCTCCGCACAGCGGGAACTACTGGAAGAGACCGGCTACGGAAACGGAAGCTGGAAAGAGTACATGCAACTCTCCCCCAACCCGAGTACCCATACCAACATTACCTATTGTTTCCTGGCTACGGATGTAGAGAAAATCTCCGAGCAGCACCTGGAAGATACGGAGAGCCTGACCGTGCATCTGCTTTCCCTGCAAGAAGTAAAGGAATTGTTGCGGCAAGGCGGTATACGCCAAGCATTGATGGCTGCACCGCTTTGGAAGTATATGGCGGAAATGAATAAATTTTAAATGCGAATTATTCGAACGGCTTGCGGAACGTACATCCGGTTTTCCATTCGGAACAACCGTAAGCCGTTTTTCCTTTGATAATCGTACCCTTTCCGCAAAGCGGGCAAGGCTGGCCGACGAGAACATCCGGCTGCTCCGCCTGCACCGTCTCCTTCTTTGCCGCCGGCTTTCTCGGCGCTCTTTTCTTGGGTTCTTTCTTAGGTTTATCACCAGCATCGGCTTTGGCAGATGCAGAAGACTTGCCGGTCTTCTCTTGCACAGCTTCCTGTATCGTAATACGACGGTTGGTATTGTCCGAAAGTACGCTCATTACCACCTCCGAAACCATCTCCTTCAACTCTTCCAGGAACTGCGAAGCGCTGAATGTTCTTTTCTCAATCTCGCGCAATTTCTTCTCCCATTGCCCGGTCAGTTCAGCCGATTTCAGCAGGTCTTCATGAATAAACTGAATCAATTCCACACCGGTGGGCGTGGCTATCAGATTCTTTTTTTCCTTACGTATATAATTCCGCTTGAACAGTGTCTCTATGATAGCAGCACGGGTAGACGGACGCCCGATGCCGTTCTCTTTCAGTGCATCGCGCAATTCGTCATTATCTACCAATTTACCAGCTGTTTCCATCGCACGCAGCAGGGTGGCTTCGGTATACGGGCGGGGCGGCTGTGTCCATTTCTCATTCAAGTTGGGGACGTGCGGGCCACTTTCGCCCTTCACAAATGCCGGGAGTACGTTTTCATCCTCACCTCCCTTTTCATCTTTCTCTTCCTGCGTTTGTGCCGCAGGCGTACCGAAAATGACGCGCCAGCCCGGATCTAATATCTGCTTACCGGTAGTCTTAAATTCTATACCTTCTACCTCGCCCAGCACCGTAGTAGTGGCAAATTTACAATCAGGATAGAACACAGCGATAAAGCGGCGGGCTATCAAGTCGAAGACGCTGCTCTCCATATTGCTCAGTCCCTGCGGATGCTGCCCGGTGGGAATAATGGCATGGTGATCGGTAACCTTTGAATTGTCGAATACCTTTTTCGATTTCAGTAGAGTAGTTCCTTCCAGTGGTGCAGTGTAGACGGCATAGTCCCGCAGTCCTTTCAGAATGCCGGGGCATTTGGGGTAAATATCATCGCTCAGGAAAGTAGTATCGACACGCGGATAAGTAGCTACTTTCTTCTCGTACAACGATTGTATCAACTTGAGCGTCTCGTCGGCAGAATATCCGAACTTCTTGTTACACTCTACCTGCAAGGAAGTCAAGTCGAAGAGGCGAAGCGGGGCTTCTTTCCCGTTCTTCTTACTGACGTCGGTAACGGTGAAAGGGGAATTTTTGATTTGCTCCAATAGTGCAAGTCCCCGTTCCTGGTCTGTAATGGGGTCTATACCCCGGTTTTCTTCTTCTTTCTTCGCGGCGGAGGCAGCCGTAGTTGTTTCTTTTTGCTTTTCGGCTTCCAGTATCAGTTCTTCTTCGCTCTTTCGGAGGATGGCGGAGAAGGTGGTATCACGATATACCGTCTTTAATTCCCAATATTGCTTGGGGACGAAGTTCTGTATCTCCAACTGGCGGTTCACAATCAGCGCCAGCGTCGGAGTTTGCACACGCCCGATGGAAAGCACTTGCTTGTTCTGACCGTATTTCATGGTATAGAGACGGGTCGCATTCATACCAAGCAGCCAGTCGCCGATGGCACGGGACAAGCCAGCTTCATACAGTGGTTGGAAGTCCGAAGAATCGCGTAGCTTTGCAAAACCCTCCCGGATGGCTTCTTCCGTCAGTGACGAAATCCATAGCCGCTTCACAGGGCAGCGGGCACCGGCCTTCTGCATCACCCAGCGCTGTATTAATTCTCCCTCCTGGCCGGCATCACCGCAGTTTATAATCATATCGGCATGCTGCATGAGGTTCTCTATCACATGGAATTGGCGTTCGTAGGTAGGATTACTTATCAGTTTGATGCCGAAGCGGGGCGGTATCATGGGCAGGCTTCCCAAACTCCATGACTTCCAGTTAGGTGTATATTCGTGCGGCTCTTTCAGCGTGCAGAGGTGGCCGAAGGTCCAGGTTACCTGATATCCGTTTCCTTCGATATATCCGTCTCTCTTATCTTTCGCTCCCAATACATCAGCTATGTCACGCGCCACAGAGGGCTTTTCGGCAATACAAACTATCATTTGCTATTCTTCAATTTTATTCGCGGAGCAAAGGTACAAAAAAGAGAGTAATAAAAGAAAAGAGGTTGCCTCAACATCGTCGAGACAACCCCTTTTTATCATTTACCCGATTGGAGATTACTCATCCAACAAGATTTCCAATATCTGGCAAGCAGCCTTTGCCACCGGAGTACCGGGGCCGAAGATGGCAGCTACACCGGCTTTGTAAAGGAAGTCATAGTCCTGTGCGGGGATTACACCACCGGCAATCACTACGATGTCCTCACGTCCCAACTTCTTGAGTTCTTCAATAATCTGCGGAACCAATGTCTTGTGTCCGGCAGCCAGTGAAGAAACACCTACTACGTGAACGTCGTTCTCTACTGCTTCGCGGGCAGCTTCGGCAGGAGTTTGGAACAACGGTCCCATATCTACGTCGAAACCACAGTCGGCATATCCGGTCGCTACAACTTTGGCGCCACGGTCGTGACCGTCCTGACCCATTTTGGCAACCATGATACGGGGCTGACGTCCCTCTTTCTTGGCAAACTTATCACACAACTCACAAGCACGCTTGAAGTCGTCGTCATTTTTACTTTCTGATGAATACACGCCTGATATAGTTCTGATTACTGCTTTATAACGTCCTACAATCTTTTCGCAAGCATACGAGATTTCACCCAGCGTAGCACGAACACGGGCAGCTTCCACTGCGAGTTCCAACAAGTTGCCCTTGCCGGTCTTCACGCATTCGGTGATAGCTTCCAATGCCTTGTCCACCTCTGCCTGGTTACGTCCTTCTTTCAGACGCTTCAGGTTCTCGATCTGCTCCATACGAACAGCCGTGTTGTCGATTTCAAGGATATCGATCGGAGCTTCTTTCTCCAGACGATACTTGTTCACACCTACGATAGTCTGAGAACCGGAGTCGATACGTGCCTGTGTACGTGCAGCAGCTTCTTCGATACGCATCTTAGGAATACCGGTTTCGATAGCTTTCGCCATACCACCCAGCTTTTCAACTTCCTGAATCAGCTCCCAAGCCTTGTGAGCCAGTTCGTTAGTCAGAGACTCTACGTAGTAAGAACCACCCCATGGGTCAACGTTCTTGCAGATGTAAGTTTCTTCCTGAATATAAATCTGAGTGTTACGTGCGATACGTGCGGAGAAGTCCGTCGGCAAAGCAATAGCCTCATCAAGTGCATTGGTGTGCAGAGACTGGGTGTGTCCCAGTGCGGCAGCCATAGCCTCGATACAAGTACGACCGATATTGTTGAACGGATCTTGCTCGGTCAGTGACCAGCCGGAAGTCTGGGAGTGCGTACGCAAAGCCAGTGATTTCGGGTTCTTCGGGTTGAACTGCTTCACGATCTTTGCCCACAACATACGCGCGGCACGCATCTTGGCAATCTCCATGAAGTGGTTGGTACCGATAGCCCAGAAGAAGGACAGACGCGGAGCAAAAGCATCGATGTCGATACCTGCGGCAGTACCTGCACGGAGGTATTCCAGACCGTCAGCCAGCGTGTAAGCCAACTCGATATCTGCCGTAGCACCTGCTTCCTGCATGTGGTAACCGGAGATAGAGATAGAGTTGAACTTCGGCATCTTCTGAGAAGTATATTCAAAGATATCAGAGATAATCTTCATAGAGAATGCAGGCGGGTAAATATAAGTATTACGCACCATGAATTCTTTCAGGATATCGTTCTGGATAGTACCGGCCATTTCTTCCAGCTTGGCACCTTGTTCCAGACCGGCATTGATATAGAATGCCAGAACCGGAAGTACCGCGCCGTTCATTGTCATAGACACGGACATCTTGTTCAAGGGAATACCATCGAAAAGAACCTTCATGTTTTCCAGAGAGCAGATAGATACACCCGCCTTACCAACGTCGCCCACTACACGTTCGTGGTCGGGGTCGTAGCCACGGTGCGTAGCCAAGTCGAATGCTACGGACAAACCTTTCTGACCGGAAGCCAGGTTACGGCGATAGAATGCGTTGGATTCCTCAGCAGTAGAGAAACCTGCATACTGGCGGATAGTCCAGGGACGCAACGTGTACATCACCGAGTACGGACCACGCAAATAAGGAGGAAGACCGGCAGCATAACCCAGGTGTTCCATTCCTTCGAGGTCTTCTTTTGTATAAACAGGCTTCACTTCAATGTGTTCCGGCGTTTTCCAATCAGCATGGATGCCGTTAGCCTTTTGCCACTCAGCACCGTTGACGGGCTGGAAAGCAGCATATATATCTAAGTTTTTAAAATCTTTTCTCATCTTACTTCAAAAGTTTAGCGTTGAATTCCTTTAATGTTTCCAGCACGTTGACACGAACATGGATAAAGTTCTCGATACCGGCAGCTTTCAGCTCGTCCATGCAAGCAGGAGCACCGGCTACGATGAACATGGCACGACCGTTCAGAGCCTTGAAAGCCGGAACAGCATATTCTGCATATTCATCATCACTGGAACAAAGTACCACGATGTCAGCCTTGGCAGCCATAGCAGCCTCTACACCTTCTTCTACCGTCGGGAAACCGAGGTTGTCAACAACTTCATATCCGGCGCAAGCCAGGAAGTTGCAGGAATACTGTGCACGTGCCTGACGCATAGCCAGGTTACCGATAGTCAGCATGAATGCCTTCGGACGCTTGCCGGAAGCTTCAGTTTCCAGGCGCAACGCTTCGAACTCACTGGCAGCACGGTCGAAATTCAAGGAAGGAACATCCTTCTCGCAAGTATCGTGACCTCCGCAGCAGCAAGTAGCTTCGAACGGTTTCTTTTCGCCTGCCTTTTCGTTGAAGTTCGGGAATTGGTTTGTACCCAGCAACACTTCGCGACGCTGAGCAACTGCTTTATGACGGGTCTTGTTACTTTCGTTGACAGCAACCTGTACCTTGCCGGCCTTTACAGCAGCATAGAAACCACCTTCTTCTTCTATAGAAAGGAACAGTTCCCATGCCTGCTTGGCGATGGCTACAGTCAGGTTTTCAATATAGTAAGAACCGGCAGCCGGATCAATCACCTTGTCGAAGTGAGATTCTTCCTTCAGCAGCAACTGCTGGTTGCGGGCCATACGCTCGGAGAAGTCATCGGGAGTTGCATAAGTCTTATCGAACGGAACAACCGTCATTGAATCAACGCCTGCCAGAGCAGCACTCATCGCCTCGGTCTGCGTACGCAACAAGTTTACGTGAGCATCGAACAAAGTAAGGTTGAAAGTAGAAGTCTCAGCATGAATCTTCATCTTGGCTGCACAACGGCATTCTTTATTATCTCCTTTATTTTCGCAATCGCGCAGACATTCGGGAGAATAAGCAGCCACGATATTTGCCCACAACATACGGGCAGCACGGAACTTGGCAATCTCAAGGAAGTAATTGGAGCTGATACCGAAGTTGAATTTGATTCTCTTGGCTACCGTAGAAGCAGTCAGTCCGGCATCGGTGAGTTGGTTCATGTATTCGTTACCCCACGCCAGTGCGTAGCCCAGTTCCTGGTAAATGTATGCACCTGCATTGTTCAGTGTCAGTGCATTTACATTCAGTACACGATATTTGGGAAGAACGACCGTAGCTTCGATCAAGGCCTTGGCAGTAGCTACCATATCACCTTTTTCTTTGCCCTTAGCCAGCATCTTATTAAAGTAGTCGTAGTTTATAGAGCCTTGCAACTTCGTCAGATCATAGTCTTTCTTTTGGAAGTAAGCTACAAGAAGCTCGGCGAGTTCTACCACGTGCCCTTGGCAGGTAGTAAAGTTCAGTTCAACACATTCTGCACAAATGTCTTTCAGCAAAGTTTCAATATACTCTGCATTCAGTTCTTTGGCCTTTACATGGAAAGAAAGAGAATCGATGCCCTTGTTCAGGATATCCAGTGCCTTGGCATTGGCTTCTTTGGGGCATTCCACCTTGATTTCCTGACGAACAAGCCATTCATTGTTGTCTTTCTTAGTACCTCTGAGGTAAGGGAATTCACCGGGAAGAGCATCGGTTGTTTTCAAACCTTCGAGGTCTTCCATACGGTAGAAAGGTTTAACCTTAAATCCTTCGTTTGTCTTCCAAACGAGTTTCTTCTCGAAATCCGCACCCTTGAGGTCGGCGGTTACTTTCTCCATCCACTGTTCGGTGGAAACGGGAGAAAAGTCTGAGAAGAGTTTTTCTTTACTGTCTGCCATAGTTTATTTTAATTAAAAATAGATGAATACTATTCATTGTGTCTTCAAGAGACTTGCAAATATACTGAAATACTTAGAACAAAAAGATTTTTTAAGCAAAATTCGCACATGGGACTGACGTATTGATAACATAGTTAAAAAGGGAACAGTCGACAGGAAAAAAAGGACTCCGCAAAAAGAAAAGCAGCAAACCCTTTGCTACCTCCCCTTTATTAACTAATTTTGCGCGAAATTTTGAGAAATAGGTATAAATAAGGTTACTATGGATTGGTTAGAAACTTTGCTATGGGACCCTGCATCCGTAGCCCACATCGTTTGCTTGTACGCATTCGTCATATCTGTGGGCGTGTTGCTGGGTAAGATTAAAATCTTCGGGGTATCACTGGGCGTTACGTTTGTGCTTTTCGCCGGTATCTTGATGGGACATTTCGGTTTTACGGGCGAAACACACATTCTGCACTTCATCCGCGAATTCGGTTTGATTTTGTTTGTATTCTGCATCGGTCTGCAAGTGGGACCGTCGTTCTTCTCTTCGTTCAAGAAGGGAGGCATGACGCTGAACATGCTCGCCGTGGGTATTGTGGCACTGAACATCGCAGTGGCATTGGGAATCTACTTCATCGACGGAAGCATAGAACTGCCGATGATTGTGGGCATTCTCTACGGTGCCGTAACCAATACTCCCGGTTTGGGTGCTGCACAAGAGGCGCTGAATCAGCTTAACTATACGGGAGATCCCATCGCATTGGGATATGCCTGTGCCTATCCGCTTGGTGTGGTAGGTATCATCGGTTCCATTATCGCCGTACGCTACATCTGCCGTGTGAACCTCAAGAAAGAGGAGGAAGAACTCAACACGCAGGAAGCCGACATGAAGCACATGCCCCACATGCTGCACCTCGAAGTACGTAATGAGTCGCTCGACGGCAAGAAGCTGCTCCAGGTCAAGGATTTCCTGGGACGTCCGTTTGTATGTTCACGCATCCGTCACGAAGGTCACGTCAGCATACCGAACCAGGACACGGAATTCCACATTGGCGACCAGCTGTTCATTGTATGTTCCGAGGAAGATGCCGAGGCAGTTATTGCTTTCATCGGCAAGGAAATTCAGGTGGACTGGGAAAAGCAGGACACGCCGATGGTGTCACGCCGTATCCTCGTCACCAAATCCGAAATTAACGGTAAGAAGTTGGGAAGTCTTCACTTCCGCAGTATGTACGGAGTAAATGTGACGCGTGTCAACCGTTCCGGTATGGACTTGTTTGCCGACCCGAACCTGACACTCCAAGTAGGCGACCGCGTAATGGTGGTAGGGCAACAAGACGCCGTGGGACGTGTAGCCGGCGTACTGGGCAACCAGTTGAAGCGTCTGGACACACCGAATATCGTGACTATCTTCGTTGGTATCTTCCTGGGTATCCTGTTGGGCAGTCTGCCTATCGCATTCCCGGGCATGCCTACTCCGGTGAAGCTGGGTCTGGCAGGTGGTCCGCTGGTGGTAGCTATCCTCATCGGACGCTTCGGACATAAGCTGAAGCTGGTTACTTACACTACGATGAGTGCCAACCTGATGCTCCGCGAAATAGGTATCGTGCTTTTCCTTGCCAGTGTGGGCATCGAAGCCGGTGAGCATTTTGTGCAGACGGTGGTAGAAGGCAGTGGTTTATCGTACGTAGGCTACGGTTTCCTGATAACCGTCATTCCGTTGCTCATCATCGGTATCATAGCACGACTTTACTGCAAGGTTAATTACTTCACCCTGATGGGATTGATTGCAGGTAGTAATACCGACCCTCCTGCATTGGCTTACTCCAACCAGGCAGCGGGTAACGATGCTCCGTCGGTAGGTTATTCTACGGTTTATCCGTTGACGATGTTCCTGCGTATTTTGGCGGGGCAGATGATACTGCTGACGATGATGTAATCCGTTATAAAAGTATAGGCGTATATATAATAATATGATTTAGGCACGGATTACACGGTCTTGTTTACATTATCCGTGTAATCCGTGCCTAAAATCATATTACTTCGTTTTATTCTCCGATCTTCCTCATCACAAACTCCTCTACAAAATTCACAGTTTCGTCAATGCCCAGCACGGAAGAGTCGATGCACAGATGATAGGTTGCGGCAGCACCCCATGTCTTGAAACTATAATAGTTGTAATACTCTGCACGCCGTTTGTCTGCCCTGTTCATCATTTCTTCGGCGGCATTTCTGGTTATGGAATGCATTTCGCAGAGGCGGGCTATGCGGTCTTCTGCCGAAGCGGAGATAAAGACATTGACGCAGCGAGGATTATCCCTCAGGATATAGTCGGCACAACGCCCCACGAATAAACAGGATTTCTCGGAAGCCAGTTTACGGATGACATCACTCTGCACTTTGAACAGTGCATCGTTGCTCAGGCAGTTAGTGGCCGGTATGGCTCCGTCACTGATGAAGGGGAATCTCATTCCGAACAAGCCGCCGATAATTCCCTGCGATGCTTTTTCGTCGGCTTTCTCAAAGAATTCACGGCAGAGTCCGCTTTCTTCCGAAGCGAGGTTGATCAGCTCCTTGTCATAAAAATCAATCCCCAGGCGGGCAGCAAGTTTCTCTCCTATCTCCCGTCCGCCACTGCCCAGTTGGCGACCGATGTTCACAACATATTTCTTATCCATAGTTTCAATCTGTATTGGTTTACTGAATAACAAAAGTAAGGATTAATAATCAAGAAACAAAAAATGAAGTAATTTATTTGCCCGGCAGTTATTTTTCCGTATTTTTGAGACTCATATACTAACAATCTATAAATGAGAAGCAAAATACGCATCGCTATCATACTGGGATTCCTTACCCTATGTTTCATCCTGCCGGTTCAGGCACAGAATTCCCGGCAACAACTCAAGGATTCCCTACACCTCGTCATTGAGCAATCCGAAGGCAAGGACAAATTAAAGGCCTATGCCAGATTGTACACTCTATACATGTCGGACACTGGCAACAAAGAAGCGATGGATACGCTGATGACGCTGTTCGACCGGGCAGAAGCCGAAGCCGTCAGGCAGGGCAACGTAAGCGCACAGGGAATGGTGTATGGAAATACCGTCATAGCATTGGTAAATGCAGGCAGGTATGACGAAGCAATAAGTAAGATACCCGGTTACCTTGATTTCTATAAGAATAATAAACTTTGGAGATACTACTACCAGATTCACATGCAACTCATCACTCTTTATAACTTGAAAGAGGACTATGAGCGAGCTTCGGAAGCTGCCCGGGAAATGTACGACAAGGCCAAAGCACAGAATGACAAAGCAGGCATGGGTGCGGCACTCTATGCCACCTCCACCATCTATAACGTCCAGAAGAGGTTTCCGGAGCAGGAAAAGTGTCTCAGAGAGTGCATCAGCCTGTTATGGGAGACTTCCGGTTACGACAATATACTGACGCAGGCTTATGCATATCTATGTATGTCGCTGCGTGCGCAAAAACGCCATGCCGAAACACTGCAACTGATGCCCGAATACGAAAAAGCCATCGCACGTTTCGAGAAAACCATCGGCAGACCCGACGTTGCAGCCCGCGTTAACTACAACACAGCTTTGATGAACAATTACATCGATACTGAAGAGTACGACAAGGCCGAAATCTACCTTGCCAAACTGGAAAAGATGACCAACAGCAGTATTATCAACTTCGAGATGTTACGGGCAAAGGCACTGATTCTCCAGTCGCGCGGCAAATATAAAGAAGCGCTCGCCAGTATAGACAGCGCCATGATGGAAGTTCAGGAATCGGAAATCGACATCAACTCGGCCAAAGAGATAAAGATGGAGATCCTGATGCGGGCCGGACAAGTGGACGAAGCACTCGACACGTATCAGGAGATCATTGCATCCAACAAAGAATTGTACGATACGGAAGTCAGTTCCCGGTTCGACGAACTGCGCACCCAGTATGAAGTGGAAAAACACATAGCCGAGAAGGAGCGCAACCGCCATTATTTTCTTTTCGCACTCGGTGGATGCCTGATCCTGTTGATATTGCTGATATGCGTTTTCTACTACAACCGGTTAATAACAACCAAGAACCGCAACTTGTACAAGCAGATCAAGGAAAAAGACAGCTTGGCGGACGAACTGGCACGGGTGATACAAAGTAGCAAAGCAGCAGCCTCGACGACCGAACCCCAAGAGACCGATCCCCAAGAGACTGATGCATTTGTGCCCAGCACCGAACAGTGCGAACTGGTATCGCAGTTCCGGGAGTATCTGCTTTCCGACAACAGGATATCCAACATCGATATCAGCCGGGAGAGCATCATCTCGGCACTCCGTACAAACAAAAACACACTTACCGAAGCCGTAAGAGCCATTACCGGAAAATCGCCCATGGAATACATGCGTATCATGAGGATAGAAGAAGCCCGCAAAATGCTCGATGAACATTCCGAACTGACCATCGAAGCGATCGCTTTCAGTTGCGGCTTCAATATACCAAGCACCTTCTATCGTATGTTCCGAAAAGAATACGGTATCAGCCCCACGGAGTACCGGAAGATGCAAGAAGAGCAAGAAAAATCGTCTCAAAAGGACAAAATGCAACAACGTTAGGACAAAATGCAATAGTTTCCTGCACCATTAATCTCATATTTGCAGCAAAAGTAACCAATATTAATTTGCTCCAAGTATGAAACATTTCAGAACCCTCACCGCCGCCATGGCACTCATAGCAGTGCTGGCTGCCTGTTCGGACAAAGACGAAACGTGTCCAACGAACGAACGTGTCTCCTTAAGCATTCATGCAGGTATCGTTTCCCAGGGAACCGATGCCAAGTGGCAAGCCAACGATGCCATCGGCATCATCATGCTGAATGCAGAAACCACCACCGTTACCGGCGAAAAGACCAACTACAGGTACAAAACCCTCGATGAAAAGGGCTTTTTTGAGCCCTCAGACCCGGAAAACACTGCCTACTTCCCAACGGAAGACATGCAAGTGGATGTTCTGGCTTACTACCCGCACACCACAGCCGTAACACCGAGCAACCTCTCCGTCCCGGTAGATGTCTCCGACCAGACCAACCTGTCTGCCATCGACCTGATGACAGCAACGAAAATCACCGGCCTCACTTCCGGGAAACCGAACGTGGCATTGATATTCGAACACCGCCTGTGCAAACTCGTACTGAAAGTAGTGACCGACGACACGACCCAGGACGTGAACCTGGCAGGCGCCAAAGCCGTACTGACAGGAACCGCCATCAACGGAGCGTGGAATCTGACCGCCGAAGCCCTCACCGCCACAGGAGACAGTAAAGACCTGGAACTGCCGATGAGTGCCGACGGAACCACCGCCACCGCCATCGTGATGCCCACAGCCGCCGGCGAAGGAAAAAGCATCACCCTGACCACAGCCGAAGGAAAAAGCTACATCGCCGAGATAGATGCCGGCCTGGCACTGACCGCCGGAACGGTGAATACCTATACCATGACCCTGCACAACAACCAGGCAGCCATCACCGCCAGCATCTCCCCCTGGACCGAAGGCACCACCGTCTCTCTGAACACCCTGAATATAGAAGTACCTGCAGACGCCACAGCAGCCGGACTGACCACCTTCGAGATGTGGCGCAACCAGGCGCAGCAGACCGACAGCCGCACCTACACCTTCGATGCCGCTGCCAGCGCATGGACAGCGACGCCGCATCCTTATTATATAGAAGAGATTGCCTCTACCGACCAGTTCTATGCCCTGCACACGCCGGATGATGCCGACAAAGACGCCATAACCGGTCTGAAAGACCTGCTCGCCGCAGGGCCGGAAGTGCTGACTGCCGCTTCGGGAAACACTGCCAACAGCCTTTCCCTCTCTTTCCGCCACTTGATGGCACAGTTTGCCGTGACACTGACCCGCGGAGACGGTTTCCCCGCCGGCATTTCACCGGAAGGAGCCACCCTGGTACTGCCCGAAATGACAGCCGCCTATACGCTGGACGGCATCAACCTGACCGCAGACCCTGCACAGAAGAAGACCTACCCCGCCCTGACCGTCGGCAATGGAACCACCCCTACCCTGCTACTCGTACCGCAGACGCTGGCAACCGGCACCGTCTTCACCGTGACGCTGGGCAACGGGCAGACTTACCAAGCCACCCTGCCCGATGCACTGACGCTGCAACCCGGCACGAAGAACGTACTGAATCTGACGCTGATCCCTACCGCACTGGCCATAGGCTCCATCGACGTGCTCCCCTGGGGAACGGTGACACAGGACGGAGGCGACATGAAGAGCGATGAAATCGCCATTGCCAATACCTCCCTCAGCGGCATCAGTGAGGCAGGGATGCTCTATCTGGCAGCCACCGTAGCGGGCAAAGTAGCGCCCAACGGAAGCGGCACATATCCCGTGCAGTATCAAGGCGGTACGGCCGGCATCGACACTAAGGACGGCAAGTATTCGCCCATCCTTTGGGACAGGCTCGACAAATACGCTACGGGCAGCACGGATAAGTTGCAAGCGTACATCTACACCGCCTTCTTCTCCCCCAGCGCCACCCCGCCCGCCAACCAGGAGAGCGATTACCTGGCCGGACAATCCGCTGCTACGCCCTGGGGCACGGCACCCGACTTCAGCACAGCCGACAATCCCGCAGGTTCGGGCAACGGCACCAAGCTGCATCACCTCATGGCAAGGCTGGAAGTGAACGTGAGCTTCGGAAGCGAATTCAGCGCAGCCGAGAAGGACGGTGCCCGGATGACGACCGTGCGCAACCGGAAGGTAGAGAAGATAAAGGACGACTATACGGGCGTGGAGCTGGCAACCGTCGGCACCGGGACGCCGGGAGAGATTGCCACGGCAACCGTGGTACTGGGCAAGCATGCAGAGAGTAATGGCAGCTATACCTTCGCCGCCACCCTGGCGCCGCAGACGCTGGACATGGGTGCCGGGAAGTTCCTCGCGCTTACGCTGAACGAAGGCACGGCGCAGGAGAATCGCTACTCCATGTCCGACACGGGAGGGCTGACGCTTGAGGCGGGCGTCCGGTATGTATACACCGTCACCGTCAGCAAGAGCGGGCTCGCAGTGGGCAAACTTGAGATAGAGCCGTGGAACGAGCGGACGGGAAGCGGAAGCTTCGACTGGGAATGATACGCGAATAATAACAGTACAAACAAGACGAGAATATGAAAAGAAAGAAAATGATAACTTCCGCGTGGGCGACAGTGCTGATGCTGACAGCCGCCCTTACGGCCTGCACATCGGAGAACTTCAATGCCGACGGTGCGGACGGAGCCAATGAGAACACACCCCTCAGCATCGGGACCCTTGCCATCGGTTCCTCTGCCATCGGAGGAGGACAGAAGGCTAATGACACGCGCCTTGCCACCGCAAGCGATGACGCTTGGGAAGACGGAGACTGCATCCGCGTCAGTGCCACGCCCAAAGCGGCGACAGGAAGCGGCGGCGGAACGACGCCGACCGCGCTCACGGCCACCTATATATATAAGGTGTCCGGCAGCACCGCCGCGTGGCAGCAGGTAGACCCGGGAAGCAATCCCGGAAGCAACCCAGCTGTCGATACCACCGGCGATACGTATCCCCTCTACATCGAGGACATCGACCCGAAAGGAGCCTTCAGCATCGAGACCTACGGCGGAAGCACCGCGTATGATGCTACCACCGACTATGCCGACCAGAGCGATGCGGCTTCCGGCGGCAGCAATCCCGGAAGCAGTGGCGCCACCCCCGGCGCCCGATACCGCCTCAACAACCACCTCCTCTGCACCGACGCCACCCTGCACACCGCCGATGGCGCAGGTTTCCGCCGCGGACAACTCACCGGAACGTTGCGCCACCAGCGCGTCAGCCTCGTACTGAAGGTACTGGTGGGCACCGACAACCTGCCGGAAACGAGCTTCCGCGTACGCCTGTCCGGTGCCGATGCTTACGGCGCCACGGCACAGGACGTCACGGCCTGGAATGCAGGCAGCACCCCGGCGGGCAACGCCAGCACCGACAACCCCGACGGCAAGGCCTACCACACCTTCAGGGCTTACCTCACCACGGGCAACGTCCCCGGCGCCCAAGAAGCGACGGCCACTGACGGCACTGCCGCCATCACCGTCCCCGACCACTCCCTGCTGGGATACCTCGACTATAACCTCGGCCTCACAAGCAGCCAACCGGGCGCCCTGCCCGGACCGGGAAGCCTGCCCATCTACTACAGCGTAGCCTCGGCCACCGCCGGAAAGCCTGCACAGATAGCGGCCGGAACGCGGCTCACCATCACCGCGGACTTCACCGACGTGCACGAACTCGCCGCCACCGCCACCCTCGCTCCCTGGGAGGAGACGGACTTGGGCGACTTCGGGACGGAAGAGCAGTAACAGAAACGAATCAATCACCCCATAAGCCATAGAATGACATGAAGATAAAAACAACGGAAAGCAGAATAGTGCAGATACTCCTCATCACCATCATCCCCTTGGCCGTCATCAGTCTGGTAATGCTCTTCCTGGTGAGCTGCCAAGGCGAAGAGTTGACGGAACCGGACAACGGACAGCCCGTGCCCCTGGGCCTGAGCGCCAGCCTGAAAGCCGAAGGGTATGCACAGACCCGTGCAGCTGCCACCACCGATGTCCCCTTCACCCCGGCCGCCAGCGCCCCCCTCAGTATCACACTGAAGAAGCAGCTGCAAGGCGGAACCTCCAGCGTGGAGCAGAACGGAAGCTACACCCTGAACCCTAACCTCAGCCTGACGTACGCCGGCGGAACGCGCCTCTGCGCCACCGCCACGGGGCAGGAGTTCCGGGCCAGCGTGGCATCCGTCGGTCAGAGCGCCGTGCTGACGGGCATCGCAGGGCTGGATGCGGAGAACCAGCCGATGCAGGACGGAAGCACCCTCTTCCCCCTCCCCTTCGCCCTGACGCTGGGGATGGATGAAACGCCGCTCACCGTCTCCACCGGATATACGCTGAGCCTGCCGTTGAGCTTGCAGAGCGCGGGCGTGCGGCTGCGGATGGTGTGCGACAAGGGCGTGCGCGTGTTCAGCGTGGAATGCCCGGCCGCAGGAACCAACGGCGAAACCGCGCCCCACGCCGGGATGCGGAGCGCCGCCACCCCCAGCCGGATAGTGACCACCGACCCCGGAAGGGATATGCCGGGCCTCCTCGCCCACGACCCCGACCTGGGAGACCGCAGCCTGCAGCAAGTCATCTTCGGAAACCTCACGCCGGGCCAGGCGCTGGGAGGAAGCAGCCAAGGCACCACCCCCCTCGTCATCCTCTCCGCCAAGGTGACGACGAACTTCACCGCCGAGGGCGACCCGGACTTCTCCGACGGCACCACCAACCCCGCCGGTCCCGCCAACCCCGTCGTGCAGAAGACCTACACCCTGACCCTGCCCACCGCCCTCACCCCCCGCGCCGGGCAGCTGCTGACGCTCACCGTACACGTGGGCCACGCCCTTGCCAGCATCGCGGGCGAGCCGCAGATTTCGGACTTCACCCCCGGCAACGACGACCCCGACAGTGCCCCGGGCAGCGGGCAAGGCATCACCTCCACCCCCGGCATCGCGCAGGGCGACGGGATGCAGCCGCTGGACCCGATGCTGTTCTGCAAGGATAACCCCGTGTGGGTAATCTCCGGCGGAGGACAGCAACTGGTGGACGACCCGGACGCCGCCGACCCCGCCAACGCCCCGCAGATTACCCGCGACGAGCTGGTGCTGAGGAACGTGCGGCGGGCGCTGAACGGGATATTCGAGCCGGACTACAGCGAATGGAATGACGACAACGACCTCTACGACGGCGCCAACGGCTACATCGACCTGGTGCTGACGGGGGTGACGAAGCTGCCGATGAGCGACCCGAACGACAACACGGGTGCCTTCTACCGCTACCGCCAACTGCGCAGCATCAGTATGCCGGAGGTGACGGAGACGGGAGAGAATGCTTTCGCCTACTGCAGCGCCCTCACGTCCGTCAGCCTGCCGAAGGCTACGGACATCGTGAACCAAACATTCAGCGACTGCAGTGCCCTTACGTACGTCAGTCTGCCGGAGGCAACGGGCATCGGAATCAGCGCATTCAGCAACTGCATCGCCCTTACGGCCGTCAGCCTGCCGAAGGCAACGGGCATCGGAGACACCGCATTCGAAAGCTGCATCGCCCTTAAGTCCATCAGCCTGCCGGAGGCAATGAATATCGGGAGATTCGCATTCATGAACTGCCGCGCCCTTAAGTCCGTCAGCCTGCCGGAGGCAACGGACATCGAGAACTACGCATTCTACTACTGCAGCGCCCTCACCCACCTGGACATCTCCGGCGTGACGGATAACTGGAAGCTCGGGAGTGAAATCTTCCAGGACGCCGTCACCACGAACTGCGACCTTATCCTGAGCAAGGCACTGTACGATGCCGAAAAAGTCAACGGCGGGACGTACGCCTTATACAGCTACTGGAAAACAATCACCTACAAATAATACCTCAACGATATGAAGACAAAAGACAAGAACATACAGCACACGGGCTTCCACCGCAACGGGGAAGCAGGGCAGGAAATGAAGGCGCAGGAGTACCGCAAGGAAATGACGGCGCAGGGCTATCCCAAGGAAATGACAGCGCAGGGCTGTCCCAAGGAAGTAATAGCGCAGTACTATCCCCAGCTCTCCCGCCTGAACCAACGGTCGGCGCAAGCCAAAGGGGGAGTACCGCGAAGCGGGGAGGGGGTTTCGCACACGGCTTCGTGCACGGCAAGACCCTGCGGCATGGAAGACCCCTCAGTCCCTGCGGGACAGCTCCCCTTTGGCTTGCGCCGACCGTTGGTTCAGGCGGAGCAGTTTGAGATACTCCCGCAACGCAGAAGTAACTCAAGCTCTCCCTCTAAGTTAGAGGGAGTACCCCGAAGGGGGGAGGGCGTGTGTGAAGGCACAGCGCAGCACTGTCCCAAGGAAATGACGGCGCAGCACTATCCCAAGGAAAGTACACCGCAACACTATCCCGCGCCGCAAGGGCTGCGCGCTGCATCCGCACACGCCCCCGTCAGCTTCGCTGCCACCCCCTCTAACTTAGAGGGGGAGCTGGAGATACTCCCGCAAGCAGAAGTAACTCAATTCTCCCGCCTAAAAGGGGGAGTACCCCGAAGGGGGGAGGGGGTTTCGCACACGGCCTCATATACTGCAAGACCCTGCGGCGTGGAAGACCCCTCAGTCCTTCGGACAGCTCCCCTTTCAGGCGGAGCAATCAGTTACTACCGACTGGTGGCTACCAGCCGCGGAGCAATTAATTACTACCGACTGACGGGAGCTTGCGGAGCAATTAAGTTACTCCGCCGCCTCACCGCCTCCCTCCGCCGCCTCTCCGCCTGCCTCCTCTGCCTGCTGACCGTCCTCCTCTCCGCCTGCCAGCCCGACGAGCTGATGGACAACGGAAGCACCGCGCAGCCCGACTCCCCCGCCACCCTCGTCCTCGACCTGGGCGCGAAGCCCGGCTATGAAGCAGAAGCCTCCGGCAATTCCGACATCTCCGGCATCTCCGGCACATCCGGCAATTCCGCCGCCTCCACCCGCACCTCCCCCCTCACCGGCCAGTGGCAGGCGGGCGACTGCGTCACCGTCCGCATCACCCTCTACGCCGACGACGACGCCACCATCCCCCTCGACGCCGCCCAAACCGGAAACATCGGCGCCAACAGCGACGGAACCCTCACCCAAACCCTGACGTGCACAGCTGCAGCAAGCAGCGGTTCCGGCTCAGGCAGCAGCTCCGGCTCCGGCAGCAGCACCCCCGCCCAGTGGACCGCCCAGCCCGCCGTCCTCCCCCTGCCCGCCGCAGC
>ERZ791737.165-NODE-165-length-81587-cov-19.776076_pt1 | contig 81587 bp, 115 predicted proteins | sample MGYA00510042_ERZ791737 | MGnify/ENA primary metagenome ERZ791737 (study PRJEB30046, sample SAMN00791965) | human gut metagenome | study: EMG produced TPA metagenomics assembly of the A metagenome-wide association study of gut microbiota in type 2... | reverse complement strand
CGTTTCAGGTGCGTGTGTCGAGAGGCATGCAGGTTCGAGTCCTGTTCTGGGCACTTTCTCTTTGTGAAAAGGGGGTCATCAAATGCGGAAATAGCTCAGTTGGTAGAGCATAACCTTGCCAAGGTTAGGGTCGCGAGTTCGAGTCTCGTTTTCCGCTCTTATAGTTTTTTCCATTTTATGTAAAATAAAAAAGTCCCCGTAAGCAATGCTTGCGGGGACTTTTTTGTTGTCTGGGGGATTATTGCTTCTTCAAGGAGAATCCCAGCATCATTCCGTCATAGCTGTTGGCCAGGGAACCGACGGTTTTTAAAGTGGCACTGTTGCTTTTGGTAGAAAGAAAAGCTATCAGTTTCAGTAATTTGTCCGACTCAAACAGCAGGTCCATTGTTGTAGAAGTGCAGTTTATTTTAGCATTCAGTCCTATCAACTTTATAAATTTCAGGTTTATTTTCTGAGCGGAGGCATCGTAGGAGTAGCTTCCTTTCAGGTTCTTTTTCCCTACCTGGGCATTGAATGTGCTGTCGGCATTAAAGGTGAATGACATTTGTCCGGCTTTGATGCCTGCTTTTGCCAGTTGTTCGTCCAGTTTCTTTTCGGCAGTGGTCGCGGCAACGGCACCACCGGCTTTTTGCAACAGATTGTCTGACTCGAACTCAATGGCAGCGCCGGTATACATCCAGGTTCCGGTAATGTCGGTCACTGTTTTTCCGGTGACGGCATTCACTGCTTTTTCAATATTCTCTTTGTTGAACAAGTCTTTGATGGATTGTGCTTGGCTGTTGGCAGACAACAGCAGGGCGGCAGCCAGTAGTTGCCAAAATACGGATTTCTTCATTTTGTGTAAATTCAATTATTTGCTATTCATTTCTTTGTTGATACTTTCTATATAGTTCAGCAGTTCTTCGCGTCCCATGCGGTTCTCGGAAGAGGTGATGAAGTAGGGGGGCAGTTCCTCCCATTGCTCCTGCAACTGCCTGAGGTATTGGCTGATGTTGATATTCAGTTTGCCGCCTTTCAGTTTGTCGCTTTTGGTGAAGACAATGGCAAAAGGCACTCCATGCTCTCCCAGCCATTCTATGAACTCGAGGTCGATGGGTTGCGGAGCCAGTCTGCTATCAATAAGAACAAATAGATTGGTCATCTGTTCGCGTTGAAGTATATAACTTTCGATGATGCGTTGTATTTGTTCCTGGCCTTTCATTCCGCGTTTGGCATAGCCATAGCCGGGAAGGTCTACGATGTACCAGCTTTTGTTGATGAGGAAATGGTTGATAAGCATTGTTTTCCCCGGTGTGGCGGAAGTCATGGCCAGTCCTTTGCGTCCTGTGAGCATATTGATGAGGCTGGATTTTCCTACGTTGGAGCGTCCGATGAAAGCATATTCGGGGAGTGTACCTGCAGGGCATTTCCGCACGTCAGTGTTACTGATGATGAATTCAGCGCTTGTAATATCCATTTGATTATCTATTTTTTGATTTTACGTGCGGCAAAGGTAGCACTTATTTCACAAGATAGCACTATCTTTGCTGGGAAAGCAAAGATAAGCGGCAACTCAGCGTAAAAAATGAACCGGTTCATTTTATTCTGCACTCGGTTTGCATTATCTTTGCCGCCAATTAGGAAAATTTTAAGTATGAATGGACAATTTCCCTCTACATTATTGGAGAAGGCGGTAAACGAGTTTGCCAAGTTGCCCGGAGTGGGGCGTAAGACGGCTATGAGACTGGTGCTTCATCTGCTGCGTCAGGACACGGCGGTGGTAGAGGCATTCGGTAATGCTATCGTTACGCTGAAGCATGAGGTGAAGTATTGTAAGATTTGCCATAATATATCGGACACGGAGACATGCCGTATTTGTGCCAATCCGCAACGGGATGCTTCGGTAGTTTGTGTGGTGGAGAATATTCGTGATGTCATGGCAGTGGAGGCTACGCAGCAATTTCGCGGCCTGTATCATGTGTTGGGAGGGGTTATTTCGCCGATGGACGGTATCGGTCCCGGTGATTTGCAGATAGAGAGCCTGGTGCAACGGGTGACTGCCGGAGGAATAAAAGAGGTTATCCTTGCCTTGAGCACTACGATGGAAGGAGATACAACGAATTTCTACATATATCGTAAACTGGAAAAAATGGGAGTGAAACTTTCTGTTATTGCCCGTGGCATCTCCGTAGGTGACGAACTGGAATATGCTGATGAAGTGACGCTGGGACGCAGCATCGTCAACCGTACTCCATTCACCGGAACTGTGTGAAAGAAATTTATGAATTATGATTTACTGACTGAATAAATGGAAGAACAAATTAAGAAGACCGCAGCACGTGTAAAGGCTGGTTTTGTATATTTCTGGCTGCTTCCTGTTCTGCTTGTCATCCTCGGTGAAACCGGAGGAGACTGGGTAGGTATGTATGCAGGCGATGTGCGCGCTTCCTATACTGCGGAGACAATAACTATCCTGTTGGCTGCCATTTGTGTACCTGTCTCCTTGAAGCTCTTTTCGTGGGTGCTGACTCGGAAAATAGATGTTGTGAGCCTTCCCGAAGCTCTTCGGCTCTATTCCTTTTGGAGCGGCGTACGGTTGGCATTGCTTGCCCTGCCGGTTTTGGGTGGTTTCCTTACTTATTATATGGTGTTGAGCAATACGGGAGTGCTTTGTGCGTTGATCGCCTTGACTGCCTCTCTGTTTTGCCTTCCTGGTGAGGAACGCTTGCGTAAAGAACTGCATATCAATAAAGAAGAATAAACATAACCTGCCGAAAGTATGAAATCTTATTTCAGTAGCGAGCGAATTCGTCTCCGTGCTATGGAGCCGGAAGACTTGGAAGTGATGTATGCCATGGAGAATGACCCGCTGACGTGGGATGTGACTAACTTCACTGTGCCTTACTCCAAGTTTGTTTTGAAACAATATATCGAAAACTCCGAATGCGATATGTTTGCCGACCGCCAGTTGCGTATGATGATTGTACGCAGTGAAGATGATGTAGTGGTGGGCACGATTGATATAACCGAATTTGTCCCTATGCATTCGCGTGGAGAAGTTGGCATTGCGATACGGAGGGAGTATCAGGGAAACGGCTATGCCAAAGAAGCATTGAACCTGCTATGCGACTATGCTTTCGGCTTTCTGCACTTGAAACAACTGATTGTGCATATTGCCACGGATAATGAGGCGAGTATGCGGTTGTTTGAATCTTGTGGCTTTGTGCCCTGCGGACTTTTGAAGGAATGGTGGTGTACAGGAGGAACTTTTAAAGATGTTGCATTGTTGCAGCGTCTTCGCTAACTTAATTGAGAGTTGGAATCTGCGGAAAGCGTGACCAGATTTCGTATTTGCCTCCCAACTTGCACAAGGCTCTTTTCCAGAATTTACTGCTGGATTTTTCGTCCATTAGCGAAGCAATATCCTCTTTGCCTACCAGCCAGGTATTCTCTTGAATTTCCTGGCACAGTTGTTCGTACTCCCAGCCGGAATATCCCAAGAAGAACCGGATTTTACCTTTGATGGGATTGCCATGTACGATGTATTCTTTAATGGCTTCAAAGTCGCCATTCAGATAAAAACCTGTAGCAATGGGCAATGCTCCTGCCACTCCTTCAAGGGTATGCAGATAGAACAGTGTGTCTGTACTGATCGGACCGCCTTTATAAATAGGTATACTTTCCGGGTAATTGAGTTCTTTCAAAACATCGTTCAGGAATAAGGGGAGAGGCTTGTTCATGACCAATCCCATGGTGCCGTCGTGTGTGTGGTCTACTAATAGAATGACAGAACGCCCGAATGTCTGGTCGCACAAAAAAGGCTCGGAGATCAATACTTTACCCCGGGCAGGAACTACATGGTTCGTTTCTATCTTGAATATATCTATATCGGTATACATGCCCCTAATATACAAAATATTCTACAAGGTACAAATATTCTCCTCTGTTTTTCAATGGAAAAATAGTTTTTCTAAGATTTTTAAGTTTTTTATTTGTGGGAATTGTATAGATTTGCAATAATTTAGGTGTCTGATACAATGAAACAATCAACAGTATACTCTTTAATCTTTAGTTTATTTTCTATAGGATGGTTAGATTGTCCGGATGTTTTTGCAGGACGAGATCAGCGTTTGGAAACACGCCTTTCCAAAATAGCGGTCAGCGGTTGCGTGGTAGATGAGTTCGGTGCTCCTTTAGCCGGAGCTACAATCCTTGAAAAAGGGACTGCCAATGGTACGGTAGCCGACTCGGAAGGGAAGTTCAGCCTTATGGTTTCTGAAGGGGCAGTACTGCATGTCTCTTTCATCGGTTATATATCTCAGGAAGCAGAAGTAAAGGGAAATGCTGTCTTCAATATTATATTGGTGGAAAATATGATAGAGTTGGATAAGGTCATCGTTACGGCTTTGGGCATTGAGAAGAAAGAACATTCTCTTTCTTATGCTGCCGACCAGATAAAAGGCGAGGAACTTACCCGGGTAAAAATGCCCAACTTGATCACCTCGCTGACCGGCAAATCTGCGGGTGTGCAGATCAACCAAGTGTCCTCCGGTTTGGGAGCTTCTGCTAAGGTCAGCATGCGCGGCATCCGTTCTGTGGCGAGCGATAACCAGCCCTTGTATGTGATAGACGGCGTTCCCATGTTGAACTCCACTTCTGAGCAAGCCTATTCTGCCATCGGTGGAACAGCCAATGCCGGCAATCGTGATGGAGGTGATGGCATCTCCAATCTGAATCCTGAAGATATAGAGAGTATCAGCATTCTAAAAGGAGCTCCAGCCGCAGCTTTGTATGGCAGCCAGGCTGCCAACGGGGTAATCCTTATTGCTACGAAAAAAGGTAAATCGCAAGGACAGCGCAGCGTTTCTTTTTCAACCAGCCTGATGTTCGATAATGCTTTCTCCTTACCTGAAATGCAGAACCGGTATGGAGTGAGCGACGATGTAGATAGCTGGGGCGAACGTGCAAATCTTCCTGAGTACGACAATCTGAAAGACTTCTTCTCAACCGGTGTCACTTCCATAACTTCTCTTTCCGTGAGCCACGGCAACGAGATGTTGCAGAATTATTTTTCTTATGCCAACACCACCGGGCATGGAATTATCGGAAAGAGCAACTTGTCTAAGCATAATCTTACTTTCCGGGAAACCTCCATGCTTTTCGACTCTCGCCTGAAGTTGGACGGTAATGTGAACCTGATGCGCCAGGTCACAAAAAACAGACCCACGGTAGGTGGATTTTATATGAATCCTCTGGTGGGGCTCTATCGCTTTCCTCGTGGAGAAGACATCTCTTATTATAAGGAGAACTTTGAGATTTATGATGAAAGCAGGAATCTGAATATACAGAACTGGCATACCTCTTATGAGGACTTTGAGCAAAATCCTTATTGGATTGTCAACCGGATTCTGACGAAGGAGACCCGTATGCATGCCATTGTCTCCTTGTCTGCCGGTTTGAAGATAAACGACTGGCTCAGTTTGCAGGCGCGTGGCAACGTCGATTATATCAGCGATAAGATGCGGCAGAGTTTTTATGCGTCCACCGCTCCGGCGTTGGCCGGTGTAAACGGGCGATATATAGAGATGGACTATCAGGAAACTCAGTTCTACGGTGATGCAATGCTTATGATGAAGAAAAAATGGGATGCTTTTTCGGTGGATGCAGCTATTGGTGCCAGCATCAATGACAAGACGGTGAATTCTACCCGCTATGACTCGAAAACAGCCTCATTGAAATATGCCAATGTGTTCAATTTGGCAAATATTATCATGAATGGTTCCGCCTCCCTCGACCAGAAGATTGATGCACAACGTCAGTTGCAGTCTTTGTTTGCTACGGTCCAGGTGGGTTACAATGAGTCTATTTATCTTGATTTGTCGGCGCGCAATGACTGGGCTTCCACTTTGGCTTATACAGCCCATGAGAAAAGCGGATTCTTTTATCCTTCGGCAGGTTTTTCCTTGCTCCTGAACAAGCTGGTGGCTCTGCCCGAATGGATTTCATTTGCCAAAGTACGAGGTGCATATAGCATGGTAGGTAATGATATTCCTATGTTCATCACTAATCCTTCTTCCCACATTACGGCAGGCGGGGAATTTTTGGCAAGCGATGCCGCCCCGTTCAAGGATATGGAACCGGAAATGACACACTCTTTCGAGGCAGGTATCGAAGCACGTTTCTTGAAAGACCGTATCGGAGTGAATGCTACTTTTTATAAGACGAATACTCACAACCAATTCTTCAAACTGCCTACGCTTTCGGGCGATAGATATGCCTATCGCTACGTCAATGCAGGCAATATACAGAACGTGGGTTGGGAAATTTCGCTGAATGCTGTACCCGTGCTGATGAATCATTTCAAGTGGAAAACAGAATTGAACTTCTCTACTAACAGGAATAAGATAATCTCCCTTCATGAAGCGCTGAAAGAGTTTGTTTACGGACCTACCAGCTTCTCGTCCAGCTATGCCATGAAGCTGGTCAAAGGTGGTTCCATAGGCGATATTTACGGTAAGGCATTTGTGCGAGATGATGCCGGTAACATAGTCTATGGTACGGAAGGTGCCAACAAAGGATTGCCTTTGGTAGAAGGAGACGGCAATACGGTGGAGGTAGGGAATGTCAATCCCAAGTTCCTGTTGGGGTGGAATCATTCTCTGTCTTACAAAAACTTCACCCTTTATTTCCTGATCGATTGCCGTTATGGGGGTGATCTCTTGTCGCAGACGCAGGCAGATATGGATATGTATGGAGTTTCCGAGGTCACAGCCAATGCAAGAGATAAAGGGTACGTAATGCTCGAAGGACAACGTATTGATAATGTGAAAGGCTTCTATAAAAATGTAGTAGGCGGACGTGCCGGAGTAACGGAATATTATATGTACGATGCCACTAATATACGTTTGCGCGAGTTGTCTGTAGCCTATCAGCTCCCTGCTTCGTGGGTGGAAAAGACGAAAGTGCTTAAAAGGGCACAACTCTCTTTTTCAGGCCGCAATCTGTTCTTCTTCTACAAAAAAGCCCCCTTCGACCCGGATCTGGTGCTCTCTACGGGGAATGATAACCAGGGGATTGACGTATACGGCATGCCTACTACGCGTAGTTGGGGATTTACCTTGAAATGTGAGTTCTAAATAGGGGAGGGTATAATATATGAAGAAGATAATAGGAGTGATAAGTATCGTGTTTCTGTTTCTCTCTTGTACGAGCGATTTCAAGGATATCAATACTGACAAGTCCGGCATTACGGACAAGGACTTGCAGGCCGATTATAACGAACATGGCATCCGCCTCGGTGTTATCCAGCAAGGCATTTACTTCAATTACGACTACGGTAAGGGTAAGAACTGGCCTTTTCAGTTGACACAAAACCTGAATGCCGACATGTTCAGCGGCTACATGCACGATGCCAAGCCGTTGAATGGTGGTTCGCACAATTCGGACTACAACTTGCAGGATGGATGGAACAGTGCGATGTGGGGGCATACCTACGAGTATATTTTTCCTCAAATATACCAGTCGGAGAATGCTACGCGCAGTCGTATGCCTGCCTTTTTCGGTATAACCAAGATATTGAAGGTAGAGGTGATGCATCGTGTTACCGATTATTATGGTCCCATTGTGTACAGCCATTTTGCTGATCCCGAAGGGAAATATACTCCCGATGCGCAGAAAGAAGTCTATGAGGCCTTTTTCTGTGAACTCGATACGGCAACGGCAGTGCTTTCCGACTATATTAGTCAACACGAGGATGCATCCGAATTTGCCCGTTTCGATATTTTGATGGACGGCAAATACACTTCTTGGATGAAGTTTGCCAATTCCTTGCGGATGCGGCTTGCCATGCGTATGGCGGTTGTCAGTCCGGAGAAGGCGAAGGCTGAATTCATGAAAGCGCTGAGCAATGAATATGGAGTGCTTCGGGAAGCGGATGAACTGGTAGCTGTCTCCACGGGAAGCGGATATACCAACCCGTTGGGAGAGATAAATCTTGTATGGAACGAGGCATATATGAGTGCTCCCATGGAATCCATCTTGAACGGATATGAAGATCCCCGGCGCGAAATATACTTTTCAACCTGCCAGAGCGGGGACTACAAAGGAGAATATCGCGGTATCCGCCAAGGTACCTGCTTTGCGCATAACTATTATAATACTTTGTCGAAACTGAAAGTCACCCAGCAGACGGATGCAGTGCTTATGACGGCTGCCGAAGTCTGGTTTTTGCGTGCCGAAGCTGCTTTACGCGGTTGGACCGGTGAGTCTGCAAAGACATGCTATGAGCAGGGAGTCATTGCTTCTTTCCGCCAGTACGGTATCTTGCAACCCGAAAGCTATTTGGACAGTGACTTGCTACCTGCCGATTTTGTGGATACTTACGATGCTGAGAATGATATAAAAGCCCGTTGCCGGGTTTCGCCCCGTTGGATAGAAACGGCCGACAGGGACACGAAGTTGGAAAAGATTATCACTCAAAAGTGGATTGCCATGTTTCCCGAAGGCTGCGAGGCATGGGCAGAGCAACGCAGAACAGGATATCCCCGTCTGTTCCCCGTGCGCTTCAACCATAGTAAGGACAGATGCATCGATACGGAAACTATGATTCGCCGCCTTAACTTTCCCGGCGGACTGAAAACGGAAAATGCCGACCAGTATGCTGCCCTTGTAGAGGCATTGGGCGGACAAGATAATGCCGGTGTCCGATTGTGGTGGGACACCGGCAATAACTGGTAGTTTCTTTTTTATTGGATAGGGTGATTTTCGGCAAAGATGGCCATGCGCTCATCCAGTTGGTCGTATTGATGATCCTGGATGAAGGAAGTGCAGGCACGAAGTCCTTCTTGATGGCTTCCGGTAGTCACCAGTGAGATGGCGCTTACACCATAATACATCAGTTCCTTGGCAAGCTCTCCACTGCTCATTCCCGGATAGCCGATGGTAAAGTAGAAACCGTCGGCAACGGGGTCACCCAAATCATTGTCGTATACCAAGTGGAAACCGTGGCGCAGGAAAATTTCTTTTAATCGGCGGGCACGTTCACCATACACTTTTACTTCATCAAGGAAGTTGTACTGTCCCTCATTGGCAGCTTTCAGCATGGCGGCAAGCGCGTATTGTGCCGAGTGGCTTGTGCCGGAGGAGAGTGCATAGAGCACGCGGTGGATAAATACCGTACCGAAGGTGCCGCCTCCATATCGTTTCGTCAGTCCCGGATAAGTACGATTGTAGAGTTTGTCCGAAATGCAACTGACACCGATACGTTGTCCGGCATAGCTGAATGCTTTGGAGCCGGAGATGAGCAGTACATAATGGTCGGTATAGTGGGCTACAGATGGCTGGTAAGGCGGTTGGAACGGTTTGCTCAGGTCCTGGCGGAAGTCCATGGCGAAGTAAGCAAGGTCTTCCAGGACGATGACATCGTATTGGGTGGCCAGTTCGCCGATGATACGCAATTCCTCCTCTTTCAGACAAATCCAGCTGGGATTGTTGGGGTTGGAGTAGACGATGGCAGAGATATTGCCTTTCTTGAGGTAACTTTCCAGTTTCTCTTTCAGTTTATCGCCGCGATAATCGTAAACATCGAAGGTTTCGAACTTCTGTCCCATTACTACCAGTTGCTGCTTCTGTACCGGGAAACCGGGGTCGATGAAAAGAATGGTGTCTTTCTTCTCATCGCACTGGCTGCAAGTGAGGAACGAAGCGAATGTACCCTGCATGGAGCCGGTGACAGGTACACAACCTTCGGCTGCTACATCTACATTAATAAAGGCCTTGATAAAGCGCGATGCTTCTTCTTTCAGTGCCGGCAGTCCGTTGATATCCGGATATAGGCTTGCAATGCCATTCTGCAATGCCTCTATTTCCGCTTTCACGCCTACGGCAGAGGGAGGGAGGCCGGGTACGCCCATTTCCATTTTAATGAATTCTATGCCTGATGCAGCTTCTGCCTTGGCAGCGATGGCTTTTACTTCGCGGATGGTTGCTTTGGCAAAGTCTGCGATATGAAAATCTTCGATAGTTTCGTCGATCAATTTTCGTTCAATAGGGGTATTTTTCATGATTCTAATATTAATTTAGTTTTGCAAAGGTAACATAAATCTCTTATAATCAACCTATGTTAAAAAAAAGATGATTTTTTTTCTTTCAAGCTATTGCAGATATGAGAAATTTGCCTACCTTTGCAACCGCAATCGAGAGAGATAGCAACAAAAGAATGAAATAATGGTGCGTTAGTTCAGTTGGTTAGAATACATGCCTGTCACGCATGGGGTCACGGGTTCGAGTCCCGTACGCACCGCAAAAGGGAGTAACAGTAGTTACTCCCTTTTTTTGTTGTGTATCAGGTAGTTAAAGTATCGGATGTGGATAAAAGGCATACAAAAATTGGGTATTTATTTACCGGAAACTTACCAGTATTTCCCGATTTTTACCGATATTTCCACCTATTATGATACCGCCTTTGATACCGTTTTTTATTGTAGCGATAATCAGTAGATACCAAAACTCAAAAGAATATGAAATATCCAACAATGAGATTTGTCTTTGACCGCAAAAAGGTAGCGACAAAGACACACAAGGGACTCGTTCAACTTGAAGTTTTGAGCGAAGGTAAGAGAAAATGGGTTGGAACCGGCGTTAAAGTCTATTCCGACCAATGGGATGATCGAAAGAAGATAATCAATTCAGTTGAAATGATTCAATTGAACCAATGTCTTGATGAACAATTCCGGGTTATCCAAAATTGGATTAATGAACTTATTAGTAAAAAAGAAGTTTTCGATTTTGATAAGCTGGATAGATTTTTGAGATATACCAATAAATCGGAAAGTTACGTTGATTTTGTAGAAAGAAGAATTGAGGAACGTGGAGATATAACGGAAAGCACCAAAGCTTCCCATCGGACGTTTGCCGCCTCATTACGTGAATTTGACAGAATAATGTATTTTTCCGACCTGACAAAAGCCAATATAACGCTGTATGATGATTGGTTACATGCCAAAGGCTATTCGCAGCCTACGATCTACAATTATCATAAACGCAACAAACGCTATATTCATGAGGCCATAAGGTTTGATTTACTGAAAGATGATCCGTATAAGGGCGAACGTTTTTCTCGTGGCAAACACGCAATCAGAAAATACCTGACTGCCGAAGAGTTGAAAAAGGTGAAGGACGCCCAAATTGATTCGGAGACAATTTGTAGAGTTCGTGACCTTTTCATTTTTCAGGCATATACTGGAATTGCTTATGCCGATCTTGCTAAGTTCAATTTCAAACGTGACGTACAAAAACGTGGCAACAAGTATGTTATATTGGATATTCGCTTAAAAACAGAAGAAAACTATTTTATCGTATTACTATCTCCTGCAATGGAAATATTGAAGAAATACGATTATGTACTGCCAGTTATCAGTAATCAGCAATACAATTTGCGGCTTAAAATAGTTGCTGATTATGCTGGACTTGATAGAAATCTGACCGTCCACATGAGTAGGCACACATTTGCGACAATGTGCCTGAACAATGGTGCCAAGATGGAAAATGTAAGCAAAATGCTCGGCCATACGAATGTACGTACCACGCAAGAATATGCCAAAGTCCTGAATACCGAAGTAGAAAAGGACTTTGAAATGCTGGAAAGGATTTTATCATAAAAGTACAAGCCACGCTAAAACAAAGTCGTTCATTTTAGCGTGGCTCATTTCATTTGAAATATTCCATAACTTGTACCGATTGTTCGCGAAGGCCACAACAAAGGTAGTTTTGAGTCATTTCAACGCTTGCATGTCCCATCATCTGACTAATGCTATAAAGATCGGCACCACGCAAATACAAATTTGTCGCAAAACTCCGGCGCGCAGTATGACTCGATACAAATTCCCATTTTTCGCCTTCCATTTCTTTTCCGGCTTTGAAGATCTTCACTACCTCCGTTATTCCTGCCTTCCGACAAATATTGCGGATATTACTATTAAAAGTAGGATCACTAACTTCATCTTTGGGTAAATTCATTAATAATTCTTTCACAACCGGCTTTAGCGGCACCGTAGCATGAGTTTTCGTCTTTTGACTAACATACGAAATCATGCCTCCTACTATATTGCGGCCATTCAGCCGGGTGTAATCACTATGTCGGCACCCGGTAAAAGCACCTATTAGAAATTGTGAACGTACTAATAGTTCGTTGGTGTTTTTAGGCATGTAGGCAATAATTCGTTCAAGTTCTTCATCACTTAGCCAAACATTGGTGCTTCTGACATTTTTTACTGAAAGAATTTTGTTGTAGTCTTTGGGAAGTTCAACCTCTTCATTATATAAGTTCAAAACAGCTTTCAATTTTGCTGCATATTGCCGAACGGAGTTCGGTGCCAACCGTTCTTCCATGTAATCAACAAATGTTTGTAACCGAAGCTTTGAAAGCGTTTCCCATGTGGCCGGACAATCGTTTGCTTTGCTATACATATTGAGTATAATCTCATACTTCGGGTATTTCTTTAAAAATGAATCTCTTAAAGTGTTCATACATGTTTTGTTTCAATTAATTCAACTTCTGAACTCATATAGTAGAATCCGTTCTTATCACTGTATCCACTATCAAAACACGGTGTGACTTCAATAATCTCTCCCGTTCTCTTAATCTTTACCTTCATAACTTCAATCTTTATTCATTTTTAATTTGAATTACTTTTTATAAGTACACTCATTCCATCTCCGAGCTATCTCTTCGCCGAGCTTCTGTGCATCCTCAAAATTATTGGATGAACAAAAATCGAGTGACGCAATACATACGTTCATTGATTTTTCGTCCTTATCGGTCAAGCATAAATCTACTTGGTGATAATGTGGCTTTGATGGAATAGATATCATCTTGATATCCTTGGTGTCAAAGTCCATTTTGATGTATTTACTTTTTAATTTTATTCTCATGGCTCATTTTTATTCAGTTTTTAATCAATTATTCGTTAAACTTCGGCTTTTGCATCCACGCTATGACATCGAATGTTTGCAAACCATATAGGAAAGAATTGGCATCCTTCGCGTAATCGTTGTCTGTTCTATGCGACATATATATTTGTTTCCCATTATAGACTATTACCTCTTTATTTAGAGGTGGCAACTCATCCTTTACACTTATCCACGGAGATTGCTCCTTGCAATAGTTATATCCACACTGAAAATCTTCCATGCAGTCGGCATGGCGGGAAACGTAATTATCCGCATCGACTTCTTTCAGAACATCTTTTCTGAATTTAGTCTTTTCCGTAGCGTAGTCATACGCTGCTTCTTCTGTCGTTTGCTTCATATTTCTTATGGTTTTAAATTTCTTGTTCATTTCTTTTTCCGCAGCTTTGGCGCCTTTCTTGAACCCCTCCACAAAACTATCAAAGCAAATTTTGCTTATTTCCGGAGTACATCTTCTCAAAAGCGGACAAATAGAGCACCTTTGGCTAAGTCCGGCAGATTTCTTGGCTATTTTCGTTACGTTTTTCATGATTATGTATAATACTTTTCCCCTTCTCCTTTCGGATCAGTTCGTTAATAAATTTGCTGATATTGGGTTGCTGGTAGATATACTCCACCAAGTCTAAATCGAACCGGATGCTTCTGACTTTACTCTTTGTTGTGGGCTTATTCCGGTGAATCTTATTTCCTTCCATATTGTTATGATTAATAATTCGTTTGTATTAGTTCAGATTGGGGCTTATTTACCTTTATAGTCCCGTCCCTTATACGATGACTACCTTTTGCATGAAACCGCCTGAAATCATCTAAGAATAGCTCATTTACATTTGCACATAGTGGGGTAAAATCCCTACTACACCACATCAATAGTTCGGGCAACATTGCGGAAATGAATAGTAAGCCCATATATTGACACGAAAATAATTCGGGCGCAATAGTTCGGGCGGCAAGACGCTTTTGCCCATGTACGAAGATAGACACCGGGAAAACTAAAGGCCGAACAACGTGCAATAGTTCGGGTGTATTCGTGGGTGCTGATTCTATTTCCAGTGTTGGCAGTGGTTCAACTGCTTTTATTTCTTCGCTAATTGGTTCGGCCAATAGTTCAGGCAATGAAACGCCGGATAGTTCGGATAACATTTTTAGCCTCTGTAATGCCTGGTTTATTTGATCCTGATAAAACCAACGGGAAATAAAATCTATCAAGGCCACCAAAGCGAAAATGAAGGCCGGCGTTTCTGTTTGTGAATCCACATATACGGCCGGCAAATGTTTTTCCGGTTCCATTTCAAGCACTGGAGGAATATTTGCACGCTCCAAAGCTTTTGTTTTACAGTTCAGGCATGGATCAATAGGATCATCAATACATACAGGCATAACAAGGCCAATGCGTGCCGCTTTATCGTCAAAAATAACCGCCCGATCAGGTGCCACTAACCACATGCCGCCAGTCCAGCCGGAAAGCAAAGAGATAATGTTTGAAGCGAAAAGACCTATCTTTATATCAAATAAAGCTGCTTTTTCTAAAGTTGCAGAAAGTTCTTTTTGTTCGTTGTAGTCTGCATCATTATAAGATAAATAAACCTTGTTTTCACCGGCAAAGGTACGGAGCGAGAAACGCCCCTTTTTATTACGTTTGATTATATTCTTTAGGAAGGTAGAAACCGCTTTTAATTCGTTTTTCTGAATCTTTATAAAGCCCTCCTTTGAAATGTAAGGATATACATTTCTATAATTCGGGAAGCATCCAGCAAGATCACAAACAAATGTTTGTTTCTTCTCGTTAGTTATTTCAGTGATATAGCCGCCTTCCTGACTGTAAACACAAACAGAGCACCGGCCAACCAATTCTTTTAAATGCTTGGGATTAATAAATAATTGCAAACCATCAGGCAAACGGCCGGACGTTTCAACAATAACCGGGTATTCTTTGAGTATTCGTCCATCAGATGCAACTAAGGCCGAATTATAAGGATCGAGAAAAACAAAGTTCATAACCGGCCGTGACGGATCATCATCTACAAACTTAGACAAAGTAACATGTTCTTTTGTTACCCACATATCGAAAGAACAAACAATGTTTTCACGCTCTTCTATTTTGGTGAATCTCGTTTTATTAACTTGTTTGGTGCCTATCAGCTTTTCAAATTGCCAAACAAGATTAAAAGCCTGATCCACTGGAAAGGAACATTTAAAGCTGTTTACTTGTACAGTCCTAAAATCCATTATATTTAGTTTGGCATCAACGCAAAGATATTTTATATTTATCTCGTTACCGTTGGCATCTTTCAGCTTTGCAAGCTCCGCGGCGGTATATGTGCCGGGAGCTATTTCTATTTCATTTGTAAAAACTTCGTTTGCTATTTTAACCAATTCGGCCAATATCAAGCCGTTTAACTCTTTATCATTCATAATATTATATAGTTAGATATTTGACACTAAAATAAAAGCCTAAAGCGACGCAAGCCAGCAAGTAAATAGGAAGTAACCAAAGGCCACCAAACACGCTAAAGCAGATTAATAAAATCACTATTAGCCATATTATTACGCCTACCATATTAGAAAGAAGGGTTTTCAAGAGCTTCTAAAAGTTCTTTTTCTGTTATACTCTCACAAATATTTGAGTTGTCAACGTAGACTTTAAACCCGGTTTCATTGTGGAGCACTTCTAAGGTGTGTATTTCTCCAAAAGGAGATTCAACTATGTATTTTGTCATAACTTTAAAATTTAATGTTATACTTTGCTTTTATTTGTTTTTCATACGCCCTAACAAAGTTTGCGCGTAGCCAAAAGCGAAGACTGGAAAAATAACGGTAACACATGTTTTCAGCCTTTTGCAAACAAGGATGCCGGGAACCGCCCGGAGCGGATGAATTAAACATCTATATTTTGATAATATTTTTCTTTATTCTATATATATTTACATCTTTCTTGCATTTCTTTGTAATCCTGAGTAGTTCCGCAAAAAAAATACATTTCATCGCGCTCAATAATAAACGGACTCCCGCAATCTCTTTTAAAACCGTTTTCAAAAGCGCATCTTCCATAAATAGGAAGAAGGTAATTATATACTTCTTTGCTTATTTCGTAATTACGAAAAGCATAGCATCTGTAATCGCTCATATTCATTTAAAATTTATCTGATTCATCACTTTTATTTATAAAATCGCGTATTTTTTCTATATCGGTGCCGGATATAAAGACCACGGCACCGAATAAAAGCAGCATTAAACAAAACATCTTGATTAATTTAAAATATCTTTTCCTAATATCTTATTTATTGCTTCGCCCTTCATGGTGTAAAACCTTCCACGGGGAGCAATACCTTTTTCAACTACTACCAGGTGCCCGTAATATTGTTTTTGCGGAATACTGTAGTTTACTTGCCATATACCGCCGTAAGTAACGATATATAAGCCACTGTTATAGATTTCTTCTACTTCTTTAAGCGACAACTCAACGCCGCCGATAATGCACTCTATTTTCATATTACCCGGCGTTTTCTAAGTCAATCAGATAATTTAAGAGGTCGTATATATCGACATCGGGAGGCAAAAGAGATTTCAATTTACCGTAGGAGCGACCGCAAGCCCGCCAAATCTTTTCAGCCGTGCGACTATCGGAATCATACCCAAATTCGCTACAAAAGTCCTCAAAACTATTTTCCCCGCTTACAGAATCCGAAACAAAGCAATAAAAAGCCTCTTTTAAATCACTTTCAGAAAGTTCTTTTTTATTTGCCATATAATTTGCAACGCTATCGAAATACGAAAATGAACGTCTAATGTTATTGCAAACCACACTAACACGATATTTGTTATGTTGTGGACGACTGTTCTTTTCGTAAGGGAAAGGAACACCGGAGGAAACCAAGGAAGCGGACACAGCGAAAGAAACGCCATTAAATTGTATTGTAGTTGTCATTTTGCGCCTCCCTTCTTTCCAAAGGTGAAAATATACTTATCGTAAGTTTTTCCGCTTGCTACGTGTTCCAGTTTTCCGCCTAAAAAGGACGCAATACGATAATAACAAGACATTCCTACGCCGCCATCAAAACGAGGGAAAAAGGTATTTGCTAAACTAATGCCATACGGTATATTTTTCCTTGTGTTTTTTTTTCTCCATAGCATACCGGAAAGAACTTTATTACAGCATTTAGCAACGACCGTACTTTCTTTATCATATCCGCACCCGGAAGCATAAGCGGCCCTTTCTTCGTAATGCCATCCGTTTGCATCTTTCCAGCGCATAGAAGCAACAGGACAAAAGCCCCAAGTATTAGACTTGCGCCACTCTATTTCTATTTCAAGCGTTAAAACGTCCGGCATTTCGGCGCGTGCCTGATAATCAGAATTAAGTCGGGAAAGAGAATTTAAAAAGCCTCTTTCTGTTTTGTACTCATTGTTTTTCTTTTGATACTTAATTTCTTCTTTAGAAATGAAATTAAATTTGCTGGCTAAGATAGCCGAAGAAGGTAAGGAGATAGTTTTCATATCTGCAAAATTTAAAGGGTGAAACTTGGTTTGTCTTTGTTTTTCCCTTAACTTTGCATTTAAACGTTGTGGAAGACGTTAACCGATAAACGCAAAGTTTAAAGGGAGGCCGGATATAGTTAGAGGACTGATCCGGCTTTTTGTTAGTATGCTATTCTTTGCAACCGTCTAACCGGAACCAGTAAAGCAACATGATCATCACGATACCGGAATAGTGCGAAAGCATTACTAACAGATAGAGAGAGAAGTTTATCAAAGCTCGTTTTGGCGTCAAAATGAACTTTAATGTAGTTACACGGCGTCCCATCAGGAACCACAGAGGCAGCGTTTAACGTTACGTTGCGTTTGTCTAATGTTGTTAATGTAATTTCCATCTTGATATATTTTAAATTAAACATTATCAGGGAGGAAAGACCGGGAAAAACATGTGGAAGACGTTAACCGGTCTTATTCCTTACAAGAAGAGATTAAAGGTTATATTGTGGAAGACGTTAACCCCTTTTTGCATATACAAATATAGTGCTTTTATTTGTACTACACAATAATATAAGCAAATATATTCAAGTATTACGTTCTATTTTCACACCTTTTAACTATGATGTAATACTCTGATTATCAATATATTAGCATTGTAGTAGAAAGTATTTAGGAAGTATTTGGAAAGTAAATATATAATCAAAAATACAACACCCCGGGAACCGTATTTGTTTTATTCCGGGCGTTTAATTATCTTTGCCATCAAGTTACAGAGCGCGAGACGCCATATATAAACCCTTTTATATCTCTTTATATGGTGTACAGTAAGCGCGTAACAGACCTACAGCAAATTTATCAATTAACCCCGGATGATGTTTTCTTTTGTATGCTTGTCGCATCCGGCGCCAGTCGTGGCGAAGCATACGCAATTATATTTAGGCCACGATCCACCAAGATAGAAACAGCGCAACGCGGAGCCGCCCAACTTGCGAAAGATAAACCAGGCATTAATAAGCTGATCAAATCTTTTGAGGATAACCGCGCCGCCTTCCTTCCTGATATTGAACCCACCGGCAAGGATAAGAAGAAAAAGAAAGCAACGGAAACGGAAGGGGAGGCCGGGAATGTTGTACAATATCGGGATAAGGATGCGGTACTTTCAGGCCTCGAAGAAACTTTGCCTTTCTTGCGTGGAAAGGATCGAGCAGATATTTTAATGAAAATCGCCGATCTGCAACAGATGAAGAAGGACGAAAACACGGAAGAAGAGGAAACAGTACATTACTACCTACCTTTGCAATGCTATCGGTGTAGCCTTTTTCTTGCAGATCGAGCCAAGAAGAAGAAGGAAGAAGGGGAAACCCAGGCATAAACTTTATATTATACATATAATATAAAGAAAATGGTGTGGAATGCGGCCTTTTTCCTGACTGTCGGCCGGTGCCGTAGAAGCACCCGGGTACCCCCCCCGGGCTACGCCCGACCGAAGCGTGTTTCAATCCCGGTCGAGATTTTTATTTTTTTTCATTATTGGAGTGAAAAATGGGTGCTTTCAAGTACTTTCCAATCGTGATTTACAAAAGTGAATGGTCTGTGTATAGTTTTACTTCCCAAAATGTATAGTATATGTATAGTTTACTACCTAACTATACATGTGTAAATCATTAATTATTAAGTCAATGTAATTTTAGTGTATAGTATGTATAGTTTATATGTAAATTGCACATAAGAAAAATATTATATATAGTGATTTGGTCTTCCAACTATACATACTATACATTATTTTTCCATTGCTTTATATATCAATCAGTTATAGATGTATAGTAGCTCCTTCAACCCTACATAAACCCTACACTTCAAAGGAAGTATTTTACTTATGATTGTTTTGGGGATATATGTGATATTGTCTGATTAATAGCGTTTTGTCTTACATATAATCCTTCAATTACATGGATAGGAAATACTATAAAAATGCTCAAAAAGTTGGATTTATTCTATTTAATAATGGAAAATAACATGAATTATTTATGCTTTTAATGGAAAATAGGCTATATTTGTAGGCGTAAAACACCTGAAAACAGGTAAAAAGCTATCGGAAATGCCTTGTTTTCGGTCATAAATTTCAGAAGTATGGTAGTTTCTATAAATAGTATGCCTTTTGGCGAGAGTGAATTTCGTAGGGGTAATGAAGTTTGGAAAGCTCAAACCTTGTATGATTATGCTAAAGCAAAGGAATGTCCGGTATTGGATATGCCGCTGTGGTGTATTGATTTGACTGATGCTCCATTTGAGTGCAGCCAATTACATAGCTTTATTTTTCAGATGAAGAGGGTGAATGACTGTTCTCTCGATTATCCTATTATTCTTGATGATTGCGGTCAAATAGCAGATGGGTATCACCGCTTATGTAGGGCTATCTTGGAAGGCAGAGAAACCATTAAAGCCATACGCTTGAATGAAATGCCTTCACCTGATAGAGTTGAAACTGAATAAAACATAATGATATGAGTAAAATTTCAAGATGGATTTATAACAAGCTGTTGCCTATATATATTCCCCGGAGAAATGCTTATATAGGCGGGCATTGTTTGGCTATTTGGTGCTGCATAGATTGTCGAAATAGCGGTAAGTTGTGGAAGGTTCTGAAAGGTATGAGAATTACTATAAGGAAGAATGGTAGTGTTGTCCTTGTTATAAAGAAAGGTGAAGTGCTATGATACGTAAACCGGACACAATCAGACTGATAAGTGGTAAGAGTTTATATGCAATTCCATTCATACGGCGTTTTGGAAAGGATATATTCGCCCTATGTTATTATGCAGAAGATGGCAATATTTATTCTCCGAAAGATATTATTGGTATGGAGGACATAACGCATGGATAAGTTTGAGTCTATATTGTTTGACTATGGGAGGTACGTCTTTGTGACCGTATTCCGAAAAGCGCAGGTGCAAGAACGGTATGAAGATTGCGCAATTATGCGTGATATTATGAGAAAGTATAATATCCCATGTGATACATCATTGGAGGATTGGCAGGCCGATTTATGGCGGCTGGGGTATTTGGGTGATATTGCCATAAGTCATTTATCAGAATATATAACTGATGCTTTAGAACGTGCAGGTTATTCAAATTCATAAATTATAATGGAGAAGGGAAAGTATAAGAAGTTGCTGAATGAGGTCTTTGGGCTTATGAAAGGGGAAAAGCTGGATGCTGCCTTGCAAGAGTCCAAGAGTGCGGCGCGTGTGGATGCGGTGCAGGATTTGATGCGTGCGGCCATTATACGTTCTTCTATTTCCAAGTTCAACGGTACTCCCTATTATTTCGGCGGGCGAATATACGAAGAAATGGCGTGGGATGATTTCGGTAATTTGGTGTATGACTTGATGCGGAAGTGCAAGATGCCCAACGGTGACTATTCGCGTGTGGAAGGGGTACTGAAAGTATGCAAGCGCGTTGTATCGGGAAAAGCGTTGAAACCGGATAACGCTATCGTGGTATTCAATAACTGCGTGTTTGACATGAATACCCGGCGCGCACATTCCTTCAATCGCCGGTGGGTGCAGACTACGTGTGTGCCGTATGACTACAAACCGGAAGAGCATGTATTCCTTTGGAAGATGTTCCTGGATGAAGTTTTGCCTGACCGAAACGTGCAGAAGGTATTGCAAGAATTTCTTGGAAGTATTTTCGTTGACCGGCGTATTGCCAAGATGGAAACAATGCTTGTACTTCGCGGCTCCGGCTCCAATGGTAAGAGTGTAGTCTTTGAAACTATCATGGGAATACTTGGCCGGGAGAATGTCAGCAATTTCGGCATTGGCGTATTGATTACTGGTAATGAACGGAAGAAGAACATAGCTTTCATTAACGGCAAGCGATTGAATTACTGTTCTGAAATACAAGCATTGGAGTTTGGTAAGGATAGCGATACGCTGAAAAGCCTTATCAGCGGTGAACCTTGCGAGGCCCGGCCTATCTATGGAGATAATTTTACGGCCTATAACATTCCGTTGTTGATGGCAAATGCCAATCAAATGCCCTACTTAAAAGACTGGAGCTATGGCATGAGACGGCGTATTTGTATTATTCCGTTTGAAGTAGAGATACCCAAAGCCCGGCAGAAAAAAGAGTTGGCACGGGACTTGGAAGCGGAATATCCGGCTATTTTCAACTGGATATTGGAAGGGCGTGACCGGTTTATTGCGAATGGCTATAAGCTAACGGACAGCAAGGAATTGGAAACGGTCATGGACGAATACCAGTCGGAAAGTAGTACGGTGATGAAGTTCATGTATCAAATGAACTACTTATGCCGATATGAAGAAATTGCCGATATTGAACCGAAGTGGATGTCTTCGGCTATCCTATATCGCAAATACTGCAAGTGGTGTAAGGATAACGATACCAAAGAAGAAAATGTAACGGTATTCGGGCGTATTCTTTCGGAGGCCGGTTATCGTAAAAAGAGAACTCCAAACGGTCAAGTATATGGCTTGTATGGAACAGCTTTAACGGAGAAATTCTACTATGAGAAACGCGAGGACTTGAGGGGCAATTACAAACAGAGAATTGCGAAGCCGGTTTATAAGGATGGGAAAGCATACGCCTATACCCACGAAGGGCTTGCGGCTTGTTTATCATTGAGCACCTACCAAGTTCAACGCCTATTCAGGGAGAATAAACTGGAAGGGACATACCACATGGAAGGAAGAACAACCGTATTTGACTTGGAAGCGGTAAAAGCGATTATTAAAGAACTTAATATAAAAACTAAATAGTATGATTGCGCCTGATGAATTTGCAGAGGTTATTGAAAAAGTGGATAACCTGTTGGCGGCTATGGAAATTCCCGTGCCAGCCGAGTTTCACGTAAATCAAATGAAGCGGGAATTGAGAGAGGTATCTGATAAGCTAAAACAGATTTACGTTGAAGAAGAAGATGAAAACCCATGGGAGGAATTGGAATAGTACATGTTTAATATGGGCAGGAATTGGAAGGAAAAGGCTGCATATAGGTATATACATTTTGATATGCCTATTCCAAGACATTTGTTCGGGATAAGGATGAAATGGTGGAGGCATAACTTCGACATTGGGGAAATGCGATATAAAAGAAAGCAACTTATTGATAAACAGTTAAACAAGGAAATTTATGAGTAAAAAAACAAATGGTATTCAGGTAGGTAACTTTATTGTTACGAGGGATAACGGTAGTGAACATGACTGGATCAGCATTAAAGCCATATCCGGTTTTTGGAGTATGCGGTTCCGTGATGATAATGGAGTGTTCGCCAGCATTAGAGAATTGGCAAATGACAAGGAATGTCACGAATATTTCGAGACATGGATAAAAGTATGTTTCCTTATCAGCAATGCAACGCCTGACGTTCCGTTCATGCAGGAGTTCTTTAAAAGTTATTCTGATTTTGCTGAAAGGATGCGACTATTGCAGCCATCCGTTTCACCGGAGGAAGACGCTAAGGTGTTGGAGGAACAACAAGTAATGAATGAAATGAAAAAAGTCATTGATGATTGATGGCAGAAAAACGCAGAGCGCGAAAGTATTCTTGTACTTCGCGCTCTGAATCCAATGTACTTATACATCAGAAAATACTATCTTCGCTTAAAAATAAGACGAAGACTTTACTTTTTCAACACTTATTGATAAGTAAACTTCTACGTTGCAAATGTAGCGAACAGTTCGGAAATCCCGAAAAGTTCGATTGTGCTTTATCGTTTTTTATACAACTTTTTGTTGAGAGGCTTTTTCGGGTATTTCTGATTAAGCTTCTTTTGAAGTTCATCGTTTATACTCTCTTCCAAAAGGATTTTAGAGTTGAGCACCCGGATTTCTCCGGTAAGTTCCATAATCGTTTTAGACTGACAAGCATTTTGTTTTGAAAGCTCTACATTGGTAATTGCCAACTTACTACATTCCGTTGTAAGACGGTCGAGTTTCTTCGTTCTGATAAATGATATTCCAAACATAAACTTTGATATTTAGTGAGTTAAAAAATAGTTGAGTATATTGGTATGGCAAAGCATTTGCAATGACCGTGAAAAGGTGGAAGACCTTCCCAGTCTGTATGAAAACCTACTTCATCATCGCACTGCGAACATGGATAGCTGCTGCCACGCATTACAAAGAAACCAAGTGCTCCATTGGCTTTTGCCTGTAATCCCAAGTGGTACATCCAGCCTTCGGCTACCGCATATTCCGTGAGTTCAGACAATGCCGTCCAAGAACTCGCAGTACGTCCCACTCCGAATGATTCCTGAACTCCAAGTCTTGATATTATGGGATTACCATCTGCAATTGCTTTTTGTACGTATTCATTGAGTAACGGAGTTTTCATTGATAGTTTGATAGAGGACAGCAACTTCTCCTTTGTTATGCTATAAAGCAACCCGGCGGCAATGGCCGTTTCTATTTCTTTTGCAAAACGTTCAATGTACTCTCTTCCTCGTTGTGTGAAGGTCTTTTCGTATGATTCTCTTGTAATGTATGCTATAATTGCCTCTTTGTTGTCTTCATGTGTTGCTACAGCTAAAGTGCAAGTATAATCTTCAATGGTTTCGAGAAGATACAGAATGATTGCGTCCACTTCTTCTTGCAACTGACGGTTGGCCGAGAAACGAAACTGTTCAGGCCGGACATTATACCGGTATGAAACCTCTATAATCCGTTTGGCCGCTTCTGTAAGTACGGACTGGAGGTTTGTGCGCATGGATAACTCAGCACTTAATCGTTGGCGCAGATATTCCTTTGCATCTTCTATTTCTTTGTCGGTAGGTGTTCTCATTTATCACTCCCTTCTTTATTAGTGGTTTGTTGTTGCGCTTGTTTGGTCTTTAGCTGATAGAGAAGGTCGGCTTGCTGTTCTTCTTTGTATTCGCGCATAAGCCGATCCCATTCATTGTTTTTCCCATAGCCGGATTCTTCTGAACCGGTTTCTTTGGATAAAATACCGGCACCAACCAACTGTACCAAATTTGAGACTAATTCGGCAGAGTTTTGATGAACGTATGGAACTGCCCAAGAGAAGACTTTCAAGTTGATATATTGGGTAAGCTGCCCTTTTTCTACACCATATCCATAGAGAAACAGCCGCTTCATCTTATCAATGGAATCGTCAAATTCCTTGCAGTCAATCATGGCTTTCTCCAGTGAAGGAGAATATATCAGTTTGATAGCCACACCTGGTAAATCTCCTGATTTTATTTCGGGAGGCATGACAATAAAACTCCCCATAAATATCATTTTGAGAAGCGTATTTATCTGTAATTCAAATGATTGTGATGATTCAGGGCGATTCATAAAGCCTGCATCATCATCTTTCCCCATAGTGATAGCTTTTACAGCACCGTACATATCTCCCTCTATTTCAACATCTTCTCCTTTGAGTAGCATGATAGGAAAGGCGTAAGCCATGTTGTTTTGGCATAGATGTGAGATTGCCAATTCGTACTTGTCGATATTGTCTTGTGAAAAGCTCCAGCAAGCACCGTGCCTATCGCGATAGTACACTATCGGGCATTCTGTAAATCCATGAGCACTTTTTTCAACCAAAGTATATCCTTCAATGCCAAAGTATTCTTTCAGTTTATTAATGGTGCCGGTAATACCTCTTTTGTCTTGGCGGTAGCGATACATATATTTATCGTCCCATACCTCTACCCAAGATATAAGCTCTTTGCCTTCTTCGTCATAATCACTATACTGCCGGGCAAATAGTGTCATTTGACCGGTAATGGAATCATAATGGGGAAAAAGTGCATCACCGTCAAGATAAGAAAGATTTTTTGTGTAAACTTTGCCTTCGTGCATGTAGAATACGATTGCAGCATCCCCCGTGATCTTTACGCTTTTGGCGTATTCATAGAAAGCAATTTCCATGTTCTTATCAAGCCACCCCTTTTGAAACTCAAGAAATGTTTCCCGAGAACTTTCATCTAACTTGGTATCAGTCAATTCGTGATGAATGTCATTCCCGCAAAGGTGAACGAGTTGTTGGATCGTAATAATCATCTGAAACGGGAAAGAAGCCCGGAAAACTTTCTCTTCAAAAAAGCGTTCGGTCTTTTCATCATATTTCAGTTTGTTCGGATAAAAAATCTCCGAATTGATCTTATGTCCCGAAGGATAAAATTCACGAATAAAATCCGCTTGTGAAATGATTTGCCACACAAGCTTATCATTATTCTTTGAGAACGATGCGTTTCTTAAATCGCTCGTAATTTTGCCCTGCAAGTAACCTTCGGGAGTAACCCTTGCAAAAGGCTTTTTGGAAAGAATTTCTGTTATCATACTAATCCTAATCCTTTAATGTGTTTGCGTTTATGTTTAATCTCGAAAATCATTCGCATAAGTAATGCCTCTATAAAGTCAGGGGAATGTCCTACCAGTTTCTTCATAATAGCTTTCTTGATGATAGTCCAGCCTTTTTCTTCACTATCCTCGTCTTTGCGTATCGCCCTTCTCTCTTTATTGAGTATTTGTTCAAGTGGAACTTTCTCAAACCCTTTGCCGGAGAATTTACGTTCAAGCAGTGTCGGTTCAATTGAGATTTCACGATTAATTATTTTCTGCGCAAAGAGCCATGCAGCTTGTGATTTTAAATTCGCATAGATGTATTTAAACTTTTCTTCTACGGCTTCTTTGTTGTTGAATGGCATTGCATTGGGGAAGAACCCTTTGAATATTTGTCCGAGGCCGTTGAGGTCATAAGTGAAATTGTCTTCTCTGACATGCCATTCTTCCAATTTTGCCTTTACTGTATCAACCGTTTTCTTGCTATCCAGTTTGCAGACAAAAACGTCTTTTATGTGCCAACCTTCCCATAACCACATAACGAGGCTATCTCCACCCTCAAAAGCGGCATCGCATGATACCCGGAGTATTCCGTCACTTATCTGTATGGAGTTTCGGTAAATGCCTTCCATGTGGGTGAGCTTGATAATGTCGTCACCTGTAGCTTTGTATTTCCAGTTTCCATCAAGATCACGGGCGCGTTGCTCGTCTGACTGGTTAACAAGGTTCGCCAAATATGTAGGATCGGAAGACATCAACTTCACGTTATCGGAAAGTTTGGCCTCGATGAAAGTTACAGACTTGATGAATAGTTCTTGTGGCGTACCGTATTGCTCGTATTCGGGTTTCCAGTAGCTCTGAATAATATCCTTGCATTGTTCATACACCTCTTCACGGGTATCACCCCAATAGATACTACTTACGGTATCACCATCCATGAAACAGTAACGCACAACACCATCCCGTTCAGGGATAGGAAGGCCGTCTTCACCAATCCACCAGTCAATGAACTTGGCTACCCAACTGTCAGGATCAGGATTACATGTGCCGATGAAACGATTGCGGATATGGAAAGCGTTACGGTTACAAGTGATAAGATATTTGAATTTAGAGTAATCCATGTGCGTGATTTCGTCCACACCTATATAGGCAAATTGCTTACCCTGAAAACGCTTTTTGAAATCGTCAAGCGTATCTGCATGGTAGTTGAATTTCAGGAACCCTCCTTTATTGAAGTTCCAGCGCATATCATTCTTCGATTTGTTGTACTCTCCGAAATCATCATAAAGTGTAGATGAAGTTTCTACCATATCGGAAAGGTCTTCTATCTCGTGGCGAAGGAGAACTGAACGGAAATTCTTATTCTTTATATCCTTTAGAGCTTCCATAAGAAGGGTGAATGTCTTACTTCCTCCACGGCACCCTCCACAAATGGTAATGTCAGCCGGAGTAGAAAGCATATTCTCCTGCCCTCCACCTTGCGCAATGATTTTGTTGGGATTAGGTATTTTTCTATCCGCATCCCTTAGTATTTGGATATACTCATAATTGAGAACCAAATTATCATTCGTTGTTTTGACTCCACTGTATTTCTCCATATAAAATAAAGGAAAGCCGATCTTCACATAATCTATGTGCAGACCGGCCTATAAGCTCTGATTCAATTATTACAGCACAAAAATACGCATAAAGAGTATTATTTTCTACTTTTTAATAGAAAATAATATGAAAAAAGTTTTGAGATAAGAAATACAGTCTATATATTTGCAACGAAAACGTAGGATATGATAAAGGTACATGCAGATAAAGACACAGATCAAAGAGAAATATGCAACAAGATAGTTTTATGTCCGATATGTGGGCAAAAGCTAACTGACGTTAACTATGTCAATGGTGTTGTTATTTTGAGAGTAAAGTGCCGAAGATGCAAAAACTATATCAGCGTAGATATTACAGGTACAAAGTAGTTTTCAGGATAATATTGCGGAATGGAGAAGTGGTATCTCGCGAGGATCATAGCCTCGAAAACGGCGGTTCGAGTCCGTCTTCCGCAACAATAGATTGGAGAAGTGGGTTACAGCGAGGCATAATGCCCAACCGGAAGGTGGTTGATCCCCGCGGGAAAATTAAAAGCTGGTGTCGCTCCGTACACTAAAACGGAGACACGGAAAGATGGCAGACGCGGTGTATGCGCCGGACTGAAAATCCGGTTAAGGTGATTCGATTTCATCTCTTTCCACAAATTGAGATATGGTGTAATGGTAACACAGCAGACTTTGGTTCTGCTATTCAAGGTTCAAATCCTTGTGTCTCAACAGTAATGGGTAGTTACCGAAGCGGCAAACGGGATAGACTGTAAATCTATTGGCTTTCGTCTTCATTGGTTCGAGTCCAATACTGCCCACTATAATATGAAATAAGACCAAAGAGTCAGATTGATGCAAAAAGCATTGTCTGACTCTTTTTTTTCAACATAAACACAAAATAAAATCACGATGGAACAAGAACAAATCTTATCCACATTAACCGAGAAACTTGGAAAAACCAGTTTGTCACAAAAAACACTGACTGATTATGTAACGAGTAATCTGCCGGGTGAAGGTGCTGAACCTGATGAAAATTATTGGAACAGACACGTCACCTTTTTAAAATCACTTGACGGAAATTTCAGTCACGATGTTGCTACACAGATAGAGGACTTTAAGAAAAACTATAAGCCTCAATCTACCACCCCGGCTCCAACAACTCCTTCTACTTCTTCAACATCACCGACAAACGATGATAAACTGGCGAAGAAATTGGAAGAAATTGAAGCACGCCTAATGAAAGAAGAAAATGCAAAAGTCCAGGCTGATTTGATGAAGAAGGTTTCAGCAGCTATGAAGGACAAGCAGGCAAGCGATGATTACGTGTTGAGCAAGACTTTGCAAGGTGCAACCTTTGATACTACAAAAAGTGTGGATGAACTGGTTGCTGAATATCTTCCAAAGTATGATGCTGAATACAAAGCGTGCCGAGGAAATGGCGTTGCTCCAAGAACAACCAACAATGAAGGTGGAACACATCACAATGCTGCCAGCAAGTACTTTGAGCGTAAAGGCAAAAAGGAAGGTTGGAAGAAATAATTGATTATTAACCATTAAAACAGTAAACGTATGGGAACAATGGGTAACACATTTGACCGCGATTCGCTGAAATATGGGCATGCACGGAAGGTATGGCGAGAAATACGCCACAGATACCCGGCCGGCGGCACCATTAAGAATATTTCCGATTTCGTGGCGATGGGTAAGGTTCCGGGTGGAACTCCCGTGAAGTATGATGCTTCAACAAATGAGATTACTGCAATTACCGATGCACAGATTAAAGCCGCCGAAGACGTTACTACGCTTGGCATTAACGGGTATTTGCAGGAAGATGCACGCATAAAGGATGCCAACACAATAGCCACCGGTACGGTGATTTATGCTGGTGAAATTTATGAGTATATGTTTGATGCAGAGGTTGCAGCCAAGCTGAAAGCTTTGGCAACCCTTCCTCAAATTGTGTGGGTACAGTAAATTGAATGTATAACTAAAATCAGGATAACGATATGAATACGCTACCTATTGACTTGTATAAGGTTCTCGAATATGGACTTGGCGGGGACACTTGGCAGGAATTTATCGACCGCTATAAGGAGAAATATGATCTTCTCCAAATTGACGGTTTCGATTTTGAAGCTACCAAGCTGGACTATACCTTCTCCCAACTTATTTCAAGTCTCGGCGTGAAAACGCTTCCAGCCTATGTTGATCCGGAAAGCCCGGGTTACGAGGCAGCTTTGGGAGAACTTGAAGGGAAGACGGGTAATATCCCGACTCAAAAGAAGTTCTACCGTCTTAACCGCGTTACGGTAAGACAGCAATTGCAACTTTTGCAACGTGTTGGTATGTCTGCATTGACACAAGAAATGCAAGATGTATTCTTGGGCTTGCTTGATGAAAGTGCTGACGGTCTTATTGGATCGTACTACAATGCACTGACACATCAGCGAATGAGAATTGTTTCTACGGGTAAATTCACTATTGATACTGAAAACAACCCGAGAGGTTTGAAGGGTATCACTATTGATTTCAATATCCCCGATAGTCACTATCAAACATTGACCGGCACAAGCCGTTGGTGGACTAAAGACGAACACATTCCGGCTAATGAAGGTTCGGCTTCTGATCCGATTATGGACGTGAAGAACAGAGTGAAGGAGATTCGCCGTAAGTATCATTATTTGGGTAAAATCCAAATGGAGCTTGCACAAGATTTATGGGATGATCTTATGTCGCATACCAAAGTGTTGACTCGTATCGGTCACTCTTTATATCCGACTATTACGGACGATAAAACCGTATTGGCAAACGCGCAGAATGAAGATGAAGAAAGACTGAAATCAATCTTCAAAAAGCTGGTAAAAGTGGATTCCATTGTAGCGCGTGACAGCTTCGCTTTCGTTGACAAGCCCGGTAAAGATACGGACGGCCAGCCTGATCTTATCACTGAACAAGTGGAAAACTTCAAGGCAACCAACATTTCCTTTATTCCGGTCGGTCAGCTTGGCACTATTCAGGGGGTAGAACCTCTGACGCTGGGTTATGAAGCTAATAAAGTGGCTTCTTATGACGGTGGCCGTCTGAAACTGACGCAAAGAGCTAATCCTGAAACACACTCAATCTACATTGAGAGTGAGGCGGCTCAATTGTGTGTGCCGAAGATTCCGCAGTACATGTTCATTTCGACCGTTACTGTGTAACCTCTTATTCCTTACAAGAATGACTGGAGAACTTTCTCATACAGAAGATATGACCATTGAGGACTTTTTGAGTGGCGCAACTGCTTATGAAATAGCGGACAACGCCCTCAAAAGGGTTCTTGTGAAGCGGGAGATAGCTTTCGGGACAATGGTAAGCGAACTGACTGAAAGGCAACTTGACCTTGCAACTGCCGACATTTACATGTGGTGCGCAAGCACTCCAAGTAGTAAGAATGATACGGAGGACAGTGACGGGGGCTGGAAGCACAAAGAAGGTGGTTGGCAAACCAGTGCGTATGACAAGCGGCAACTTCGGGAAATGGCTAAAGAACTATATGAGAAATGGGGTGAAAATGTCGTGAAAGGCAGCAAAATCAGAATTATCAATTTTTGAATATGAAAGTTAGCAATCCAAGATTTCCGCATACATGCACCATCTATCGAATGATTGATGAAACCTCTTTTGATGAAGGAGAGAAACAGGTATTGTATGAAGGCGTATGCCGAAAGTATAGTGGTACTTCACTTCGTACTTTCAAAACGGAAAACGTGATTAAAAGTGACTATGCTTTGAGTCTGCCGGGAATTATAGAAGGAATAATGGCCGGTGACTTGATAGATGTAACTGACCGACAAGGGACTTTCATTCAATGCGTGGTTTCTGATAGCTATGCCGGGAACTTGGGTACAACGGTCTATTTTAATCTTGCAAAGAATTAGCGATGGATAGCCGGGATAATAGTGTGCTGTTTGACGAGGGTATGAAGAAGGCCAAAGAAATAATTTCAGGTCATATTTTCGACCTATTGGTAAAATGTTGTGAAGACCTTATTCAAGATGCCGTTCAGAACAAATCCGGCTTTCGGAACTTAACGGGTAATACGATAACGAGTTATGCGTGCGGGTTATTCATGGACGGGAAATTTTCATATTTCGTTTGCAGTGGTGACTCTATGGCACAACCGGTAAGAGTGAAGTTGACTAAGGGCGAAACATTTGTCGGTATCAGTTATGATAATCAGAACAGACGTTTTACCGGGACGGTGGAAACCGACAAGGGCTTTGGGGAAGCTTTCTCTTTCAATTTTCTAAAAAGGTACAAGTCAAAGGCACGTAATGGATTTGAGATAGTGATGTGTACGGGTACTGAATATTCTACCTATTTGGAGAATGTACTAAATGCAGATGTATTGACTGGAACATTTCAAAGAGCGCAAAACACTTTATCAAGGAACATTAAACCTATAAAATAATGGAACGAATAGTTTATAGACGCAAGGACATTCTGAAACAACTTGTTGACGCTGTAACCGGCATTGGCGAGAAAGTTTTTGTAACGGATCGCCCAACTGCGGAACAAAAGGGTATGAAGGACTTTGTTATTGTCCGGCTTCCACAAGCTATTCAGGATAAAGGAAGTACTTATCAAGACACTTATTGTCAGATTAATGTATTTGCACGTGACCGCGCTAATGGACTTGAAAATACCGTCCGTTTGGATGAAATGCAAATGGGTGTGTTTGAAAAGTTCCCAATTGTGACAGATTTATTTTCGGCTGTAAGCCCGCGACTTCTTCCCGGTGGAAATGACGGACTCGGCTTTCATTCAATAATAATACAAGCGAGACTTATAATTAATAAATGACAAAACTTAAATAATTACAACTATGGCAGAAATGACTATTACTACCAAATTGGCAGAGTTGAAGACACTCTTTAATCAGATGAAAGAGGTCTATTTCTTGACTGTTCCTAATGCAGACTTGGCAACACTGAAAGCTTTCGATATGGAGCTTCCCGTCTTGGATGATGGCGTTACCTTTGATACCGGTGCGGCCGATATTTCAAAAATCAAAATTACCACCGGTGCCATTTGGACTTCCGTTGCGAATGCCGGTGATGCAGATATTCAGTTCCAAGTTCCTTCTGTAGCTGGCAAGATCAATGACTTGCTGATGAACAAAGTAGTGGAAACCGTGGAAATGTCCGCTACCATTGACGGCATCACCTATGAAGGTGAAGGTTACAATGTTGAACCGAAAAAGGTTATCGGTGGCTTGTTTATGCGCAGCGAAGACCGCGCAGCCGCTTTGTTCTTACCGAACATTGAAGGCTACAGCAACTTTGTGAGCGAACGTGAGAAACCCGGTTACTTTAATGTAGCAGTGTCTCCGTTGAATGATACGAATGGTGCAGCTATTTACATTCTTCGCAAGAAGGTGACCGCTCCTGGGGCGTAAGGCAATACTTTGCAAAATTCATATTAACGAAAAGGTGGTGAGCTACTGATACCGGCCACCACCTTTTTTATTTAAACACAAGTAGAATATGGCAAAAAAAGATATTACTCTTCCGGCATCGGAAGATGAAAAGCTACTGAATGACATTGTAGAAAACAGTGTGGACTATGTGGAAGTCCGGGGGAAGAAATATGCTATCTCATGGCTAAGAAGAGGGACAATACGAACGTTTACCAATGCCATGCAGAAATCAGGGAATGATGATAAAATCAGTTGCCAGTGTGCAGCATCCATCATTCTGAATGGGTATTGGAAAATCAAGTTCTTCTATCCAGTCTTATGGCGTTGGTTCTACTATATCAAACAATATGGCGACCATGAATTGATGCAGGTTATCGCTACCGGCAAAAAAAAAATTCCAGTGGAAGACTACTTGACAGCTACCATATATCTGACCGCGATGAAGGACACGATGATGACAATGACAAAAGAGGAAGCCGAGCATATCCTTCACGAACCTTCTACGGGCAAAGCTGGGAAATAGGTAAATCTTATCCGTGGTTGACCGAACCATTAAGGATATTGGGCATTCCGGTGAGCAAACCTTTGTTCGGGATTTATTGGGGGCTGACAAATGCTCAAATAGAGTTATTGGCAATGGACGTATCTATTGTAGTTACAGACCACGAGGATGATGATAATGGAAAATCACCTGACAAAAAAGGTTTTAAATCTCCTTCGGCCAAAGAGATTGAAGCTGCCGCGAACCGTTGGAAGGAGAAATACAGTGATGGCAATGTGACTGTTTGCATAAACGACTATAAGTAACATAAACACAATGAAATATGGCTGATCTTGGCAATCTTTATTTCGATATAATGTTCCGTGATAAGACAGCGGAACAGCGAAAAAAAATAAAAGCGGAGATCACCAAAGACTTGAAAGCAAAGCTTGATGTAAGTTTTGACAAAAAGAAGTTGGTTGGTGACATGAAGACTCTGCTACAAAGCGAGAAATTTAAAATTAATGTCGTAATAGATAAGGCAAGCACTACGCAAGCCGTCCGCGCGGCATTACAAGCTGCCGGGCTTAATACCAACTTTACGGCAAGTGATTTGCGTGCGGCAAAGGCAGCGGCCATCCAATCCAAAGCGGAAGCCGCTGCCGCCGCATCGCGTGAACTTGCCCGACAAAGAGCCGCACGTGCTACTAAGGCCGAATTGGATTTGGCAAATGCCCGTATGCGATCCGCTGATGCAGCAAGGCGGCACGTAACAGCCACCCTAAATATGAATGGGGCAATGAGAAGCCAGTTCAGTATTGTAGGGCAGTTGAAGAATGAGTTTTTGGGGCTGTATTCTATCTATGCAGCACAGAATTTCCTACGTGCGGTAGTAGATATTGGTGGTGAATTGGAAAATCAGAAAATAGCTATGGCCTCCATCCTGCAAGATGAAGGTAAAGCTACTACTATTTTCAACCAAATCAAGAAACTTGCGGTTGTTTCTCCCTTCGGAGTTATGGACTTGAACCAGTATGCGAAACAACTTTCGGCATACTCTATACCCTACAATGAACTATACGACACCATGAAGAGGCTGGCTGATATTTCTGCCGGTGTAGGTGTCGATATGGGGCGTATCATCTTGGCCTTCGGTCAGATTAAGGCAGCGAAGTTTTTGAAAGGAACAGAACTTCGACAACTGACAGAGGCTAATATTCCGATGGTGGATAAGCTGGCAGAACGCTTTAGCAAATTGGAAGGCCGTATTGTTAGTGCCGGTGAAGTGCTGGATATGATTTCAAAGAAAAAAGTCACGTTTGAAGACGTGAAAGATGTTCTTTGGGAGCTTACGGGTGAAGGCGGCATGTTCAATAATATGCAGGAAGTTCTTTCTGAATCTGTAAAATCCAAATGGAAGAACTTGGCCGATGCTATTGACATTATGCTTGGGGACGTGGCAGAGTCCATGGGAAAATCATTAAAATGGACTGCGGAAAGTCTTACCGTGCTTGCGCAAAACTGGAAAGAAGTGGTTCCGGTCATTCAAGCGGCAGTTGCTGCCTTTGGAGTTTATAAGGTTGCCATGTTTGGAGCCAATCATTTGATTGGTACTGAAAATGCCCTACTTATAAAGAATACACTCGCGGCAAAACAGAAAGCAGCTGCAAACTTGGTAGTCGCTTCCAGTTATCGTACTTTAACCAATGCAGAGAAAGGGGTTATAGCTTCGAGCAAAACCATGTCAACCGCTGACTGGAAAGCATTGGCAAGTAGCGGGGCTTTGACTAAGGAATATGCCTTGCGGTTGATGGCTCTCGGCAAATTGAAGTCCGGGCAGGCTGGGCATATTATACAGACACTTGGCATTTCCCGTGCAGAAATGACGGCGGCACTCTCAACCAGTAAATGGCGTGTTGCCATGATTTCGCTGGGGTATGGTATTAAGCAAGTAGGACTTGCATTGAAAGGATTACTTTTCAATCCATACATGCTTTTGTTTGCCGGGCTTACTACAATCAGTGAACTTTGGTTTAAGTCCGGGCAGAAAGCGGATGAAATGAATGAACGCATTTCTGACCTTACCACAAGAGCACAAGACGGCTTTAAGAATCTGACAAAGGAGGCTCAAAAGTTCATTGCCGTTGATCCTTTTAAAGCCAATGACGCTTCGCTTATTTCCTCTATTGAAGAAATGAAAACTGCATTAAAAGATTATTCTCCGATTTGGGCTGAAACTTTCAATGAGGCTTTCAAAATTGACAAGGAAGGAAATAGTGTAAAGAGTCTTGCAGAACAATATGTATTGCTTCGGGATGCACTGAATAATACCAAAGAAGCCTACAAGTTGCTGAATGATATAAAAGGTGCATCAGAGTATGCCAATGAAGCTACTGATGGATATTTTGATGATAGTTTCAGTGAGAATATCGAAGATTATATCAAATCTGAAAAGAAGGTCGATAAAATCATAGACAGCATGACCGGCAACTATATCGAGTATTCTGCCGCTATGCAAAAGGTCATAGCCAAACATGAGGACTTTGCGAAAGTTGCTTTGGGAAAATCTTTGAAAGAGCAACTGAATATTATCAAAGAATACCCTAAAGCATTAGCCCGGCTGAATAATGAATTGCCATTCTTGGGCAGTTATAGGGATGATGTTTTCCATTTACGTGAAGCGTGGAAAAATTCTAAGCGTGTTTTCGATGAAGAGGTTGCACCTGACATGCAGGACTTCATATCTGAATACAAATCGAGGTTACAAGCCGCTGGCTGGGACTTGGATAAATTGACTGGTGCCCAAAAAGTTGCAATTGGTTTGGATATAAGTGCTTTTTTGGATCAGTTCAAAGAAATGCCGATTCATATACGCCGATTCCTCAATGGAGAAATTCTTGAAAAGCAATTCAATATCAAAATAAATGCTGAATTTGAAGACAAGATAAAAAGTTTATCTGACCTGCAACAGAAATTCAATGAAGCTACTGACGGGCAGTATGAGGCTCAAATCAAAGTATCTACTGATCCTGATGAAATTGTCAATAATATCCGTAAAGCATATAAAGAGGCCAAAGGAACAGTCGCTAATTTGAAACCTATCCTGATTGAAGCTGGCATTAATATTGAAGGAATTGAAAATCTTGATACAAGCAAGCTTGATGGTTGGCTCCGGTCGGTGGCTGATACGGTAAAGAAGGCTTTGGGAATAACTACGGGAGGTGAAAAGGGTGCAAAGTTACTTGGCTTCTCCCTTACTGATCCAAATAAGGATAGTACAAAGAAAGATGCCTTTGCCGAGAAGATGAAGGAACGTGTCAGTCTATTAAAAGATGCCTATGCTGAATACAAAAAATGGATTGCTCTTGTAGGGAAAGATGAAGCGGCCAATAAGGTTAAGGGATCGGGGATGTTTGACTCTTTGTTCAAAGGTAAGGAACCGGTAGATATTGATAATTACCGGGATGAACTGAATAAAGTTCTGAATCAGCTTGACGACAAGACCAAAGAACGCAGGGAATTGAAGGTTTCCATACGGAAAGTTCTTTTGGATATTGATGCCAATGCCATGAAAGAGGCTTCGGATAAGGCTTCTAAAGAGATTGAAGGGTATGTATCTAATATTTCAAAGAAATGGGATATTTACAAGCAACTTACCGATGCCGGGACGAATAAGAGGGATGCTTCACTGTATGCTTTCGGTGCGTTGTCTGAATATGAAAATAAGGCCGAGGAATTAGCTAACAGCGTACAGAAGAAAATGAGAGAGAAAGGTATATATATACCTTTTAGCTTTAAGGAAGAAGAGGCTACCGAAGCTTTTGGCGGCAAGGATAGTGTTTTGTATAAGCAGTTCTTTAGTGCGTGGAAAGAGGCAAAGGATGCCATTGAAAAAGACAGCTTGGAAGTAAAATTGAAGGAAGCAAATGCTATCAACAAGTATAAGTCCATAGCTGAAAAAATACGAGATTTGAGTGAAAAATATGCTCCACTAACCGGTACATTCATAGGTGAGAACAATGAACTTTTTGGAAATGAAGACGGCATGACTCCTGGGCAGAAAGCTCTATTTACCGAATATAAAGAAGAAGTGACGAAATTAAAGGGACAGTTGCTTGAATTACTTCCTGTATGGGAACAGATTTTCGGGGATCAGACTTACAAATCGTATGGGCAGATACAAGAAGCATCCAACTATGCACAACAAATTATTGATAATGCTACCGTAAAGAAAGACAAGAATGGTAAACCAGTTTCTTATACTTCATGGTATAACGATGCGGATGGCAACAAAGTTGATGTCAGTGGTACATATTCCCAAATAGAGAAGCTAAGAAAAGCTATACAAGATTTGTATAAGGAAGGTTTGCAGAAGAATCCTTTTGCTACCCTTGTAAAAAATGTAAAAGACCTTTTCTCAAAGAAAAACGGGGATGAAGACGAAAAGAGCTTAACTGAAAAATTATCAGCTATTGGTGAAAGTGCCGCGGAGAGTGCGGAGCTTGTCGGAACATTCGCCGGGCAGATGTCGAGTATGTTCGATGCTCTTGGCAATGAAGGAATGGCAGACTCTATGGGTAATGTACAAGATGCCATGACTTCTATAAGCAATATTGGGCAAGGCTTTGCCAAAGGTGGTATTGTGGGTGGTATTGCCGCCGCAGCCGGTGAAGCTGTTAACTGGATTGGGAAGATAGCACAAGCCCATGATAAGAAACTTGATAAGGCTATTGAAAAAAGTAAGCTTCGCGCCCAACAGTTGCAAAATGTATATGAACAGATTGACGGTATTCTTGAACGTTTCTTGGGTAGTGGTACCGATTTGAAGTTGGTAGATGCTGAAAATGACCGTAGCCAGTTGAATCAGTTGAACCGTCAGATTAATGAGATACGTAGCAAAGGCAAGATCAACATCTTTGATTTAATGTCCTTGCAGAAATATAAGCAAGAAGCGGCAAAACTGCAAAAACGGGTTACTGCATACGATGAAGGCGGTGCATACGGCTATCAACGGGCATTGATGCAGGAACAACTTTCAGAATTACAACTGCAACGCCAGGCTGAACTTGACAAGAAGAAGACGGATAAGAGTAAGGTGGCTGACTATGAAAATCAGATCGCCGAAATGAAGCAACAAATAAAGGACTTTGCCGAAGAAACCGCAGAATCTCTTTATGGTATCAATCTGAAAGATTGGGCTTCACAGTTGGGGGATGCTCTGTATGAGGCTTGGCAAAAGGGTGAAGATGGAGCCGTAGCCTTTAAAAACAAGGTTGCAGACATTATGGGCGATGTGATGAACTCTATTCTCAAAATAGGCATATTGGAGCCAGCTATGCAGCAACTTCAAACAATGCTCTTCGGAGAGGATGGTACGAGTGGCTATTTCGGGAAGGATTTTTCTCTCGATGATAAGGAATTGGATAGCATTGCCGACTACTTGATGGGTGTCAGTGAAAAGACTGACGATTACTATTCCATGCTTGACAAATTGAATGACTATATGGAAAAGAAGTATGGTGTCAGCATGAAGGAGGAAGAAGAAAGTAGCAGCGGGCTATCTAAAGGGGTGCAGAGTGTAACGGAGAATACGGCTGACCTATTGGCCTCTTATATCAATGCTATCCGGGCAGATGTAAGCATGAAGCGTGAATATGTGCGCAGACTGGTTGAAGATTTGTTCCCAGCCTACAATGTGATAGCAGAAGCGCAGTTGAAGCAATTGACTATGATACAGAACAATACAGCAAAGAATGCTAAATTGGTGGAAGAAATCAGAGATATATTGCATAAGAATGTAAATGGTGTAAACAAATTCCATATATGATTATGAATAAGTTAAATGATGAATTAAGAGGTCGCGCCGTGGCGTGCGGCCTCTGCCAACAGTGGCAAGGTGACTGGAGAGATAGTAAGAACCAGCAAGAATTAATTGATATGTACATACGCGGCATTGATTTTTGTATTGAGCATGATTATCCGTCCGTGGAATACATAAAAGCAAATTTCGACCGGGACTTACTTCATAAAAATCATGTTTTTGCTGACGAGCCGGTGACTGGTGGGGACAATGGTGTGTATGTGCTAAATGGTAAATGTTCCGGGAATCTTTCTTTTGGGAAATTTGCAGCTGCTACACTTCATTTGCGGCATGATAGTGAATTAAATATTGAAGTAGAAGGTTGTGCCAAAGTTTTCGTGAGTGTTTATGACCGGGCCAAAGTGCACGTCAAGCAAAGTGATGTTGCTAAAGTGTATGTATATGTTCTTAGTAAAAGCTGTAATGTAGAAACCGAGGGGGATGTCATGGTACGATATAAAACGGATAGGAACTAACATGAAATCGTAATATGCTCGATTTGTGATGTTTATCATTCCATTTGTTTGCTATGGTATCATATTTAAGAGTTGGAAATGGCTTACGACATATCTGTATGTAGGCTTATTTATATTGTGTCTAAATGTAGATGTAAAAACGATTGTTTTTATTTACCGATGTTTACCGATACTTACTGATATTTACTGATGCTATTTTGTTGATTTTTAATGTATTGCATGGGGTAAATATCGTCTTTATATTTGTGTCAGAAACGGTACTGTTCGGTTCATTTCGTGGTTGCTATGGACTGAAAGAAAAGATATATTGGGCATTTCCCTTTGAGGCAAGCAACCACATTAGGCTTCATTGGGATTTGCCTTTTTATTCTGAATAGTATGAAGACTAATCAAATTATGGTGCGGACGATGGGTGAGTTTAAAATAACCCAGCGCACAAGTGATGGCTATTTTGATGGAAGCGAACTTTTACGGCAATGGAATTGTGTTGCTGATAATCCGAGAAGACGCATGTCTGAATTTATAGACAGCCCTAAAACAAAAGAGTTTCTAAAGGCTCTCGCAACAGATGAAAGCCAAAGACGGAAAAACGACATTGGTGAAAATCAGATACTTATGAAAATAAAAGGTCGAAACACAAAACAGGGAAAAACTTCTGATAAAGTTTGGATGAATCCTCTTTTATTTATCAAGTTTGCTATGTGGATTAACCCTACATTCGAGGTAAAGGTATTACGTTTCGTCTATGACGAAATGATAAAGTTCCGTAATTTATCCGGTGACGCTTACCCCTCAATGTGCAAAGCCCTGAAATCAATTTTGCCGGAGAATATTTTTCGCGATAAGGTAAAGGACTTGGCGAAATCATTAAACATCATTGTTTACGGCAAACATGAAAGTGAAATGAGAAACAAAGTGGCAGATGAAGGGAAACTGAAAGAGTTATATGAGCTTGAAATGAATATTGCACAATGGATCAATCTTGGTATCGTGAATGACTACCATTCATTAAAGAAAGCTCTCAATAATCTGTATTATCAAAAATACCCCAACGTACTTCCATTGTAATATGTAGATAAATAAGCGGGGCACTGACTCCGCTTATTTCTTTTTCTCCTTATTAATATCAAACTCTTTCTTTACTTCTTCCTCATTGGTATCTTCCTTACTAAAGATATAGACGTAATATTTTCCTTTATCACTATACCAAATGGAGTTGGGTTCCAGTTTCCAACCTTTGCGACTCATTAAATTTATAAGTTGTATATCATTTTGATCCTCTATCTTTTCTCCATTAAACTCATATATGCGTTTTGAGAAATCTCCAAAATTTAATATATAGCATGATTTCCCCATAGCATTAAATTTTGCAGAGCAATACATTTTGTAAGTTTGAGAAAAAGCCATCATCGGTATAATAGATAGCATTAACAATAACAGTACCTTTTTCATTTCTTTCTTATTTTATTAATTATCTGTTTAATATCTCTCTTAAAACCTTTATAATCATCTTTATATATTGCCAAAAGAGCACCCATTATCAGGCATATAATTATGTAAAATGGCATCATCCAATAACCACCAAATACACTAAAACATATTAGTAGGATTATCAATATCCAAAGGAGAAATCCGATCATACATTAATCCTCCCAAAATGTACCTTCCGTATAATCCCAATTATCTAATATTTCATTCACTTCGGCAATCTTTATCTGTTCAGTCCTTTCCTTCTCCTTTCGGATCAGTCCGTTAATGAATTTACTGATATTGGGTTGCTGGTAGATATACTCTACCAAGTCTAAGTCGAATCGGATGCTTCTGACCTTGCTCTTTGTCGTGGGCTTATTCCGGTGAATTTTATGCTCTTCATTTTCTTCCATTTATTTGTCTTCCTTTATAATATGGCAAAGTTATTAATTATTAAAAACACCATCAAAGTCTATTCTTATGTTTTGCAACATATTTCACAAATCAGACTCTATTATGGCATATAATATAATGCTTTAAAAATTAAAAAGAGTTTTATTTTCTATGATAATATGGAAAATACAATTATATTTGCGTTGAAATAACTTAATGTAAGGCCATAGAGCTTGTTGTAGAGGTATAAATATCTCTGCGGCAAGCTTTTTTTTATATGTGTGTATGAATGAACCGTATTCAATATTGATGCAGAAGACAATGGAGAACGCGCCAGTTAAGGATAGCTTGGTGCATTTCGAGATTGTATGTACGGAATTTCCGTTCAAGCCAGGTGGGGAAACAAAAGACCTACCGAAACGGGATTGGCCGGGAGAAAACGGTGAAGATACCTACATACCCGATAAACTACCATTGAAGGCATACGACTTAGAGGCAAAGATGTGCTATAAAGGAGACTTGGGTACTGCATACGATAAAATAATGGCTTTTCAAAACTATCTCACGGGTGAAAATGGTGACGGTGCCACTCTGAAAATATACAACTCGCATACGGGTATCGGACGACAAGGACTTTACTTGCTGGAAGTTGGGGATTTTGAATTTAGCAAGTCCAATATGGATGAAGTCTTGACCTTCCCGGTGAAATTCCGGGTGACTGATCCGCGGACTCAAATAGTTCCTTCATACAGCGTGGCCGAACCTACAAGGATAGTTTCATTGGTTGAAAAGAAGTAGTATGGCGTGGAAGGTTTATGATAAAACTGGTAATACGGTACGTTGCATAATCAAAAATTTGGAATACAACGGTACGTGGATGGGAGCATGTTTCGTAACAAGCACCCTGAAAAGTGCTGTACCTATATCCTTTGAAATAGGCGATTACATAACGTACCGTGGTGAGAAGTTTGAAATAAACTATGATCCTACGGCACTCAAAAAAGCAGCAAGAAAAACTTCGGGGGAAGCATTCATTTATGACAGTGTGAAGTTCAACTGGCCGGGTGATGAATTGACACGATGTGACTTTCTTGATTATGTGAAAAGTGATAATCAGGTACATTTCACATCTTTACCCAAATTCAGTTTCTTTGCTTCATCCATACAAGACTTGGCAGACCGTGTTCAGGTTAATCTTGACCGTATATATGCCGGAGAACAAAAATGGACGGTTGTTGTGCACCCGGAGTATGTGAGTACTACGAACGTGAATATTGATATAAACAATATCAAAGTGTGGGGTGCACTGGAATTGTTCAATTCAAAATTCGGAGCAAACTTTGTTATTCGCGGCCGGACTATCACAATCGGAACTGCGGGAATAGCTGTTGGAAACATCTTCAAATACGGCCGTGGCAATGGCTTGTATGAAATACAGCGAACAGCAGAGGCCGACCAGCAAATTATTACCCGATTGAGGGCTTATGGTAGTACTCAAAACATGCCTAACCGGTATTACAATAAATTAGCAAACAGTTCTCTCACTAATTTCCTGCCAAACAACATGGCGGTGGAGAATTTGATGTTGCCCAGTTTTCCGAAGACTACACTTGATCCGTATATCGACAGTAAGAATATTACTGCACTTGGCGTACGGGAAGGGAGTGTGTATTTTGACGGTACCAATGGTTTGGAAGAAATACATCCTTCGATGGAGGGAATGACCGCACAACAGTTGAGGGATGCAGGTATCAGCATTTCGCTGGATGCCGGTGATAATGGAAATCTTGACGAAGTGGCTGGTGCCGAACAGTTAACGGACGATGGCACAATGGATAATTTAAAGGAAGGCGAAGTTATTCCTCCCTTTACCATAACTTTGAAAGATGTAGGCTTTGATATTAATGATTATATGACTTCGGAAACAGCCGCCATATCCATGAAAGACGGAATGTGCGGAGGACGGGAGTTTGAGATAACTAAATACGAAAAGCAGGGAAACAAGTATGTATTGACTTGTGATCGCGTTTATGATGAAGGATTGAAACTCTATTTCCCTTATAAAGACTACAATATTAAGGCTGGGGACAAGTTTGTGTTGCTGTATATTGATATGCCGGACGTTTATATTCAGGCCGCTTCCCAACGACTACTTGCCGCAGCAAAAGAATATCTTGCAAAGAATGACTATGTACGTTATTCTTATGAGCCAAAAGTAGATGATATATTCATGGCACGTCAGCATGACGAAGCTATGGCAAGAGGCGAAGCAAGCATACATGACACGATTAAAGAAGGTGATCTGATGCTGTTTACGGATGAAGACCTCGGTATTAATGGAAGTATCATAATTGATACCCTTGTTATCAAAGAGGGTGAAGATATGATACCAAAGTACACCATGACGCTTCGGAATGAAAAGGCCGTAGGATCACTTGACAAAATTCAAAATCAAATAGATTCTATTGCGGGCGGTGGGCAAGGCACCGGTGGCTTGAATACCCAACAGATACAATCCATAATCCGTTCATTGGGCAACCAGCTTTTCCTTTCCCGTACTCACAATGATACAGCGGCCGGACTTATCAGTTTCTTGGCTGGTGCCATTTTTGGCGCAAGCGGATTTGCCGAAGGTCTAACCGGATTTGGTGCAAAGATAGACGGTATGGGGCGTGGCTATATGGAAAGTCTTACTTTACGCCGTTTCTTAGAGGTGCCCGAATTACGTTTTAATCGTGCCGAAATTGTAATCGGTGACAAATGGCGTTCGCCCGGTGCAGGTATCATTGAAAGTGTAGAACCTGATTATGATGCTGACGGTAATATGTTACGTTCGGGCACCGTGACTTTGAAACTACAAGACGGCGAAATTGGTGCTGTGGCTGTAGATGATATTTGTATGGGGTATTTCCATGATTATGAAGTATTGGCTAATAATGCTACTTCTGATGTGGATGATAGCCGTGGCAATCGTATGTTTGCCGGTTTTTGCACGATCTATTTCCGTATAACTGAAATTCTCGATGCCGGAACAAACAAAAGATTCCGTTATGTGCTCCGTGGTATCTCTGACCGTTGGCAATATTCTTTCCATCCGTGCGCTGCCCTGCATTTCGTGGCTTATGGCAATTTCACCAACAAAGACCGTCAGACCTCGGCTTATGAGACAAGAACTTATCGCCGTTTCTTGGTTGGGGTGAATGATTGGGAATTTACAAAGAGCATGATTGCCATGCAGGACGGAGATTTGAGTAACCTTAATATTTTCGGACTGGAAATGACCGGTTACTCTGCCTATCTGAATAATATCTATATGACCGGTACAATAGAGCAACTGCAAATAGAAGCTCCTGTACGTATTGAGATTGATACACAAGGCGATAATTTTTTGGCTTATGGCGAGTCAATGGATATTACTTGCAAGGTTTTTAAAGGCTGGGAAGACATTACGGACACGGTACGACAGTGGACTATCCGAAGAGATAGTGGAGATACTGCTGACGATGAGGCATGGAACATCAAACACAAAGAGTTTAACGGTTCAATTACAATATATAACACAAAGGAAATAAGTGATTTAGGGAATAATTCTGTAACGGTAGTAAGTACCTTATTTACCATTACGGCAACAAATGAAACGGCAGTTGTAGAAGCAATTTTGACAATATGATAGAAAGTGAGAAGAAAAGAATCAGGAAGGAATTTCAACCTCTTACCCTTGCGGTAAGCTTGAAAATATTGACACCGAGTAGTCCGGCCAATCAGGTCTATAATTCGGCGGTCAATGAGTATGATCCTGACCGTGGGGCTACTCCGTTAGTTATTTTACCGGAGATTATCGCAAATACCTCTGATGGAAGCTGGGATATGCCTTATGTCAATTCTTTATTGGCCGAAATGAACTGGTTTGCTAATGGAAAGAATCTTTCTACAGTAAGTTCATGGAGTGGAAAGTACAGCGTAGATACGGTTGGAGATACCCGCGGTGCCATTACTATTAGTAGAAATGTAGCTCCGGGAGAAAATTTCGAGTTACACTTTGAGGGTGTGATAGCTGATACTCGTCTTGGCGTGAATATTCCCGTGAAAACGGACACTATTGTGCTGACAACGGTAGATAAGAGTGAAGATACCTACGGACTATCTATAGGCGACAGTCAGATTATTCAATATAATCCATTTCTTGACAAGCTCTTATTGTATGATTATAAGGTAGCAAACAAGCTAATTTCTGCATCTACAGGTAACAGAAACGCCGCTTTGGATGAAAATTCATACGAGCGTGCCATCCCGTTAATGGTGACAAAAGGTGTGAATAAGCTTACTACCGGATATACTGTTGAGCTTTATCAAGTGAATAGTGCATCAAGTCAAACGAGGCTAACTACGGCCAACCATGAAGTAATTGCTTTGTCCTTAACCAGCCTTACATTGGATTTACGGCTGATAGAGAAAGGTGACTACTTAGTATTGATAAAGGTTGGTAGTAAGGAGGTTGCAAGGCAGCAATTTTCGGTTAATCGCGTTTATCCCAAATTTACATGTGTACCGGCAAGCCAAGCTTCTATTAACCCGGACGAAATTCTGCACCGGAATGTGGCTATGGTGCAATGGAATGGAGAAATCGTATCAATACCGGCACCTATCATCCGCATGGTATGGTTTACGGATAGTGCGAACAAGACCGAAGTACAGTGGCAAGAAGGTGACAAGGCAGTAATCATGCTGGATGCAACCGGCATTGGTGAAACATATCTCGATGATTGGCTGGACGTGTACATTAAGGCTGAACAGAAGAAGGCTTTTTCAGTGCTTACGGACGGCACGAATGAATATACGGATAGTAGTGGAAACATTTATATAAATAATTGATATGAAGTATGTCATAGCAAATAAAGAGAAGGCAATGGATGCCGGGGTTCTGTTGATGGGACATTTGACGAAAGAGAACTTAATCATCTTGAATGAAAAGGAAGTGGTGTGTTTATCTTCACTTACGGGAGGACTGGATGAAAGGTTGCCCGCTATAGACGGGATAGTTTATACAAACACAAGTATTAACCAAATAATTTCAGAAGGAGGCTGGGAATATGGCAGAAAGTTATAGTGCTCAAAATAGCATTACCATTAAACGTCTTCGCTCCAATGATAGTCTGATGCTGACTTTCGAGAATAACGGCATTGCTTTGTTTCAGGCAGTGGATGAAGAAAGCGGAGCCGTATCGCCTGACTGGACTGTGGCGGCAAACCAACCGGTGCGTACCCCAAAGGTGACTTCGGCACGTGGCTTGGCTGTTAGCTTATCAGGGCATAGTTGGGCATATAACGGTGTAGCACTGAACTTCAATGGTGCTGAAAGTGGAGGCTGGAAGAAAGATAGTACGGGAAAGTTCTCGCTCTATACCACTACTGGAGCAATCAAGATTATTGGCAACTTGGCAAGCAAAACGAATGTTGCAGGTGATACACTTACTTATTCATGCGTGGCATCTACTGCGGGCGTAGAGTATAACTTAACCGGAGAACTGCCCATTGCCATTCAGAATATGGGTGCAAGTTCCTATTATCTTACGATACTTGCAAGCACAGAACAGTTGACGAGTAAGGTTACAAGTTGTACTTTAACGTCTAAACTTTATGCCGGTGCCAATGCCATCACTGACTATTATATCAAATGGTATAAGGACACGGCAGCTTGGGCAGACAAAAACGGACAGAAAAGCATAACCGTGACTCGTAATGATGTGGATGGTACGCAACTATTCATTGCAGAAGTTTATCAGACTTCAAGTGCATCACAACCAATAGCCCGTGCCGGGGTTCGCATTATTGATACTGCTGATGAATTTCAGATAGTATGCTATATAACTTCTGCCAACAAGGAAGTGGACGATGGAAAGCCCGTAACCGTGTCTGCAAAGATTGTGAACATGACTACCGGAGCAACTTATGCTCCTTCGGCAGCTACCTGGAGCATGGACGTGATGGATAAGGAAAGTTGGAAGAGTTTGAAACATGCAGCAACAAATACGATTTCGGTTACAACGACAGAAACAGATCGTAATGGAACCCAATACGATGTTGATGTCATGGCAGAATGTCATTTTAATTAATATAAAACAAATAATGAATTATGGCGAGTAAACAATTAGGAAATGAAACATTAGTGACTTCCATTTTGCGCTCAAATACAGTGCTGGTGGAAGTTGGAGGTAGTGTAAAGCGCATTACGGTGGAGAACTTTATGAACGCTATCAATAACGGCGATGAACAGATGTTGAGACAAGTTGCTTGGGGGATTCCAATCAAACAGTCAACCCAAAGTAGCACAAATTATGGTGTGATTGGTAATACGGCTGCTTGGGAAGAATACAAGTTATATTGTGGCCGTTATCTCGTGGCAAATGACGGAAGGGCGGCAAAGATGTCTCCTACCAACAGTGCTGTATTCGCTGACGGTACTACGGTGGATGAAACTAAAGGTCATGTGATGTGGATCGGCCCCCGTTTGTATTATCGTGTACAGACTGACAGTGTAAGTGGTGTGCCGGTATTGTGGCTTTCCATGCTACCTATTGGCGGTGAATTTGTCGGTGGGGCCAATGGTGGAATGTATAACTGTATTGGTGCATACAAAGGCTCTATGAGTGGAAGTGCACTTGTATCTCGTTCGGGAGTGGCACCGGCAGGTAGTAAGACTATCAATGCGTTTTGGGCGGCTGCACAAGTGAACGGTAAGGAATGGGGGTTGACTGACTACGATCAGCGTAAATTGATGTTGATGCTGGGCCTCTCTGAATATGGCGACACTAATATCCAAGCAAAACTCGGTTATGGTGTATGTGGTAGTTCTAATTTGGACTTATGGGCAACTGCGGCAGCATTGAAAACCGGAGCAACCAAGAGTCTTGGGGATAATTGGGGGAAGGTCGGCATTTCTGTAGTAAACGGAAGTGTTACCGGTGTGAATTGTTCCCGGGTAAATATGATGGGAATAGAAGATCCTTATGGTTGGCAATGGGAGTTTCTGCAAGGAGTATTTTGCGGTAGTTCCAATAACAGTGCGCAAAGCGGAACGGAGATTTTTATTTACAAAGGGAACAGACTCCCAACTACTGCTGAATTGGCCGCGCACCCTAATGGTGAATACAGACAAGCTACCCGGCAGACGGCTTCCGGTCAGGTTCAAGAGATTATTCTTGGTGAACACTGCGATATATTCCCGAAAAAAATAGGTGGGAATAGTACTTCGTATTGGGCTGACTATTCTTGGGCAAACACTACTGGCCAGCTGGTTCTTTGGGGCGGTTATGCGTATGGTGGTGCGTATTGCGGCCTCGCCTATGCGTACTCGGGGTACGACTGGTCGTACTCGTACGCGGCTGTCGGCTCTCGCCTTGCTTATTTTGGGGATTTAACATTTGTTAGTGGTGCAGCATTGATGTCCGCCTAATGAATTTAAAATGATAGTTCTTTGAATTTCAATTAATTAAAACCCGTCCATCTTCTCGTTTTGCGGTAACGGATAACGGGACGAAAGCTGAAAGGCGTGGACGGTTGGCGGAGGGAAACAAAGCTGGTTCTTTGGGGCGGTAATGCGAATAATGGTGCGAATTGCGGCCTCGCCTATGCGAACTCGAATAACGACTGGTCGAACTCGAACGCGAATATCGGCTCTCGCCATACTTAATTTATCGTAGAGAAATCTACGAGTTTCCCAAGCCATGACCTTGCAGGGCTTATGCCGTTGCAACGTAGTAATCAATAGGTTACGATGTCAGAAAATCAAGTATGCGGAAAGGTTGCCTAACTTGCGAAAGGCAACAAGCGGTGTTAGTAGGTTGAAACTCGAAAGCTCCGGGCGAATTATTCAAGCAAGCATAGAGGGCTTGCAGTTATCGGAATAATTAGAATAGTCTGAAAAGACAAAATTTAAAGTATGGTGTAAATTTTAGATTGTAGTATATGGTAAAAAGAAAGGGACATATTATAGAACGCATTGCCGACATGGATAATCTTAGGGAGGCTGATAGAGAAGCACAAGACGGAAAAGTGAAGAAGAACCGTTTTATTCGCCGACATAATATGCACCCGGAAGAAGACTTGATAGCTTTGAGAGAAATGATATTGACATTTAATTTTCCACCACCGGAATATAGCTTGATGCAGGTGAAAAGTGATGCCGGAAAGGTAAGAGATATTATCAAACAAAAGTATTTCCCTTGGCGTATATTGCATCATGCAATTATGAGGGTAATCGGAGAAGATGTCTATAAAAGCCTGATTTATGATACCAGTGCATGTATAAAGGGTAAGGGACTTCATTTTGGAGTAAAAAGGATGAAGCGTTTTCTACGCCAATACCCGGAATATAAATGGTTTGTAAAGACTGACTTTAAGAAGTTCTATCAAAGTATTCCTCACGAGGTTATCATAGCTTCATTGAGACGGAAATTCAAAGACGAAAGATTTATCAAACTGATTGAAATCGCTGTATTGTCGTATAACAGTGAGCAAGAATTAATAGAAGTATTGAAAAATGAGATTGAACGTAAAAAGAGGTGTTCCGATTGGAGCATTTACAAGCCAACCTCTCGGAAATTTCGCGGCAAGCCCGATAGATCATGTGATGAAGGAACGCTACCGGGTGAAATGCCTGCACCGATATTGTGATGATAATTGCATGTTGGCCCGGTCAAAGGCAGAAGCATTGTTCCTTCTCCGTGTATATGAGCGGGAGAGTGCAAAGTATGGACTAATAGTAAAGGCGAACAGTTGTATTGCTCCGATAGGCGCAGAGATTAGAAATGAAAACAAAAGGCATAGAAAGCGAAAACGAAGCAAGAGGAAGAAGGATTAACTTTTTGGGTTATTGCTTCACACAAAATAATGTGAGGATGCGTAAAAGCATGAAACAGAATTTTGCCCGAAAAGTAAAACGGATAAAAAGCCGGAAACGGCGACACGAGATACTGGCCGCTTATTGGGGCTGGTGCAAGTGGGGAGATTGCAAAAATTTGTGGAAAACTATAAGTAATAATGATATGAGTTTTGCGGATAAAGGTATCAAACAGAGTGGAAAAACAAAGGATGGAAAGAAGTTCTTTGATGTACAAGAAACAAGATTAATGGATATTCTCAATATCCCGATTACCATTGTGGATTTTGAGACAAACGTTAAGACAAAACAAGGTGAAGGCCGTTATTGCGTTCTTTTTGAGCAGAACGGGCAACGTAGCAAGTTTATCACTAACTGCTATAATCTGAAAGATGTGCTGGATCAGGCTCGCATAGCGGAGAAAGACGGTCAGAAGATTTTTCCGGTAGAGAACGTGATTATAAAGCGGCGTTCGCTGGGTGACGGGAAGAGTGCTTATTATTTTGAAGAATAAAATTAAAACTGGAGGTAGATTATGAAAAGTTATGGAACTCTTATCGGTGAATTGCCGACTGGTGTAGAAACTGTAGTTGAAGGTGCATTATTGCGTATTTACTTTGACTTTGCAAGAAAGGACGCTGTAAGAAGTGCCGGTTCGGAAGACGTAGTGGTTGAAGACCAGTATGTATGCGAGAATGTGGACGTTGAAGGTGAACATGATTATGATAACATAGTAAGTGCTATCATCATGGATCGTTATGATGCAAACAAGCGGGATGCCATTTTCGCCAATTTGGAAATGGCACGCGATACGACTTCGGGGTTAACAAAAGAAAAATGTGCAGAATACTTGCAAGAATATGCGGACTATCAGAATTACCGCACCAAAGCTAAAGAAGTTGCAAAGGCTGTCTTGGAAAACATAAAATAATCCTTTATGCAAGCACAAGGTCATATATTGATACGAAGAAAGGCTAAAAACGGAATTGACGGCTTACAAGGCTGTATTCTCCGGCAGTCCGAATGGGCTAAAGGCATAGAATTTCGCAATGACGAGGCTCTGACTTCCGGCACCCGATATTTGGATATTGCTATTGTAACTACTGGTGCCAATACGTTTAATGCGTATAAATGTCTGAAAACTCATACGTCCAGCGACTCCATTCCAGTTACTAATACAACCTACTGGCAAAAGTTCAACTCTTTGGTGCCGGTTTATACTCCGCTTATTATGGCTCAAAATGCGGTTCTCCGTTTTATGCAGGGTAATCAGCTTTTGATTATGAAAGCGGACAATAGTACTGTTGCAGCCGGACTTGTGGGTGGCGATTATCCTCTGTGGGTTGGGGCTACAGCACCGGGAAGTGCACCGTTTAAGGTTAGTATAGACGGAAAGCTTTATGCCGCCGGTGCCGTTATTACTGGCGATAGCACTTTTGAAGGAACATTAAAAGGTGTATCAGGTTCTTTTACCCGATTGAATTGCGTTAATAATAATGGAGATATTCTCGGAGGCATCAGTTTTGGAAGTGATGGAAGAATGTGGTTTGATGGTGATATTTTTCATCAAGGTTACGATAGTGTACAAGGTAGAAGTTATCGTTTTTATTCCGCTGATATTTGGTGCCGAGGCATGTTTGGTGCCAGGGAAAGGACGGTTTTAGAGGTTAGAGGTTCGTATGGGTATTTTTACTCTAAAGGAGTGGATAAGACAGGGGTATATGTAACTCTTACTTCTGCGACCTCGAACAACAATGAGACGTATTATACTGTACCTTGCTATGGCAACACTGGAGATCAGTCCGGTATGCCAGTAGATATAGTTGTATTCAAAATTACATCTTCAACCACTTATAGATATGATTTGAGTATGGCAGAATCTCAAAGGGTATTGGTAGTAAATGCAAATGATGATCGAAATGATGTAAATATATATGCAAACGGTAGCAAAGTCGCATGGAATGGTGGGGAAATTGCAGAGGTAGTAAAATTAGCAACTTTCTCATATCCTTCACCGGACTCCAATTTACTTGGTAGAGGTCTTATTATTGGAGCTTTTAGAGATAATAACTGGTAGATTATGAAGAAGATAAATTTTGAAAGAATTGAAGTATTTGTTGATATTGATAAGACAAGGTGTTCTGTTGAGAACTATAAGAAAGACTTTTCCAATATCATTTATCAACTTGGCAGAGGTATAGAGGCTCATGCCCTCGCATTTAAAATATTCAACTCTAAAGGAGAGACGGAATATGACGATAGAGAGTGTGACATGATTAGGAAATACGCGAGCTTATGTTCACCTGCCTTTATAGATGCGATAGATAAGATTTTAGTAGGATAACATTCAAAACACAAACACGAAAGTATGAAAGATATAATTGAGACGTTTATTCAAGACCACTTGTTTTTGCATTTGGTTTTGATTGCCGTAAGTACGGCAGCTATCATAGTGGCAATGGCTGTGGATTTTATTTCAGGTGTTCAAAAGGCGAAGCAACGTGGAGAACTTCGCACATCTGCGAAGTATAAGAAGACGGCAACGAAAGCAAAGAAATATTTCAGTCCATTTTTGGTACTGACTATGATTGATCTTATCTGTTGTGTAGTTATTCCATTTCCCATATTTGCGATGTTATGGGCTGCTTATGTGTGTTTTTGCGAATTTAAGAGCGTACGCGAAAAGAGTTGGGAAAAAGAAGAGCTTCGGAAGGCAGAAAAGACTATGAGCATCATTATTGAGAATAAGGATGATATTGCTCGGTTGGCAGCACAAATATTGTTTGAATCACAAAAAGAAAAGGAGGATAAAAATGACACGAGGACTACGGAACAATAACCCGTTGAATATACGGAGAAATAATACTAAATGGCAAGGTTTGTCTGCAATACAAACAGACAAGAGCTTTTTTCAATTCACGTCTATGGCATACGGTTATCGCGCTGCCTTTAAGACTATTCAGACTTATATTCTAAATAAGTACGATACTGATAAAGACGGCGTTTCAAATGAACTTGAAGATGTCATAATGCGCTGGGCACCGCCATGTGAAAATAATACGGATGCGTATATTGCTACAGTAGAAAAGCGTTCGGGGATTTCGCGCCATACAGTTTTGAGCCGGAATAACCGGGATCAGCTTATTTCAATTGTGGCCGCAATGAGTTATGTGGAGAATGGTGTGCCAGCCAATATGACCGATGTTAAGAAAGGCTGGGAATTGATATAATTTGCTGGTAAACAAAAACTTGTAAGAATATGACAAACTTAAATTTTACTCTTAAAGAAGAGAATTGGTATGAAAGCCAGTCGGTTCAACTTTCCAGCGGGAAGTTGGCTATCAGCATCAATTTTGGTGACTCGGAAGATAATAGAGTGGTTGTGTATAAAAGTTCTAACGGAAGGGACTATGTGCCTTATAAAACAGTGCTTAGTGCCGGAGAGTTTTGTGATATGAACATTGATGGACTAATTGCCGGTCAATATATTAAAGTGGGATGCAATGAATTACCCGTGAGTTGTTCATTTTTGGAAAGTGCGGACGGAGGTAGTGCTGCAAGTAAATCTGATCTTTTGGCCGAAAGTGGACGTGCGCAATTGGCTGAATCTCAATTGGAGCAATCTATAAGCGATGTAAGGACTGCACTTGATACTTTGGTTGGTACTGTTGATGCTACTACGGCCATTGATACCTTCAAAGAGATAGAGACATTTCTTACTGGAGTTACCAATGAAAAGACGTTGACCGGTATGTTGGCAGCAACGGACGGAAAGGTTGTTACTGCACAAACCACGGCTGACGCAGCAAAGGGCACGGCTCAAACTGCATTAAGTAAAGCTACCACTAATGAGACAAAGCTCAATACAATACCTGAAATGCCTGCAAATGACGGCAAAATATATGGCTATTGTAATGGTGCATGGGTAGTTATTGCGGATGCTGGTAAAAACGTATATACTGATTGATTATGAAATGGAAGGTTTGCATAGGAGTAATTATCATATTACTCCTTGCTGTTACCGCTTCTATGTGGCGGTTGTGGCAAAAAGAAAGGGAAGAAAGCTCTCGTCAAGCAGGTAATGTAGAGAGCCTTTGTGCGGAGTTGAAGCAATACAAGATAAGGGATAGTCTGAATGTGGCCGAGAGCCGTGTTTTGAGGCTCAAAGTCGGAGAATTGGAAGACTTGCGTAGTGCAGATGCAAAGTTGATAAAAGAACTGAAATTGCGGCCTAAAGAAGTGGAATACATTACTAATACAAAGGTTATCACAAAAGATAGTCTTGTATTCGTTTTGAAGAATAGTTGCTTTGATTATTCGGATAAGTGGGTAGATTTCCATGCAAGTGTACCTGATAGCATATTCACTTATGAGGTGAGAGATAGTCTTTCGACTGTAATAAGTCGAATACACAAGCATAAGTTTCTTTGGTGGAGGTGGGGAACAAAAGGTTATAAGCAAACGATAATCAACTATAACCCGCGAGGTAGGATAACTTACAATGAAATTGTGAAAGTCGAAAATTGAGGTAAGGGAGCATTTCGCTCCCTTTTTTCGTTTAGAAAGGTAAGTCGTCTTTGGCTTCCCCAAAATCTACGGGAGGTTGAGGAACGGCGGGAGCCGGTGTAGGTGGTGTGTGGTTGTAAGACGGCTCTTGTTGAGGCATGGCTGATTGTCCTGGGTTACGGAGTATGGCCTTCCAGCAAGTGATGGAATTGTACCATTTACCCTGCCATTCATTTGCATTGATGTCTATTTCAATATCTACGTCTTGACCGACTGCCAGCCCGAAATTCTGAACGTTGTCGTTCATTACTGTAAAGGCGACTTTTTTAGGGTATTGCCCGGGGATTTCCAATACAAAATCCTGCCGTTGCCAAGCCTTGCCACTTTTTGACACGCCGTTTTGCATCGGTAGTGCCACAATGATTTTTCCTGATAGTTGCATATTCTTATTCTATTTAGTCAGCCGGATTTAACTTGTCTGACTCATTGATTGCGCGGCTGATAATATCACAATCAGTAAGTTTTCGTTGTATAATAGTCATACCTCTTTTACAATTCTCGCTTTGATTAAGGTCACAATAACAACCTTTGTATAAGAGATTGGAGAGGTCTTCTAAAACTTTATAAATATCAGTAAGCCGGAGATATGTAATTCCGGCCACATCTTTATTATAGGGGTGGACTTCTTTAATACGACTATCCAGTGATAAACAAGCAAGCTTTGCCATACATCTTGTTAGTTCCAGTTTAGCCAGTAAACCACTGTTTTCGATATGGCATTTATCAAACTCTAATTTAATGGAGTATTCCATTTTAAATAAATCAGGCTGAATTTCATCCGCAATGAACTGGTTAGCGTCTGCCATGAAAAAGGCTCGATGCCCTACGATCTTATTGATTCTCTTCTCGTATTGGCGAGTTAGATTTTCAAGCTTATTACTTTGTTGTTTTGCTTGGAAACGACAAAGCCCCGATTTACGTAATGCGCTCAACATTTCCACAACCAACGCACAAACAATATCATTGGTAAACAATACATTGTATATAGCTGCCAATGTTATATTTTCAGCTTTCAACTTTTTGTCTTTTATGTCACTTATCTTCCCTTCCATACGTCTATCAAATCTTTAATAATGAAACGTAAAATAACAATGAGGGCAACTGTTTCAATTACCCCCCCCCCATAATAAGTCTTCCTATTGTCATGTCAATCTGTCCTTTTTTGATTAAATTCCATTTTGGCCTCAACAAGTGAGTCAATGTCGCATTTGAAGTGGTGTAATGTGCTCAATGCAACAAGAATTACATCTGCCAATTCTTCTTCTACGTCCAAGTAGTCTTTTATGTGGTGGGATTTATCACCCGTACTTTCAAAAACTTCGGCAACTTCTTCGAGTAGATCACGGCGAAGATTGTTGTTTTTATCATTATCAGGATCAATCTTTCCACGCCTGACGGCACAATCATAAGCTATTTGAGCTATCTCATTCAATTTTCCCATTATCTATAAGTTTTATCCAATTAGTATCTTTTTCCAAAAACCATAGCCAACCATTTGTCGGCTTTACTCTTCGTTTGATATACTTACGAACAGTAGCATAATTCAAACCTAAAATTTGTGAGGCTTGGGTTATTGAGTCAAATCTAAACCATTTACCTTCGGGAGTTATAGCCACACATGCAAAAGCATGGGCATTACCATTAGACCAGTATTTATGTCCTTTCAAAGCGTCACTATGTCTCTTTCTGATTTCAGTGGCTCTTTCTTCTCCGTAGTATTCCTCATAGGTTTTACCCTTTAATCCATGATGATACCCTTTATTAAAAACATTGTGTCCGTTGACTACTCGTGTCACTGGTATTTCCGGTTCCAATCTCAATTCCATCTTGTTTTTTGTTTTTGTAATTGTCTCTTCTCATTTGGTGATAACGATAGTACATTGATAGATCAAGTTTGCGAATGAAGGTATCATCAGCTTTCATATTTGAAATTTTCCGGGCTGGCTTAACTACGTCAAAAAATACTCTTTTGGAGGTATATCTTCCTCTTTCAAGGCTCCAGCATTGAGTTGAGCCTTCATAAGCATAAATAAGCCCGGCAAAGTCAGGTACTTCATCGGGCTTAATCAAATCTTTAGGAACTATATAATAGAAGTAGTTGGTGCGTTGGCCGGAAGTCACAACATCGAATTTGTTTCTTCCTCGGTTATCACATTTCTTCTTATCTTTATGGAAGTCACATCGACTTACCTTCACTTCATACTCATAGGTTAGCCGTGACCGGGTAACTTCCAGTAAATCAGCTTCCCATTTTCCAACAAAAATGTTTGGGAAGATGCGATTTCCTTTTTTGTCACGGAAAACATGATCGCAAAACCCTTGTATTATATCAATTGTCTTCATTTGATCTTTGCATGTTCTCTGTCTAATTCGTATTCAAAAAAGCCTTTCGCCTTGTCATATAATTCATTCTCGATTTTGGAAAAATACATGGCAGAGCTAAAAGCCTTTAATGCAGCTTCACGAGCTTTTTTCTTATAGTAATCGGCTCGTTTGACTGTATTCTCTTCTTTCTTGCGCTCTTGTAGCTCCAAGTAACGATCAACAGCCTCACGTCCCCAACGGAACATGTCTTCTTTATCAGCAAAAGCCGCGGATTCCTCACGGATCAACCTTTTTTCAGAGGAAATGACATAAGCGGATATTCCTTTGTATCTACGAATGGAAACGGCTATGTCGAAACCTTTATAGTTTTGTTGCTCAACATAGCCGCCGAGGGTGTAAGGAAAGTCTGTCTTTTCTATCATAATGCTTTGATATTGATAAGTGGCACAATTGTATCAACAATTTCTACCGTAGGTTCTATAAGTTCTTTTATTTCCTGAACATTTTTGTATGCCATAGGACTCTCGTCCAATGTACCTTCACATACAGAAGTGGAATACACTTTGCTCATTTGGGCTTTGAATATGTCCATTGATAATCTTTCTTTAGCTTCGGAACGGGAGTATAAGCGTCCGGCACCATGTGGCGCAGAGTAATTCCAGTCTTCGTTTCCTTTGCCACGACAAAGAAGAATACCATCTGCCATATTCATAGGAATCACAACATAATCATTAGTGTATGCGGCAATAGCCCCTTTGCGGATTATCATATCATCAAAGCTGATATAGTTATGGACTGTCTCAACGGATATTGCGGTATTCCAGCCCAAAGTTCTGATTATACGTTGTATAATCAACTTTCGGTTGAAAGCGGCATATCCTTGTGCAATCACCATGTCACATAAATAGTGGAACATCGCTTCATTCGTAAGATACCCGGAGTATTCAGCATATTTTTCCTTCAAACGTTGTATTTCAGTTTGCATGGATTGTGGTTCAACGGTAGACTTCAAGCGTTGAATTTCATCTGAAAAAGCCTTCTTGTCAAACTTTGCTATTTCTGCATGATATTTACAAACCTTCACACCAAAGTTACGCGATCCGGTATGTATTGTAAGAAATATATTATTGGTTGACTCAGCACGTCCAAGTTCTATAAAGTGGTTTCCACCTCCCAATGTACCTAAAGAATTGTAGAATGTAGCTTCGTTTATCCCCACTTTCTTACAAAGTTGTGACATATATTCTTCATTAATAACCGGTTTTGTCAGTTGGTATTTAGAGCAGAACTGATCCATTCTGAAAGATAAGAAGGTTAACAAATCTTCTTTTTCTTGTTTGGATAAGGATTGCTTGTTAATCTCAAATCCCATAGGTATGATGGAACGGATTGCACGATTAATGTCCGGGAAAGAATCTTCTGTTATTGCGTTTTCAATTCCTACACATGACATTCCGCAACCAATATCTACTCCGATATGATTGGGGTTGACACGATCTGTAACCGGCATAGTGAATCCAATCACTATATCTACTCCCTGATGGGTATCAGGCATGATACGAACCGGAACGCCTGTTGTAACTGGATTGTTCAAAATGTTCTGTATCGTTCCGATGGCTTCATTTTCTATTGTATTGGCGAATATCTTACAATCCTTGCCGAATTTTCCTTGTAATTCAATCATAATCAAATCTTTTCATTAAGTTTCTCAATAAGTTCGTTTGCGCAGTTCTTCGCGTAATCTTCATCTTCATCATAGAAGGGCTTAACTGTTACCCAAATTCCTGCAAATTTGACTTGTACTTCGTAATTGGGAAGAACATATTTTTCATTTTTCCCGTTACAATGGTCTTCTACCAATATGGTAGTCTTATTGATTCTGTACTGTTTCATCATTGTTTGTTTCTTTTGTTTGAAAGTTTCTATCAAGTATCTCAATGCACTTTTTAACTCCGGTATCAAATCCTTCCTTATAGTTTTTAGTGTGCTCACCTACAACATATACAGTCATTGACAACCAAAACAGAAGTATGCCAATGGATTTGTACCAGCAAGGAAAGGATATGGAGAAAGGTTTGAAAGTGATAGAAAAATCGCCGATCCATAAAAGGCCGGCGACAAAGAGAATTATAAAAAATAGACTTTTCATGATTTATCGTTATTAAGTTCTACATATTTACCTTGTAGAGAACACTTTTTTAAGATTTCGGCATTTTCACTACCAAATGCGACAAGGACGCTACCACAACCGGGGCTATCTCCACGCGTTCCATCAGGACGGTAGAATTTTATTCTATTTCGCAAGAACATCATTCCTGCTGCTTTAGTGAAAATGACATCTTGAAATTTGTTACTATCGCACCGATTAAACAGTAGTGCGATGCCGTTACCATGTTCTGCAAGTTTCTCTACAAACTGCCACATAAGTGGCTTAGAGTATGGAGGGTTAAGCCAAATTCGCCCCCCCCCAATTCTGTATGAGGCCATTGTCTTGTTTGTTATACATGATTTTTGCTGTAGGCCAAAGAGGGTGCATGGGAGCACAAGGATCAAGGTCAAATTGTCCCAATGCTTCAATGATTTCTCGTGGTGTGTACCATTCATCAGAAGCATTTGCAGATCGTTCAAAAGATGTATTCATTTGTTACTTTCATTTAGAATTTTACGAACTTCTATATGATTGCAATTTTCGTCTGCCTGTTTTAGAATGTAAGCAATCTCTTCTTCTTTGCTCATATTCTGTGGGCGGTTCTTTGCATCTACTCTCAATTCTGAAATAATCTTATCGACTTCGGGATCAGGAGTTTCAAAGAACTTTTTTAATTTTGCGGCTCTACGTTCAATAAGCTGTTCTGTCTTTTTGTTTAATTTCATATTACAATGTTTTAAAGTATTCACTGCATAAGAATCCTTTTCTCGGAGAAAAATTTTGGAAGTCACAACTCATATAGATTGCTTTCCTATCAGCCCAATGTGCCATATCTTTTTGCCATTGTGGAATAATTTGGTGAGGATCATTCAGATCACGGAAGGGTTGGCAATGTGGAAGGAAACGGTGGCTTTTGGATTTCCAGTAATTAACACGAGCAAAAGACTCTTCAAAGTTCATAAGGATGCAATATAAGAAGTATTCCCCTTTGTACCCATACTTATCAATTAGGGAAGTGGCATGTTCAACTTCTGCAATTTGTCCTGGAGTGTCACATCCGAAACGAATACGTTTTATCCATTTTACCTTTGCAAGTAGTTGAGCAATTTCATTTGTGACTAAACGAGCATCCAGCCCTTGGTTAAAATCCACTCTGACACCCAATTTAATAATCTTCTCTATTTGATGTAATCCGTAATCGGAAGCTAATACATTATTATCCATGAGAATAGCTTTTCTTCGTCCGGCTACGACTTCTTCAATATCCATGTAAGGCGATATTTTTCCTTCCTTTTGAGGGACAACACACCATTTACATCTGTTGGGACAACCACGGGTGAGAAAACCATAAGCTAAATCAGGAACAATGTTGTAAATGGAATAATCAGGTTGAATACGATCTATTTCGATGGGAAGTACTTTCTCTATATTATATCCGGTGCCACCTTTTTCAATTTGATCGGCATTAATATAATATTTATAATCGGGTGTAAAGGTGAAAACTTTTGCTACATACACTTTATCGTATGGGGATAGTGGATTATACCACTCTACATCATCGCCACGTGCTTTATGATAGTTGCTAATTTTCATTAACGCCAAATTCGGATAATTACTATCGACCGCCAATAGTCCAATCTTCATATCGCTACTATTTATTAGTTAAACTTGGTATAGGCATCCACAAGTCATTATCAGATACATCACAACAATAATCATCCGCGTCTGCTGTGTCCCATACGTGATAATGTTTGTTGTAAACCAAGATTTCCGGTTCATAGTGTCCCTTAGCGGAAGCTATGACCAGTACAGGTTCGCTCTGTTCTGATATATCGTCTTCATCTACAAATGGAAGTTCGTCTTTTGCCTTTTTCCACGGGGATTGTTTCGACTGCCATTCTATACCAGCCTTATATGCACATGGAGTCTTACCATCAGCTAACAGCCCGTTACATTTCTGTATGCAGGGTTCTCCATTCTTGTTCCAACAATGCCCAAAGTCATTTATCTCTTCTCCTTGTCCGAAGAAAGGACAAGAAAATTCTGCTAATTCTTTTTTGTTCATAGTTTTCTTATTTTAATTCAACGCCATTCATCCAGTTTTCTATCTCTTTTATGTGATTTTCCATATTCTCAATAGTGGACTTAATCTGTTTTATTTCATTATTCTTATCTTCAATCTTTTTACGATAATCGGATATTATTTTCTTGCCTTTTTCGGCAACACATTTTTTCTTGCTCACATAGTAATATCCGTCATCGCTTGTATGCCACATATATGATTTATCAATCTCAATCTCTTCGCCATCATCGTCTGTAGATGTATATGTGTCAGAACCGCAAGTCTGCATCATCTCAACATACTTATATACATCTTTCATACCGTCAGCTTTGTTTATTTTGACTATACATGGATGATTAGATTGTGTACCGAATTTTCTGCAAAACGTAGATTTAACGAGAATGTAGTCATCAATAAAACCACAAACCTCATAAATGCCTATACCTCTAAATGCTATATATTTATATATCTTATCCCCAATCGCAAGCGGTGTATTTTTCTTGCTGTTGGTTACTATTTTTTCTTTTACTATATCCATTTCTTTTCTGTTTTACGCTAATTGGCTTGTAAGTTTATTTATCTCTTTTTGAATACTATTGCAGCGAAGAAAATTTTCTAACTTGATTTGGCGACTAAGCTCTTCTTTCAACTTCTCCAGTTTCTTCTCTGCATTTAATACTCTTCTGATGGGTTCGTTTGTTCTATCGAACAGATAAAAAGAAGCTATATTTCTGAGTGTAATATTGTTCTCAACCCCCACCACATATTATTGAGATTGTGATAAACGATACCTCGGTGTAGGTAGCCATCATAGTCGTAGAAGTATTTCAAGTCTCCACACTTTATTTTCTTCTTGTCACGGTCATTATTGTTCTGCGATAAGTCATAATCACTCAATGTTGATTGAGCATCTGCGAGAGAGGATATATTCTTTCTTTTATGGCATGAATCTCGATAATCTTTCAGTACCCGTTCTTCGGCCTTTTCCGGAAAATCCATAAATGTAACAGTAGCATCACAAAGTGGTTTAAGGGCTGCTATTAGGGAGTTGATGGCTACTTTAAGTCGAATACGTGTTAGATATGGAAATTTTTCGTATTTATTGAAATCATAATATCCTCCATTTCGATTTTCGGATGGAGTAATGTTTTGAAAAAACTCCAAAGAGAAATCACCCATGTGTATTTCGCTTTTAAATTCCAATCCATGCCAATTACCATATCCATGATAGCGGCTTAGTATGGGGAATTGTTTTTCAATACTTGCGTCTTTGCCTACTTTGGCACCTTTTTCCCGCATGGTGTGCAGCGCAACGCAATAGAGGTGATGATGCGTCCAATTGTGGACTTTATCAAAACGGTCATTGGGGTTACTTCCCAAAAGGCATACACTTAAAAAAGGGTTTTTATACCCGAATCGTATATTTACTTTGATTTTACTCATACGTTAAACCTTTCAATGCAAATTAATTTACTATCAAATAGTATGTAGTACCTATTATCAATACAGGCATTTATTAGATTAAAATCCTGTCTATCTATTGAGGTAGTTTTCAAGCCTATTTTCCCAACGATTTCAACTGGAGATACTTTTACTTCCTCAATCCATCCTAAACTATTGAGCCAATCAATAATTTCAATATCTGATTTCAATTTATCCATTTCTTTGTTAGATTATACTATTATTGATTTATTATGTTTATCGCAAACTAATTGCTTGAATGGATAGAACTTATAGGCATCACATTTTACAAAAACATCAAATGCTCCACCCCTGGAATATAGGCAATTACCACAATGGCGATCACGAGTTCCTATAGTTAGACCTATTTTCATATTCTAATCTTGATTTATTAAAAGGGCAATTCATCATTATCATTCAATATTGGGCGGCAATCAGTCTCTATGACTCCACGTACTTCATAAGATTTCAAAGAGCACAAGACATACGCTTTTCGTCCAGTTATTAAGGCTAGCCTTTTGGCCTCATTTTCCGCAGACGTCATATCATCATGTTTAAACTTTGGTTGCCATCCACCATCTACATAAACCATGAATAAAGGGGATGATTTAAAAGCTGATATTGCTTTCCCGTTTTTGCTAACAAACTCCAACTCATTCTCCCAAAATGCCTTTTTGAGTGGTTTGATAAAAATAGCACCGGTTGAGAATATTTCTATTTGATCATCTTTGTATATTGATCCGTTATGTTTTACTATCATAATTTATTTATGCTTTTAGTATTTTGAATTTTATGCAGCCTCTTTCCTAAATTTACGTAGCCTCCTGCTAATTGTTTCACAAAGGACTCGCGCCATATTTACCTCAACGGCATTTCCTATAAATTTCTTTTGATCGGCTTGTGTGCCAATCAATTTGTAATCTTCCGGGAAGCCCATTATCTTTTTCAGTTCCGGTATGCGCAGCATTCGCATTTTGATGTCGATAATACCATACAAGGCCATGAACTCTTTTATTTTCCGCGTCATTGGGCTGTCGGTATCGTATATTTCAATCGCTACACGTCCGGTTTCAGTGGCAATCAAGTAGGGCGGCATCTTATCCATGCGAGCAATTAGAGTGAAACAAGGATTATCAACGGAGCCGCCCGCGCTATTAAATTGAGGGTTCATTAGGTAGTGCCATTTCCGGTTTGCGGTTACTGTCTGCGCTGGTTCTTCAATGCTACTGCCAACGTTGGAAAAGTTTGTATTCATAATCCACGGCTTACAAGTAACAAGGCTGAATTTAGGGTTTGTTGTCACCGTGCAGGCTGGAACCTCAACGGATGCAGGTGTTCCATTTCCGTATTGCATATCCAAAAAACAGCTTTCAATCAAAGAAAAACGGTCTTTTGTTGTTACGGTTGCAGAAGGCTCGTTGATTGAGCGATTAAAGCCATTCCCATAGTGAGCCGATATGAAAGCAAGCCTATCTTTCGTTGTCAGAGTGGACGCAGGAACATCAACAGAACTATTATGGTCTTTTCCCCCATAATAGGCCGAAATAAAGGCGCGGTGGTCTTTGCAGGTAATCGCCCCAGCAGATTCTTCTACGGAAACATTTTTGCTTTCGGGGTGTCCGCTGAATTGTTTTGAAAGAAAGCATACTTTCGCCACACCCAAGCGGTTTTGTGTTGAGACTACCGGGCAGGGTTCATCAATACCCGGTGCCTGATATTTCCCTGTACGGCTCATAGAGTTATACTTGATAAGGAAAGCATCTTTACCACCCGCTACAAACTTGATAAGACCAGCATAAATACGTTCCAGCGTCTTTTCCGCAAGCGGTTTCTCACGGAATATGCTTGCACCTTCATCGGAAAAATCCAGCACCTCTTTTACTGGCTTCCATTTCTCCAGTTTGGAAAACATATCTAACCTACCTCCTTTGCAGTGAGTAGGTTCCGGGAATACAATTGGCAGACCCTTCTTGGCGAATATACCAAAGAAGCGTTTCCGTGTTGTATAAGCTCCATAATCGGCGGCGTTCAATATTCGGTGGTCGAAGTCAAAACCGTACTTCTTCACATTACGCACCCAACGGAGATAACATTTGCCCTTTTCCATGCTGATGGGCTTTCCGTTTTCGTCCATATCGCCCCATGACATAAATTCCTCAACATTTTCAATCTGAATGTAATCAGGGCAAATAGCTTCAATATACCGGAATAAATGCTCTGCAAGTGTCCGACTGTCTGCATCGCGCGGTTGTCCTCCTTTAGCCTTTGAAAAATTGGTGCATTCAAGTGAAGCCCAAAGAACAACCTGTGCGCCGGGATATTGTGCCCTACATTTAGCAAGATGTTTAATTAATGGAGAAAGTTCCAATGTACGAATATCTTCTGTAAAATGGAGCGCATCAGGATGATTGGCCGCATGGCTCGCTATTGCGTTTTTATCATGGTTTACGCAAGCGATAACCTTTGCGCATTGTTCACCGTCCAGTCGAGCGTTTTCTACTCCAGTTGAAGTGCCACCCGCACCGCAAAATAAGTCTATGTATAATAGATTGATTTTATCCATATTTCATTAAATTGTTAGTTAATCCTCATATTCATCATCATCGCCTAAATCAAGCCGATCATCATCACACATACATTCATCCTTAAAATATGCACCACATTCATCACAATAGCGTCTTATCGCAAAAAAACATCCTATAGCCCAAAATAAAAAACCTAATTCAAGCGCAAATCTTTTCCAATCAGTAGCAAATTCAGATTTGCTAATTTTGATATATGGAAGAAAATGGATGATATTAGGTATTTTACCTGCTCTGAATTTTATTTTCATAAATACTCCTTTCTATAATTACTATTCACATAAACCGTGAAACATACTCATACAAGCATAGCCGCCTTCCGGCTCAAACATATCAGGTGTATGTTCTTTTACGTATTCCAAGACTTCCTCTACATAGGGATATTGCTTATTCTTACAAAATCTTTGAGGAATGTATGATGGAGGAAAGAAGGAATGTTCTACAGTCTTTTCTGCTTGAATTAGACGTTGGCACATTTCAGGATCATTTTTGGCAATAAGTCCGATCTCTTTATGTCTGCACATAATACATGGAAAACAACCTACACGGGAGAAACCGCGATAATATAGTGGATTTGGCTGTTGTCCTGCATCCAGTATGCAATCTATAACTTGCTGTGCAGTCCATTTGAATATCGGCCTTAAAACAGAAGCGTCATATTTAGAACACCAGTCTTTAACATTTTTACTTCGGTAAATTTCAGTTTTTCCTTTTTTGTTAGGCTGGAAATACGATTTGAAGTACATACATTCTTCTTCCATTGCCGCGCGCTCTGCACTTTCTCCGGCTCTGATACCTTGTATGATAATACAACTTTCATTAAGAGAAAGTATATAGTCAATCATGGGTTTCATTTTTAATTCACTTGTGCAGAACCGGGCTTGTGAGGACGGGAATCTTTGCTTGTGGACGGCCAATGAAACGAAATCATATTTTGATTTTAGAGTCAATAATTTCACTCCCATTTGCGAGCAAACATCATTCACATGCTTATATGTGTCAGGGTGCTCCCAACCAGTGTCACAAAATACAGCAGTTAATCCCCCCCCCATATCGTTTGAAGGCTTGGATCAAACATGCTTGTGAATCTTTGCCACCTGAAAAACTTACTAATATTTTCATTTTATGCCAATTCTATTTTTACATATTCATTTTTATTAATCCCGGCACTACCTTTGGGAGAATATACTAACCGACCTCCATCATCCAATATCTTTTGTACATCTTTCATAGCTTGGTATGCTTGGGGATAATCTCTGTATTCTTGGTGTCCTATCGGATATTTGCAAAATCTCCTGCCACCATCAGGCATAATACTGATACCGAATACTATTTCACGGGTTCTTTGGTTGAAATTCTTTTGAGTCCTTACTTTCATTTGATTTCTGATTTTTTTCCCAATTTGAGTATGAACACATATTCGTTGGCTGGTGCTCCCCAATTGCTATTGCCTACTCCAACAATGATAGAATTGAGTTCAAAAAGCATTGTCCGTTTAGTATAGCCAAAACGAAAGCGAACATGAGTGTATCGTTTGGGATGGAAACCATTACCACGTGTGATGCAAGAAAAACAAATGGCTTTCTTGCAGTAGAAACCAGTTTTTTCATAGGAATTATGACCTTCACATTTGGCTAATCTTTTGATCCAATATTCCTTTATTTCTCTGTATTCTTCTTTCTTCTCCCCGGATTCTATCATTTCATACCATTTAGCTTTTAATGGCAGGTCGAGGATTTTCATATTATCCATAGTTTAAAAGAGTTGAGGGTTCCGTTTGTCGTGAAGGATTTTCTGAACACGTTCAATTTCTCCATCTACTTCACGTTCAATCTGTTTGCTTATTCGTAAGTCTATTTGCCTCTTGCTTTTGAAATATTCTTTTTGGCAACGGCGCATTTCTACAACTTTGTCGAAAAATTCTTTAGGAGTCATAGGTTCAATTATAAATGGAAGGCCGCTTAACTGCGGCCTCCCGGTAGTTTATTTCTTTCCAATGAGAAAATCCTTCCACAAATCTTTGAACTGTTGTCCGAAGTAAATTGCAATTTCACTTGACTTTACGGCAAGGCGAGAGCCGATAGTCGCGGACGAGGCCGACCAGTCGAAAGACGAGTTCGCATAGGCGAGGCCGCAATACGCACCAGCATTCGCAGAACCGCCCCAAAGAACCAGCCTCTTCCGATCTTCTTCGTCCATATCATCAATTTCTTTCTGTGTGTAAAGATAGTACCACGGAGCATAGCGATATTCGTTTTCGGTGAATCGTGGAAAATCAGGATCATTGTTTAATGCACGGGCAATTGTACATAATTTCATGTACGCAATTTGAGCAATATCATCTACTTCTTCTTTATGACCGTCTTCATTTTCTACAAGTAAACGAGAGATCGGCTTTACTCCGAGTGCATCGCAAGCATCTTCATAAGTCTTAATGTTGTGATAGTCGGTATAATCAGGCTTTTGCTTCCCGAATAAAGCTGTTAAAATACCAATTGCTTTAGAGCAATCTTTTGCTTCACTGAATGCGGCCGTAACCTTTTCTTGGGTAATTTCAATTTTTGACATGACGTAAACTATTTATTATTAATACTATATCCGAATAATGCAAAATCTCCCCGGCACGGATCATCCGGGAAAATTTGTCTCATGTAGTCCGTAATCTGACGAACCATTTTCCAATCCTCTGTTTTGCGAGAAGTAATGCCAAGTTGATGTGCCATTTTTGCGACATGTGCATCCAAAGGTATGTGTAACTCCGAAGGGTGAAGGATAGTCCAAATGCCTAAATCTACTGGAGATTTACGCACTACCCATCTTAGAAAGAGACAAATACGTTTACATGGAGAGTCGCGCTCTAATTTAGGAATACCTTTTACACCTCCAAAATCGGTCTGAATCTCACAAATGACGTTATTATACCCTTCATAGAAGGTTTCTAAATCATCCCATTCTTTGTAAATGTCATATAACCGTTGGCAAATGCAATAGAAATCATGGTAGGTAAACATTCGGTAGAATGTGGTAATGCTTCCTTTGTACTGTTCCCACTCCTTATTCATAATAAATTCGTAGGGAGAATTAGACATTAGATTATTCATATTCTCTGCTTGCTGCATAATCAGTTTACGGTTCCCAAAAGCTATCCATGAAGTAAGGAAGGCACTGATTTCAATGTCTCTCTTATCACTATATTTGCGTGGGAAAAATATGGGATCGTCTTTTATAAAGTCAGGTGTTTCGTATTGGTTTGCCCAATTTATAAGTCTACTTTTTAGTTCTTCCATAATATTCCTCTTTCCATTTATTGAAAGCTGCCTCTTTATCATCAACTTTCATTCTTTCAATAAATGAATAGTGTGACTCTAAAAGCTTTTTTGCTTCTTCATCCCCACCGTTTGCTTTTTCTACAAGGTGGGCAATATACTCTCCATAAAATATTCCGTTATTGCCGGATTTTTGTTCGTTAGCTTCATTTATGGAAAGAGAAGAAACTACTTCATCGCGTTGTGCATCGTATTCCATCAGCCAGCCAAGAATTATATTTCCATCCAATCGGTCATAAACTTTGCCGGATGTCATTGCATTGCGGAAACATAGTTTGATTTCTTCCAATTTGAGATAGTAGAATTTGTCTATTATCAAATCGGCGGTTAGGGCAACTTGTGTAGCATTCATAGTTTTTCCTACATTGAAAAATGACACAAGTTCATTGATCGCAATAACGAGTATAGCCCTTGCTCCGGCTAATGTGATTTCTTTCCTTATGACAGAAAGTGGCAAATCAGGAGTGTTCAAAATAGCATCCTTAATCGAGTTTACTTGCAAGCCCTTGTAATACTCCGCCTGCAAGGTCAGCAAGTCTTTCAACGCTTTCTTTTCGATTGCCGGGAGATTGGTTTTGGCTAAAACTAAATTGTGTTCCTGTTCCATTTTTAAGTTCAAATAATCCAGCCCAATTATTTGCAATAGACTGTTCTACAATAGACGTTGCAATACTTGGATTGGTGTTTGACAATTCGAGTAGTTTATGGTAACATGCTTCTATCCCTGATTGAGTGTAAGCCTGTTTCCGTTCTTGTTTATATTTCACCCACCTTTCAATGATGGGGAGATAATCTGCCGGGACAAATGATAAATCAAGTTCCTTTTTACTGGATTTACTTCTTTTTCCGGCATCATAGCCAGCGAGCCACGATTTTTTGGCTACTTCTTGGCAATCAGGAAATGCTTTTGAGTATTCCTCTGCTTTTTGGACTAAATCTTTTCCCATAAATTTCCAACTTTTTTAAACTCTTCATTGGCAGGAACCGGGCAGTCTTTTATCCAAACCATGTCTTTTATCTGCCAATGAGATAAATCAGTATTTTCAGGTATAAGAGCCTTCATGTTGGCAAATAGATTAAGACGAAGAGATTTATTTCGGGTTACTTCGGGGAACAGTCCGATTGCTCTATTCGTCTTTAAAAAAGATTCAATGTCTTTTTCCGAGTGTGGGGTATAAACAACTCCATCTACATGAGGCAGAACGGTCAGAATACCATCAGCAAGCGCAGTATATATAAAAATGCTTACCTCATGGTTATATGCTAACATATTAGCGTTTCTAATAGCATCTGACAAGATAGCTACTTCATCAGGGAATAGTAGTGGCTCACCTCCAGTAATCATCACTTCTTTGTAATTGAAGTGTTCTACCACCGGGAGTTTATCAAAATCCCATGAGTTATTGCAACACATGGGACATTTATTCGGGCATTGGGTTGTAACCAATAAACGCAATTTTTCCATTATAATGATATTGTTTGGGTGAATTTTAGTTCTCCAGTATAGCCGCGGGATTTTAATTCTGCGATAAGTTCTCGTGGAGAAAACCTTGCTAATTCAGGGTTAGAATATACTTTTTTCAAATTACCCCCCCCCGGAGATTTTTTGCGGCTTTTGGCATAAGCATTACCGCAATCTTTGCAATAGGTTTGCAAACCATCCTCTGTTGAGGCATTTTTCCAAAATTCACTGACCGGAAGTTCACGGCCACACTTACTACATTTTTTCGTTTCCATAATACTATTCTTTTTCTTTAATTCGAGCATATTCACATATAAGAAGGGCATCCGAAATTGCCAATGTTATTTTAAGATAGGGGAAGAGTTGTTGGGCTTTAGCTTTGAGCTTGTTTTTCCATTCTGTCTTACTCATTGTCTTTGAACGGGTGCCAAGCTGTAAGGCCTTTTGCCATACTTGTGGCGTAACACTTACAGTTGGTATTTTAAGTGCCAACAAAGCCATTTCTAAATTTCCATACCCCTTGCCAAAATTAAACATTGCAGAGCCACCCTGTCCTGGCATACCTCCAACTTTTTCAAGATAGCAAATCGTATTATTACTATATGAATATAGTTTATCGTATAGGTCTTGGGGTGTTTCAGGCATTTTAATAACCTCTACAATTTTATTGATCTTAGGCGAATAAAATGCAATACCGCCTTTTTCTCCGGGATCAATACCGATAATCATGTTATACATCTTTACTTTCGTTTTTAGTTATTAGTCTTTTGATTTTCACAATATCTTTTTTCCCAAGTCTCAATGCTTCACCAGTTTTAATATCAGAAGGTGCAGCCTTGCAATAATCGGTTATTCTTTCAAAATGTCGTAACATAGATTTTAAAAGATAGTCAGGTATTTCAACTCTCATAATATTTTGATTTATGTGGATAAGCCCGGACTCGAACCGGGAACTGTTGCAATCAGTCAGTTCGTTTCAGCATCCGATTGGACGTATGTCGGGCGTTAATAGCATGATTACCCAACTCGTGATGCTATTCGTGCATTTTTACCACTGAAACTAAGCGTCTACCAATTTCGCCACTTATCCGGTTGCCTCTGCCTTCTAACAGAGGCGTTTTCTAAGATGAACAAAAAGACTCTTTGTAGTTTCTACCGCCGTGGAGCACTGTGCAGCATACTCGGCTCGACTTGCAAAGAGAAGAAAAAAGGGTGAGGATATGGTTCCCGGAAAGGCAGTCAAGCCCGTCCGGGATAGCTAATGATTATTGCTTTAAAAACTTTGCGAAAGTCTTGATTGATCCTTCATTACTACTCTTTAGAGAAGTAAGTTCGGCGTTTTTAGTAGTTAAAGAGGAAATTTCAGATTTATTCTTTTCAATTTCCTTATCAATATCGCTATTCAAAACTTCCAAATCGGATTTAGCTTGTGCGAATTGGGATAAAATAGTTTCCCTTCTTTGTTGAAATGTTGCCATTACTTTGTCATTTTAAGAAATTCAGGTGCGATACCATACAGAGGTGTTTTCCCGTCCCACTTATCTATGAATTGTTTATATAGAATTTCACGGGTAAGTCCACGAGAAGCAATCAAAGCTTGCTCTGTTTTTAGTTGTTCAAGTTCATTCTGCTTTTTCTGCTCTTCGATCTTCTGATCGAGAACTGAAATGTTAGTGTTTACCTCGTTACGACTATCAATTTTATCGCGAACGGCCCTTGAAAACTCCAGTTGCGCGGAAAAGGTCAGTAATTGCAATCCTCGTTTTTCAAATTCTTTATCAACGATCTGTTCCAGTCTCTTTTCAAATATCAACGAACCACCGTCAGCCATCAGACTGTCTGTTTTATGTTTACGGCTTTCCTCTTTGATAAGATCATATATACGTGGCTCTAAAATATTATCTTCTAATGATTGCATAAACCCATCTTTACCTGATGGCGTTTCAGCCTTGTCTATATGCTTGTTGTCAAATACAATATCAATAGCTCTATTCTTCATTACCTTGTAGGAATAAGTTGGCCGGGCTGTAAACTCTGTATTGTCAGCAGCTTTTAGTGTGACTGGATCAGCAAACTCCCCACGTTGATCAAATAAAGGAACTTGGAAAAGTTCTGTGCCCCATTCCCATGTAGATACTTTGCCGGAAACTATCTTAAAATCTTCTTTACCTTGTTTACCGTAATTCTCCATAAGAACACCAGCATAGTTAGGGGCGACTCTTTCGCATGAAGCGAATAAAATAACGGCAAATAATGCCACAATCAAAAGATCAATCTTTCTTTTCATTTTCTATTTTTTTTATGATATGATAAACTATAAATGCTATTGTCAGCATGATTATTGAAATTCCCAACCACGCATCTACGTGATTGAATACCCGGTTGCCAAAGAAGAAAGCCGATACGACAAGTACCGGCTTCCAGTATTTCTTTACCCACTTCATTGTTATTGTTCAATAATGGCGATTTCCGGTGCCAGTTTGCGAATAAGCAATAGTTGCTCGTCAATAGCTTTGTTGCGTTCTTCCTCTACTATTACTTCTGCACCGGGAGAGCAGAGTGACAATCGAATATTGCGTCCATCCACATCAGCAATGATTTCTACTTCAATTTCTTCTGCCGGACGGCCTTTGAAGATAGGAACAATGAGATTGAATGAAGCTGGAAGATTGGAGTTAACAACCTGACTGTAATTGTCGGTTCGGCTACCGTTGTCTTGACGGGAGTTTTCTACTTTTGAATCAATGCTGGCTTTGAAGTTCTTTAAAACAGTAACCAATTCCATGTTGTACTGTGCATCTTTGAAAAAGGCACGATTCATCTTAAAGAACTTTGAAAGTTGTACCGGCTCCCATGTCTTGTTTGTGTTGATACCAAATTCAAGAAACTTGGGATAGTACTTTAATTCACCTTGTACAGTGGCTTTGTTTCTGCTATCGGTTTCGTTCGTAACAAGTTTGATAGACATATTTTCACGGTCAACAAGGATATAGCAACGCTTCTGATTGATTTGCTCCTTTTCGGAAATTCTTTTCAGAAGAAATTCGTGAACACTTTCGATTGTTCCAATTAAATTCACCTTGTCAGGCTCCAGCACTGGCAATACATTTTCTTCGTTGAGTTCAATAACTCGAAGAGTAGCTTCGGTCACACCCGAAGCAAAATTCACTTGCATCTTTTCGTTTTCCATACGGTTTACAATTTTTTAGTTCTATCTTTAAATGATTTGGCTGGTTTGAAATGCGGAGTGTAATGTTCTGCAATGGTGATTGTCTCGTTCTTTGCGATATTACGAGCAACTTTCTTCTTATAATGTTTTGGCGATAAAGTACCAAAACCTCTTATATATAGAGTTTTCCCTTCGGCCACGGCATCCATAGACTCTTTGATAGCACTTTCTATGACCTCTCGTACTTCGCAAGCAGCTATTCCGGTTGAATCAGCTACTCGCTTAATTAATTCTTCCTTTCTCATGGCTTATCCTTCCGTTCCGGTTGATTCAATACCTTCATAGATAGTCTTTTGCATTTCTTGTGCTTCCATTGGACGTTCTTTAACCAATTCGGCGTTGCCATTATAATATCCGACGGTGCGAGTGCTACGTTCCATAAATTTGAAGCATTCATCAGTAATCTCTTCATAGCCACGTTTAATGTCTTCCAACAGCACTTTCTTGCGATCCTTTTTAGGTTTCAACTTATCATTGTATGCCCGCATGAAAGCTTTCTTTTCTTCTTCCAGTGCAGCCATATAAAGATCAATGTTTGCCAACTCTGTTTTCCGTTCACCCATTTCTTCCTCACTGAAAGAAGAGGTATAAGTGATTCTTTCAACTGCTGCGCAATTGTCTTCCAACATTTGTCTGCGAAGCAGTGGATTCTTATCTTTAAAGAGTTCTTTTTCCATATTATAACGGTTTTAAGTCATATCGGGCAGAGCCGACAAATGGTTGTGGATTAGTTCTGACTTGTGCTTTGTGTATATCATCTGTACGGTGATTGTACAATCGGGGTAATCCCGTAATTTTATCATATACAACCAGTTCAGATGATACATAACAAATAAAGCCTTTCAAACGCTCTTTCAACCATGCGTTCTGATAGGCTCTACGTTCACGATATTCTCGGTAGCTCATTCCATTTGGACGAGCAGTAAGAAGGGGAGTGCGATTCTCCGCAACTCCCCCTTCCCGAAGGACTTTATTCTTCTTCATTAATAAAATCTTTAAATTGTTGTTCTGAAATAAATTTAGTGCAATGATTGTACCAAGTTCCATCGTTTAATTGGAATGGATCATCTGATTCATCCGTTCCCATCAAAAGACCAACTACAGCATCGTTCCTGTTTCCTTCATCCCATAAAATGACAACATCGCCAATGGTAGGAATATATTCAGGCTCCAACTTTTCAAAATTGAAAGAGAAATGCTTCTCTTCTTTCACAACAGAAAGCATTTGAGCCTTCTCTTCTTCGGTTGCTTTGCGAAAACCTTCCATTCCACCAATGCCAGCTTGTGGCTGACTTTCGACAAAGACTCTTCCACCTTCATCATTGGAAGGTACATATTTAATATATCCCAAAGGATATTTTACTGGTGGCAAAAATGAAAGAGACTTTTCTTCTCTTATTTCGGAGAGAATCATCATGCAACCACCGCCGCGTTTCGGATTGATAATTACATCACCAGGTACGAATGTTTCACCTTCAAATTCAAATTTACCCCCCCCCCGCAGCTTTTTGAGCAGGTTGCATACTCTCTTCATCTTTCACGATCTTTACTGTGTGTCCTTCGGGCACTTCAACTGTTACTTTCATTTTACTTTGATTTTAAATTGGTTATTATATTCATTGTATTTTTCGGGGCAAGTTGTTTCTATCACTCCGTTTATAGTGGAAATACGAGTCAACTTCCCGGCATTATGAAGCTCCTTTTCAAGTAATTTCGCTTTATGTAAAGCAGCCAAAGAATGAGCTTCATTATCAGTCTGTTCTTTGGCTGCCGCAATACTTGTGCTTACTTTTTCCCGCGAATCCATTATTTGATTTCTTCTGCGTATGGAGTATCTTCTTCTTCAAAATCATCAGGTTTTTGGCCTTGTGATTTTTTCCAGTCCTCAAACATTTCATCATCCAATTGGCTCTCTGTTTCAAGGACTTTGAGCATTGAAGGTGATATGCCAAGTTTGGGCAAAAATTTAAATCCCCAATTGATAATCGTTTTTCGAGCCATTTCCTCGAAGTCTGTGTCCCACGGGGATTGTTTTCCTTTCTTTACAGCTTCGCTGCGATTCTTAATTTCGTCAATACGAGATTTAGGCATCGCATCAAATTTTACTACGCCGGAAGTTAATATGGCGAAGTAATAACCACCGAGTAGTTCGCCACGATCTCCAAACACATTTGGCTTGTGAGTAAGAGCACCAGCATTTCCTTTTGTCATGGAAAACTCGTCATTTGCATAAACCAAATCTGCATAAATATCTTTCACAACACCAGTGCGAATCAGGATGTCGGCCTTACCCATATATGAAGTCTGAAATTTCACTTTGCCCTTGTAGGGGACGAGATAGCCAAGCTTTAATTCGGGATTAAGTGTCAATCCAGTAAGAGATACATTCTTGATAGCTTCGACAAGATGATCGGGATATTGCCGCGCACAATCAATCAGATAGGGGTTATTCAACATTGCCTGCATAGCAAAGTTGACCTCACGAGCGAATTGCTGTTCTGTTCCTCCAGCAGCCAAAAAAGCTTTCCTGGGAGAAATAAAGCAGTTTTCCAAACCTTTTAGCTGGGAAGGAAAAGCCGGTGGGGTAAAAGGTACTGGGGCCTGCGCTGTGGAAGGTGTTGGGGAGGTCGGTTCTGTCTTTGTTGGATCGGGAGAGTTTTGCTGTCCCATTTCCAAAGTCCCTTGTGAGGACTGATTTTCAGTTTTACTCATTGTTCTTGATTATTATAAAAGTTAAACATCCTATTTTTTTCAAATGCTGGAGTGTCAGGCATCATAATTCTTCGTCCCCTGAAACCGGGTTGAATGAATATCTGTGCACCATCAAAATCGTTTTGTTGAGTACAGTAAACGTGTTGTTCCAGTAGCTTCTTGAAGACTAAAGCACTTGCACCCATTTTCACGATGCCATCTTCTATGTGAAAAGCCCAATTTGCTGCACTAACGAACACTGCATCATAAGGAGGTGTCTTTTGCTGCATTACCCAATAAAATTCTTTCCATACGCCAGTACGTTCATGCTCAAAGAATTGGTAGAAGGCAGCGGATATTCCATAATGAAATTTGGCAATAGTCCGATTGACTGTTTCTTCGTGAAGATCGTCAACGGCTAATGTTTTCCAATCAACAATCTTCTTTCCAGTCTCAATGTCCGGGCGATATTTAAACTTACATCCTTCATACTCAACAAAATGACTAACCTCGGCTTTTCCCCACTTTAGTATTTGTCTGATTTGTTTCGAGGTGTCCCTACAATTGTTGAGAAGTTCATAAACCATTGTCTCAACTAACTGTATATCAGTCGTACTTGTCAAGGTTTTACCTGGGTTAGCCTCTTTTGCCTCTATCAATGCAATCTGATATTTTTGCGTATCTCGGCCATACGGACTGCCGGTTTTAGGATTGATTGGAGGTTCAAATACGAGAAGATTATTTCTCCATTTCTCCAGTTTGCCAGTGTTAGCAAGACTTTCCATTGCATCATGGTAAAGAGAGCCTTTTTCTGACGCTTCTACGCTGATCTCAAATAGTTCCGGGTGCAATGCCTTATATCGGGCAAATTTGGGAGATACAAGGTAGTCTTTAATCTGCGTACTACTAAGGTAGTCTTTAAACCTTTCTCCACGATGATATTCCTCATTGGGAAGATCATAGATCGTATCTTCTATTTTATTCATATATTGAATTTTGAGGTGCCTATGAAAAACTCCCTACTTTCACAAGCAAGGAGCCAATAACTAATAAACATATTCATCACTTGTGCTTAAAGGGTGCTAATTAGTTCCTCTTTGGTGGAATAGCAATTGATCTCTTTATAAGAGTCAGTTGACATAAAATCACCTTTAGGATAATAGTTCACGTCAGCGTTTTGCTTGTCTGCATAAATACTGATTCTACCAACTTCAAATTCATAAGCCTTGAAATCCTTGATCGTCCAAAGCTTATCGCCTACGTTAAATTTAGTCTTAATATCCATATTCTTTATATTTAAAAAGTTTGTTCCCGTCCGCGTTCCGATGCACTGTTGGCCGTAGCTTTTTAGCGGTGACTACTTCTTGCGAAGCACGGGTTATGTACGCATATTCACAAGGTTATTCCTGCTGCGTGAGGGAACTACTTACTATAGCCTTGTGAGGGTTAATGCGTTTTTCAAAAGCGATTCGCCCGCCCTTCGCCTGCGAATACTTGATGCAATTAAGGACTTGATTGCGCTTTAGTTAATTTGTTCGGAATACCAGCGTACGGACGCCAACCCCGTATGCTTACTGATAGACGTTTTTTCAGACTGGCTTCTTCACTATGACAATTCTATTGTGTGTCTAAACAACCATTTTAAAGCTATCGGTGCATTCTCATACTTCCCGTAAGGTGGGAATACCCCCACATTTCGCTGTGGATCGGGGCTATATTTTATTTAAAGAGTACCCTATAGCCCTATCAAGTGCTCATATCTAAAGTAAAATTTATTAGACCTTTCAGCGTATCGGTTGCCTAATCCGTTATTACTTACGCCTAAAGACTTGGCTACTGATGAAGTCATTATAGTAATTACCTATTCAAAAATATCACAAAGCAAATACCACGATTTGCCGACCAAAGTCTAACTGTTTATTTTTACAACGATGCCGGTCTTACCCTTACCGCAGCATACATCGTTGTCAAGTTGTGCCTATTTGTGTAGTCCACTTTCGGCCGAGGATAACTTGCAACCTCTATTTTACCAATACGTCAAAGATCTTTTTTGTTAGTTCCCGGAAAGGTGATCAAACCCAGCCGGGATTATTTCCTTTCTAAGAATTGAGACAAGGAAGATTTAGTAAAAATGAGCTTCTTGCCATTTTTAGAATGGGGTATATCTTCTATGCGATTGTATAATGTCTGAACTTTCCAGCCAAGAAATGCGGCAGCTTGTTTGGTGTCAAGATACTCTTCGGCTTCTATAGCTACAATTTCGCTTAGAGTCTTCTTCACATCTTTGCGAATAATCTTATGTAGCTCTTCTGCGATCATTTTGGCTTCTGAACGAGTCATTTTCTTTCAATCGCTTCAATGGTTATACTACATGCTTTGGCATTGATGGAGGTCTTATACCTTTCCACATCAGAAGGTTTATCACTTGAATTATTTAGTTGATAAGCAAATGATGATGCGCTTTTACAAGACTCGTAATCGGGTAGTGTAAATTTCGTAGAGCTACCAGCCCTAATTGATAAGATGTCTTTCTTTGTTACTTTCATGTTATTTTCTATTTTATGCTTAAATTTTCCACAAAATATTTGCATAAAAGAAAGCTAACAACTATATTTGCCAATGAGATATGTAGTATGCGGCTTGATAAGTCGCCAGCCTTCTTTTTGTCTAAGCTTACTTACTTTGTTTGCTTTTGACTCTGCAAATATACTACATAATTTGGAAAGCAAGCACAAAATACTACTATTTTTATGTAGCATTTATATGTTGTAAAACATGTTATGTATAATTCTTTGATTATTAACAAGTTATACGGGCTGTGTTTTGTAAAAAGTGAAGTAATATTTTGATAAGAAAGCAAAAAGAAGAAAAATATCGTTCTTTATATGTTGTACAATTAGTGAAGTAAACCTCAATCTCATCCGGTAAGGTGCTGGATTGCTGCATAGTTAGCCCTAAGACGGTTTCCCGCTTTTGCTATATGCAGCATAAGAAATGTCTCGTCCGTATAAGTACGCCGTTCTTAGCTGGCCGGGCATTAACAAGTTACCCAACTTCCCGGATTTTTCGCTTACTTGTAGCTGTGCAGGCATCCCGGTTTCGTTTGCCTCTCAATTTCGCACGCTCTCGCAGTATTGAGTTTTAAGAGTACAACCCTCTGTCTCTCCGCTATGCGGCCTACCGCCGATTGTACAATGGATAAAAAAAGAAAATTCGCAAATAGGTAGCAGCTATTTACGGATTTCTATATATAAAACTCCATTTAGGAGGTTTTATCATTTTATGTGGTAATACTGCTACTATTACGAGCGCAAATATACTACTAAATTTAGAAAGTATGCAAGAAAATGAAGAAAAAAAAATAAGCGATCTCTCAAAGAGGTTTTTGCAAGCGGTAGCATATAGTGGGCTGTCAGGCTATAAATTAAAGAAAGACAATATTATACCAAGCGAATCGACTTTGACGAAAATAAAGCAAGGGGTTCAATTGCCAAGTAAAAAAACAATTGATCTCTTTTGCGAAAAATACAATATCAACAAATCATGGTTATATACTGGAGAAGGATTATATGCAAAAACCTCAAATGATAATGTAGAACCATCAGAGCAGGATGTCAATGATGCTTTTGATAATGCAAGATTGCAGACTGAATCTATGCCGGAGATCGCAAAAGCCGTTCCATACATTCCGGATTCACTTATTAAAGTCCAATACGTTCCCATTGATGCAGCGGCTTCATTCGTAGAAAGTCTATATGAAACTACTTATTCTATGGACTACTACGGTGTAATGCCGGAAGACGGTGAACAATTAGATGATACTTATATGGTATTTCAGGTTTATGGCGACAGTATGGAACCGACAATACCTAACCATGCGAAAATACTCGCACGTAAAATAGATGAAGGATTATGGGAAAGTGCAACCGGTGTAATTGTTATTGTGTATGGAAAAACTCTTTCAGTCAAGCGAATATTGAAAAATGCCCTTTTCTTAGATAATATACTGACGTTAAAGGCCGACAATCCTAAGCATGGGCAACTTGACATTGAAAGAAGAGAGATAAGATGTATGTGGCAAGCAATACGTATCATAAGCCAAAAAATTATTTGATATGGAGAAAGAAAGAGCTATTGATAGGCTACGAACGTTCGCAAAGTATGCGCGTGACAAAGGGGTAGTGAAGGGGGAAATATCATTTGAGGCTTATTGCGGTTTATCTCATAAGTATATATCCAATGCCGTACGAAATGGAAAGGGTGCGATTGGAAGCGATATAATAACTCGCATTGTAGATAAATTCCCGGAGTTAAATGTGAAGTGGCTTTGTACAGGCAAAGGAGAAATGATTGGAATGGATATTGATATGAATGTCAATTATAGAGCCGCTTATGAAGGTGCGATGATGCAAATAGAGGCATTGCGCAAAATAATCGAAGAAAATGAGAAAAAGTGATATTGATATGATACCAGTAATATATTTATAAACTGTATCTTTTTGATTATTAATACGATACAAAAATGTGTTAGTCCCGTACGCACCGCAAAAGGGAGTAACAGTAGTTACTCCCTTTTTTTGTTGTGTATCCAGACAGCTAAGGTATCGGATGTGTATTATGGTTATTCGTCTTTAAAAGTTACTTATTCCATTCATTTATCCCGCCGCACCCGTGTTTCCTCCCTTCTGTGGGGAGTGGTTCCGGGTGATGTTTATTCCATGGGATGCTTCGCGTTGCCCAGTATGACAAGGGGAATATCCTGCTGTCATACTGAGCTTTCCCCCCGCTGTCATCCTGAGCGAAGCGAAGGACCCCGTTGCTGCGGCTGCAACCTGATGTCACTCCCCCTGCAGCCCGATGTCCGCACCGTCGAGGTAGAGCGAGAACGGGAGGGCGGAGGGATGGGGGTCGCCGGCGGCATCGCGGTAGAACACGGTTTTGAGCGTGAAGCGGGGCACGTCGGCGGGGGTGAGGGGGATGGCGCCGGTGCCCGTGCCGGTGATGACGGTGGGGAAATGGATGCTTTCGTCCGAATCCAGATAGTTGTTCAGCACGAGGGAGCAGGCGAAGGCGTCGGGAAGGGGGAGGCCGACGGTCACGGTGGGGGGAGTGTCGTACGTTCCACGACCACCTACCTAAAAACCGCAAAACGTCCTGTGATACTTTCTCAAATCAAAATGTGAGCTTTTTAAAGTCATTAACACAAAACGAATTGCGAGATTTTATTTATTTTCTGCCCTTCTTTAAACACCTCTCAAAAGCATTTTAAAAAGCGTTCAAATCATACGTATTTCGTATCTTTGTATAAATCTTAGGGACAAACTGCCTGAGTTACCACAGTCCTATCAGGACTCAGTGCAGGCGCTGAGAAGCACTTTCAAGCGGCTAAATTTAGTA